>Ga0334882_1000269_pt1 | contig 90915 bp, 68 predicted proteins | sample GraSluR1_MG_5_FD_207226 | JGI IMG/M metagenome (GOLD analysis project Ga0334882, IMG submission 207226) | Sludge microbial communities from methane-producing bioreactor in Wageningen University, Netherlands - Granular Sludge_15_04-R1 | ecosystem: Engineered > Bioreactor > Anaerobic >... | reverse complement strand
CTTGCTAACAAAGAAAAGAAAAAGAAGCAAAAAGAAAAGAAAATCAAGCACTTACAACAATTCTTTCTCTTTCTTAACTCTGGGTTGTTGATGGGGCTAATCTAAAGGGCTTTGCGTTAAAAAAAAGTGCGAGTTCTTGAACTGAATCACTATTGTCGTCACAGACGACAAGCCCTTGCACCCGTGATGCAATCGCGTGCCAAGGCCTCCTGCGCTGTTCTGCGAAATCTGAGGGAAGAAATATTTAAAGCCAGCCGTTAAGACATAGCCGTTGGTAACGGTTAACAACGGCTATCAACAGTTATCATCGGCTATCAGCCGTTAATATCGGATATCAACGGATAGTAACGGCTATTAACGGCTGAAATAGTCCCCTGAAAAAGCAAGTTGTTTAAGTCATAATTCAGAAGGCATAAGTAAGAAGGCATAAGTAAGAAGGCATAAGATAGGGAGAGTGTGCCAAGGATTGGGAACGAAGGATGATGCGGTGAGTTTGCCCTTCGACACACTTCGACTGCCCTTCGGCTGCCCTTCGGCTGCGCTCAGGGCGAGCGCTCAGGGTAAACGCTCAGTGCAGGTGCTCAGGGACCGGAGGAGTTTGAGGATGAGCTATAGGAGAAACCCCTTAGCGCCCTTCGAGTCATTCTTTGCGGCTTTGCGTTAAAAAAAAGTGCGAGTTCTTGAACTGAATCACTATTGTCGTTACAGACGACAAGCCCTTGCACCCGTGATGCAATCGCGTGCCAAGGCCTCCTGCGCTGTTCTGTGAAATCTGAGGGAAGAAATATTTAAAGCCAGCCGTTAAGACATAGCCGTTGGTAACGGTTAACAACGGCTATCAACAGTTATCATCGGCTATCAGCCGTTAATATCGGATATCAACGGATAGTAACGGCTATTAACGGCTGAAATAGTCCCCTGAAAAAGCAAGTTGTTTAAGTCATAATTCAGAAGGCATAAGTAAGAAGGCATAAGTAAGAAGGCATAAGTAAGAAGGCATAAGATAGGGAGAGTGTGCCAAGGATTGGGAACGAAGGATGATGCGGTGAGTTTGCCCTTCGACACACTTCGGCTGCCCTTCGGCTGCGCTCAGGGCTAGCGCTCAGGGCTAGCGCTCAGGGCGAGCGCTCAGGGTAAACGCTCAGTGCAGGTGCTCAGGGACCGGAGGAGTTTGAGGATGAGCTATAGGAGAAACCCCTTAGCGCCCTTCGAGTCATTCTTTGCGGCTTTGCGTTAAAAAAAAGTGCGAGTTCTTGAACTGAATCACTATTGTCGTTACAGACGACAAGCCCTTGCACCCGTGATGCAATCGCGTGCCAAGGCCTCCTGCGCTGTTCTGTGAAATCTGCGGAAAAATCATTTGTCCGCAGGCACAGCTTACGGACAACAATGATTCGGAACTTAGCTCATCCCTGGCTGCTTTTCCCGAACGCTTCCGCCATTTCCAGCATCTCCTCTAGCTCGGAAATTCCTGTGAAAGGATTCATCAGGGTGATGCGCAGATATACCTTATCGCGCAGGTTGGTACGCACCACATAAAAACGGCCATCACGGCGAAAAGCATCGCGGATAGCGACATTCAGCGCATTAAGCGCCGCCTCGTCCAGGTCTTCCGGCACATAGCGGAAGCAAACGATATTGGACTGGGGTGGCACGGCCAGCTCCCAATGCCGACACGCGCCTAAATGTGATGCGAATGTCCTTGCCAGATCGTAGCGGGAATCGATATATTCCGCAAACAGCGCATCTCCGTACACCTTCCGGAGAAAGTGCACCTTGATACCCATCATCTTTTTGGTACATTCCAGGGTACGCATCGCGCTGTCGTACCATATCCTGTCCCCTTTATCCAGGAGATAATCCGCCTCCTGGGAGAACACCTTGTATGAATCCTCTTCTTTTCTAAAGAGCACCGCCGTGGTAAGGGCCGGGGTCAGCAACATTTTATGAAAATCGATGACCACACTGTCGGCCTCTGCAATACCCCGTGCCAGGTGTTTATATTGCTCTGAGACCACCACCGCTCCCCCGTGTGCCCCATCGATATGGAACCACAACTTATGCTGGCGGGCAAAACGGGCCAGTGACGTAAGATCATCGTAGGTACCGGTGGAAGTGGTGCCAGCGCTCCCCACGAGGGCAATGGGCGTGAGGCTGCGTTGCCGGGCATCCTGCAGCTTCGCTTCAAGCTGCGCAATGTCGATGGAATAATCTGCTTTGACAGGAACCAGAACGCAGCCTTCTTCTCCCCATCCCATAATGCGGGTGGCCCTGCTGATGCTGTAGTGCGCCTGGCTGCTCACCAGCACGGCGGGGCGCATTCCGGGAGGCAGTCCCCTCTTCCAGACATCTCCTGCTATCATTGCCTGCCGCGCGGCAAGGAGGGCAGTGAGGTTTCCGGCAGTACCCCCGGAAGTCAATACGCCTCCCCCATTGTGAAAGCCGCACAGCGCGGTGAGCCATTCTATAGTTTCCCTTTCGATCATCGTGGCTGAAGGGCCCATCTCATAGACCGCCATCCCATTGTTGAGCAGGTCGCTGACCAGCTCAGCGAGAGCAGCCAGGGGGACGGGAGGCACCACCTGATGTCCCATATAGCGGGGATGATGCAGGTGGTTGGCTCCTTCCAGGATGGTATGAAAAAGGGAAAGCGGATCTGAAGAGTGCCGAATCTGCCGCCATTGCTCCCAGTAGGCCTGGGGCGAGGCCGGCGTCAAAACCTGTTCCCTGTCGGCCCTGCGGCTCTGGCCGAGGTATTCTGCCAGGGCTTCGATGAGGCTGTGGCCATCCCTGCGGAAAGCCTCCGCATCGTAGGCACGCTGAAGGAGTGAATTATCAGGGGTTTGCTTCATCCGCCAAAGATAAGGATGGCGATGATAAGACGTGCGTGAACAGTGTGGTTTCCTTCACAAATTCACTATTGATCGAAGATTACGCAATTGAAGATTACGCGATGCTTGACCACCCTTCGAAGAGTTTAGTTGCAAAGAAAGCTCATCCGCCTTGCGGATACCCTATCAGGCGTGCCTCAAGCGCTTTTCCTCGGCTACTTTCTTCAGGATATCCTCCTGGGTTGCCTTGCTCACCGGCAGGTATTTAAAGAAATCCATCGAGTAATTGGCCCTTCCGCTGGAGAGGTTCCTCAGCTGGGTGGCATAGCCAAACATTTCCATCAGGGGAACGAAAGCCAGTATCTTCTGAGACCCTTTGCGGTAGCGGCGCATCGACTCTACCTTACCCCTGCGGCGGTTGAGATTGCCCACAATATCGCCGAGGTATTCATCCGGGGTATTGATTTCCACCCGCATTACCGGTTCGAGCAGTACAGGAGATGCCTTCATAAAGGCTTCCTTGAAGGCGATGGAGGCACAGGTCTGGAAAGCAAAGTCGCTGGAATCTACCGGATGGTGCTTCCCATCGATCAGTACCACCTTGACGTCCTCTACCGGATATCCGGCCAGGACTCCATCGGCCAGGGTTTTCTTAATCCCCTTATTCACGGAAGGGATAAACTCGGAAGGAATCGCACCCCCCTTGATCATATCCACGAAGGTATAGCCTTCCTCGCTGGGTTCGATGCGAATGGAGACCTGGGCGAACTGTCCTTTTCCCCCGGTTTGCTTACTGTGACGGTAGTCTTTACTGGCCTCGGTGGTAATGGTTTCACGATAGGCTACACTGGGCTCACCCACTTCCACATCCACCTTGAACTCATCCTGCAGGCGATCCACGATAATCTCAAGGTGGAGTTCTCCCATTCCTGCAATGATGGTTTCCTCAGTTTCATCATCATAGCGGACATTAAAAGAGGGGTCCTCGCTGCTGAGTTTGCCAAGGGCTTCTCCGAGTTTCCCCTGCTCCTTGCGGCTTTTGGGATTAATTTTCAGCTCGATGACCGAGGGCGGAATGCTGATATTCTCCAGATGAAGCGGATGATCAGGATCACAAAGGGTATCTCCGGTTTTGGTGAACTTCATTCCAATCAGGGCCACAATATCCCCGGGACCGGCCTCGCTGATCTCTTCCCGGTCTTTGGCGCGGATCTTCAGGATACGGCCGATGCGCTCCTGCTTTCCTTTGGTAGTATTCTGAACGGCAATCCCCGATTTCAGGGTTCCGGAATAAATGCGGATAAAAGTCTGTTGGCCGACATAAGGATCGTGGATCAACTTGAAAGCCAGGGCTGAAAAAGGCGCTTTGGCTGAGGGGCATCGGGAATGGGTTTTCTCTGGATCGTCCACATCCGTTCCTACTACTGCACCTACATCGGCCGGGGAAGGTAAAAAATCGACCACGGCATCCAGCAGGAGCTGAATTCCTTTGTTTTTGTAGGCTGCTCCGCAAAATACGGGTGTGATAAACATTTTCAGGGTGGCCCGGCGGGCGGCTTTCTGCAGCAATTCCACAGGAATCTCCTGGTCTTCCAGGAAAAGCTCCATCACCTGATCATCAAACTCGGATACCAGCTCCACCAAATTCGCCCTGGCCGTATTGGCTTTCTTAATATATTCGGCGGGAATGGGCACCTCAATTCTTTGTTGATCGTCAAACTGGTAGGCTTTCTGATGGATCACATCGATGATCCCGCTGAAGTCCTCTTCGGCACCAATAGGCAAATGGAAGGGAATAGCATTGGCATCCAGGTATTCGTTCATCATCTTCACGGCCTCCTCAAAGTCAGCCCCGGTGCGATCCATCTTATTGATGAAAGCGATGCGGGGAACTTTATACCGGTCTGCCTGATTCCATACGGTTTCACTTTGGGGTTCCACGCCACTCACGGCACAGAATACAGCGATCATCCCATCGATCACACGCAGGGAGCGCTCCACCTCCACAGTAAAATCGACGTGGCCGGGGGTATCGATAATATTGACCTGATGTTGATTCCAGACGGCGGAAATCGCTGCAGAGGCAATGGTAATCCCCCGCTCCTGCTCCTGCTTCATAAAATCCATCGTAGCTTGTCCATCGTGGACCTCACCCATTTTGCGGGTCATACCCGTAAAGAAGAGCATACGCTCTGTAACCGTTGTTTTGCCTGCGTCGATATGCGCCGCGATGCCGATGTTTCGGACTTTACTTAGTGGCATTGTATGCTAATTGTTAGATGATTACTGTTCAAGACTGGCGAAAACCACTAGAGGTGGAGGGCACAGAATTTGGGCGGCAAAGGTAGAAATTATATCGACAAGCTTGTTAAAGCCTTGTTAATTCTAATCCAAAGGCAAGTTTTTCTTTTTGTAATTTTGTCCTCCATCTGCAAATAATCATCATTCTATGAAACTGAATATCCTTCCACTGCTGAAGCAAATCCCAGCGCTATTCCTTATTCTTCTGACCTTTTCCTGCCAGGGCACCACTGGCACTGCGCATCATCAGCCCGGCTCCGTAAAAGTAGAAGCAGACAGTGCTCTTGACCTGTCTCAGGTCAGTGTGGAATGGATCGGGCCAAACCTGCAGCCTCTGCCGGTCTTCTCGGAAGGAAAGGCTCTCGATCCTGCGTATCCCGCAGCAGAAAAGGATGTTTTTGAAGTGTATGTGCAGGGGAAGCACATTGGTGGTGGAGGAATCCAGCGTTCAGCCGGGAAAGGGGTAAACCATTTTACCTTTCACATCCGGCAGAAGGACGGACGTTACCAGCTTGCGATGAAGGTGGAAGGGCCGGACAGCATCAATGACTATTTCCTTAAACGCATCGTCAGGGATATGAGTGGGCATATTGCCCGGAGAGAATATTTTGATGCCCGGGGAAGAAAAACGCTGGAGTTATCGGAAAAAAGAAACCGCAACGGAGAGCTGGAAACGGAGTATCGCACCGAATTTGTTTATGATGAACAGGATTTAAAAACCTCACAGAGACACCTGGTCTATTCCGCCGAAGGCCGCCTCCTCTCCCGCATAGAAAATGGCTATACCTATGATACGTTAGGGCGGGAAGCCAGTCAGACCTTCAAATCCTATGGACAGGAAGGGCAATTGAATGCCCACAATGTGAATAAGTTTGTGTACGATCAGGAAGGCAGAATGGAGGAAAAGGAATTCATTGGGTATAGTGCGGAGGGAGAAAAGCTGAGCCACTTCATCACCGTATATGTTTATAATGAGAAGGGGCAGGATGCCACCCACATTCAATATGACGGGGAGCGGGTACTGATGAACCGGGTGGACCGTCAATATGATGATACGGGAGCAGTCATCCGTGAGGAGTTTACCGAATTCCTTCCGGATGGAAGTGTAAAAAGCCGCCACGGACGCGAGTACAATGAAAAAGGACGAGTGATGCGGGAATGGTGAGGTGGGGGAAGACCCACCGCACAATTCCAACATTCTACGTCTGTGTGCTGCTTCTCCTTAACAAACTTGAAGGGCTTGATCTTTCTTGCTACAGGGATATGAGATGGTGCTCCTGACGGAGCACGGCGCAGCTTGGATTTGTTTGCAAATAATTATCACCGGCAAAATGAAGCACGAGCGTAAGTACTTGTACTGAGCGACTTCGCACTCGCACTTGTGCTGAGCGCAGCCGAAGCACTCGGACTCGAACTCGAACTTTTCCTCCCCTCTGTACTCCGTGTAGGTATTTGTTTTTCATTGCATTTCTTGCACAGAGCGCACCGGGAAAGCACAGAGATTAAGCGCGAGTTCGAGTTCGAGTTAGCGAGTTCGAAGTATTGGCTTCGCCGGCTTGTTATCCGAAGCGGATGAATTGGTAGGATATTTCATTCAATTCAGAGGAAAGTTAGAGACAAACAAGTTCTGGAATGACCTTACTGATAACCAGTATCCTTTCTTTTCATACTTCGTGCTCGCACTCGTACTCGCCCTCGTGCTGCTCATCTCCCTTGCGTGCTCCGTGTAATCTTCTGATTTTCATAGCTTTTCTTACACAGAGGGCACGGGGAAGGCACAGAGAAAGCTCCATTAAGCGCGAGCTCGAGTTAGCGAGTTCGAGTTCGAAGTGTTGGGCTTGTCGAGTTGTTATCAGAAGTAGATGAATTGGTGCGGATATTTCATTCAATTCAGAAGAAAGTCAGAGACAAACAAGTTCTGGAATGACCTTACTGATAACCAGTATCCTTTCTTTTCATACTTCGTGCTCGCACTCGTACTCGCCCTCGTGCTGCTCATCTCCCTTGCGTGCTCCGTGTAATCTTCTGATTTTCATAGCTTTTCTTACACAGAGGGCACGGGGAAGGCACAGAGAAAGCTCCATTAAGCGCGAGCTCGAGTTAGCGAGTTCGAGTTCGAAGTGTTGGGCTTGTCGAGTTGTTATCAGAAGTAGATGAATTGGTGCGGATATTTCATTCAATTCAGAAGAAAGTCAGAGACAAACAAGTTCTGGAATGACCTTACTGATAACCAGTATCCTTTCTTTTCATACTTCGTGCTCGCACTCGTACTCGCCCTCGTGCTGCTCATCTCCCTTGCGTGCTCCGTGTAATCTTCTGATTTTCATAGCTTTTCTTACACAGAGGGCACGGGGAAGGCACAGAGAAAGCTCCATTAAGCGCGAGTTCGAGTTCGAGTTAGCGAGTTCGAAGTATTGGCTTCGCCGGCTTGTTATCCGAAGCGGATGAATTGGTAGGATATTTCATTCAATTCAGAAGAAAGTCAGAGACAAACAAGTTCTGGAATGACCTTACTGATAACCAGTAACCTTTCTTTTCATACTTCGTGCTCGAACTCGAACTCGAACTCGAACTTTTCCTCCACTCTTTACTCTCCGTGTAGGTATTTGTTTTTCATCGCTTTTCTTACACAGAGGGCACGGGGAAGGCACAGAGAAAGCTCCATTAAGCGCGAGTGCGATTTCGAGTACGAGCGCGAAGTGGTTTCAGTAAAGATATTCTCCTGCATTTTGTCCGGTTTAATAGGGGGTAATCGTATATAATAGAAAGTGACAAATTATGGGCAGACTAGATCTCGAAAACCGTCTCATCCGGTTTGCTGTAAACATCGATACTTTTTGTGTAAATTGTCAGATCCTTAGATACAGGAAACACTTGAAAGATCAATTACTGCGGTCTTCTTGTTCTGTGGCGCTGAATTATGCTGAAGCTCAATCAGCTGAATCCGACAAGGATTTTCAACACAAAACCAGTATTGTACTGAAAGAAGTCAGAGAGACACAAGTTGCGTTGAAGATTGTCTCTGGGCTTCAAAAGCAAAATGTCAATGGGCTTGCCGAGCTATTATCAGAAGTAGATGAGTTGGTACGGATATTTCATTCAATACAGAGGAAAGTTAGAGACAAACAAGTTCTGGAATGACCTTACTGATAACCAGTATCCTTTCTTTTCATACTTCGTGCTCGAACTCGAACTCGAACTCGAACTCTTCATTTCCTCTGTACTCTTCGTGTAAGCTTTTGTTTTTCATCGCTTTTCTTACACAGAAATGCGCAGAGCATTCAGGGCGGAGCTTCCAAAAAGCGGAGTAAGCCTTTCAGGGATCGGCAGGGCCTGGTAAGAACGCCCAGTAGTTGTTTTTGTGAATGATGCTTTTCCCGGCCTCCGGGTACGCCTGGGAAAAAGTAGCATTGAATTTTAGCCCGGGGGCATTCCTCCATTTGAACTCGAACGCTTCCAGCTGTCCGCCTGTCTCCTCAATATAATCTACTTCCTGTTGCCTGCTGGTACGCCAGAAATAGGTATTTATCCTCCGGCCTTGATAATGATTCCATTTCCGGCGCTCAGTGATCATCAGGTTATCCCACAACATCCCTGTATCATTTCGTAAGCTTAGGGGATTGAATTGGTTTATGACAGCATTCCTTACCCCATTATCCACAAAATATATCTTTTGCGACTTCTTCAGTTCGTTGCGGAGATTGGAGGCATAGGAGGGAAGCCGGAATATCACATAGGCTTCTTCCAGCAAGCGAATATACTTCTCAACCGTTTCTTTGTCCACCTGAAGCAAACCGGCCAATTCCCGGTAAGAAACCTGCTGCCCTATCTGGTGAGCCAGTGCGCGAAGTAACTTCTCTACGATATCTGGTTTTCGGATATCGTGCATTAAAAATACATCCTTGTATAAGTAATCGGAGACAAGTTCTGAAAGGACATCCAGCTCGTTCCCGGCTTGGTTGACCACATCAGGATAGGACCCGAAAATGAGGCGTGCCTCCAGCGTTCTGTTGACCTCTGCAATATCTGTGTGACTACCCAATTCACCCAATGACAAAGGATAAAGGACCATTAACACCTTTCTGCCCGTCAAGGGTTCTCGGATCTTATCCGATAATTCGAAAGCACTGGATCCACTGGCAATCATTTGAATACCAGGGCAGCTGTCAGTTATGATCTTCAGGGAAAGACCGGTATTTTCTAATCTCTGTGCTTCATCGATTAGCAGCAGTGTACCCGGTGGAAAAAGTGTTGGCGCTTGCGAGGAGGTGATCCCGTTTAGCATCTCCCGGTCAGGCAAGTTGTCACAATTCATCCAGATGCTCCTACCTTCATAGTCTTGCTCCAGGCAGCGCATCAAGGTGGTCTTCCCTGATTGTCGCGGTCCGAGCAAGAGGATGGCTTTCCCTTTGAAGAGCCGCGCCTGGATAGGGCTTTGTAAAGCACGTGTGATCATTTGGTGGTTGTTTTCGACAAATATACGTAATAATGGCGATTGTAATCGACAAAATTACATACTGCTGATTGCAATGCTGTCTGAACGGCGTGCCTGGAGATGGATATTATCTGTGGTGCGTAATCCAGCAAGCTACTGCCGCATCAGTGGCTATTTCGGCCCAAACTGTGCCACACTTTTCGGATGATGTTGTGCCAGTGTTTTCGGATGAAACTGTGCCAAAATCAGTGAATATTTGGCGTGGATTTCGGACGAAATTGTGCCAGTTTTCGGACGAAGCTGTGCCAGTTTTCGGTTGAAATTGTGCCAGTTTTCGGATGAAACTGTGCCAAAATCCTGCAAGAGTCGTAAACGGGTTAAACCAAACCCGCAAAAGAGATGGCGAGAAAACGCACAGATCTAATGGATTTACGACAACTTATCCAACTCAAACAACAGGGAACAAGCAACCGGGATGCAGCGCATCTGCTCAAAATTCATCGCAATACAGTCAACGCTTATGTTCACCTGTTTTTGTCCACCGACAAGACCTACAGCGAGTTGCTGGGGTTGGACAATACCAGCTTGCAGGAACTCTTCCCTTCGCCTGAGTTGAGAGACCAGAAGCGTTATGATCAGCTGTTGAGCTTCTTAAAACAAGTAGATCAAGACCGCCACCGCCGTGGCTTTACCTTTTATCGCAAGTGGACAGAATACCGGGATCTGTATCCGGATGGTTATGGATACACCCAGTTTATGGACCATTTTCACCGGCTTTACAGTATGCCCGCCCCAAGTATGAAACTGGAACACAAAGCGGGGAATAATGTCTTTATTGACTTTGCAGGTAAAAAGCTGCAAATTGTTGATCGCCACACAGGAGAGGTCAAGCCTGTAGAAGTCTTTTTGGCATTGTTACCCTGCAGCCAGTACCTGTATGTAGAAGCCTGCCAGGATCAAAGCCGGGAGTCTCTGGTGGGATGTATGACCCATAGTCTGAGCTACTTTGGTGGGGTTCCCCGTGCCATAGTATTGGACAATTTAAAAAGTGCGGTTAACAAGTCCTGCAAATATGAGCCGGCAATCAACAAGACCTTTAAGGAGCTCGCATTGCATTACAAGACAGTAGTTATGCCGGCTCGCCCCTACAAGCCTCAGGACAAAGCTTTGGTTGAGAATGCGGTTCAGTTGGTCTATCAGCGGATTTATTACCCTTTGGAAAAAATGACGTTCTTTTCCATTGAGGAATTGAATCTAAAAATCCTTGAACTACTTGTATCTCATAACAATCAGCAACTCCAGAAAAGGGGTGTTAGTCGAAAAGAGCTATTTGAGACCATTGAAAAACAGGATCTGAATCCTTTACCGGATACTCCCTATGAGCTTCGGTATTACCGACGGGGGAAAGTGCAAAAAACAGGTCACGTTTACTTCTCTACGGACAAAACATACTATAGTGTCCCATACCGCTTCATTGGACAGCAGCTTGAAATACAGTATAATGCATCCATTGTTGAATTGTATTACAATCACGATCGCATAGCCACGCACAAGAGGAATCCCCGTCCCGGAATCTATATCACTAATAAGGATCATTTGTGTTCCACACATCGGGAATACTCAGACTGGAGCCCGGATAAGTTCATTGCCCAGGCTGGTCGTATTGGAAAACACACCGAGGAATATGTGGCAGGCTTGATCAGGCAGTATGAATATCCTGAGCACGCTTATCGTCAGGCACAGGGAATCATTCATCTAAGGAGACAATATCCTTCGGAAAGGATAGATCAAGCCTGCCGCTATGCCTACGGCATACAGGATCGCTTTAGTTACCATCTGGTTCTGCGAATCCTAAAGAGCGGAATAGACCAGGTTCCAATGGAAGAAACCAAGGAGGACCAATCCCACATTCCGGCCCACAACAACATAAGAGGAGAGTCCTACTATCAGCAACAATTAAAAATCTGAACCAATGAACCAACAGCAAACACTGGAAAAGATGCGTCAGCTAAGACTTTATGGTATGGCTGAGCTGCATTACAAAAACATCAAGGAAGGAATCGGATCTGGCTACACATCGGATGCGTATTTAGCCCTTCTGATTGACCGTGAATGGGAGGAGCGTGAGAACAACAGGATAGCGCGCTACATCAAGCAAGCACACTTCAAAATGAGTGCAACGGTGAGAGATATTGATTATAAAGCCTCGCGGAATCTTGACCGCAATGTCCTGGAGCGCCTGCTCCAACTGGAGTTCGTTAGAAGGAAGGAGAATGTCATTATTACCGGGCCAACCGGCGTGGGGAAGAGTTACATTGCTCAAGCCATAGGGATACACGCTTGCAACTATGGAATCAAAACGATGTACTACAATACGGCGCGCTTGTTTAGCCAGCTGAAGCTCAATAAGCTTGACGGAACTTATCTGAGGGAGCTTAGAAAGCTGGAGAATATTGGTTTGCTTATCCTGGACGATTTTGGTCTGCAAGCTTTAGACAACCATATGCGTGAGGCTTTGCTCAATGTGATAGAAGACCGTTTTCAGAAGAACTCGATAATTGTTACCTCTCAAATCCCGATCAGTAAATGGTACGAAGTGATAGGAGAGGGAACGATCGCTGATGCGATCCTGGATCGTCTCATCAACTCTTCACACAGGGTCGAACTGAGTGGGGAGTCTCTCAGAAAGAAAATGATCAGAGAAGAATAATTTATTTAACATTGTAAAACCATCTCGCTCTTGCAAATTTTGAGTGGCACAATTACGCCGAAAACACTGGCACAATTACGCCGAAATAGCCAATCAGGCCGGAGCATTTTGTTGGAGCACGGATTATCACAGTTTTTCACAGATTACTTTCTCTGTGTTAATCTGAGTAATCTGTGGTGAGTAATTCAGTAAGCTTTTACCGCACCGGGCCGGAGCACTCGCTCTCGTGCCTTCTTTGTGTCTGTTGTGTTTCCTTTTTTTTCCTCACAAACGCACGGAGAAAGCTCATTTAAGCGCGAGCTCGGGTTAGCGAGTACCTACCTGCCGGTAGGCAGGCGAGTGCGAAGTGATTGGGATGGCCGGGGGTTATTAATGCGATGGACTAACAATGTCATCCGGAGTAAATACAAAAACATCAGGATGAGAGGCAGGTGCTTTTTGAAATACCGCTTTAATGATTTTGGGTGGTTTTGAGAAGGGGATGTTCTTCTCTTTCAGACAGAGAGATTCAACTGCCTCGCCCAGCAAATCCTTGTTCGACCATTTCGCTTCTCCTATGAGTAATGCTTTTTTATCCGTTGATAAAGCAAGGATGTCTATCTCCATCGCTTGTTTATGTATTCCTCCACCCCACCAGCGCGATGCAGGATTGAACCTTTTGCCCTCAATCTCAAGAGAAGGGATCGCTTTTCTGCATAAATCCTCCCATATCATTGAGAGATAATGCGTATAATTAGCTTCAATTTCTGTCCAAACCTGATCAATCATATCAAACTCCAGCCTGCTTCTATTTGGCAGCAGGAAGGTGAAATAGAAATGCAAAAAGGGATCGTCAATCTTGTAAAGGCTCTTTTTGGATGATCTCTCTGGCTCTCCAAAAGGCACCTCACGTCGGATAAACCCCAGATTGATCAGTAATCCCAAAATGCGTGACAACTGTGTGGCCGGTTTGCCTGACCTTGCTGCTATTTCGGAAAGACGGTGAACCCCTGCTCCTATCAGGCTGAGCACGGAATAGGCTTGGACGGAGGTTCGCATTTCATCTAAAAAAAGACGCTCAGGTTCTTCATACAGCAATCCGTTCTGGTCGAGGATACTGTTTTTAACGGCCTGAGCAAAAGTGTCGTACTGTTTTCTGATCTCCCAGTATCGCGGAATTCCGCCCCATACACCATATTCCCAAACGGCATCCGTAGATGATATTGAAAAGTAATCCTGCAAATGCATAATCCTCATTGGCCTGATCCGGATGATTTCATCGCAGCGCCCATAAAGCGGAGAAGCACTGTCGAGCACCATACTGTGCATCATTTGCTGTGACGATCCGCAAAGGATCAAGTGATACTGGCGGTGCTTTTGATTATCTATGATTTTTTGCAGTATGGAGGGGAGTTCGGGGCTATTTTTGACCAGGTATGGAAACTCATCAATGCATACAATGGTTTTTTCGCGAAGTCCATTATCCAGACTCAGGAAAAGGCTTTCCCAGTCAGGATATTCAGGTGTGGAGAAGCCCGGTATGATAAGGGCTATTTGTCTTGCAAAAGCCGCAATTTGTAATGGTGCTTCCCGCATATCGGCTGAGAAGTAAATCGCCGAAGAGGGCAGCACTTGATGCAGCAAGGTGGATTTGCCGCACCGCCTGCGTCCATAGACCACAATGAGCTGTGGTTTTTCCCGCTCCAGTGACTGTTGAATCCGCGCTATTTCTTTCTCACGATTGACGAACATACAAGGCTTTGCATTAATTATGTTTGACAAAAATAATGTATTTCAAACATAATAAAGTTCTTTTTGTCATTTTTCTAAACCATTAAGGGGGAGAGAGCCTGACGGAGCACGGCGCGGATTGGATTTGTTTGCAAATAATTATCACCGGCAAAATTTAGCGCGAGCACAAGTTAGCGAGTACCTACCTGCCGGTAGGCAGGCGAGTTCGAAGTATTGGGCTTGCCGAGTTATGAAATTATCCATAAATTCGAATGGAATTGTTTTAGTTTCGCGATTATGATACATCCATCTATACAAGCCATTTTACCTCAAATAACGCAACTACTTAGGTTTTATAAGATAGAGAGTGCTGCTTTGTTTGGTTCAGTGTTGAGTGATTCATTCAATGACGGCAGTGACATTGACCTTATTGTCAATCTTCAGAAGGGTCAGGATCCGCTTGAAGCTGGTGAGAACCTATGGAACCTTACTTTTGAATTAGAAGATCTTACAAACCGGAAAGTAGATATTCTTACAGAACGATCTCTTAGAAACCCCATTTTTATTGCAGAGATTCACAAGACTAAGTATCCGATTTATGGATAATGATATCAGAAAACTACTGGTTGATGCGCTGATTTGCATAAACAGTATTGAGGATTACCTTCGTGGCGTGAGGAGATTTGAGGAGTATGACAATAACCCTCTATTACAGGATGCGGTTGAGCGAAACTTAATCACTATCGGTGAAGTGGTTAATCTGATTCTGAAGGCTGAACCAGGCATTGAAATATCAAACGCTCGTCGAATTGTCGATATGCGGAACCGCCTCACTCACGCTTATGATGCTGTGGAGAATGTAATGGTCTGGACCATCTTGATCAGACATCTGCCTATCCTAAAGCAAGAAATCGAGACGATTATGGAAGCGTAGGCGCTTACAAGAGAATAATGCCACCCTTGCCCCGCAGGGCCAACACAGATTAGTAAATGAATGTGGATAAATGCGATTGCGCGCCGTAGGTGCGCCACCTGATTTTATTTCAATCGTTTTTTTGGGTTTCCCGTGTGCGAAACAATCTATCAGATCGCGCCCTGATGGGGCGCTGGATGGGCGGGTGCGTGATCGCGGGCTAATGAGGTGGTGCTCCTGACGGAGCACGGTGCGGGTTGGACTTGTTTGCAAATAATACCAACAGGCAAAATTAAGCGCGAGCGCGAGTTAGCTGAATCCGACAAGGATTTTCAACACAAAACCAGTATTGTCCTGAAAGAAGTCAGAGAGACACAAGTTGCGTTGAAGATTGTCTCTGAGCTTCAAAAGCAAAATGTCAATGGGCTTGTCGAGTTATTATCAGAAGTTGATGAGTTGGTGCGGATATTTCATTCAATTCAGAAGAAAGTCAGAGACAAACAAGTTCTGGAATGAGCTTACTGATAACCAGTATCCTTTCTTTTCATACTTCGCGCTCGCGCTCGTCCTCGTACTCGCGCTTTCCTGCTCCTCGGCGTGCTCCGTGTAAGCTTCTGTTTTTCATAGCACTTCATCTTCCATAAGCACAAGCCTGTATGCTGAAGAAGTGCTGCAAAACAAAAGCGCTGAGCGATTCAAATATCAGCTTATCTTCGATGAAACCTTTTCATACCTATATGGACAAAAGAACACGGATGCTGGCTCCCGCCTATGGCTGGTTGAATGCATTGATGATTTCATTAAATATCAGAATGAATCGCAGCGGACAGCTTAATCTTCCTGACTTGCCTCATCCCATATATTTCAGAAGCAGGAGTATCGATGCCTATACCATTGCCGATGTTTTTGGTCTGAGAGCCTATGATATCGATCTCCCTTTTCAACCACGCTTTATCATTGATGGTGGAGCGAATATCGGACTCTCTTCCGTATTCTTTGCCCATAAGTATCCTCAAGCACGCATCCTTGCGGTCGAACCGGAGTCATCCAATTTTGCGCTCCTGCAGAAAAATGCACAGGCATACCCCGGCATTATGCCCCTGCAAACTGCAATCTGGAGCCATAACTGCCATCTCGTGGTCAAAGACAAAGGCTACGGTTTACGGGGCTTTATGGTGGAAGAAGCAGATAACGATCATCCCCAAGCCTTTCCTGCACGCTCCATAGAAAGCCTGATGGAAGGGAAAAAGGAGGTGGATATCCTGAAACTTGACATTGAGGGAAGCGAAAAGTTTGTCTTCTCAAGCAATGTAGAGCCTTGGTTACCAAAAGTTAAATGTCTCATTATTGAGCTGCACGACAGAATGGAGGAAGGCTGCACCGAGGCTGTGGAGCAGGCCCTGGCCAGATATCAATTCACCTGTTCCACCAAGGGCGAAAACCGCATCTATCTGAATAAAGCGCTGACCTGAACACGGGCAGGCCATCATTTATCAAAATCCGGAAACCAATTAGCCTGCGGGATTCATCACCTTGAACAGCACAGCGGACCTGCTGCCGGGAGCATACCGGGTCTGTATCCTGGACCGGGCTTCCCTGCCAAGTTTTTCCAGATCATCCCTGCTGCCCACTTCCTTAAGCAAGGCGGCCAGGAGATTGCCATCGCGCTGAGGAAGCAAGAAACCGCTATTACCAATGATTTCAGGAATCGCGGCCACCGGAGATCCGACAGGAACACATTCACACAGCATTGCCTCACATATCGCACTGGGAAAACCCTCGGCGATAGAGATCTGAAGATAAAAGCGATGTTGGGAATAGATTTCCGGCAGTGATTCGTAGGGTACCGGCGCCAGAAAACGGACATTGTCCGGAATGGGCACCTTCATTTGCTTCGCCTCCGCACCCAGAATGGTAAATTGCCCCTGAGGGAAGAGGGTCGCTGCTTCCAGCACCAGGTCAATGCCTTTGCGGTAGAAATTACTCCCTCCGATGCCAAAACCTACCGTCAGAAAAGACAGCGGCGCCTTTTCCGCCCAGCGACGCTTAAATATTTCACCATCGTACTCCAAAGGAATCGTAAGGTGGGGTGTCCTCAAATCCTGACAATGATGTCGGATACCCTGTTTGTGATCGGGCTTGAAATAGGAAGAGGAGGCCAACATCAGGCTTTCATCCACCGGCAGCAGCAATGTGGCCATCCGGGCCGAACGACACGTAAACCAGGCAAGTACGGGCTTTACCAGGTGCCCGTATCCAAACTCAGGGTAGCTGTAGCAATCGGCGCCGCCCAGGATAATGTGGACGGGCTTGGACATTAGCCTGCCAAAGACCGCTGGAAGGAAAGAATGATATCCGGCAAAGAAGCAGACGAAGATTTCTGCACTTCGGGCCTTTCGCAAGAGAAAGAAAAACTGGGCCAGAAAACGTAGGGGAATCGTTTTTTTCTCCTTGGTATCAAAATGAAAGCTTGTCACCGCATAGCGCTCAGACAACAGTGCAATGTCTTTTCGCACAAAAGAGGTAGAACCGATGTGAAAAAACAAAAGAGATGGCTTTTTCATAAAAGAATGGAAAGGGTGAGTTTGAGATTTCAGGAAAGGGATTTCAACCAGCTTCGGAAGTCGCGGGTCAGGGAATACGCAATTTTCGTCTGAATTTTGCTGTCATCCAGCAATGCTGTGCCCGTTTCCAGAATGCGGTGTTCGCGACTGCCATCGGTATATTTCACAGCCACTCCGTATTTTTCTCCTATGCTTTCCGCCACTTCCCCCAGGGTCATTGCTTCCCCCCCAATATTCCAGATCTGGTTCAGGGACGAAGGATCGCGGAGCAGAGCCATAGCCTGGCCAAAAACATCGCTGATATGGGTCAGGGTGCGGCCCATCCGGCCTCCCAGGAAAACCTCGATATCCTTCCCTTTTCTGGCTCTTTCCTTGAAATTGAATATAGTTCCGTAGGAATAGAGGCGGTCGCAGATATTGCCATAAGGGACGCCAATCCTCAGGATCAGATAAGGAATATCGTATAGCCTATGAAAGGCGGCAAGGTAGAACTCCCCGGCCAACTTTGAGATGGCATACACAGAACGGGGCAAAAGGGGGGCATCTTCCGGGAAAGGGATATCGGTGCCCCCGGGATATACCAGGCGGGTAGAGGGGTAGATGACGACAGGGCGGTATGGAGATTGCCTGATGGCATCCAGGATATTCAGGATGCCGATTTCGTTGACGTGTATATAGTCTTCATAACGATCAAAGCCTTCCACCACGCCATTCAGTCCCGACAATAGAAAGACATAGTCCACATCCCAGTGGATATGCGACAATTCACTCCGCCTGGTGATGTCAGCCTGAACATAATCCAGGAGGGTACACTTGTTGGATTCTTGTTGGTCTGAAGCCGTCACCGCGACGCCTTCGGCCAGGAGCAGGTGGGAAAAATTGCATCCCATATACCCATTGGCACCAAATACAATGGCCTTCATACGCATACACTATTAATGCAACAACGCCTGAGAAAGCTTGCAACCGATGCTTTGACCTACAGAAAGAATGGGAACATTCAGATCCGTTCTTGCTGAATACCAGGAATGCTTTTCTCCTCCTGATATTGAAACAAAAGTACAAATTTGTTTGATTCCAATCATCATCGGAATAAAAGTCCTGTAAAGTTAACGGTGGAAACGCATCAGTTTAAGCGCGAGCTCGAGTTCGAGTTAGCGAGTACGAAGTATTGGCTTCGCCGGCTTGTTATCCGAAGCGGATAAGTTAGTTCGGATATTTCATCCAATACAGAGGAAAGTAAGAGACAAACAAGTTCTGGAATGACCTTCCTGATAACCAATGCCCTTTCTTTTCATACTTCGCGCTCGAACTCGTGCTCGCGCTCGCGCTTTCCTGCTCCTCGGCGTGCTCCGTGTAAGCTCTTGTTTTTTATCGCTTTTCTTACACAGAGCGCAGCGGGAAGGCACAGAGATTAAGCGCGAGTTCGATTCCGAGTACGAGTTCGAAGTATGTTCAGTGAAGATATTCTCCTGCATTTTGTCCGGTTTAATAGGGGGTAATCGTATATAATAGAAAGTGATAAATTATGGGCAGACTAGATCTCGAAAACCGTCTCATCCGGTTTGCTGTGAACATAGATACTTTTTGTGTAAACTGTCATATCCTTAGATACAGGAAACACTTGAAAGATCAATTACTACGGTCTTCCTGTTCTGTGGCGCTGAATTATGCTGAAGCTCAATCAGCTGAATCTGACAAGGATTTTCAACATAAAACCAGTATTGTCCTGAAAGAAGTCAGAGAGACACAAGTTGCGTTGAAGATTGTCTCTGGGCTTCAAAAGCAAAATGTCAATGGGCTTGTCGAGTTATTATCAGAAGTTGATGAGTTGGTGCGGATATTTCATTCAATTCAGAAGAAAGTCAGAGACAAACAAGTTCTGGAATGACCTTACTGATAACCAGTATCCTTTCTTTTCATACTTCGTGCTCGAACTCGTGCTCGCGCTCGTGCTGTTCATCTCATTTGTGTGCTTCGTGTAAGCTTTTGTTTTTTATAGCTTTTCTTACACAGAGGGCACGGGGAAGGCACAGAGATTAAGCGCGAGTTCGATTCCGAGTACGAGTTCGAAGTATTGGGCTAGCCGGGTTATTATCAGAAGTAGATGAAAAGGTTTTTCTATCTTTAACAACCCAATCAATACACCGGTCCAATGCACCCACCGAGATGCTTCCGCTTCTTCCCCTTGCTGCTATTGCTCCTTTTCCATCATACCCACGCACAATGCCCCCTGCAACTGGACAGCATCCCGCTTATTGATACCAGCGGAATGATCCTCCATCTGCCCTTCGACAGTAACCTCCAAAACCTGGGCAGCGGAAATTATACCATCACCAATAATGGCGGCAGCTTTGTACAGGGAATTTGCGGAGAGGCAATGGAATTTGACGGGATAAATGACTTCGTGGAAGTAAGCCCGGCCATAGAAATGCATAACGACCTGACCATAGTGTGCTGGCTGAAAGTGTATTCCGGCACTGGCGGGATGGGCATTTTCTTTACCCGCGACCAATGCCTGAACTCCCAACGGGCCTGGGGAACCACCTCTTTTACGCTTGGCTATCACATCAACCGGGATGTATTCTATGGGGTGCCGCAAACTACCGATTGCTACGGAGGCTCAATGGGTGATCGATACGACCCGGGCTTCAACCTTCCATTGCATACCTGGTACCTGATTGCAGTGAGCGTCAACAGCAACAGCAGTGAGGCACGCAGCGTGTGGATGCACCAGGATTGCGATGATGCAGCGGCCGTTCAGTTTGACAATGTCGCCACGGCCTACGTTTTTAACGGAAACTATGCTTTCCGCACCACCATCGGTGCGACTTCTGCGGTTCCCGGTTTCATTAACAGTCTTGATGGGATCATTGATGAAATGCGTGTTTATGACCGCATCCTCTCCGAGGAAGAGATGGAAGACATTTTCCATACTTGTCGGCCCGTACGTTTTGAAGCGGTAAGTCATCCAAGTTGTGATGGGGATTCCGCCTGGCTCTATGTGGTCAATCCCGAGGAAGATGTGGTGTATTCCTTGCAGGATATTACAAACAACCAGCAGATAGGCGCTGCCATCCAGGGCAATTGCGATACCATCGCCTTTTTTACCGGCCTTGTCACCGATACCACCGCTTTTCAGATCCTCGCAACGCATAGTATTTCCAATTGCAGCCTCCTTCTTGATACCACCTTTTGGCTCCAGCCTGCAATGACTAGCTCCTACACTTTTCTGCCACAACAGCTTTGTCCGGGCGACAGCCTGTGGTGGGGTGGACTCTATCACTTTGCAGACACCATCCTTACCGACACATTTCTGACGAGCCAGGGATGCGATAGTATTGTTACGCTGCAGTTGAGTTTCTATGATCCGCCGGACTTCAATCTGGGCTCCGATACAGTGCTTTGTTTTTCCAGTGGTCACCTGCTTGAGGCGGATGAAACCTATGGCATTCCGATATGGCAATATGGCATTGGCACCAACCCTATTTACGTAAACCAGAGCGGGGTATATGTTTGCCATTTATATACCCACCAGTGCAACCTGGTTTTACACGACAGCATTGAGATTGCTTTCGGAGGATCTTCAGCACAGCTGGATACCTCCCTGTGTTGGGGCGACAGCCTGCACATAGGTGAAATATTGATCCTGAACAGCGGGATGCATCAATATCTTTTCACGGATCAGTATGGTTGCGACAGCCTGATTGATGTGAGTGTAAGCCTTAAATACCCGCCTGATGTGTATTTGGGAAGGGATACCACCCTTTGCCTGGAGGAAAAGATTTTTCTGGATGCCGGGGAACACACCTGGTACCTTTGGAGTACCGGGGATTTGGAGCGGGGGATCCTTGTAAGCGACAGCGGCCGGTATTGGGTGAAGGTGGGAAACGAATGTGGGTTTGCTTCAGACAGCATATTAATTGCAAAGCACGATTGCGAACCGGCCCTGTTTATCCCCAATGTTTTCACCCCTAATGGAGACGGATTGAATGAGCAGTTTGAAGTGCACGGCTACAATTTGCGCAAGTTTACGATGCTGGTTTTCAACCGCTGGGGAGAGCAATTATTTGAAAGCAACGATATTCAGACCTGGTGGGACGGCACCTATAAAGGCCGGATATGTCCGGTAGGCGTTTATTACTATCACATAGAATACCAGGAAGATCGCAGCCTGCGCGAATACATCCGCCAGGGTACGGTGACGCTGCTGAGGTGAGGGGTGTGGCTACTATGCCTTAGTAAGTGGCGGCGTATTTCACCCTCTTCAGAAAACTTTGTGAACACCCTCCTGAACCAAATTTACTCTGGGGCATAAAAAAAGAAGAAGCGCGAAGACAAGGTGTTTCAAAGCGCTCATTTGTTGTTCCCAGAATGCAGTTTATCCTTAAATGATTGTTATTTGGCGATTAGACGCTATTGTGTTACTTTTAACCCGTTTCAGGATTGGCATACAATCCGGGGCAGTGGAAAGATCGTACGCTACATTGAGAATCCAAATAAAGCAGGAGTACATCCTTCAATGACAACCAGAGTATTTATAGCGATTGTTCTTAGCGCCATCCTTGGAATACTGGAAATTTATGCCCAATACGGTACCGGCCTGCCGGTATGGCCGCTGGCAGTTGATGGGGGAGGGAATGCACAGGTAGTGGATTGGAGAACCTCTCCTCCCACTGTACAGGATATTCCCAATACAGCGCCTTCGCAGAATGCCGGAGGCGGAGCTGCTTTTGATGGCTGTGGTAACCTCCTCTTTTACGTTCTTCATACAGGCCTCGCGAATGTCTCTAACAACCTTTTTATTTATGCCGCGGATGGTACGCCATTGCTCACCAATAATACCCCCAATGGCCCCGGACTGAATGGCCAGCGAACCGCAAACGAAATATCAGTCGTGAAGGTTCCAGGAATACATAATGAATGGTTTATAATATACAGTCTATATGAAAGTGATGTTGGTGCCCCAAATAACAATGGAGGTTATGTCCCCGCTAGGCAATTGTTTTCCCGTGTCAGGTATGACAGTCAGGGACTAAATGTCCTGGTTCGCGACAGTTTGCTAACTGTTAATGGGTCGGCATTAACCTATATCCACGGCAAGGCAGTGTCGCGCACAGCTGTTAACCCTGGGGAACATTTCCTCTATCTGTGCCGCCGTGTAGCGAACTCCAACCAGCTCTCCCTCGACCGCTTCGTAATTCACCCTAATGGTATCTCCTTCCTAGCAAATACAGGCAATGTTAATGTAACCTGGTGGTATCTGTGTATCGCCGGATCTTTCATTGAATTGAGCCCGGCTGAAGATAGAGTGGCAATTATCAATCGGAATCAACACACCAATTACCCGGATATTATTCTATTCAATACACTGCAATTCTCAAATGCACCGGGTGCGTATCAAATTATCACATTGCGCGATCTTATCCTTCAACCAGATGGTATCGTGCACCTTACTCCCAAATCCATTTACCAAACTTCGCTCACTAACCCTAATCTTGCTTTTCTCACAAACTTGGAGAAAAAGGTTGCACACATTGAGTTCAGCCCTAACGGACGATTCCTGTATTTTGGAACAGGGGGCTTCCATACCAGCGGATATTCCCACGCAAACTATCTCGGACAAATTGATTTAGGACCCGTATCTCAGCCTGCAAACTACCCATATGATGTTCGCCTTCAGATTGAGGCTCCTCCAGGAACAATGAATATGTCAACTGGAACTGGTGCGCAACTTTCCTCCGTTGGATCGAATTGGAAACCTATTCGTGATATCCAATCTTGCTTCGATGGCAGACTGTATTTTTCTAAGCAAAATACTGACAGCCTGTATGTGATCCCTTTCCCGGATATGATAATGCCCCAGCAACTCATCCCTGGCTGGGTGGATCTGTCCGATCAGAACAATCCAAATATTGCGGTTAGCGGACAAGTATATATCCTTCCTGAAAGCATTGACGGACTGGATTATGTGTCTCAGAATCCGGATTTGGTAAACCTTGGGCCGGACACCTTCCTTTGCCAGGGCGACAGCCTCTTGCTGGATGCCTTTCTACCCGGTGCAAACTATGTTTGGCAGGACAGCACATCTTCTCCTACCTACACAGTCACACAATCCGGTAGCTATTGGGTGGAAGTGGAGGTGGACAGCTGCTTCGACTACGATACCATTGTGGTCGGGATGCTTCCTGCACCTCAGGTGGACCTTGGCAACGATACCATATTATGCGATGGGGATACCCTTTGGATGAATGCCGCCTGGCCCGGAGCAACCTATGTGTGGCAGGATGCTTCCATTGATTCCGTAATGACCGGAGTACAAGCGGGCTTGTATTGGGTAGAGGTGAGCCTGGGGTCCTGCAGTGCCCACGACAGCCTCTATCTGCAACACTTCCCGTTCATCCCTCTTGATCTTGGCCCCGACACCGCTGTGTGCACCGGCGACACTCTTGTGCTGGATGTGGGAATGGCCGGCGCTACCTATGCCTGGGAGAACGGATACACGGGAGCCCTGCGTGAAATAACACAGGCTGGGCTTTACCACGTTACTGTGAGCCAGAATGCTTGCCAGGCTAAAGACTCCTTATGGCTGAATCTGCTGCCGGTTCCGGAGGTAGATTTGGGTGCCGATACCCAGCTTTGTGCCAATGAAGTGCTGGAACTCAATGCAGCCTGGCCGGGCGCAACCTATCTATGGCAGAACGGACATACCGATTCCATCCTGATCGCAACACAGGCAGGATTATATACCGTAACGGTCAGTCTCGGCCCCTGCACAGCATCGGATGACAAAGTGATTGGGCATCTCCCCGTCCCGCTTATCAGCCTTGGGACAGACACGGGCCTTTGCCAGGGCGACAGCCTGCTCCTGGACGCCACCTACCCCGGCGCGTCCTACCTTTGGCAGGATGGAAGTCAGGGTGCCACCTATACGGTTTATCAGGCAGGAGATTATCACATTACGGTGACCGCCAACACCTGCAGCGCTTCAGATACGATCAGTGTGTTCATTTCTCCAGCTCCTGAGGTCAATCTTGGGAATGATACCTCTGTGTGCCAGGGGGAAGAAATGGAATGGAATGCCGGCTGGCCTGGGGCTACCTATCTTTGGCAGGACGGAAGCAAGGATTCCGTATTTCAAAGCAATGCAGCAGGAACGTATTGGGTAGAGCTAAGCCTGGGCTTCTGCCAGGCTGCCGATACCGTCCACCTAAGCCTGCGCCCCCTTCCTTTAGCAGATCTGGGCCCCGACCAATCTATTTGTCCGGGAGACACCTTGATGCTGAGTGCCCTGCAAGCAGGAGCCTCTTACCTCTGGTCAGATGGATCTTCGGGTGCACAACTTGCGGTCAACAATGCCGGGACCTATTGGGTGGAAGTTGATCTTGAGGAGTGCATTGCCTCGGATACCATCCTGCTGCATCCCCTGCCGGAACCGTTTATCAATTTAGGAAACGATACCTTGATTTGTGAAGGAGATCGTCTGCTGCTGGTGGCGCCGGATAACTTTGCAAGCTATTTGTGGAGCGATGGCGCAAGCGGGAATACGCTGCCAGTGCAGACTGCCGGCATTTGGTGGCTGGAGGTTTTTGATGGCTGTTATTCCGTGCGCGACAGTATTGAGATTCATCTGGAATCCTGTCAATGTGCCCTCTGGGTCCCCAATGCTTTTACGCCCAATGGGGATGGGGTCAATGATTATTTTGAAGTAAAAGGAGAGTGCGTAGCGGAATACCAAATCCGGATATTCGACCGCTGGGGACAGCAGGTATTCCACTCCACCGACCTTAACAAAGCCTGGGATGGTTATTTGGATGGCAGCCTTTGCCCTATGGACGTCTATGCCTATCGCATTGATTATACACTTCAATACCCTGGAGAAGAAGAAAGGAAGACAGGAAGTATAGTGTTACTTTACTAGGCTCATCATCTTCTGACTGAATGGTTCGTTCAATCCCAAAAATGAAGTAATCCAGCATTGAGTTGGGTTTTCGTTCAAAACGGAAGTATTCGTGCTTGAACTTGTATTCAGCCTCTTGCTTTTCAGCTCCTTTCTGATCTTCTTTTACCTCATTATTTGGATGGCTTTCTTACAAATAGCACATTGAGAAGGCACAGAAATGAAGTGAGAATTAAATAGCATCTCTAAGCGGTTAATTAATCGCTCAATGGTGATCTCCAATTATGGCGCAACCTCATTGATGCCCCATTGCAGCAATAATCTCATTAGTAAATAGAATTGCGCCGTTCTCTTTCAGGTGCCCCTTGTCATAATATAGTTCCGGGTTCTGATACTTATGACCGCTATGCTGATAAACAATGAATCTGGGATAACTACCAGAAAGTTGCCTGATTCTTTGTTCAAATAATATGTTATGTGTTTTATAATTGGGAGGAAAAACTAAATGCAGCGCTATTGACTCCTGCTCACAGGTAGCGATTAACTTTTTGAACCAGGCCACCTTCCTTTTGGATTCGTGCAGAGTATCATAGGAATAAGAGCTATCATAGTGAAACCTGTATTGAGATTTTTGAAATGACACCGGCATCGAGCCGCATTCTCTGATGGTATCCAGCGGTGCAAACCTTCTTCTCCGTGTATCAAAATTGCTCCTATTCATTCTGGATAGCACAAAAAGGTGACTGAGGAAACTCTTCTCTCCCTTCGATATCATCTCCCGGTTGATTACCTTGTATGATGCCAAGGGGTAAAGTCGATCAAATCTAAAATTCAGAGAACTATCATTCATTAAAGTCAGAGAATCGTCTAATACCAGGAATACTTGCTTGGGAGGAGCATTGTGCATTAAAACCATACGCAGTACAAACTCGTGAAATTCGATATCAGACCCTGGGAAAGATAGGTTGTAACAGGAAAGTCCCAGAGAATCCTGAATCTGAGAGGCGATTATATCCCTTGCACCTCTGGATGAGCCAATAATAACTGCATCCTTGTTCATCTCTCCCTTGATGAGCATTTCTAATCTCTTGTCAACTTCACGCTGGGGAGCAGTGATAAGAAGGACGATAAATAGCTTTTCCAATACAAAGAAAAGGATTGCGAAAAGCAGTATGCGTTTGAGGAAGCGGCTCATCATTAAAACTGAAAATAAATGAACTCCTGTTCTTTTCCTGAGAATATGAACAAAAGGAATATCAGAAAGAAATAGAAACCCCATCTGAAGACAAGATGCCACCTGAGTGCCATCTTTTCTATTGCATATTCATTTTCTCTACCCTTCCATTCAATAATCAGGAAGAAGGCAACAAGGGCCAGGGTTTGCATTGCCTGATTAATACTTTCTATGGATGGAATATTGATGATACTGGTTGAAAAGATGCCCGAGAGATAAGATATCGCGTGTTCGAGGTTGTTGGCACGAAAAAACACCCAAGCAAGCAAGGTGAGGCCAAATGTTAGCAAGATGGATACACTCTCACGGAAAGTTGGTAACATACGCCCTTTGGCCACGATCTCTAAGTGATTCCTATTATTCTTTGTGAGCATCAACGGCAAGAAATATACTGCGTTTAGTGCACCCCAAACGATAAAGGTCCAATTAGCCCCGTGCCAGAAACCACTTACCACAAAAATGATGAAGGTATTCCGTATCTTCATCCATAATCCTCCACGACTTCCTCCTAGTGGGATATACAGATAATCCCTGAACCAGGTTGATAGAGAAATATGCCAACGTCGCCAGAACTCAGCAATATCGCGTGAAAAGTAAGGAAACGCAAAGTTGCGCATCAGGTTGAATCCAAACAAGCGTGAGGTACCGATAGCAATATCTGAATAGCCAGAAAAATCACCATAGATTTGAAAAGCAAAAAACAACGCCCCTAAAACCAAGGCACTCCCGTTCATTTCCGGCGAGTTATTAAAAATAGCATTGGCAAACAGCGCACAATTATCAGCAATGACAATCTTTTTGAAAAGGCCCCATAAAATCTGTCTCAAGCCATCAACAGCATCATTGTAAACAAACTCTCTGGGTTTGAAGAATTGAGGCAGAAGGTTGGATGCCCGCTCTATGGGACCTGCCACCAATTGGGGGAAAAAGCTAACGAAGGCTGCAAAGGCAATAAAATCTTTAGTCGGCTCAAGCTTTCTCTTGTAAACATCAATGGTATAACTAAGGGTCTGGAAAGTATAGAAACTAATACCTACGGGTAGAATGATTTTCAGTGAATTGGCTTCCAGGGAATAACCAAAGAATCGGAACGCCTCAACAAAATTATCAAGAAAGAAGTTGTAGTATTTGAAGAATCCAAGAAGACCAAGGTTTGCAAGAAGGCTCAACAGAAGCAGGCTTCTTCTCCTGATTCTGTTACTCTGGTCGTACATCTGTCTGCCCACCAAATAATCGACAAGAGTACTGAATATGATAAGGGTTAGAAATCGCCAATCCCACCACCCATAAAATACATAGCTGGCTAGCACTACTAAAAGATTCTGCATTTTAAGGCTTCGCCGGAGGAAAAACCAATACAGCAAGAATACTATAGGAAGAAATATTGCAAAATCAATAGAGTTGAACAGCATTGCTATATTTGGCTAATAAAATTCTTCCCTTTCCAATAATCGTCAAAAGGAGCATCAGGGTTTGCTGCGGTAACTGAAACAATCGGCCAAAAATAGAAAAAGAAATCATTATCATTAGACTTAGTATTTTGGGATTCAATTGGCGCTGCGAAATGAAAATCCGTGATTTTTTCTCATTTTCGCAAGTGATATGTATGTACGTTTGCCTAATCATCAGAGCTAGATTTTTGTTTCTATGAGACTTGCCATTGTCAGTCCGGATTATTCGTCCCCAGGAGTCGCTTCCTATGCTTTCGTCCACGCAAGGGCTGTATTATATCAACAGGCTGGAGTCGCGCTGGAAGTATTTGTGCCCTCCGCCAGGCGTGAATCCTATCATTTTGAAGGAATTCGTGTTCACAAGTATCCTGCTTCCGAGCTGCAGGAGATGATGATTGGCTATGCACCAGATGTAATGGCAGTTCACTATCCGGTGTACAGTGTCATTGATGCGGTGAAAGGCCTTCCCTTTCCAACGGTGGCCTGGATACACGGACACGAGATCATTCGCAGTTTGCGCCTTCGTTCATCCAAAGGTTTTGCAGATTACATCAAAAAACGATTGGTATTAATCCCCAGGGAGTTTTATCAGTTTTTGAAAATACGCAGGTATCTGAAAACCGTGAACTACAGTGTATTTGTTTCGGAATGGATGCACAGGATAGGAGAAAAAAATGTCCTAATGAAAATTCCCAATGCGGTCATTGTTCCCAATCCTGTGGACACCCGACTTTTTGAATTCAAAGAGGCTGAAATGGCCCTGCCTGCAATCAGCGTCCGTTCCTTTGACAATAAGAAGTATGGAATGGATATCGCAGTAAAAGCATTTTCGGGTTTTAGACAGAAGACCCTCAGGATGTATGGAAAAGGCCGTTTTCTGAATGCACTGAAAGCAATGAAGGACAAAGGGAATTCAAATGTGGAATTCATTCCCGAACATATTGACCACGCCGCCTTGCCTGCCATATACCATCAGCACAGCTTCTTTGTTGCTCCTAGCCGTGTTGAAGCCCAAGGGGTTGCAATGTGTGAAGCGATGGCGTGTGGGCTACCTGTCATTGCCACCACTGTGGGAGGAATTCCAGAATTTGTCAGGGATGGCGTGGATGGTTTCCTTGTAGAACCAGAAAAACCGGCTGCACTCATTAATGCGGTTGCTGATCTCTTATCCGATCCGGAGCGCTTCTCGGCATTTTCCAGGAATGCACGCCAGAGCATTTTGGAGAAGTGTTCAGAATCAGTGATCATACCCAAAGAGTTGGAATTATTGAGAAAGGCAATGGAGGAGAAATAATGAAGAAAGTACTTTTTGTATTTGGAACCAGACCTGAGGCAATAAAGCTGGCACCTGTAATCTTAGCGATGAAGAAGTCATCGGATTTTGAAACGCGGGTCTGTCTCACATCCCAGCATAAAACGATGTTGCGCCAGGTGATGGAAGTCTTCGATCTTACCGAAGACATTGATCTGGATCTGATGAAAGAAAACCAAAGCCTCGAAGGACTGACCTCCAGGGTATTACTCGGGATATCAGAGGTATTATCCACAGAGAACCCTGCCCTTGTGGTAGTCCAGGGAGACACAACCACTGTTTTTGCAGCTGCGCTCGCAGCCTTCTACAAAAAAATCCCAGTGGCACATATTGAGGCCGGCCTGAGATCTCACAATAAATACAGTCCGTTTCCGGAAGAAGTCAACAGGGTGCTTACCACACACATTTCCACCTTTCATTTCACGCCGACAGCTCTGGGTAAAAGGAATTTAATGGGTGAAGGCATCCCGGAGGAAAGGATATATGTTGTGGGCAATACGGTCTTGGATGCGCTTTTGTCGATACTGGAAAAGGTAAGAGAGAAATCTGAGTACTATCGGCCCAAATTCAACTTCCCTTCTACGGGAGAGGCTATCCGCCGCATTTTGGTTACCGGCCATCGTCGTGAGAATTTTGGAGAGGGCTTTCTGAATATTTGTAAGGCCATTCGTAGGATTGCGGAAACGGAAAGTGTTGAAATTGTTTACCCTGTCCATCTCAATCCGAATGTTCGTGAACCGGTGTATCAACTCCTGGGTGGGATGACAAATATTCACCTCATTGAACCCGTGAGTTATGATGAAATGGTTTACCTGATGGACTCTGCCTACCTCATCCTCACTGACTCAGGGGGAATACAAGAGGAAGCACCTACCCTTGATAAGCCTGTATTGGTGATGCGCAGCGAAACAGAACGGCCTGAAGGAGTGGATGCAGGTGTGCTCAGGATCGTTGGAACCAATGAGGATAAGATCGTGGATGAAGTCAGAGAACTTCTGCACTCAGAAGAACAATATAGAGAAATGTCGGGAAAACCGAATCCTTATGGAGATGGTCAGAGTGCTCCCAGAATTGTTCAAATCTTTGAATTAATCCTTCAATAACCATCTGCTTTACCCTGCAATCTCATAAAAACTCCTCCGGAAAACTCGCTTCAAGCAAATCCAGGTCAATGCGCAACTTTCGGGTAGCACAGCGGCTTTTCACTTCTTCTAATGGGGTGTCGGGCTTCACTTCAAAGCACTTTTGCGGCTCCATTCCGATGGAAGCAAAATAGTCCTGATACTTAAAGTTGGCGGAAGTCAGCCGGTCGGAAAGGCTAATCCATAGATTCGGTATCCCGTATGCATCCGTAACAATCAAACCGTGAAGCGAGGTGGAAGCAACCATATCACAGGAGCAAAGATTATCGATCACCTCCAAAGGTTTGGGATTTTGGATGTCAATAAGTAATACATCCTCGGGCAATGACTTGAGCCAGGGTGCATCCTTATCTTTATAATGCGGGATTACACCCAAGGCATACCTTCTATTGACTTTTGGTTTGTAATACCTGGGCAAGAGCAGTGCAGGGTCGCCATAGATCTCCGGGCAAGCAACTCCTGCCTTCACAAGCTTGTCCCTTGTGTGCGGCCCACGCACAGCACAAACTTTTTTAGGCCTGGAGATGAAAATGGAGGTATCGGTTTGCAAGCCGCTCCCCCAAATGATTGAATGAGAGGTAGCCCTGTCAATAATGGAACCAATGGCGAGCAAGTGATCAGAGGTCACATAGCGGGAGCGAACATTCAGGATTTTCTTGGTGGAAAACTGCCCAACAATGAAAGGATTCAGAATGTCCCCGAAATTGTTATTCCCCGCATACCAGTCAAGTTGAATGAACTCCCTGTGTGGAAGACGATTCAAGGCATATTTTGAATTATGCACAAGTTTCTTGAGAAAGAAGGGATATTTCATTGCGCTATGCTTAAGAATTGTTTTTGAATATAACCAATGGTAAACTGAAAGTATTATCTCACATCATTTCCCAGTTCGTGCTCATCAAGATATTGATACCGGGCAAGGACTTCTCTGGCCTCTGAATATGCAGTCCTGATGTCCGCTGCAGACAGGTGTTTTTTCCAACCTCCCGCCTTTGCACTGAAGCCACCGGAAACAAGCCTATCCTTTGCCAGCAAAGCATTGACGGTTGGTTTTGTATTATCAATCCCTGCAAACGCCAATATCTGCGAAAACCCGGAGGGAGTATCTTCCAGCAAATCCTCGTACAGAATTGTCTTAATCCTGCCGTTGAATGCAGGATTCTTTCTCCACCGCTCACCCCTGAGTACATCCATTTTCCATTTTCTCATTTGCACTTTAACCAGCTCAGGTTTTTGATGGAGTTTCTCTGCACGTTTTGATAAGGACACACATACATCCCTTCCGTCGCGGATCATCTCAAGTGCAAGAGCCTCTGGGAAAATGTGTAGAATCTTGTCGAGATAATGAATATGTGCAGGTGTTTTCTCTACAAACAACTCACCTTTTGCATTGTGTTTGGACAAATAATCGGAGAAATAGCGGCGGGCGAAGAAAGTCATTTTTTGTTCGATGGACCCCTTTTTCCTTCTTGCTTCATCCACTAAAACCTTAAATGCGTTCTCCTCCAGGTATGTCTGAAACCTGGTACCTTTAGGATAACGATGATACTTAAACACAACATAGCGAAAGGCAAGTGCAGGATGTAACATCAGGAAGCGAAACAAAAGTGTTCTCAACCATCTTTTTGCCTTGCGGTGCTCGTCTCTCGGAATCCCTCTACAAAGAAAAGGTCCGATTATTTGAAACAATTTCGATTCAGTATATTCTGCCTGGACAGCAGGATGACGCAGCAGCATATCCAATACCCAACTTGAACCACAACGTCCAGAACCTACGATGAATAACATCTTCGGTCTTTGCATAACTTTCTCCAATAAGATTGGCGCCCCTCCCTGAATATTCCTGTCACACTCAATGCCTCAAAAGTAGGCAGATAATTTGGGCGCTGCAAACAAGAAATTTCCCTCAAAAATGAAGCGCGATCAAAATCAACTTATGTGCGGAAGACCTTTCTTGTGGTTTTTTGTATAAACTTCTTGATCTCCGGGGATATCCCTCCTAAGTATATTCCCAAATAGAATACAAGAGAAACGATAGCTATCCGAACGCCCATTCGAATCCAGATCAGGTCGAACAATGAATCAGTCAGGTATGAAAGAAGCAAAGGAACCAGTAACAAGAGCATTGCACGGTAATAGGCTCGGTTCATTAATCGCAAATGAAATTTGTACCGCAAAAACATTGCCTTGATCACATTGAAGACAGCCACAGCCAGGCCTGCGCCCAGGGCAGCGCCAACGATGCCCATTTTGGGAATGAAGATGAGCTGAAAGATGACCGTCAATACCAACAGTATCAATTGGACATACAAGCCAAAGCGGTAATGCTTTGAGGCGGAAATAATCTGTCCGTTTACCCCGGAAGCGGAATTAATCAGCTGTCCCAGGGATACCAGCAGGAAGACCCATTTCGCAGCCTCTGTGCCGAATTTCTCACCGAGAATAAACATCAATACATCCACATTCAGCCAAACCACCAGAAAAATGAAGCCGGAAATCAGAAGCTGGTTGATCGCTGTCTGGGAATACAGTTCCTGCAGCTTATCCATCCTGTTTTGCCGCCAGTAATCCGAAATAAGCGTGAAGGAAATGGCAGCGATGGAACGCATCGGTGCTGCGATCAGGCTGGCCGCATAAAAGGGGATGGAATAATAGGCCACCTCTTTCAGGTCGAAAAACTGCTTGATAAGAATCACATCAATCTTTCCGACGATGGCAGAGGCTTCCCCTCCCAGGAAACTGAAAAACGTGAATACAAGGATGTCGCGCGTCGTTTCTTTTGCAGGAAAGCGCAATGGCCACCGATACGACAATTCCCGGCTGCGGATAACAAAAAACAACATCACCAAGCCCTTGACCAGGAAGGTGAGCACATACACGAGGATGAAAATCTCGAAGTCGATCCAATAGAGCCCGTACAAGATGAGCAGGATTGAGGTAATCACCCGTAAAGGAAGTTCCTTCACGAGTACTGCCATAATGGTCTTGTAATGTGCCTTGGCAAAGCTCCCGGCAATGGTCATCAGGGTATTACCGGCGAGCATCGGCAGGATCAGGGGCAGGAAGCGCGTGGTGAGTGTGGGTGTTTCAGGCTCAGGACGAAGGAAAAAGTAAAAGATCACGAATCCTGCGGCCAGCAAACTGAAACTAATGCTGACAATGACGGTCACCAGCCAAAGAAACTCCGGCTTCCCCTTTTCTCTGAACCAGGGCATAAAGCGTACGATGGATCCGGGAAGTCCGAGATGTGCCAATGGCCCGATCATCATTACCAAACCGAGCAGGTACTGAATCAATCCCCATTCCTCTGCGGGATGGATAGCAAAAACCCGTGGGACCAGGATGACACTGTTGAAAGCAGCCAGGCCAATACTGGCGTAGGTGGAAACAGAATTCCAGAAGCTTTCCCTAGCGATGAGTCCCATAAACCTGAGGATAAGGCAGTGTCAAAGGTATATTTTTTCTGCCGTGCGATTGTATTACTTTTGAGGCCTCAACCCTGTTCGGGCAATGAATGTAAGTGGACCCCATATTCTGGTTGTGGCCGGCACCCGGCCAAATTTCATCAAAGTAGCCCCTTTGCTTTCTGCCTTTGCCTTGCAGAATATCCCCTTTACTTTTCTTCACTCCCGTCAACATTATGAAGAGACCCTCTCTGAGATCTTCTTCCGGCAGTTAGGCATCCCCGATCCGGACTACTTCCTGGATGTGGCAGATGGCAGCCCGGCAGCAAGGTTCGCCAACCTGATGCAACAGATGGAATCGGCTTTTGACGAAATAAATCCCGCAGCGGTGATCGTAGCAGGAGATGTTGATACGACCCTGGCTGCCGCCCTGGTTGCCAGAAAACAGGGCCGCTTTGTGATGCATATTGAATCGGGATTGCGCAGCCTTGACCGCAGGATGCCGGAGGAAATCAACAGGATCATTACCGACAGTCTTTCGGATGTGTGTTATACCACCAGCGAAACAGCTATCGACAATCTTCGAAAGGAAGGCATTCCTAAGGAGAGGATCGTTTTCGCAGGAAACATTATGGTGGACACCTTGCTGAAAATGCAGCCGCTGATCAATAGCAATAATATCCTCAAGACACTCGGGCTCACAGAAAAAGAATATATCCTTGTCACCTTGCACCGGCCCGGAAATGTGGATTCAAAAAGAGATCTGGAGCATCTGATGCAAGTGATTCGGCACATTTCCACCCAGCTCAAAGTCGTCTTTCCGCTACATCCACGCACCCGGAAAAGACTCGTAGCCTTTGATTTGTGGAAGGATATGGCAGAAATACCGGGAATTCATATCCTGGATCCACTGGGCTATCTTGAGTTCAGCCGTCTGCTGAAGGATGCACGCATCGTATTGACCGACAGCGGAGGCATCCAGGAGGAATCCACAGTGTATGGAATCCCCTGTATCACGCTCAGAGAGAATACCGAGCGCCCTGAAACCCTGGAACCGGGCAGCAGTGTATTGGCCGGAAATGATGCCTGGAAAATTGATCGTTATGTGCAAGAGGCCCTGGAAGGCCGTTGGAAAAAGTCGGGATTACCCGCAGGATGGGATGGCAATGCAGCATCGCGCATTGCCCTGGATGTTGCCGGCAGAATTCCGAAATTCGCAAAATCCCAAGCCAAATAAAACGACGTATGAAGAAGGACAAATCCAAAAAGAGACCACCGATAGCATCTTCCCCCGCTGTGGAATCTGTGCCGACATCACGGAAAAAGACCGGGAAGTACATTCCCTACCTTGCATTTTCTGCATTTCTGCTGATCCTTTTCAGCATCTTGCTAAAACCATCTGTTATAGATGGCTTGGTGCCCCGTGGGGTGGATGTGCTCGCAAGCATAGGGGGCGGTCATCAAATAAGAGAATTCCAGAGTGCCACGGGAGAAAGGGCTTTGTATAACCCGGCAATGTTCTCCGGTATGCCTATCTATCACCGTGGAGCACCTGTCACGATTTCTGTAGATACCTTTCTGAAGGGTTTTCTGGGTAGAATGACAGACAGGGTTTTCATTTATTACCTCTTCGCCGCGGCAGGGATGCTTTTTTTGGCACGCTATCTCAAACTCAATATCTGGGCTGGCTTCGCTGCCGCACTCTTATTCGTGCTATGGCCGCATTATAATGCTTTATGGCTTGAAGGGCATTTTGCCAAGTTTGAAGCCCTGATGTACCTTCCCTGGATTGTGCTGAGCTTTCTGTATTTTGTGGATCGGAAGAACCTGCTGGGGATGGCGCTTTTTGCCCTGGCCTTCGGAAACCAGATCCGGACACAACATTATCAGATTGTCTTCTACACCGGCTTGCTGATCTTTGCCATCGGGCTGTGGCCTTTTGTCAAAATGCTCCTTGAGCGGCAGTTCATTCCATTTCTGAAAACCACCGGAATGCTGGTGGCTGCCATTGTTCTGGGCATTATGCTCGCAGCCCAGCCCATCTTCCTGGCCAATGAGTACCTGCCCTATTCCAAACGCGGAAAAACCACCCTGAGCCTGGATGAACCCCAGCCCGAAGGAATGAAGGAAGGGCAAGGCGTGACGATGGAATATGCCACACAGTGGAGCACCCATCCCAAAGAACTGGCCACCTGGCTCATCCCCCGGGCTTTCGGGGGAATGTCGGGAGAAAAATATAGCGGCGAACAATACCCTCATCTGAAGGACCGGATGGTACCAGGCTATTGGGGCTATATGCCCTTTACCCAAAGCTATGAATATATGGGTTTGGCCGTCTTGCTGCTGGCTGCCTTCGGCTTGTGGTACTACCGCCGCCGTCCGCTGGTTATGGCCCTGGGTCTTTTCGGACTATTCCTGACCCTGCTCAGCTTTGGGCGCCACTTCCAGGCTTTCTACAGCCTCTTCTACGACTATATGCCCTATTTCAATAAGTTCCGGGCCCCGATGATGAGTGTCACGGTCACCTATTTCATCCTCGCAATGCTGGCTGCCCTGGGCCTCGACCGTCTTTTACAGAACGGAAAAGGACCAGGCACAAAAGAATTGACCAAGCCCTGGTACTGGGTGGTGGGCATCTTTGCCTTCCTGGGCATCTATATCGCCCTGAGCTGGCCGGCCGGCGGATTTGCAAAGCCCGGTGAGTCCTACGACCCCCAGCAAATGGAAGTCATCTCAGGAATCAGGGCGGAATTCTTCCAAAATGACCTGACCCGCTTCTTCCTCTTTCTGGCAGTGCTTTCCTTGCTGATCTTTCTGCGCATCAGGAATATCCTGAAACCCTGGATGCTGGGGACAGCTACGCTCCTGATTATAATGATGGACCTGATTCCCATACATCAGCGGTCGGAAAAAGAATTCTTCGACAGAGAGAAAGCCGAAAGAAGGGAGTTTGCCGCTACCTCTGCAGATGCTTATATTCTCCAGGATCAATCCCTTTTCAGAATCTTTCCGGTGGGTCAATCCTTCGGGGATAACCGCTGGAGCTTCTATCACCAGTCGATCGGAGGCTATAGCCCGATCAAAATGGTGACCGTGGAGGAACTGATTGAGAACAACCTTTACCGGGGTTGGGATCCACAGTTCCCGATTAACTGGAATGTGGTTAAGATCTTCAATGCAAAATACCTCATTATTGAAGGAAGGGTGAACCACCCCGAACTTCAGCCAGTCCACCAGGATCAGGCCAATGGGCAATTTGTCTATCTCTACCGTGGTCATACAGACAGGGCCTGGTTTGTGGGAAATACACGGGTGATCCCGGATGGAATGGAAAGGCTGAAAACACTGAACACTCAGGAGATTAATCTGGATTCGACGGCCATACTGGAAGAGGAATTGGCAGAATCCATTGCAATGCCCGACAGCAGCTATACCCGGGTGCTCGATTTCAATCCCAATCTGCTCAGCCTGGAAGTGTTTACCGACAAGCAGGCTTTGTTGGTGATCTCAGAAAATCATTACCCTCCCGGCTGGAAAGTCTATCTCAATGATGTGGAAGTGGAAAAGGTATACAGGGCCAACCATAGTATTCAGGCGATCGTAGTGCCGGACGGGAAACACCGGGTAGAACTGCGTTTTGATCCTGATTCCTGGCATCGTAATGTTACCTATGCCCGAATTTCCTCGGGTATCCTTATTGCTGTTATTTTACTTTCACTGCTTAACCACTTTCGTAAAGGGAGGGGAATTCTAAGAAACCGGGATGCAGAAAGCCAAAGCGAATAAGGTTCTGATCATCGCTTACTACTGGCCACCTGCAGGAGGACCAGGTGTACAGCGTATTGTGAAATTTGCCAGCAGGATGCGGGATTTCGGATGGGAACCGGTGGTCTTAACCGTAACGGAAGCCGTTTCACCATCCAGGGATGAGAGCCTACAAACCTTAGTGGAAGATATCAAAGTATATCGCACACATAGCCGGGAACCCTTTGGCATCTACAATAGAATCAAAGGCAGACCAAAAGATGCCCCAATTTCCAAGGATGTAATCAGTGGAAGCACGAATGAATCTTTGGTCGACAAACTATTCCGCTTTATTCGCGCCAACTTTTTTATCCCGGATGCGCGTATCGGATGGATCCCATCTATGGTGAAGCAGGGGATGCACGTTATTCGCGCAGAAAAACCGGACCTAATTTTCAGCACTTCCCCCCCCCATTCCCTTCAATTGGGCGCCCGGAGACTGGCACGCAAAAGCGGGCTTCCCTGGATAGCCGACTTTAGAGATCCCTGGCACGAGGCCTATTGGCTCAGAGACCTGCCGCGTTCCGGTCTGAGTAGATGGCTTGACAAGCGTCTGGAGAAAAGAGTCTTATGCAGCGCAGATAAGATTACTACTCCCAGCAAGGGATTTGAAGCCCTTTTTAAATCCAAATGTATGCGTGAATACAACATTATTCATAGTGGATACATTCCGGTAGACAATAAGCCATCTCAAGGAGAGAAGTTCGTCATATCATATCTTGGCAACCTTACCAAATACCACTTTGTCAGGCCCTTACTGGAGGCTGTAAATAGCCTTGATAGCTCAATCAAGGAGATGCTTATCCTTGATTTCGCAGGGAAGGTATATTCCGGGTTTGAGGAAGTTGCAAGCTCATATCCTGAAGTACAAACCCGCATAATTCCTTTTATGCCCAGGCAAGTGCTGCTAGAATATACCCGATCGACTTCCCTTTTATTCTTGCCGGGCCTGGAAGGAACGGTGTACGAAAAAAGCATCATTGGGGCTAAGTTTTATGATTACCTGGCGCTGCAGCGGCCCCTCCTCGCATTGGGGAGCAAGGGAGCGGAGGAAGAGCGTCTGATTCAGGAGAGTGAATACGGGGTATTTTTTTATCCGGAGATGTTAGCTGAGATGCAAGACTTCCTCATTGAAAAATATCTTGAGTGGGAGCGCAAAGGAATCACATCAGTGCCATTAACAGAGAAGGTTAAGGCATTTTCCACCGCTGCCAACGTGAGAAAGTTGTGCGGCATATTCAGTGAGATAAGCGGTATTAATTATAGAAAATCGGAAAAGGATGAAGCTTAAGAAAGCGCTTTTTATGCTCGACAAGCTTCGGCGTGATCTTCGGACACCAAAGGAGCGATATGTTCAGGCCGCTGATATTCATTCGAATGTATTAGGATCTTATTATTTTGTCTTTGATGAGGAACGGGTGAGTGGAGGCAAAGAGCAAGCCTTGATTCGTCAGTTTGATCAAAAAGGTATTCCCATCAATAAAACCTATGTCGATGTAGAGGGTCAGGAATTTGTTTACTTTCCTATCTCTATCGGACAAATGGGTCTGGCTGTATATCATACGTGGCTCAAGACCAGAAATTCTGAAGACCTGAAGCGCTTTCTGCATTTTGCCGACTGGTTTATGGAGAATGCCGACCTTACACCCGAACTGGGTGCACGATGGCTTACCGATGTGCCTCTTCCTCAATACAAAACACCGGCAGGCTGGGCCTCTGCCTTTTCACAGGCACGCGCTATGAACATCTTGTTAAGGGCTTATCAGGAAACCGGTGACCACAAATTTGCCCATATGGCCGAAAAAGCTTTGCCTGCGTTCAGGCAGACGACGCAAAAGGGTGGAGTGATGTCAGAAACACCTTGGGGGCCGTTTTATGAAGAATATGCTGCTGAAGTCCCAACCCTGGTATTGAATGGAAAGATATTCGCCCTTTTCGGGCTTTTTGATTTTGTTCGGGTATTTCCGCAGCATTCGGAAGCCCGTGAACTTTTCCAGCTTGGCATCGATGCATTGAAAAAAGCATTGCCTGCTTTTGATATGGGGTATTGGTCACGGTATAATTTGTGTGATGCCTCTTGGTATCCCAAACTCGATCCGTCCACCATACAGTACCAACGCCTTCATATTTCTCAGCTTGAAGTCCTGTTTCGTATCAGTGGGGAGCCTGTCTTTTCTGAATATGCAGCGCTCTTCCGCCGGCAGGACACAATGCTAAATGCTATCAGGGCTTATGGGAAAAAATTTCAAAGTCTCAGAAAGTTAAAGCGATTATAAGAAATTACGACTGATACGCAATTAATTATGCCCAAATACTCCCTCATCATCGCCACCTACAATCGCCTGGAAGAGGTGAAGGAACTGCTGGTTTCGGCGGAAGCAATGGATTTTCCGCGCGAAAGCTTTGAATTGCTCTTTTCTGATGACGGCTCTACCGATGGCACCCCGGATTTCCTGGCAGCCTATCGCTCGTCCTCCGGATTGCAGATTCAATGGATACGTCAGCAGAACCAGGGGCCCGGAGCCGCCCGCAACCACGGGATGAGCAAAGCCCTCGGACAGTATTTCATCTTCATCGATTCCGATTGTATGTTCCCAGCCCAATACCTGCAGGAAGTGGACCGGGCCGTGGAACAACACGGCTGGGAAGCCTTCGGGGGGCCGGATACCTGCCACCCGGATTTCCCGCCCCTGCTCAAAGCCATCAATTATTCAATGACCTCTTTCCTGGGAACCGGCGGTACCCGTGGGAGTAAAAAGGCGGTCACCAAATTCTATCCCCGCAGCTTCAATATGGGGATTCACCGCAAGATTTTTGAAAAGATAGGAGGGATGGGCTCTCTGCGCCACGGCCAGGATATGGAATTCTCGGCCCGCATCTACCGCCACGGATACAAGGTAGGACTTATCCCTGATGCCTTCGTCTATCATAAAAGACGTACCAGCCTCCGCCGTTTCTTCAAGCAAATCTTCAACTGGGGCGTGGCCAGGGTCAACCTCAGCCGGATGGATAAACAACTCCTCAAGCCGGTACACTTTCTGCCAATGCTGATCCTGCTCGGATTTGCAATGGTCCTTCTCCTGGCCCCCTTCTGGTGGGTGGGGCGCATCCTCCTGGGTGTAGCCGTCGCAGGTTTGCTGGGGATCTCCCTTTTGGCTTTCCTGCAATCCTTTGCGATGTACAAAAACCTTCGCGTGGCAGGATTGTCGGTCATCACCCTTTTGATCCAGGTATTCGCCTACGGTGCCGGAATGCTCAGCGGCTGGATACAGGTATTGCGGAAAGGCAGTGCGAAAGGGTTTACGAAGGATTACTATAAGTAGTGATCAGTGATCAGTGATCAGTGACCAGTGCACAGTGATCAGTGATCAGTGATCAGTGGGCAGTGGGTAGTGGGCAGTGATCAGTGTTCAGTGTGTCAATGCCTGAAAAAGGTTCAAACACATTTCGATTTCCTCGCTTGCCCTGAGCGCAGTCGAAGGGAAGTCGAGGGGAGCGCAGCCGAAGGGAAGCCGAAGGGGGTCGAAGTGCATCCCGATGAACAAAGTGGATTGGGAGGGCAGTGTTTTTTAAAAACTTTTTTCCGTTTTCAAGGGAGCAGAACGTCTATTCTTAAAATGGATGGGGTATTGTCCCTATTATTCTGCAATTAGATATGAAAAATAATGGAAGCATCCTCCGGCAAAGGATTTACCACTTTGCGATCGAAGCAAAGGAACTTATAGAGTTTTTGCCCTCAGATTATTACTATGAGAATCTGAAAAGACAGCTTGCCAGGTCTTCAGCCAGTGTTTATTTGAACTTTGGGGAAGCTGATACCGCTTCCTCCAGAAAGGACTTTGTACATAAACTCAGGCTATGTAGTAAAGAACTTAGAGAAAGTTGCCATAATCTTGAGCTAATATGTACTTCCGAATCAGTGCTACTGAGGTCTCACGCAGAAAAACTTCTATCAGAAGCGGATGAGATAGGAGCTATGCTGTTTGCCAGCATCCGAACAGCCTCAAGAGGACTCAAAGAATAGCCAGACAAAACACCAAGCTTAAACCCTTGTCAACTCTATTTAGTCAAGCTCACACAGATAACTGCCCTCCCGATTCACTACGTTCATCGGGATGAGTTCGACTAGCGGTTTGTTTTCGCTTCGCTCACCAAACCACAGTCTCACTTCAACTGCCCACTGCCCACTGCCCACTGTTAACTGCTTTTGGCAATAATGCCAGGTATTGTTAGCTTTGTAAGCATCCAAAGCGCAACCAATGAAAGCTTCCATTTCCCTTTCCATTCTGCTTGCTGTCCTGTTGCTGGCCGCAGGATGCAACAAAGACGATGACGACAAACTGAGCATCCCGACCAATGGGCTGATGGCCTATTTCCCTTTCAGCGGGGACGCCACCGACCACGGGGGAAAAGAGGTGGCCACGGAGGTGAAAGGAGCCCTGCTGACCACGGATCGCGCCGGAAACAGTAACTCAGCCTATCAGTTCAATGGAAACGAAAGGATAGACATCCTGAATGTCAGTTTCTTCAATGCAATGAGCGCCTTTACCGTGGCAGCCTGGGTGCGGCCCAGCCAGACGGGCATTTTGCAGACAGTCATCAGCAAGGCTGACCCGGGACGTGATTTTGTGATCCAACTTACGGCCCAGGACAGGGTGAACTGGCATTACCATCCTGACTTTGTGGGGTTTCAGACCGTCAGCAGCGATTCGCTGGTGGCACAGACAGGAAGTTGGATACACATCACTGCGGTGTACAATGGGATTCAGAGCAGGCTTTATATCAACGGTGTGCTGGTTGCAGAGGAAATTCCGCAGGGCGTTCCCGGCTGGGAAGGGGAGAAAATGCAGATCGGCGCCCTTGCTGGGGGAGCTAAATTTCACGGAAAGATTGACGAGGTGGTGATCTATAACCGCGCCCTCAGCGCCAGCGAAATTGCCAGCCTCGCCTCGCAATAAGAGAAAATGAGTTCCCTCGCTGTGAACCTCTGTGCCTTCTCCGTGCACCTCTGCGTAAGAAAAGCTATGAAAAACAAAGCTTATACAGCGCCCTCAAAGGAGTCACAGTGCTACACCGAGCAGCCTTTCCTGCTTCCTACCTTATGACTTATTCCTTCTGAATTCTGACTTATTACTTAATCGGGCTACCCCTTTCGGGGTCTTTGAGATTCGCACTTGCATTCGCACTCGCGCTCGAACTTGCCTGCCTACCGGCAGGTAGGTGCTCGTGCTTTTTTTTACCGCAATGGGCGCAAAGCGGTCTTCTCCTTCCCCCACCTTATGACTTATGACTTCTGACCTATTCCGTAGACAGGGCTGCCCTTTCAGGGCTTGCGGGATAGGATAGGGCTGGGTTGCTCGTCAATCAGTGTTCTGATGGAGCTCCAGACAGCCGAGCTGTTCATAGGCTTCATCGTCAATAAACTCTATGATAAGCTGTGTGTGTTTTCTGATGAAATCTATCAAGGTATCAGTGGAAGTATTACCCAATCGAAGCCAAATCACCTTGGGAGGAATTCCAAGCAGTAAGGTGAGATCGTAAAAGTCACTGTCGAAAGTAACAATGCAATACCCTTCGTCCCTTGCATACTCCCAGATTTCCCGATCTGTTGCATTCTCAAGCTTCAGCTCTCTACCCTGCCTGGCTGATGGGAAAATATCACGGATGCCTTTGACAAGCCTGAAAGAAATATTTTGATCAAATAATAATCGCATCAGGCAACGCGCAATTTATGTTCTTTATCTGCTGCAAAAGCGAGACAAGCCTTGACATCATCAGGCTTGAGTTCAGGATAATCAACTACAATGTCTGCTACGGTCATACCGGATGCCAACCAGTGCAAGACATCATAGACGGCAATTCTTGTGCCCTTGATGCGCGGTCTTCCGAAGCGAATACCGGGATCAATCTCTATTCTGTCAGCGTAATTCATAGCTTGCTTTTTTCAAAGATATGAATCATCTGTCGTATACTGAAATAGGTTGACCATTTTAAGAGTGTTAAAGAGTTTAATTTAAACTTAATCGGGTCGCCCCTTCGGGGTCTTTGAGATTCGCACTCGCATTCGTACTCGAGCTCGAACTCGCGCTCGTGCATTTTTTTACCGCAATGGGCGCCAGGAATACGCAATGGGCGCAAAGCGGTCTTCTCCTTCCCCCAACTTATGACTTATTCCTTCTGAATTCTGCCATACTTCTTAATCGGGCCGCCCCTTCGGGGTCTTTGAGATTCGCACTCGCATTCGCACTCGCGCTCGCATTCGCCTGCCTACCGGCAGGTAGGTGCTCGTGCTTTTTTTTACCGCAATGGGCGCAAAGAATTCGAAATGAGCGCAAAGCGGTTTCTCCATTCCCCCTCCTTTTGACTTATTCCTTCTGAATTCTGACTTACTACTTAATCGGGCTACCCCTTTCGGGGTCTTTGAGATTCGCACTCGCATTCGCACTCGCGCTCGAACTCGCCTGCCTACCGGCAGGTAGGTGCTCGTGCTTTTTTTTACCGCAATGGGCGCAAAGAATTCGCAATGAGCGCAAAGCGGGCTTCTCCTTTCCCAAACTTATTCCTTCTGAATTCTGACTTATTACTTAATCGGGCCGCCCCTTCGGGGTCTTTGAGATTCGCACTTGCATTCGCACTCGCGCTCGAACTCGCGCTCGTGCATTTTTTTACCGCAATGGGCGCAAAGAATTCGAAATGAGCGCAAAGCGGTTTCTCCATTCCCCCTCCTTTTGACTTATTCCTTCTGAATTCTGACTTACTACTTAATCGGGCTACCCCTTTCGGGGTCTTTGAGATTCGCACTTGCATTCGCACTCGCGCTCGAACTCGCGCTCGTGCTTTTTTTTTACCGCAATCGGCGCCAGGAATACGCAATGAGCGCAAAGCGGTCTTCTCCTTTCTCCAACTTATGACCGATTACTTCTGACTTATTCCTTACTTTTACCTTTTCAAAGCTGCATTGGTGATGAAGTTTAAAAGGATTTTGCTGAAGCTCAGCGGGGAGTCGCTGGGCGGAGAAAAGGGCTATGGTTTTGATGCAGCCCGGCTATCGTATTTTGCCGAAGAGATCAAAAAAGCCTGGGCGCTGGGCTGTGAGATCGGCCTGGTTCCGGGCGGAGGAAATATTTTTCGGGGCGCCCGCAACGAAGGGCTGAACACCGGCCGGGTGTGCGGCGACTATATGGGAATGCTGGGTACCCTCATCAATGCGATGGCCCTGCAAGACGAGCTGGAACGCCGCAAGGTGCCCACTGCCCTGTTCTCCGGTCTTCAGGTGGACCGCCTTTGCGATCATCCTACTGAAGCCCGGATCAAAGCCGCCCTGGCAGACAAAAAAGTAGTGCTCCTTGCCGGAGGAACGGGTAATCCCTTCTTCACCACCGACTCTGCCGCCGCCCTGCGTGCCGCAGAGATGGAGGCTGATGTGCTCTTGAAAGGAACCCGCGTAGATGGGATCTACTCCGATGACCCGGAGAAAAATCCTGGAGCCGAAAAATACAAACGGATTACATTCAGCCAGGCCATAAATGAAAACCTTAAAATAATGGATACCACGGCCTTTACGCTTTGCCGCGAGAACAATATCCCCATACTGGTGTTTGATTTCAGCCAGGCAGGAGCACTGCAAAAAATCGTACAGGGCGAAAACATAGGCAGTATGGTTTGCCCTTGAGTAGTGGCTTTTGGCTGGATAGTTTATCTTTGTGTATCTAAAACTTCAGGGTATGAATGAGTTTTGTCAAATGGTTTTAATGGAAGCGAAGGAAGGAATGGAAGGCGCCCTCCAGCATCTTGAAAAGGAATACCAGAAACTGAGGGCCGGAAAGGCCAATCCCCAGATGCTCGAAAGCGTCAGAGCCGATTATTATGGCGTACCGACTCCGGTAGAACAAATGGCCAATATCAACACCCCGGATCCCAAGCAGATCGTTGTGCAAGCCTGGGACAAGAATATGCTTCCGGTTATAGAAAAAGCCATTATGGCTGCCAACCTGGGCTTCAACCCGCAAAACGATGGCGAAGTCCTCCGCATCCTTGTGCCTCCCCTGACCGAGGAGCGCCGCCGCGATCTGGTCAAAAGAGCCCGCAACGAAGCCGAACAGGCCAAGGTGGCGTTGCGCAATATCCGCAAGACAGCCAACAACAATGCCCGCAAACTTAAAGAGGATGGCATATCCGAAGATGAAGTGAAGGTCCTGGAGAACAATATTCAGAATCTGACCAATGATTTCGTTGGAAAAGTCGATAAATCCCTTGAAACCAAGGAAAAGGACATTATGACCATCTGACAGAACCATCCCTCTCCCTCTCCCTCTCCCTCTCCCTCTTCCTCTTCCTGAACTTTATACCCTCCGGTCTGTTTCCTCCCCGATGATTACATTTTGGGATCAACGGTACAGCGGCCCTGAGTATGTCTATGGCACAGAACCCAACGCCCGCTTCAGGCGGATGCTGGATGCTTTGCCTGGGCAAGGACGCATACTGCTACCCGGCGAAGGCGAGGGTCGAAATGCTGTTTATGCCGCCAGCCGGGGATGGGAGGTGGTAGCCCTGGATCAAAGCAGCGAAGGGCGTTGCAAAGCCCTGAATTTAGCCAAAGAAAAGGGCGTGATCCTGGAGTACCGTGTGGAGGACCTGGCAAACGCATTCTTTCCCCCTTCCTCCTTCGACCTGGTATCCCTGATTTTTGTCCACCTGCCCCCTGAGCTGCGTCCGGCGGTTCATTCCCGTCTCGTCGAAAGCCTCCGGCCCGGAGGTCTTTTCCATATCCTGGCCTTCCGGCCCGAACAGTCAGCACTGGGCACCGGCGGCCCGCGCGATCCGGAGCTTTTGTACTCCCGCGGGATGCTGGAAAAGGACTTCCACTCCCTGAAGCGCCTGCAGTTTGAGGAGGTGGAAGAACAGTTTGCAGAAGGCCCTTTTCACCAGGGACACTATCGTGCGATCGAAATGTGGGGTCATCGGTAGGCCTATCCTTCCCGCAGCAGCCGGAATGCACTGCCCAGGGCCGCAGTAATATCAACCGGCAAGAGGGCTTCCCAGGCACTTTCTTCCAGAGCCAGGTCGGCCGCAAAGCCGTGGATCCAGCTTCCAAGCAAAGCCGTCTCCAGTGGAGTATATCCCTGGGCCCTGAGCCCAAGCAGGATGCCGGTCAGCACATCTCCGCTGCCCCCGGTGGCCATCCCCGGATTGCCGGTGGAATTGAAATAGATCAACCCGTCGGGGGTGCTGATGGAAGAATGGGCACCTTTCAGGATGATATAGATGCCAAAACGCTGCGACATATCACGCTGCTTTTCCATCCTCTCCATACTGTCCGCACACTTGCCCACCAGGCGTTCAAATTCTTTGGGGTGGGGACTGAGAATGGATCCTTTAGGTAGAAAAGCGAGCCAGGTTTTGTTTTCCCCCAGGATGTTCAGCGCATCGGCATCCAGGATCAGGGGATGGGGATAGGTCTGGATGAGCAATTTGAGCGCATTGGCGGTGGGCTCGTCCGTTCCCAGTCCCGGCCCGGCGGCGATGCTGTTGAAGCCGGGGGTCGTTTTCAGAGGAAGGAACTGGTAGGCGGTAGGTCGCTCAAACACCATTGCTTCCGGCAGGGCGGTTTGCATTACAGGGATGCCTTCCGGAGGCAGGCTGACCGTTAACAATCCGACGCCGGCCCGCAGGCAGGCTTCAGCAGCCATCACGGCGGCACCCAGCTTTCCGGGATTGCCAGCCACAAGCAGAGCGTGCCCGAAGTGGCCCTTGTGCGCAAACTTCTTCCTTGTTTTTAAAAGCGGGCGCATCTCCGATGAGCTAAGCAGGAAATGACGGGTTTCGGCGGCCCGCAGGATATCCGGATGCAAGCCAATTGGAAGAATCTGCCATTTACCCAGATAGTCCTGATTCTCCTCTAAAAAGAAGGATAAGCGCGGAACTTCAAAACTCAGGGTGCTGTCGGCCCTGATAATGACGTCCTTGCGGTAGTCATTCAAACAATCGGCATACAGGCCCGAGGGCATATCCACAGCAATGATCATCGCTCCGGACTGGTTCATTTCCCGGATGATGCCGGCTGAAATTCCTTCTGCCGGCCGGCTCAGGCCCGAGCCGAAGAGCGCATCCACGAGCACCTCATCTTCCTGGATGACAAAATCGCTGCCTTGATGTACGGCGGTGATCTGCACCTGATTCAGGGCCTCCAGACGAGCCAAATTGGTGCGAAAATCCGGGCTGCCTTCCGGCATATACCAGACAATGCTAACCCTGACCTGCCATCTATTCCGGGACAACAGCCGGGCCAGAACCAGACCGTCGCCCCCGTTGTTGCCGGGGCCGCAAACAATATGGCAGGCATAGCCGGGATCAAGATGGGTGCTGAACCATTCAAAAAGCTGTGTGGCGGCTCGCTCCATCAGGTCGATGGAGGCGATAGGCTCGTGCAGGATGGTGTATTGGTCTGCTTCGCGGATCTGAGAGGTAGAGAGTACTTTCATACCCTCAAGATAAGAAAAAAAAAGAGTGATTACCGGGTGAAAGTGTAATGGATAAGATTGGCACCCATTTGGAGGGCTTTCAGCCTGGTTTCCTCAGAATTGTTGTGAACTGCAGCATCTTCCCAGCCGTCGCTCAGGTCAGTCTCGTAGGTATAATAACAAACAACCCGTCCTTCCCAAAAGAGGGCAAAACCCTGGGGTGGTTTGCCATCGTGGACGTGAATCTTTGGGAGCCCGTCGGGAAAGCGATAAGGCCTCTGGTAGATGGGGTGGTCGATGGGAAGCTCCACAAAGTCGAGCTCGGGAAAGACTTTCTTCATCTGTGGGCGGATATATGGATCCAGTCCGTAGTTGTCATCGATATGCAGGAAACCGCCGGCCATCAGGTATTGGCGCAGATTGTCCACTTCCCGCTGACTGAAGATGATATTGCCGTGACCTGTGAGGTGAATAAAGGGATAGTTGAAGATATCCGGGCTTCCGGGTTCCACTGTAGCAGCTTCAGCTGCAATCTGTGTTTCCAGTTCTTTATTGCAGAAGGCGATCAGGTTGGGCAGGGCTGTGGGATCAGCGTACCAGTCGCCCCCCCCGCTGTACTTCATCAGGGCGATCTGATATGCGCCTGGCTGGGCGAAAAGGGCCGCACCAAGCATCAGGGCCGGGAGGAGCAGGAAGAACTTGCTATGCTTTTTCATTTTGGGAAGATTCATTTAACGTATTGATAATGGCACAGGCGATAAGGGCGGCTGTTTCGGTGCGAAGACGGGCCTGCCCGAGACTTACGGGCTGAAAACCACGCTGCTTTGCGGCAAGACATTCTTCGGCACTGAAATCCCCTTCCGGACCAATCATTATCGAAGCAGGTGAAGGGTATGGATGGACGCCCTGCAGGGGCAGACTTTGATCTCCCAGAAAGGCAATGTAGCCTTGTCCGGTAAGAGGCGCGTTCAGAAATTCCGCTAAGGGTGTCAGGGGGTTGAGTTGAGGCAGCCAGCTCCGCCGGGACTGTTTCATTGCCGAGATCAGCACCTTCCGCAGGCGTTCCATTTTGAGAAACTGACGCTCAGAACGTTCACATTGCAGGGGGGTAATGCTGCCCAGGCCAATTTCTGTGGCTTTCTCGAGCAGCCATTCAAAGCGGCTTATATTCTTTGTGGGCGCCACGGCCAGATGAACCGCTGGAGGTTTATCTTGTCCTCGCTCTATTTCGACAATCTGGCAGCGCATTCTTTTTGGATGGGCTTCCAGGATATGTGCCTTGGTTAGATGCCCTCCTCCGTCCACCAGCAGCAGGGAATCTCCTGCTCTCAGGCGTAGCACCCGGCTGGCGTGATGTGACTCTTCTTCGCTGAGCAGCACCTCCTCCCCCACCACGGAGGTATCCATCAGGATTTCCAGAAAAAAACGCTGTAGTTCCATCGCTTTTAATCCTCACAAAGGTATGAAAGAGATGGATGGCAATACACCACTACTCCTCTCTGCCCCCCTGCCCCCTGCCCCGCCCCCCGAGCGTAGTCGAGGGGGAGCGGAGTCGAGGGGGAGCGGAGTCGAGGGGGAGCGGAAACCCGCCCCCCGAGCGGAGTCGAGGGGGAGCGGAGTCGAGGGGGAGCGGAGTCGAGGGGGAGCCGTCTCTATCCCTCCTCCGGAAAAATACGCTCGTAGCGCTTCACTGCAAATTGGACGACCTTCAGGGTGAGATAAATAATCAGAGGCCAGGTGAGCAGGCTTATGATTTCGATAGTATACATTGGCTTTAGGATTTTAGTAAGTGTGTGTTGAACCTTCCATCTCCGCCTCATCGATCTTGCTCCTGTTGATCGCCCTCCAGGCCCAGACTATGTATGCAATCACCACCGGAATAAAGAGCGTTACATAGCTCATCACAGTCAGGGTGTACTTGCTGGAAGAAGCGTTCTCAATGGTCAGCGAGCTTTGCAGATCGAAGACGGAAGGGTAGAAAGAAGTATTGTTGTATCCAGCAATCAGGAACAGGGCCAGAACCGTAAACACGGTGCCGAAACCCGCAAACCAGATCCCTTTGGTCCAGGTGCGGATCCAGGAGAAAACAATACCGTATAATACCAGCAGAACACCAGCAAGGAAGAGGATCAGTACTGCCGGCATAGCCAGGAAGTTCTGAAGGTATTTGTTGGCCTCCATAAAAACACTTCCGCTTTCCGGATCATAGGCAAAGCCGTCGAGAAACATCAGGCGGATCACAAAGAAGAGAAAGAAAACCAGGAAAGGAAGGGTATTGTATAGCAAATGCCGTTTTGCCCTCTCAAATATGGTTTTACTTTCGATGCTGTTCATAATGTACAGCATACCCAGGACACGGGCCAGGAAAAAGACAGCCAGTCCGAGAGACACATTCTGAATGTTCAGGGCGGCTTCCAGTCCGTGGGAGGAAAGTTCCCAGCGGGAGAAGTTGGTGATCGGATCCACACTGAACATTGAGCCGGTAAAGAAGGTCCCCACTGCGGTTCCTATCAGGATAGTGCCCAGGGCTCCGTTGATGAACAGGAAGATTTCATATACCCTGGGCCCGAACAGGTTGTCGGGTTTAGAGCGGAATTCGTAGGCCACGGCCTGCAATACAAAAGCGATCAGGATGGCCATCCATACCCAGTATGCGCCGCCAAAGGAGGTGGCATAGAAGAGAGGGAAAGAGGCGAAGAAAGCACCGCCAAAAGTGACCAGGGTAGTGAAGGTAAATTCCCATTTACGCCCCAGGGTATTGATGATCATCTTTTTTTCCAGATCATTCTTGCCCAGGGTGAAGATCAGGGTCTGGCCACCCTGAACAAACATCAGAAATACCAGGATGGCAGCAAGCAGGGATACGATAAACCACCAGTACTGTTGCAGGGCCAGGTGTGTCATTGTTTCAAACATCTTATTGTCCTCCTTCTTTAGGTCCGATATTAATTTGCTTCAGCAGAATCTTGATCTCGGCGAAGAGCAGGGCGCCGAACAACAAGAGGAATATCCAGAAGGTGGTCTGCACCATTCCGGCATCGATCTGGGAGACGGCGGTCATTGTGGGCATCAGATCCTGGATAACCCAGGGCTGGCGACCCATTTCAGCCAGCACCCATCCCGACTGGGATGCAATATAGGCCAGGGGGATGCTCCAGATCGCAGCACGCAGCCAGAAACGGGAGCTCTCCAGCCTGCCTTTATACAGGAGCACGAGGATGATCAGAATCAGGGCCAGGAACCAGAATCCCAGGGCAACCATCAGGTGAAAACTGTAAAAGCTGATGGGCACTGAAGGAACAAGATGGTTCGGATCTTTCTCAAAATACCCATATCCAAAGTACTGAATGTTCTCCTCCAGGGTTTGCTCAGCCAGCATCGCTTTCTCCTCATCGCCGGCTTTGCGGGCTTGCTTGTAGTCTGTCAAGGCATCGATGGCCAGGCGTCCTCTCATAATCTTTTCACTGACCGGAGGAATCCCCTGCTTCGGATTGCCTTCCATCAGGTCGCGTATACCAGGAATAAAATGATTGAAATCCCAGTACGCCATATAGGACAGGAGGTTGGGAATCTCGATTTTGAAACCAAAGTCTTTGTAATTCTCATTTTCCGGATCATCTTCATTGCTGACGAGCAATCCAATGGCAACCAGGCCTGCTCCTTCCGATCCCTTAAAAAGCCCTTCCATCGCCGCAAATTTCATCGGCTGCTTACGCGCTACCTGGCGGGCAGAGCCATCTCCGGTGACAATGGTGTAAAGGATGGCCATCAGTCCGAAAACCGCAGCAACCAGGATCGACTTCTTGGCAAAGCGGATGTGGCGCCCCTTGAGAATGTACCAGGCACTTACACCGATCACAAATATGGCTGCCAGGGTATACGCAGAGCTGACGGTGTGGAGGAATTTGTTTATGGCTACCGGAGAGAAGACCACATCCCAGAAATTGTACATCTCATTGCGGGCCATCTCAGGATTAAACCTCATTCCCACAGGATATTGCATCCAGGCATTGGCAACCAATATCCACAAAGCACTGATGTTGGCCCCGAATGCGGTAAGCCAGGTAGCCGTAAGGTGGGCTCTCTTGCTGATCTTGTCCCAACCAAAAAACATCACCGCAATAAAGGTGGATTCAAGAAAGAAGGCCAGTATGCCTTCAATGGCCAGGGGTGCACCGAAAATGTCACCCACAAACCAGGAGTAATTCGACCAGTTCGTCCCGAACTCGAATTCCATAATGATCCCGGTGGCCACGCCAATGGCAAAGTTCACCCCGAATAGAATCATCCAGAACTTGGTCATCCTTTTCCACTCTTCCTTGCCCGTCTTCACATAGATGGTCTCCATTATCGCGATAATGAAGGCCAAACCCAGGGTGAGCGGCACAAAGACCCAATGGAACATCGCAGTCAGGGCAAACTGCCCCCGCGACCAGTCGATCAATGCGAAATCAAATGCTTCTTGCATAAGGCAGAGGTTTTAATCATCATTAAATGGTAGGTTGCGTTATCAAATCTTTGCCACACTCTCTCTTGACGTAAAAGTGCTGCTTCAAAAATTCCGGAAAGTAATGCCTCAGTTCGACTAACATTCTCGAAAAAATAACAGGTCGGAATTATTTCAGTATTTGGATACCCAAATTTAAACAGATAAGCATTATTGAATGTAAACAGGAGCTCTATTTAGAGCCATTCCAATTAAGGTCAGTGTTATTCATCACCACCCACTGCCCTCCCGATTCACTTCGTTCATCGGGATGCACTTCGACCCCCTTCGGCTGCACTTCGGCTGCACTTCGGCTGCCCTTCGACTTACGCTCAGGGCAAGCGCTCGACTATGTGATTTGTTTTCGCTTCGCTCACCAAACCACAGTCTCACTTCAACTGCCCACCTGCCTGCCGGCAGGCAGGCTGAACACTGAACACTGCCCACCTGCCTGCCGGCAGGCAGGCTGAACACTGAACACTGAACACTGAACACTGCCCACTGAACACTGAACACTGAACACTGAACACTGCCTCAATAGTCTAAAGTCAAAATCCGCCCCTGCGTAAAGCTGAAGAAAGTCTCTTTGGTTCCCATCCGTGTTCCTTCCCGCAGGTCGCCTTCGCTGTAGCCGGCGATTTCCAGACAGGTAGGGCAGATCATTACCTCAATGCCGTAATCGTAGATGGCCGTGAGCATATCCAGATGGTTTCCAAAGGGTTTCATCTCAATGGGTTCGGCCGTTTTAACTGCTGCCTTCACCGCTTCGGTATCCATATAGATCAGCACATCCTGGTCGGGGGCCATATTGAGAGCCATCTTCAATCCCATCAGCAGTTTGTGGGGGTTATCGGCTCCGTGAGAAATGTGGATCACTACCCCATCCCGGGGTGGCGAAGCCTGGATTTCTTCGTTCTCTGCCACAGTGGTGGCAGGCTTTTCTTGCGGCTGACAGGAAATCATAAAGACAGCCAGCATCATCAGACTAAACAATCGCATCATAAGGCTCTGGGTTTTGTGGTTTGGTTTATTCAATTAACGTTGTATCCGGCAACTCCACTGCTTCCTCTTCCTGGAAATGAAATCCAACTACTTCGTATCCGGTCTGGTTTATGGCATTTTGAATCTCTTCCACACTGGCCTGGCCAGGGTCGAATTGTACCGTAGCCAAAGAATCCACGTGTGAAGCTTCCGCCAGATACACGCCGGGGAGTGCTGTCAGACTTTTTACTACGCTTTGCTCGCAGCCATTGCAGGTCATTCCGTGGACATCCAGCACCAATGTGCTGAGGTTTTCAGGAAGCGCTGCCTCCTCCTCAGTCAGGGCAGTACTTTCATCCTGGTTCTGGGTGGGGTTCGACTGGCAGGCCAGCATAATAAAGGGCAGCATTAAAAAGAGGAAAAGCTTTTTCATAATGGGACGGATTTATGGATTCAGAGTGAGTAAAATTAGCAATAAATGCACGCAAAGCAAAAAGTGCGTGGATTCGATCATATCCACCAGCCAGGACTCCTCTTCAGATTCAGACGCCTTCTTCTCAGCCGGGCGCAAATCCCGCACATCTTTGTACTTTTGCAGCTCAATGGAACAATCTCTTATCCATATCTTTTGTACCTGTCCACCCTGAGGCTTCCTTGGTGCTTCAGGAATGCACGGCCGTTTTTCACCATCCTCCTTCTATTCCATATCAAGCTGAATACCAGCATCTATATCTCTTATGCAATTACAAAAAGAAATACAACGCCGACGAACTTTTGCCATCATATCCCACCCTGATGCAGGGAAAACCACCCTGACGGAAAAACTCTTGCTTTTCGGCGGAGCCATACAGGAAGCCGGAGCAGTAAAGAACAATAAGATCCGCAAAACCGCTACTTCCGATTTTCTGGAAATTGAGAAGCAACGGGGAATCTCTGTGGCTACCTCTGTGATGTCTTTTGAATATGAGGGCATCCGCATCAATATTCTGGACACGCCTGGACACAAGGATTTTGCGGAGGACACCTATCGTACGCTCACCGCTGTGGACAGTGTCATTCTGGTGGTGGACAGGGTTAAAGGGGTGGAGGAACAAACCCGCAAACTGATGCAGGTGTGCAGGCTGCGGAATACCCCGGTGATGATCTTCATCAACAAGATGGACCGGGAAGGGAAGCCCCCTCTCGATTTGCTTTCAGAACTGGAAGAGGAGCTGAATATCAGTGTCAGCCCCTTCACCTGGCCGGCCGGAAGCGGAAAAAACTTCAAAGGGGTGTATCATCTTCACGAGAAAAGGATGCAGTTATTTGCCGGCGACAAAAGTCACTTGCCTGAGTTTTTGCTGGAGACAGGAGACATTCAGGATCCGGCCCTGCAGGAATACATTGGCCGGAGAACAATTAAAACATTGGAGGAAGACCTGGATTTTGCGGAGGAATTGTTTGAAAACTGGGATGAAAGCCTATACCGTGGGGGATATTTGGCGCCGGTTTTTTTCGGTAGCGCTCTGAACAATTTCGGGGTTCTGGAACTGCTCAGAACATTTCTGGCCTTTGCCCCGCCCCCGGGCGGGGTGGAAACCCGTCAGCGGAAAATTGTCGCAGAGGAAGAAAAGTTCAGTGGTTTTATTTTTAAGATCCACGCCAACCTGGATCCAAACCACCGCGACAGGATTGCGTTTCTCAGGGTCTGTTCCGGACAGTTTCGCCGCAACACCCAGTATTACCATCCCCGCCTGGAAAAGCGCCTGCGGTTCACTTCTCCCACGGCGTTTATGGCCAATGCCAAAAGCACCATCGAAGAGGCCTGGCCGGGCGACGTGATCGGCTTGTATGACAATGGCAGTCTCAAAATTGGGGACGGCCTGACCGAAGGGGAGCACCTGGAGTTTAAAGGCATCCCCAGCTTTTCTCCTGAAATCCTGAAAGAAGCCGTCAATCTGGATCCGTTTAAAACCAAACAATTGGAGAAGGGCGTCCGTCAGCTTACCGATGAAGGCCTGGCACAACTCTTTGTCTTGCAGCCCGGTAACATCAAAATCATAGGCACGGTGGGTGAGCTGCAATACGATGTGATCCGCTATCGCCTGGAGCACGAATATGGAGCCAAATGCCGCTTTGATGTGATGCCTTATGTGCAAGCCTGTTGGTTCGATAATGAAGATAAGAAAGAGATGGAGGCATTCCTGAAAGCCAAATCCGGGGATATTGCCCGCGATAAAGAAGACCGGCCTGTTTTCCTGGTGCGCAGCGAATGGATACTGCGGGCCGTGAAAGAAAACTACCCGGGTATCCGCTTTTACAACAGCTCGGAATTCAAGCATACGGTCTGAGCCTTTCCACAGTCTTTTGCCTTAGAACAATGAACACAATCATATTCAAGCAAACAGAAAAAGAGGAAAAGCAATACCATAGTGTGATGGATCGCAATATGCTCTAGTTGTTGATCACATCCATAAGAAAAACCCTGCCGATGGCATTGTCCGGGGCTATCGAAGAGGTAAAGTCTTTCAGATACAGAATCTTCTACTGCATTTTTTCAATGTCAAGATAGATAATGGCCTGGCATTCTTCTCTTTCATCCTTCCTCATCCTGTATCATTTTTGCGCTGGGGTACGGACAGAATGGTCTTATTCCATCCCGGGTCTTCCGTGGCACTGCTTATACTTTTTCCCGCTGCCGCAGGGGCAGGGGTCATTGCGCCCCACCTTTTTCTCCACGGTCACAGGTTGTGTCCGCTGCTGCTGTTGAGTCCGCGCGTGAGCCTGACTGAGCAGGTCGGTGCGCTGTTCCTTGAGTTTACTCATATCCAGGCCCCGGGTGGGGATACGGGCCTGCTGTACATTGGCCTGCACCTGCTGAGGCAATCCGCCCTGCATCAGGAAGGCTGAGATTTCGCGGTTTACCCGTTGGATCATATTCTTGAAGAGCTCGAAGCTTTCAAATTTATAGATAAGCAGCGGATCCTTCTGCTCGTAGGTGGCATTCTGTACGCTCTGCTTCAGATCGTCCATTTCCCTGAGGTGTTCCTTCCAGGCATTATCGATATGCGCCAGGGTGACCCCTTTCTCCATTGCCAGAGGGATTTCCCTTTCGGGTGCCTCATAAGCCTTCTTCAGGTTGGTTACGATCTGCATCGTCTTACGTCCATCGGTAATGGGGATGGCAATATGCTCATACTGAGGTTGGTTTTCCACAACATCTTTCAGTACCGGGAATGCCTGTTCACACAAAGCCTTATTCTTGGCCTTGTAGGCCTGATAGGCCAGCACAAAAACTTCTTCACACAGTTTCTGGGGATTGACCACCAGGAATTCTTTTTCGTCCACAGGCGGATCGATGCTGAAGGTGGCAAGCAGGTCCAGCTTGAAGGATTCAAAATCCCGGGCTTCCTGATGTTGCAGGATCATTGCTTCCACCACATCGTACATTGTGTTGGAGACATCTACAGAGAGGCGCTCACCGAAGAGGGCGTGGCGTCTTTTTTTATAGATGACCTCGCGTTGGGAGTTCATCACATCGTCGTATTCGAGCAGGCGTTTCCTGACGCCGAAGTGGTTTTCTTCCACTTTGCGCTGCGCTCTTTCGATGGATTTGGTGATCATTGAATGCTGTATCTCCTCCCCTTCCTTAATGCCCAGGCGGTCCATTACCCTGGCAATCCTTTCTGAGCCAAACATTCGCATCAGGTCGTCTTCCAGAGAAACGAAGAATTGTGAGGATCCCGGATCACCCTGCCGGCCGGCCCTTCCGCGTAGCTGGCGGTCTACACGCCTTGATTCGTGTCTTTCCGTCCCGATGATGGCCAATCCACCTGCATCCTTGACCCCGGGCCCCAGCTTGATGTCGGTACCCCGGCCCGCCATATTGGTGGCAATGGTCACCGTGCCGGGCTGCCCAGCCTGGGCCACAATGTCGGCCTCCCTGGCGTGCAACTTGGCATTCAGCACATTATGCTGTATGCGCTGGCGGGTGAGCATCCGGCTGAGCAACTCGGATGTTTCCACAGAAGTGGTTCCCACCAGCACCGGCCGCCGGGCCTTCACCAATGCATCAATCTCATCGATCACGGCATTGAACTTCTCGCGCTTGGTTTTGTAAACCAGGTCTTCCCGGTCGTCACGAACCACCGGACGGTTAGTAGGAACAACAACCACATCCAGCTTGTAAATGTCCCAAAGCTCACCGGCTTCGGTCTCCGCCGTCCCGGTCATCCCCGCCAGTTTCTTGTACATCCTGAAATAATTCTGCAGGGTGATGGTGGCGTAGGTTTGGGTGGCTGCTTCCACCTTGACATTCTCCTTGGCCTCGATGGCCTGATGCAGTCCGTCGGAATAGCGGCGGCCTTCCATAATGCGGCCGGTCTGTTCATCCACAATCTTGACCTTGTTGTCGATGATCACATACTCCACATCCTTCTCAAAAAGGGCATAAGCCTTCAGCAGCTGATTGACGGTATGCACCCGCTCCGATTTAACTGCATAGTCCTGCAGCAGGGCACTTTTCTTTTTCTGCCTTTCCGTTTCATCGCTGATCTGTTTTTCAATATCTGCAATCTCCGCCCCGATATCCGGAATAATATAGAAATTGGGATCTTCCACATTGGTGGTCATCATATCGATCCCTTTTTCCGACAGTTCGATGGTATTGTTCTTCTCATCAATCACGAAGAAGAGTTCATCATCAATGAGGTGCATATTCTTGGCTTGCTCCTGCAGATAGAAATTCTCTGTTTTCTGCATCAGGCTGCGCATTCCCGCTTCACTCAGGAATTTGATCAGGGCTTTATTTTTCGGAAGCCCCCGGAAAGCGCGCAGCAGGAGTTCGCCGCCTTTCTTTTCATTTTCTGAAGATGGGTTTTCTTCTGCGAGGAGTTTCTTGGCATCGGCCAGGATGCGGGTGACGAGATTGCGCTGTGCATTGTAAAGACGCTCTACGAGTGGGCGGTAATCGGAGAATTCCTGTTTGTCCCCTTTCGGTGTAGGGCCACTGATGATCAAGGGCGTACGGGCGTCGTCAATCAAAACCGAGTCCACCTCATCCACAATGGCGTAGTTGTGTTCCCTTTGCACCAGTTCATCCGGATTGCCTGTCATATTGTCGCGCAGGTAATCAAATCCAAACTCATTGTTGGTTCCGTAGGTAATGTCAGCCAGGTAGGCATTGCGTCGGGCCTGGGTATTGGGTTCGTGCTTGTCGATGCAATCCACACGCAGGCCGTGGAACTCATAGAGCATTCCCATCCATTCGGCATCCCGCTTGGCCAGGTAATCGTTCACTGTGACCAGGTGGACCCCTTTTCCTGAAAGGGCATTGAGATACACAGGCAGGGTAGCTACCAGGGTTTTTCCTTCCCCGGTGGCCATTTCAGCGATTTTCCCCTGATGGAGCACCGTGCCACCGATAAGCTGCACATCATAATGCACCATATCCCAGGTGATGCGGCTTCCCCCGGCAATCCAGCTATTCTGGTATTCGGCCTTGTCGCCCTGTATATTGATGCTGTCGCGGCGGGTGGCCAACTCCCGGTCGTTGTCGGTAGCGGTGACCACAATGATATCGTTTTCCTTGAATCGTCTCGCAGTTTCTTTGATCACGGAGAAGGCTTCAGGAAGGATTTCATTGAGGAGATCCTGAGTCTTATCGTAGCTTTGTTTGTTCAGCCTGTCGATCTCTTCATAGAGGGCTTCCTTTTCCTCAATATCCATTTCCGGATGTTCTTCTATGCTTTGCCTGATTTCCGTTATCCTTTCCTCCTCCGGGCGGATGCCTTCCCGTATCCGCTCTTTGAACTCCAGGGTTTTCGCCCTGAGCTCATCGTTGCTCAGGGCCTTAATTTCCGGATAAACGGCATTGACCCGGTCCACGTAGGGATTCAGCTCTTTGAGGTCGCGGTCGGCTTTGTTGCCGAGAATTTTACGCAGGATATTGACCATAATCGTATTTTCAGCTTAAGTGGGTTTTGAGAGGGTGCAAAAACCATTCAGTTCTTTTACTCTGCCAATCTGGCTGCTGCCCGGCACAAAGGTAGGGGAAATCACCCAAAAAGGCGTGGCCATAAAAGCAAAGCGCCACTGTCTTTACAGACAATGGCGCCCCGCATTTCGGGCCGGGATCAGTATTCGTCCTCGTGAAAAAAGAAATCTTCCCGTGTAGGATAATCAGGCCAGAGGTCTTCGATAGAATCATAGACCTCACCCTCATCTTCTATTTCACGAAGGTTTTCTATGACCTCCATCGGGGCACCTGACCGGATGGCAAAATCGATCAGCTCTTCTTTCGTTGCCGGCCAGGGGGCATCCTCCAGTTTAGATGCTAACTCCAATGTCCAGTACATATCACGTTCTTGGGTTAATTTAAGGCGGTGCAAAAATATACTATTTCAGATAAATGTCAAGTCTTAAGAACCCTTATTTCGAAGTAAAAGGAAGACCATCGGGTTGTGCTCTGATTCTCTGATGCTTGTACAAAGGGAAGTCTGGGTATTTTCCTCAGCTCCTCTGTCATTTCCCTAAATGCCTGTTCAGTGTTCTTCCGGTATCCAGGGAGTTTCTCCTGCATTGGTTTCCAGAGCCAGGTATCTGGACAGGACAAAGAAGTAGTCGGATAAACGGTTGACGTATTTGAGAATGACCTCCTCTACCGGGTTCTCCCTTGAAAGGCTGATGATCTGACGTTCGCCCCGGCGGCAAACCGTACGTGCAATATGAGCCAGCGATACCACATTGTGGCCTCCCGGAAGAAGGAAGCGGGTCAGGGGGGGCAGTTTTTCATTCATCCGGTCAATCTGCTGCTCCAGAAATTCCACCTCCGTTTCCGGCAAGCCGGGCAAACTGTCGCTGTTTGAACCGGGTCCCATTGCCAGTCTGGATTCTGCGGTGAATACCTGCTGCTGGATGCGGATGAGTTCGCTTCGCACCGATGCAGCTTCAGGCTGGTCGCGCAGCATCCCGATGAAGGAATTCAACTCATCCAGGGTGCCGTATGCTTCAATTCGGATGTGGTCTTTGGGAACCCTGTCCCCACCGATCAGCGAGGTCTCTCCACGATCTCCTCCCTTGGTGTATATCTTAAATTCTGCCATATCGCTTATTTGGGCAGGGCCTCAAGATCATAATCTGAAATGGTTATGATGTGGGGATTCGGTGCATCCGATTCCACCCTGCCGTCCCGTAAACGTATAATGCGGTGCGTATGTTTAGCTATGTCTTCTTCGTGCGTAACAATAATTACGGTATTGCCGGCCTGATGAATCTTCTCGAACACCCCCATAATCTCCAGGGAGGTGCGGGTATCCAGGTTTCCGGTGGGCTCATCGGCCAGGATAATGGAGGGATTGTTGACCAGGGCGCGGGCGATGGCTACACGCTGACGTTGACCGCCAGAAAGTTCGTTGGGTTTGTGGTGAGAGCGATCCGTCAATTGCACACTGTCCAATGCCTGATGAGCCATCTCAATGCGGCGCAGCTTGCTGTAACCCGCATAAACCAGCGGAAGCATCGTGTTTTCCAGGGCAGTGGAACGGGGCAGAAGATTGAAGGTCTGAAATACAAAGCCGATCTCTTTGTTCCTCACCTCAGCCAGCTCATCGTCATTCATCTTGCTCACATCCATCCCGTTGAGCACATATTGCCCCCCGCTGGCGGTATCCAGGCAGCCCAAAACATTCATCAGGGTGCTCTTGCCCGAGCCCGAAGGCCCCATCAACGCCACATACTCATTCCGCGCGATGCTGAGGTCAAGGTTGCGCAAAGCGTGAACCACCTGATTGCCAACATAATAATCCTTACTTATATCCCTGAGGAGAATGACATCTTTTCCCATTGTTTCCATTTTACCCTTCACAAATGTACGTTTTCGTTTTCGAGAATATGCCTCCCTTTCCGAATTTCCCTGACACCTTCGCAGCATCAGCACATTCTTACATCCTGATAGGGATGTACTGTTTCTGAAAATCACTTGAAACAAAAAGAAAGCCCATTGAGAAAGTGCTGATCGACAGGCTGTATTCCGGATTTTGGTTCAAAAAATGCCAGGCACGTCTCATCGCCGCTGAGTGATGGATGTCGTGAATCACCATTACTCCATTGCTACTAAGACTTGGCCTTATTTGTTCCGCCAGATAAAGGGTCTCCTCTTCCTTGTGGTCGCCATCGATAAAAACCAGCTCAAAGGGGCCCTGCTCCCTCAGCACAGTGGGAAGGACATCCCTGAAACGCCCCTCCTTGAACGCAATCCCTGAAAAACCTGCTTCAAGAGCCCGCCGCCGGGCTATCTCCAAGCGACCACGGTCACCGTCAATGCTCCAGACTTTGGCCCCGGGAGCACCACTGGCAAGGCAGATTGCAGAATACCCCAGGCAAGTGCCAAGCTCCAGCACATTCTTCGCCCTGAGAAAATGGGCCAGCCGGAAAAGAATGGCGGCATCCCGCTTTGAAACACTCTCTTTGCGGGCAATGGAATGAAGACCTCTCCTGCGATTCAATCCTTGGGAAAGCTCCCTCAGAAACACGGAAGCGCCTTCCGGCAGCCGCATTCTCATATCCCGGCAATACGCAGGAAAATGAGGCATAGTCTTTCCCTTCAGGACTTTCTGATAAAACTGAAACACATAAGGAGAATGCAGACGAAAAGGTCCACGGGCACGAAACATATAATCCAGATAGCGGATGAGCATTTTCAGCGAAGGCATATTGGCCTGCAAGAATGGGGATAATGGGGGATAAATCCAAATGCACACAATCTAAACATCTGATATTTACAAAGATAAACCCTGGGCAATTTTTTTCTTTATCCGAGGCCCAGGTTTTGAACATTGGCGTATATTTACCTTCCTTTCAGCCGCATTCCAACCAAAACTGCACAATATGAAAAGGACTCTCCTCCTCCTGATGGCACTCAGCTTATCCGCTGGTCTCATCGCCCAGGTCAACCTGGATGCCAGGGTATTCCTTCAAGGACCCTATGCCGGCAACGGACAGATGCATACGCATCTCAAAAACCTGAATACTTTTCCCCTGGCCCAACCTTATCATTTGCCTCCCTGGAGCTACTTTGGAACGGAGGCCCTGGTGACGGTTCCGGACAGTATTGTGGACTGGGTGCTGCTGGAGTTGCGCAGTGCCCCGGATACCATTGTGGACCGGCGGGCTGGACTGCTCTTACGCAATGGAAGGATCGTGAATCATTCCGACTTCGGGCCGGTTCAGTTTGAAAACAATGAAAACGGGAATTTTTATGTGGCTATCCATCACCGCAATCATTTCCCGGTGATGAGTGCACAGCCCATCAGCTTCCCCTCCGCATCCATCCTCGATTTCTCTGATACCTTGGTGACACCTCCTTATGGAGGAGGACAGCAGGCACTGATATTTCTGGGGGGAAGCGGTGCAATGATCTCAGGCGACCTGAATCATAACAATCAGTTAAAATACAGTGGGGCTGGCAACGATCGCAGCTTTATCCTGCAAAAGATCATCCAGGAAACCGGTTCCACCAGCATTACTACCACCCTGACCGGTTATTTTGATGAAGATGTCAATATGGATAGTGTGGTTAAATATACCGGACCTGGAAACGATGCCTCCAAAATCATCCAGAGCCTCATCGCAATGACCGGATCCACTTCCATAACTACAGTATATAATGGTGTGGTGCCGGCCGGGGTATTGCGTATCCCTGTTTTTCAATGCGGCGAAGCCTTGCGTGATGCCCGGGACGGCAAAATGTACCCCACAGTACAAATCGGACAGCAGTGCTGGATGGCGAAGAACCTGGATGTGGGAACGATGATAATGAGTAACCCGACTTATACACCACATTCATTGATGTCAGACAATGGAATCATAGAGAAATATTGTTATCAGAATGATACGACGAATTGCGACCTGTTCGGAGGCCTTTATGAGTGGAATGAGGCAATGTCTTATTCAACACAAACCGGAGCCCAGGGCATTTGCCCAGCTGGATGGCATATCCCGTCCTCCGCAGAATTTGCGCTCCTGGAAGGCTTTGTAGATAGCCAGATCCCGGTTGGGGATCCTGTGTGGTTGAGCCTTGGGATGCGGGGTTATGATGCAGGAGGAATGCTGAAAGATTCCTCACAATTATACTGGCAATCACCCAATGTGGCTGCATCAGATGCATTTGGTTTTACAGCATTGCCTGCCGGATACCGCAGAAATACAGGGGAATATGATAATCTTGGCGCACGAGGCCGTTTCTGGACTTCGGATCACGACCCATATCAGTCTGAGTTCTTTTTGCGGGAGATACGTTACAATTCTGCTCAGATCAGGAATTATTTACACGAACCGGAGTATGGAATGTCCATTCGTTGCCTCCGCGACAGCATCCCCCCCTGCCAGCCTCAACCCGATCAGGCCAATGCCGGGCAGGATGCCTACAATATCGGGGGGAATACCTTCACCCTGACAGGAAACACCCCCACCCACGGCACTGGGCTGTGGACCATCCTTTCAGGGCAGGGGGGCAGCCTCACAGAGGCCACCAACCCCCAGTCCCTCTTCACCGGACAATTCTTCGAGACCTATACCCTGGTCTGGACCATCACCACCGTCTGCGGCAGCAGCAGCGATACCCTTACCCTGGGCTTCGACTGTGCGCCCTATCCTGATCAGGCCAATGCCGGGCAGGATGCCTACAATATCGGGGGGGACACCTTCACCCTGACAGGGAACACCCCCACCCACGGCACTGGGCTGTGGACCATCCTCTCCGGGCAGCGGGGCAGCCTCACAGAGGCCACCAACCCCCAGTCCCTCTTCACCGGACAATTCTTCGAGACCTATACCCTGGAATGGACCATCACCACCGTCTGCGGCAGCAGCAGCGATACCCTTAACCTGGGCTTCGACTGTGCGCCCTATCCTGATCAGGCCAATGCCGGGCAGGATGCCTACAATATCGGAGGGAATACCTTCACCCTGACGGGGAACACCCCCACCCACGGCACTGGGCTGTGGACCATCCTTTCAGGGCAGGGGGGCAGCCTCACAGAGGCCACCAACCCCCAGTCCCTCTTCACCGGACAATTCTTCGAGACCTATACCCTGGTCTGGACCATCACCACCGTCTGCGGCAGCAGCAGCGATACCCTTACCCTGGGCTTCGACTGTGCGCCCTATCCTGATCAGGCCAATGCCGGGCAGGATGCCTACAATATCGGGGGGAATACCTTCACCCTGACAGGGAACACCCCCACCCACGGCACTGGGCTGTGGACCATCCTTTCAGGGCAGGGGGGCAGCCTGGCGGATGCCACCAACCCCCAGTCGCTGTTCACCGGACAATTCTTTGAAACCTATACCCTGGAATGGACCATCACCACCGTCTGCGGCAGCAGCAGCGATACCCTTAACCTGGGCTTCGACTGTGCGCCCTATCCCGATCAGGCCAATGCCGGGCAGGATAGTCTCGAGATTGCAGGCGACAGTGTGCAGTTGTGGGCGAATGTGCCTTCCGTGGGCAATGGGCAGTGGGCAGTGGTCAGTGGCAGTGTTTCGGCAGGCTTGGTGTTCAGTGACCCCGGCCTGGCGAATACCTGGTTTTACGGAATGTCGGATTCCTCTTATACTCTGGTCTGGACCATCAGCAACCAATGTGGCAGCAGCAGCGACACGGTACTTATTTCCTTTGCCTGCTCCCCCCAGCCCGATCAGGCTGATGCTGGTACCGACCAGGCTTTTGCCCCGGGGACCTCCTATATTTTGCAAGGGAACACCCCTGTCAATGGCAGCGGGCAATGGGAGATCCTAAGTGGGATTGGGGGCTTCTTGTCCGACAGCAGTCTTCCCAACTGCTTACTTAGCGGCCAACCAATGGAGACCTATCAGCTGAGCTGGACCATCACCACCCTTTGCGGCAGCAGCAGCGATACGGTCAGCATCACCTTTGGGAGCCTCCCACCCTTCCAATGCGGGGATAGCCTGACTGATTATCGGGATGGAAAGAAATATCCCACTGTTCAGATAGGGCAACAATGCTGGATGGCTCAAAACCTGGATATAGGGCAGCGCATTCCCAGTAATTACAATGGCTTCATCCACTCCGGCGCCTCGGATAACGGCCTGATTGAAAAATACTGCTTTGGAAATAATGATGCCAACTGTGCAGTCTATGGAGGATTGTATGATTGGGACGAAATGATGGCTTATGACAGTACGGAAGGAGGGCAGGGGATTTGTCCACCTTATTACGACTGGTATATCCCCACTAAGGCCGACTGGGATGAACTGACCGATTTCCTGGGTGGGGTCGTTTATGCCGGGGGACATTTGAAAGATACCGGCACAGTCCATTGGTTCAGTCCGAATGCAGGGGCCACCAACAGCACCGGTTTTTCAGCTCTGCCGGGCGGATTCAGAAATATGTATGGAGAGATGTTCCACCTGGGGGGTAGTGCCCTCTTCTGGACATCCACCACATCGGGAAACACCATCGGGTCTTTCGCCTGGCTCCGGACGATAGCCAGTTATGCCGGGACATTGATTTCGGTGGACAATTACCGGGTCAGCGGACTTTCAGTACGCTGCATCCGTGCCATTCCTCCCTGTCAACCCGAACCCGATCAGGCCAATGCAGGACCTGACAGCCTGGGTATTGAGGGACACTCATATACCCTGGAGGCCAATGTGCCAACAGTTGGGAATGGAGCCTGGACGATCGCTGTGGGAGAAGGGTTCGGATTCTCGGATACCACAGATCCTGCAGCGGTATTTTTCGGGCAGTCGGGACAAACCTATCACCTGGTCTGGACGATCAGTACGATTTGTGGCAGTTCCAGCGACACGGTCATTATTGGATTCGCCCAGCCGGATACCTGCCCTGACAGCCTTGTGGATACCCGCGATGGACAGGTGTACCCGGTAATACAGCTCGACCGCCAGTGCTGGATGGCCCGCAACCTGGATATAGGAACCTATACGCCAAGTATCACCGGAACACTGTATCAGGTGTGGAGCAATGTTAGCGACAATGGCATCATCGAAAAGTATTGCTTCAATAATGATCCGGCCAATTGTGCGATTTATGGAGGCCTCTATGATTGGAATGAAATGATGGGTTACACTACTGCGGAAGGCACGGTGGGGATTTGTCCGCCCGACAGTGGATGGCACCTCCCCACGGATGCCGAGTGGAAAATAATGGAAGGCATTGTGGACAGTGAGTATGATGTGGGTGATCCGGTTTGGGATGGTACCGGTTTCAGGGGATTAGATGTAGGTGGAAAGCTGAAGGAAACGGGTTATACCTATTGGAATGCACCCAATGAAGGAGCCACCAATGCCAGCGGCTTTTCCGCCAGGGCAGGCGGATGGCGCTATTTTAATGGCAGTTTCGGATTTCCGAAGGACAATGCGGTATTCTGGACCTCCACACCGGATGTCACCATTGCCTCCTACGCCAATATCCGCAGTCTGAGCAAAAACTACCAGGGAGTGAGCCGCTATGCTGCATACAAAACCCTTGGAAATTCAGTCCGCTGCATAAAAACCCTGCCTCCTTGTGAGCCACAGCCCGACCAGGCCAATGCCGGCCCCGACAGCTTCAATATCCCCGGAACCACGTATCAATTGTCGGCCCAGCTGCCTGTAAGTGGCGTAGGTGAATGGGAACTGATGGCCGGATGGCAGGGCCATATCGCAGAACCAGCCAATCCGCATTCGATGTTCCACGGGCTACCCGGGGGGAGCTATATCCTGCGCTGGAATGTCAGCAATGCCTGTGGCAAAAGGAGCGATATTGTGCAGATCAGCTTTGCCGATACGCTTTCCTTCACTTGTGGAGACACCATCACCGATGTGCGTGACGGACAGAAGTACCCGACAGTACAGATTGCCAGTCAGTGCTGGATGGCCCGCAACCTGAATGTAGGAGTGTACCGGGAGAGTGCTTATGATGGAACCATCCATTCTGAGCTCACCGACAATGGCATCATTGAGAAGTTCTGCCTGGATAATGACACCAACCTCTGCAACAGGTACGGGGGATTGTATTCCTGGGATGAGATGATGGCCTATTCCGAGATCCCGGGGAGTGCAGGGATATGCCCTCCCACCGGAGGATGGTTTGTGCCGACAGACGATGACTGGAAAATACTGGAAGGAAGCCTGGACAGCACTTACGGGGTAGGCGATTCGGAATGGGAGTGGGTCTTCATTTTCCGCGGCGCCGACGCCGGAGCTAAACTAATGGATGCAAATCCAATGAATTGGAATCCCGGCTTTTCCAGTTTCTATCCGAATAACCAGAGTGGATTCGGGGCCTTACCCGGACAATATCGGGATTTTTACGGGTGGACCTACCAGGATGACCGCTGGGAAGCCTATTTCTGGACCTCCAGTCCCGGATGGGGAGGAACGGCCTATATCCGCAACCTGGTGGCAGATGATCCGGGGGTCTATCGTGACCCGGACTATGACCGGAATTACGGTTTCAGTGTACGCTGTTTGAAAAACCTGCCCTCCATTCCTTAAAAGAAAAATCCCGGCGGTGCCTCTGGAGGCCGCCGGGATTTCTTTTGCCCGAAAACACACTTATAAGGTGAAGTTCACTTTCCCGGGGGTGATGAAGCGTCTGTCTGCCCGGAAGATACCCAAGCTTTCGTCATCAATTATGTAGGATGCCGGATAGAAATATGCGTCCACACTCTTGTAATCATAAATCATCTTGCGTTCCACCTGCCCCGTTTCGTCGATGCGGGCAATGAAAAAGGCCGCTTTTCTGGGCTTCTTTCCCAGGGGCACAATCTTGCTGTACTCTTTCTCGTGCTTAATCTCTACCCTGTCGCGGATATCGGCAGAATACAAACAGTAAATGTCATTGCCCTTGAAGAAATAATCGTAATGCACGAATGGTGGACGGATATATGTGTTGGAAGCGATCTGATTGGCACGGGAGAGGGTTTTGCTGTACAGGGCCTGTCCATCCGCATTGGTGGCATCCACGAAAATATAGTCGTTGTTATAGGTATAGGCATCTCCGACCATTGTGATGCTTTTATATCCCAGTACCACAATGTTCCCATTGGGCAACTCCTGGATTTTCTTGATCACGGCACCACGGTAGCGATTGGCTTTTTGGCTGCCACTCCCGATCAGTTGATCTCCCTTGGGATCAATCAGGAGGGAGTTGAATTTTCCCTCATAATACGCAGCGATGAACACATTGCCATCCCGGGTAATAAAGGCCCTTGCCGACAAGGGATTCCCGACATAGGGTGCCTTGAAGGAACTGGTCCTGGCTCCCTCCCGGCTGATCTGAGAGATATGCAGATAGTAATTGTCGGTTACCTTGCGGTCCTTCTCCCTGTATGAGCCGAACAATGCCGTGATCACCCCTTCATTGTCGATGGCGAACTCATAAGGTGCTACGATGGACATTGGGACACGGATATCGGGATAATAAGCCGTTTCCCATACCTGCCGCAAATCCTTGTCGAATACTTTAAAAGCCAGCTCCCCATCATTCGTCTTGCGGTTCACCTGCAACCAGCTCATCAGCAGGTGTGACTCATCTTCCGATTGGACGATATTGACAGTTAAGCGTTCTTTGTTGCTGACAAATTCTCTCAAAATGGACGTCCTGCGCAATTCCCTGAAATTAGCAGGGTCATAGAAGAGGATATCCAGCTGGCGTTCCTTTCCTTCCCTGCTTCGGGTCACGATGGCGATGAATTCATCCGTCACCTTTGCGAAGATCACATCCCCGTCGCATTCTATCAGGTCGCTGGTTTTGCTGATCTTTTGATTTTCATCCACATAAAAGAATCCAACCTCCTGTCGGCCGGAACGTCTGACCAGCACATCCGAGCCATCCCGGAAAAGATATCCGTGGGTGTTCTTGCCGACATAATGGATGGTGGAACCGCTCAATACGTCATCAATGGGCTGGCCCCATTGTACTTTCTGTGCCTGAATATTCCAGATGGCAGCGAATCCAATCAGGAAAGTAATCAGGAATCGTGGAAAGAAATGCTTCATTGGTTTTGCTTTGGGTTGATGATGGGTTTATCAGATTGCAATAATGCCTATACGGACGCCAAACTGCAGGTATCCCATCTGCCGGATCTTCTTTTCCGCGTAAGTATTGGGGTTGATGGGATTTCTGAGTTTATGATAATCGTTGGTGATCTTTCCTTTCCCTATGCTGAACCCACTCGACATATAGGGGCTGATACTCAGATAATCCGCCAGGGTATAAGTGCTTCCAAATTCGATATGCAGCCCGAACATACGAGAAGAAATTTCAACCTCTTTGCTGGTATAAGGCACAGTGATTCCGTAAGACTTGAATACTTTCATCTCTTCACTGGAGTAAGGCACCGAAAAGGGCGCAGAATAAGTGTAGTAGTTCAGGCCGAGTTGCGCATAGGGTCCCAGGGGTGCCTGCAGGAGATAGTAGTAGCGGTAATAGGCGCTGATTCCCTTGACGGATAAATCACTCCAGGCATAAGGTTTCCCTCCATCCCATTCTCCTTCGCGGTAATGTTCAGGATAGCGCACCTTGGAAATCTGGTAGTTCAAACCCACGGAGGCATTTTCCGTAAGGGTGTATTGTATCCCCGGGCACCAGGAAACATCATATTTGAACGCCCCAAGCTCATCACTGCTGTTTTCTGTCAACCAGGCCGGAGTCAGGCGCGTATCCAATTGCAGTTCGAGATGTTTTCCCAGAAAGCCTGTTTGCGCCTGCAGGGGCAGTTGGCAGAGCAGTAGCCCCAGTACAAAGAGGGTGAGTGAGGTCTTAGTATTTTGATTTCTCATTGGCGTAAACGGAAGCTTTGGTTTGATACAGGGTCTGGTAGATGAAATTGCGGGCATAATCCAATCCTCCCCAACCCTGGAAGAGGGTAGAGGATTCATAGGCACGTTTTCCGGTCGTCAGGTCCATCACACCCACCCGGACTTCTGTCTGGTATTCGCCTGAAAAGCTCAGAAAGAGGGTAGCCGGAAGCATTGGATTGAGGAAGGCACTGGCAGCCAGGGGGAAGAAGTTTGACCCTGAAATACGGCGGACCCTTTCCCGCTGGACGATGGTTTGCATCAGGAGGCTTGCATCCGGGGTTTCCTTGCCCCGGATATAGTCGCGGCACGACCAGGCGTGGATATTCAGGTCGCTGATCTGCCGGTATTCACGGCTGGATTCCCGGGCCAGGCTCAGGGCCTGGTAGCCACCTTTTTCGTGGATGTCCCTGCTTTCCTCCAGGATGATTCTGGCATTGAGCGGTCGCCCCAGCCGGCGGATGGTCCGGGCCAGCGACTGGCTCCTGGATTTCCGATAATGCAGTCCTTCCGGATTCTGAGCGGAGCGGGGCTTGAACTTCGCAAAAACAGGATTCTGAAGGAAAATGGCAACCTCACCACGCTTCACTTCACGCGGACTTGCTTCCTGACTCAATATCTCTCCTAATTTTTCAGCCTGTGCTTCAAGGTAGGCTGCTTCGAAGGCTTTCATAAAGGCGGAATCCTGTTTCAGGTCGGCCAGCATATAATGCCGCATCTCCCATTCTGCCAGCGGGATTACTTTCTTCTGGCTGGTCAGCTTCTCGTATTTGGTCTGTTCTTCTTCCACTTGCTCCACCAAAAGGAAGGAAGTGTCTCCGTAGGCATAATCACTGAAATCGGCCATACTCATCTTCAGGTCGATGAGCATATCCTTAAGAAGGTCATTCACCACCAGTTTCATATAGGCATCCCCTGGATCCATTTGCAATGCTTTCCAGGATTCACGCAGAGCAAGCAGGGTGAGCTCCTGGCGGTCGATGGCATTGATGAAATGGGTGGCACTATGGTAAGCGCCCTCGCCATCCGATCTGCCGGGCAGGTGTTTAAAAAGCCCCTTATTGCGGATGCGTGAGAGTGCGTAGAGGGAAGCTGCTTTTACAGAAGGGGCGAAGGGATGGCCGGGCATTTCCTTTTCCACGATACGGGCATTGTAAAAAGCCTCCACATACTCGCCTTCTATCATCATCTGGTTCAGGCTTTCCATCCTGGCCAGCAGCCGGATCTCCTCATACTTTTCTTCAGACTGGATGAACTTCTGCTTTTCTTCCTTTGATGCACCGGTAATCAGGTTCTCCATTGCCACGCGGCGGGCGGTGATGTTGGGATGGGTGCTGAGAGTGTCGGAGACCAGGGAGCGGCTCTTCACCGGATTAAACTGACGCAGGAAATATTCCGCGTCCAGCTCAAATACAGGAGCGGCAAACTCTTCTTTTCGCAGCGGATCTTCATCGAATGGAAGGTGGGCAAACTCCAGGATGCGGAAAGCATTGGTGACGGCGTCAGGGCTGTAGGGGGTGTGTTTGTAGAAACGCTCCATTCCACCGCGGTCGGCCTCATTTTCGTGGGTACGCGAACGGGCGTGGTATTCAAGATAATCCGAGACATAGCCTTTCTGGGTCCACTTCCTTTCCACCCGGTCAACATACTGATCCAGGTTATGGCATTCGGTATAATGGATCAGCTCGTGGGCCAGGATATAGGCCAGTTCCGCTTCGCAGGTGGTATTGGCGATCAGGCCTAGGTTCACCAGCAGCAGTCCGTTGGGGAGCATAAATGCATTGACGGCACTCGACTTATAGGCATACACCTGTATTTCGTTGCGCAGTGCAGGTTCATTCACCAGCAGCACTTCCAGTATCTGTTTCAGGTATGCTGAAACCGGGTCATCAAATAAGATATTCCCCGAATAGAGAATCTCTTTCATTGCTTCGGCTCCACTGCGGGTAAACTTCTTATAGGTGGCTCCTGCCACACGATCGGTTTTACATCTTTCCAGGTCTGCAGAAAAAACTTCCTGCTCATATTTCATCAGAAAAGCGGGAATTTCATCTCCGGCGCTGAGCCGGCTGAAATCCTTTGTAAGCTGGGCTTGCAGGAATAAGGGAGCAGAGAGGAAAAGGGATAAGCAAAGCCCGATCCGGCATAAGGTCTTGTAAGTGTACATCATTAATGGCTTGGCCTTGGTTGATTGGTCTTGGAAGCCGATAAATGTAGGAAGATTCTTTTGTGTAGAAAAACAAGGGACTTATTTAGAAAGACTCAAAAAAGAGTTTATCCGCTTCGCGGAAATTAAACCTCGCTGTCCGTAGCGTCCTCGCGCTAACTTGCTTTATTTGCCTACAGGCGTGTCGTCACAGACGACAAGCTCAGTGGGCAAGATGACCGAAGCCTTATCGAATGTAGTGCGAAGGCGTCTGTAAACCCCTATTTGATATCCGCCGTGCAGATAAAAACCAGTTTCAGCGGCGAATCAAGAGCGCCACATTCTCCACGTGTTGGGTCTGCGGGAACATATCCACCGCCTGGGTAAGCTTCAGGTGATAGGCTTCTTTCAGCATCTCCATATCCCTGGCCTGGGTCCCCGGATTGCAGCTCACATAGACGATCTTCTCAGGTGCCAGCTTCAAAATCTGCTGTATTACCTTCGGGTGCATCCCTGCCCTGGGCGGATCGCTGACGATGACATCCGGTTTTCCGTATTTATCCACAAAAGCATCATCGAACATCTTTCCCAGGTCACCCGCCACAAACTGTGCATTCTCAATCCCGTTTTCCCGGGCATTCACGCGGGCATCAGCGACGGCTTCTTCCACATATTCCACTCCCACCACCGATTTCAGGTGGCGGGCCAGATAGAGAGCAATGGTGCCGGTACCGGTATAAAGATCGTAAAGGTGCTCGTCGCCCTTCAGCTCAGCCATTTCTTTGACGATCTGATACAGGCGCAAAGCCTGATGGGTATTGGTCTGGAAAAAAGATTTGGGCCCGATGCGGAAATACAAACCCTCCATCTCTTCGGTCAGGAAGTCCGATCCGTGGAACTTGCGCACTTTCAAGTCGGCAATGCTGTCGTTTTGCTTGGCATTGATGACGTAGTGGATGGAGGTCAGCTTTGGAAAACGATCGCGGATAAAGCCAAGCAGGTTTTCGATGGCATCCTGGTCATTCTGATGAAAAACCAGGATCAGCATCCACTCCCCTTTCAGGTTGTTCCGTAGGATGAGGTTGCGAAGCAAGCCGTGCTGTTCGCGGGCATCATAGAAGGTGTATCCGTTTTCGATGGCAAAATCACGGATCGCCAAACGGATCTCATTGGAGGGTTCTTCCTGCAACCAGCATTCCTCAATATCAAGGATGCGGTCGAACATCCCTGGAATGTGAAATCCCAGCCCGAGGGTATGGGGAAAATCTCCTTCGGGGCGGGGACCGGTGAGCCAACGGCGGTTTGAGAAAGTATATTCCAGCTTGTTGCGGTAATGGGTTTCTTTTTCAGCACCGGCAATAGGATGAACCCGTTCCGCTGTCAATCCACCAATCCGCTGCAGGTTGTCGTCCACTTGTTTCTGTTTGTATTTCAATTGGAGCGCATAAGGTAGATGCTGCCATTTGCATCCGCCACAGGTGCCAAAGTGGGTACAAAAAGCTTCTCTGCGCTCGGGGCTTAATGTATGGAATTGCGTAACCCGGCCTTCCATAAAGCCCTTGCGTTTTTTAACCACCTGCACATCGGCAACATCTCCGGGCATTGCAAAGGCAGCGAATACAATCTTTCCATCGGCATCTCGGCCCACGGCTTTTCCTTCTGCGCCAGCATCAAAAAAATGCACTTCTTTCAGCAGGGGATACTTATCTCTCTTTTTCTGCATTGTCTTTTTTCTTTCGGTAATGGGCTGAATCGCCCCATTCTCCATAACCCACTTCCATCCCGGCGGTCTGTATCATTGCTTCCAGGTGACGGGTGCTGTCTTCTGCATCCTGCTCGAGGCCGGGTTTGTCTTTGTATAGGAGATACTGATCTCTATAGCGTGTGGGGGTAAGATTGGGCATCACCACATTGGCGCCCACTTTAAGGGCAAACTCGCGTCCACCCTGCTGCAATGTCTGCATTGCGGTGGTCGCGGCAATATTGATATCGGGCATCATTATCCTGAGCAGGGCCACCATTTTCATACTCATCAAAAAGCGTTCTTCTTCTGTCCAAAGCAGGTGACGGTGGGCAAAGAGCGGGGTATGCTGGTGCTCGATATACGGGCCCATCCCCACCATATCGATGTCCATCTTTTTAAAGAAAAGCAGGTCGGAGGCGAGGTGTTCGGTGGTTTGAAAAGGCAGGCCGATCATCACTCCGGTTCCGGTCTGGTATCCCAGTTTTTTCAGGCTGTGCAGGCAATGGATGCGATTGGCATAGTCGTGTTTGCCATCGGCGGGATGGAGGCGTTGGTAGAGGTCAGGGTCTGAGGCTTCGATCCGCAGCAGGTAGCGGTGGGCGCCCAGCTCATACCATTCGCGGTAGGTTTCTTCGCTTTGCTCTCCCAGAGAGAGGGTGATGTGCAGGCTGGCATTGGTTTCCCTATGGATCAGGCGTAGCAAGCGGCTGATGCGTCCGGTAAAGTCCTTATCACTGCGCTCCCCGGCCTGCAGAACCATAGAGGCGAAACGCTCACGATGGGCATAACGGGCAGCTTCCAATACCTCTTCATCGGTAACAAAATAACGATGTACTGCGGTGTTCCCGGCACGTACGCCACAATAATAGCAGTTCTTTGCGCAGGTATTTGAAAGCTCAACCAGTCCGCGGAAATACACCTTATTGCCGGAAGATTGCAGACGCTTTCTTCGTGCCAGTGCGAAAAGACTATCCAATGCTTCTCCTTCCAGGGAGAGCAGGCTCTGCATTTCCGCCTGTGTGATGTCCCGGCCTTCCCCGAGTGCTTGCCATACCGTGGTTTCCATTGTGGGGCAAAGATAGGCAAATGCACATAGCACAATGGCTGCCTGTGGCTGGCATATTGTGGGCAAAATCCATAATGCCGCTGTGGGTGGCGGTAAACGCCCCCCTCAATCCTTCCCGAAATACTCTTTAAAATGCAAGCTCTCCCGGATATGCTCCTGATCATCCTTGCTAAAAAGGAAGTTCCCGATCACGAGATAATCCATCTCAGTGCGCATAAAGCAGCGGAAAGCATCTTCCGGACTGCAAACGATGGGTTCGCCCCGCACATTAAAACTGGTATTCAGCAAGACCGGGCATCCGCTTTCCTTTTCAAAAGCTTTCATCAAATCCCAGTAAGCTGCATTTCCATTCTGATGTACTGTTTGTATCCTGGCCGAAAAGTCGATATGGGTGATGGCCGGAACATCTGAACGTTCGTGGTAAAGCCGTTCAAAGAGAGGAAGGTGGGCAAATCCTTCCGGGAGCGCTTTGCGCCTGGATTCTTTAAGCGGAACCACAAGCAGCATATATGGCGACGGCAGCAGGCTATCAAAGTAGCGATGACTGTCCTCTTCAGGCACTGAGGGGGCAAAAGGGCGAAATCCTTCTCTGTACTTGATCTTCAGATTCATCTTTTTCTGCATATCCCGGCGCCGGGGATCGCCGAGAATGCTTCGTTGACCCAAAGCCCGCGGGCCAAATTCCATACGACCCTGAAACCATCCCACCACATTGCCTTCTGCCAGCCTGCGGGCGGTTATGCTAAGCAGCTCCTGAAAATCCTCATAGCCTTTTCCCTTTGCATCATAGCGCCGCATCATCGCCTCCACGGCTTCCCTGCCGAAAGCAGGCCCTAAGGCTGCATTCTTCATTGCGTCGGGTTGCACCGGTTTTCGTTCTCTTTCTTTCCACAGGTAGGCCCCCAGCAGGGCAGCTCCCAGGGCACCTCCGGCATCTCCAGCCGCCGGCTGTATCCAGACATTATCAAAAATACCTTCTTTGACCAACTTCCCGTTAGCCACCGAATTTAAGGCAACCCCGCCGGCCATCACCAGGTTTTCTTCTCCTGTAATCTCCCTTGCTGTGCGGGCCAGCCTCAGGACGATCTCCTCGCTGACTATCTGGATGGCGCGGGCCAGGTTCATATGAGACTGGGTCAAGTCCTCCTCTTCCTGCCTTGGCTTGAGGCTAAACAGCATTTGCCAGCGCCGATCATCGGTCATCTTTAAGCCGCTTGCAAAACGGAAGTACTCCATATTCAACAAAAAAGATCCATCTTCTTTAATGCTGACCAGCTTGTCTTTGATCTTCTGTACAAAGCTTATTGTCTCCGCATCCTCCTCGTTGCCGTAGGGAGACAATCCCATCAGTTTGTATTCGCCACTGTTCACCCGGAAACCCAGATAGCTTGTAAACGCAGAATACAGCAGGCCCAGGGAATGGGGGAAATGCAGTTCACGCAGGATACGGATTGCATTGCCTTCCCCCAGACCGATGGTTGTCGTGGCCCACTCCCCCACCCCATCGATGGTGAGAATAGCCGCCTTCTGAAAAGGAGAAGGATAAAAAGCACTGGCTGCGTGTGAGAGGTGGTGCTCAGGAAAGAGCAACGGAATTCGGGCCTTCCCGAATGCCCGGAGTTCCTTCCTGAGCATTCTCTTCATAAACATTTTCTCTTTCACCCAAAGGGGAATGGCCGTCAGGAAACTCCTCAGCCCGTCCGGAGCCAGAGCGTGATAGGTCTCCAGCAGGCGCTCAAACTTCAGGAAAGGCTTGTCGTAAAAAACCACAGCACTCAGTTCATCCAAAGGTATACCGCCTTCCTTCAGGACGTACTGCACCGCATAATGAGGGAAGTCAGGATCGTGTTTCTTCCGGGTAAAACGCTCCTCCTGAGCGGCTGCAATAATTTCTCCATCCACGACCAGGGCTGCAGCACTGTCGTGATAATAGGCAGAGATGCCCAAAAAAGCCTCAGGCATAATGCATCATTAAAAAAGAGTGTAAATAAAAGGGGCAATGGCTGAACCTGAGGTAAGAACCAACAGGCCTCCCAATAGCAGCAATACGGTGATCAGGGGCAGCAACCAGAATTTCTTCCTGACTCTTAAAAAATCCCATATATCTTTCAATAGTTCCATCCCGCTATAACATTAAAACGGTCTTTCCATATCCTCCTTAGTAAAAAGATGATCCCTGCGATGAAAGGCACTCCTTTCCGATCTATTGTATTGCCGGAGCTGCAATCTGTCCCTGCCCGCCATCCTTCTGAACACAGCTACCGGCAAAACGAGTAAAAAAAAGATTATCGTGAGCAGGAAGCTTGAAACGAAGCGACCCAAAAGGGAGGAAAAGGCAAACCAGGCCTTAGCAAAAGGATAGAGCAAAGGTGGAAAAGCCATCGTGATGATCAGCGCAGGAATAGCAAGGTAGAAGAATGGGAGACAGGCCGTAAAATAAGCTAAGAGGAGCAGGATCAGCACCAAAGCCATCCCGGCATCTGTAAGTTGTTTTGCGGACATCCTTGTTTTTGATCGCACAGGCCTCATCTTCTTTCTTTCGGGATAAAGGTATGGGTTTCTTGCTTTGAAAAAGAGCTGATCAGGTAATCCACCGTATCCCGGGTTTCCGATTCCAATATCCCGGCAAATACCCTGTGCCCGTAGTCCGTAAAATGTACAAAATCCCAGTACAATAATCCCCCGTCTTCAAAATCCTGCACGCTTCGCGGCATATCCAGACAGTAAATCCGATGCTCTCCGGCAAGCTGACGCCTAAGCGCAAGGTTTTCCTGATGCGCCGGGAGTATGCTTTTCAGAGGTTCAAGGATGAAGGCGAGGACAAAACCTTCAGCCTCCTCCGATAAGCGATAGATTTTCTGGAGATTAACCACAAAGTGCGGATTGCCACTATCATTCAGTCCCAGGTTAACAAAAACGAGATGCTTGGCAGGTACAGGCTTTGTTTCTCCACAAAAGCATAATCCACCATCCCGAAAGCAGGGAGGCAATCAACAGCACATTGAATACAAGTAAACTATAGTATCTATGGGTATTCGCTCTGATTTTCACCCGGGCAAGTCAGGAAAACGATGGGATAGAGGCACCCGTAGATAAAAAAAGCATCTTTGCAGAGTATCAGAGGAAGAGGAAAGAAGAAGCCATATTGGAGTTGAGCGATGATGAAGAGGAAAGAGTCATACAGGGTAAGCATTTTAATCCTGCTGAGTGGAAGTGGCGGGGCGGCTCTGCTTTTTCATTTTCTGGATCCCGGTCTGGCGACAGCTTGCGGCATACTTTCTCTTGCTTTTGCCGTACTGGCTTATCGTGCACACAAGGAGTCCAGGAAAGCGCTATGGTTCAATCTTGCCTTCTTTATAATGGTTTTGGCTTTGGTGGAATTTGCCCTGTACCTGATCCAGCTAAAGGAGAATTCATTTCAGCAGCATATCCATACTGAGAGGGTGTATGAGGTGATGGATGATGCCATCCTGGGTTCAAGGCCCATTCCTGCAAGCCACCGCATTGCAAGGAAGCGATACAAAGACAGTCTGGTTTATGAAGTTGGCATCAGCATCAATCAGTCAGGCTGGAGGGTATGCCCGCCCTGCACAGGGAAGGCAAACCAGGCAGTGCTGTTTTTTGGCAACAGCCTCACCTTCGGGGAAGGAGTAAATGATGAGGAGGCAATGCCATATCAGTTCGGGCTGGCCAATGCTGAACAATACTGCGTCTATAACTTTGCCTCCCACGGTTGGGGCCCACATCAGATGCTGGCCCTGATTGAATACGGAATTACCGATTCCCTTGTCGCAGAACCGGTTTCTCATATCGTTTTTCAAACCCTCTATCCGGAGCACATCCGCCGGATGCTGGGTTTTTATGAATGGGATCCCCGCGGCCCACGCTATACACTCAATAAGGAGGGAGTAGCAGTGCACCAGGGACAATTCGATGCACATTTTCCCGTGGCTGCAAGACCCTACCTCTCGGCCCGATCCTATATTTACAAACGCTTCCTGCAGCATCCCTGGAGCATTCACGATCAGGATAAAGCCTTGTATACAGCGGTGGTCCTTCGCAGCCATCAATTAATGCAAGCTCGCTATCCGGGAAGCCGATTTCACGTGCTCTTGTGGGACTGGTCGGAGGGAGAAGATGCAGTCTGGTTCGATGCCTGGCGGGAAGCCGGGATCGAGATTCATCCCATTGAAGCCATTTTGCCGGACGGAGATAAATCCAACCTGGCCTGGAAGATCAGTCCATACGACAAACACCCCAATGCGGCCACTCAGGAGAGGATTGCGTCATACCTGAGCAAAGCCCTTCAATAAGCAAAGGCAGATCGCAAAACACCAGGAGGCCTCTTACCAGACCTGATCCTCAAAACACTTGACAACAGGCTTATTCAGTTCGCATCGCTGCTCAAGGTCTTTGATCAGGAGAAATATCTTCCTGCCGTTCCTCGGCCCAACGCTTGCTTTCCGCTTCGCGAATCACCATATTCAGGTATGCATCCTCTTTATCCCTCAGGCAGGCATACAAGTGCTCCAGGGCTCTCTCATAATCCTCCCGGAAATAGTACACTATGCCCAAGTTCATCCTGGCGGTGCTGTGATTGGGGTAGATATCCAGGGCGCGCTGCAGGTATGACTCCGCCTGATCAAAGTCTTTCAGGTTTCCAAAAAGGATTCCCAGTTCTGTGAGTACGGCAATATTGCCTGGATGCTGACGCAGGGCTTCCTCCAGATCCGCTCTGGCCTTCGAATGATTCCCCAGATTAGAATGAGCCCGCCCGCGGTACCACAACAAGGGATTGTTGCTGGGATCAATCTGATTCAACCTGCCGTACACCTTGTCGATCTGTTCTACCGCAACACCCCATTTGTTTTCATTGCTGGCCGCATAGGCAATCTTCGTCGCTTTTTCCCCTTCTATCATCTTTCTGCTCAGTACTGCTGCCATAATCAACAACAAAGCCCCGACAGCAAAGAAGAGCCTGTATCCAGGGGATTGTATTTTCCCACTGGCTTCTGATTTTGATCTGAGCCGGATGTCCAGTAAAACCCCGCTGAAAAGCATCAGCATCATCATCATATCCACACGTTCGTAGGGGAAAGACAAAGAAGCGTCCACACAGAATCCGGCTACCCCGCCCAGCATCGCCATTGCCAGGAGTTTATCCCGAGCGGGGATACTGCGTTTGAGCAGGTCCAGGGTAATAAGCAGCAAGGACAGGAGAAAGCCTGAAAAAAGCAATAATCCGGGAAGGCCTCTTTCGGCCAGAATCAAGAGGAAGTCGTTGTGCGGCCGGCGGTAATTATGATACCAGGTATCCATAAAACCCGGCTCATAGTATTCCGTTACCCTGATTTTCCAATTCCCGGGGCCCACTCCGAGAAAGGGATGATCCCTTACCAGATCCAGGGTATAGCGCCAAATGGAGAGCCTCGACTGGCGAGTCTGGGTTTTGGTGTCAAAAATCGAAGCAGCCCTCTCATCCAGGGATTGAATCCTTTGGCTTTCGCTTGTACTTTCCATCGCCGCTTCATTTGCCGGATGCCCCACTGACCAGGAGGTGATGCCTGCCGCCAGGGCTACCGCCAGCAACAGTATCGATGCGGTGCGCCGGAAAACAAGGCGCAAGCCCTTTCTTTCTTCCTTCGTCATTAATTTACGCCTCAGATAGTAGAGCACACCAATGGTCAATGCGAAGATGAAAATAGCAATCCAGAGTGAGCGGGTTTGCAGCAGAAAGAGGAGGATAAGGGATGCCCCCAGGGATACGCCCGCTATAGACCGGTATAGGCGGGAGTTATCCGTCAAGGCATAAAAAAGGAAGGGGAGGGTGAGAAAAACCATTCCGGTGAACACATTCTTATGCGTCCATAAGCCGATCACCTTATACATCAACTGCATATCCTGCTGCCTGAATACATAGGTAAAATACTGCCCGTATCCGACACTGATCAGGACCAGCGACAACAACATCACTGCACTCAATATATATCGATACTGAGCGGTATGGTGCAGCATTATGAGGAGAGAGATCAGAAAGAAGAAGAGGGTCATTCCGCGCAGCAGGTCGGGCAGGGCTTCGTAGGGTAAGCGAGCGACAGTCAGAGAGATTAGTCCGCTGACCAGGAAACCCAGCCACAAGACGACAGGCCATTCGCGCAGCAGTGCCGGCAGCAGCGCCGCGCTTCGCTTAACTATCCCGAATATCACAAAAACGCCTGCCAGCAGCCAGGCCATCAGATGCAGCTTGGGCAAAAAGGTGGGATCAATGGCCGCATTATTGAAATACAGTGGCAGGAGCACAATGAAGAGCAGGACGTAAATCCACATCAAAGGTGCAGGGATGTGCAGACTTGCTTCCTTCAGCGTCTTTTTCGCCATTGGGATGGAGTGAAATATGAGTACATTCGTTCACAAAATTGCCACACGAATGTAGGCATTTGTTTTAATCTGCGACACCGAGTGAAGCCGCCATTTTTAAGCATTTTAATGCCGTTTTACAATGCCTCTCCCTACCTGGGGGCAGCCATACAGAGCATTCTGAATCAGCACTTCACGGATTATGAGTTTCTGCTGCTGGATGATGCTTCAGGAGATGACAGTCTGCACATTGCTTCCGGCTTTAATGATCCCCGTATTCGCCTTACCCGCCATACGGAAAACCAGGGTGTGGTGGCCGCCCGGAACACCCTGCTTTCACAAGCCCGTGGAAAATATCTTGCCTTTTTTGATGCGGATGATCTGGCAGTACCGGAAAAATTCGCCCGGCAAATCGAATATCTGGAGGCGCATCCTGAGCTCTCCCTCCTGGGCTCCTCGGTATACCTGATCAATGGAAAGGGGGAGAAAACCGGCAGGTGGAAGCTGGGATGCAGTTCGGAAAAGCTGCGTGCCAGGATGCTTTTCCACAATTACCTGGTAAACTCTGCTGTCGTGGTCAGGGCCGATGCCATCCGTCCTTTTACCTTTGAAACGGGTTCAGATATCTGTGAAGATTACCTGATGTGGTGGCGTGTACTGAAATCGCATAAAGGGATGAATCTTCCGGATTTCTTATGCGCTTACCGGCAACATCCCGCCAGCCTGACAGGGGGAGGCAAGGAAAAGCTCTGGGCCTGTGAAACCCGTGTTCACCGGTTTATTTTAAATGACATAGGCCTCGAACCGACGGAAGAGGAATTATTCCTCCACCGGCAGTTGCGCCAGGCCGCGATAGCTGTGCGAGTGGCAAGCCTGCCCGCCATTATCCATTGGATTGGAAAAGTGGCCGGGGCGGGACAAAAAGCGGGACTCATCGGACCTGTCGCCGCAAGGCGCATCGCCCTGAACCGTTGGGCCAAAATGATGAAGCACTGCCTGCGCCGGCCCGGGATCCTGCTGTATGGCCTCTTGCTCCTCCCAAAGCTGATCAGGATGCTGATCCATCCAAGACCCGAAAAATGAAAAAAGCCGATGCCAGCATACTCGCCGCCAACTACAATAATGGCCGCTTCCTGAGGGCCTTTATCAACAGCATTATGGCTTCCCGTGTTCTTCCTTCCCGCATCATCATCGTGGATGATGGATCCACCGATGAGAGCCGGGCCGTGCTGGATGAATTCAAGGACAATCCTCTGCTTCACTGCATCTACCTGGAAAAAAACCAGGGCTTTGCCAATGCCCTGAATGCAGGACTGGAAAGGGTGGACACGGCCTTTGTCCTCCGGGCCGACCCGGATGATCGCTTCCTGCCGGATCGCATTGCTGCCCAGATCCATTTTCTGGAAACGCACCCTGAGCTGAGTGGTGCCGGTTGCAATGTGATGTATTTCAGGGATAAGGACAATGCCAGCTTATGGCATTCCGCTTTCCCGGAAGCGGAGAAAATGGTGGGTGAAACCTACCGCAGAGGGGAACACGGGATGCAACACCCAAGCATTGCATTCCGGACAAAAGCTTTGCAGCAATACCGCTACCGCCAGGAGACCGTGCCGGCGGAAGACTATGACTTGCTGGCGCGAATGGTGAAGGATGGACATCGTTTTGCCAACCTCCCCGACATTCTTTATGAGATGCGCATCCATACGGCCAGTGTTTCCAGCAGCCTGAAAATGGATACGATCAGAAAAACCTTTGCCCTGCGCGATGCCGTTTTCGGGACAAAGACGGCTTCCATCCACCAGCTGGGCTACTTCCTTCATATACGCCACTATCGCAAAGCCCTGCTCAGCACCCACAAAGCAGCAAGATTTGGCTACCTGCTGCTGTCAGCCCTGTTTTATCCGGGGAAGTTACTGAAGAGAAGAAGCTTTTTCCGTAGTAAATACGAAAGCAAAACGAATGGTTGTGGATAAGGCAAAGCTGCACATCGCCATCCTGGGAAGCCGGGGTATCCCGAACCGTTATGGGGGATTCGAGCAACTTGCCACGGCACTTGCACTGCGACTGAAAGAAGCAGGGCATAGGGTCAGCGTTTACACGCCTCATCATCATCCGGTCAAAGAAAGAAAATGGAAAGGGGTTCATCGTATTTTATGCTTTGATCCTGAGCCCTGGGCTGGTCCTGCAGGCCATTTCCTATATGATCTCTTCTGCATTCTTGACAGCCGGAGACGCTCCTTTGATGTGATCCTCCATCTGGGTTACACTACCTCAGCCCTATGGTTTCCTCTCCACCTCAATAAGCATACACTCATCACCAATATGGACGGCCTGGAGTGGAGCCGGAGCAAGTATCCTTCTTTGATCCGGGCCTTCCTGCGCTGGTCGGAAGCCAGGGCGCTGAAATACAGTAGTGCCCTCATCGCCGACTCCGGTGTTATCCGGAGCTACCTCTCCTCCCGCCATAATTGTACTCCGGCTATGATCGCTTATGGAGCCGATATTCCTGCTCCTGATGAACAGGATATGAAATGGCTGGAATCGATGGGCCTTCGGGCGGGTGGTTACGACCTGGGCATTGCCCGTTTTCAGGAAGACAATCATCTGGAAATGATCCTGAACGGCTGGGAAAAATCTGCCCCACGCCACCCCCTGGTGATGGTCGGAAATGCCGACACGCGCTTTGGAAAGCATCTCCGGAGAAAATTTGAAAACAAGGGCGCAATGTTTCCTGGCAGTATATATGATGCGGACAAACTGCGCGCATTGCGGATGCATTCCCGGATGTATTTTCACGGCCATTCAGCCGGGGGAACCAATCCGTCGCTGCTGGAAGCAATGGCGGCCGGGGCTTTGGTCTGTGCCCACGACAATGCTTTCAACCACGAAGTACTGGAAAACAACGCGCTCTATTTCAAAACAGAAGACGATATTTGCAGTTACCTGAATGCTTTTCCTTCCGACTGGCCCGCCTCTGCCTGGCAAAAGAAAAACCTGGAAAGGATCAGACAACATTATAATTGGGATCGCATTGCGGCTCAATACCTGGAGTTAATGGAAAAATATGGATACAAGCCCTTCTGAAAGCAAGCACAGGCCCATTGCGCTGCGCCGCTGGGTAGCCGGAGTCAGCCTGCTGGTGGATATCCTGCTGATCAACGGCCTTATCCTGCTCTTCTGGCTGGATGATGCCCGGGTAGTGTTGGGAAGCATATACCCCATACTGTTCCCTCTTTCCGCGATCGTCTGGCTTTTTCTCAGCTGGTTGTTCAAGGTACAACCCCTGGACCGCATTCCGGCACGCTGGAAAAACCTGCGCAACCTCAGCGGCGCGGTCTTTTCATTTATCAGCATTATCCTGCTCAGCCACATCGCTATCCACAAACATATAACCCTTTCGCTGACCTTTCTATACTATTGTCTCATCCTGCTGGCTGCATTGCAGCTGTGGCATCTTGTGGTGGAATGGGGGGTAAGAAACCTCAGGAAGAAGGGATATGACAGTGCTTACCTCCTTATCGCAGGTAAGGATGAGCTGGCTGAAAAGCTGGCCCATTTTATCCTCACCAACCCCTGGACCGGATATCGCTTTTCCGGCTACCTGGATCCGGCAGAAGTAAATGCCCGTTCCGGTATCACTGAAAACCGCTCTGAGATGCTGCATCAGGGTCGGGTAGACATCCTGGTGATCAACCTGCCCCGCATTGATCAGAGCCTGCGCGACCGCTTACACGAAATAGCACTGAATCAGCATATTGAATTAATCCTCTTGCCTGATCTGGAAGGGTTTCTTTCTTATGCACATCATTACCAGCGCTTTGACCTGAACCCCCTGATCTCCATAGGCCGGAGTCCTCTTTCTCTTCCCGTGAACCGCTTCATTAAAAGACTCTTCGATCTGCTGGGCTCGCTTTTCCTTTTGCTGTTCTTTTTCAGCTGGATATCCATCCTGATGGCGATATGGATACGATCAGGCTCAAAGGGACCTGTGTTCTTTCGACAGAAGAGGACAGGATACCAGAACAAGGATTTCACGATTTGGAAATTCAGGACGATGCATCTGAATGCTGAGGCAGACATAAGGCAAGCCGAAAAGGAAGATGAACGCCTGACCAGGATGGGGCGCTTTCTGCGCAGACACAACCTGGATGAGCTGCCTCAACTTCTGAATGTGGTAGCGGGACAAATGTCGCTGGTGGGTCCGCGACCGCATATGCTGGCGCATACACAACAGTATGCCGGACAGGTTGCGCACTATCTGTACCGGCACTATACCAAGCCGGGAATGACGGGTTTGGCTCAGGTCAGGGGATTGCGGGGAGAGATGCGGAAGCTGGAGGATATGGAATCCCGCATTGCCCAGGATGTATACTACCTGGAGCACTGGACCCTGTGGTTAGACATAAAGATTATCTGGATTACCTTACTGCAGACCCTTCAGGGGCATCCACCCCTGCCACAGCACAGCCTGAAAAAACCGGTTTCAGGTGGCTAACGCACCACTTTCACCCTGACAGCGGTGAGGCCTTTAGGGCCTTTTTCCACTTCAAAACTTACCAGGTTGCCTTCCCGGATGTCTTCCAGCACATTATTCACGTGAACAAAAACATCCTCCCGGCTCTCGCCGTCGCGGATGAAACCAAACCCCTTGCTGTCGTTATAAAAAGTGACCGTGCCCTTTCGGATGGGATCCACCGGCGTTTGGGTTCTGCCTGAGGGCACACCGATTTCAATATCTTCCAGTTTAACTTCCTTTACTTTACGATCCGGATCGGGAGGGGTGTCGGTGATGTTGCCGTGCTCATCCACCCAGGCAATCATATCGTCCAGACTGCCTTTTTCGCCATCGCGGCGCTGCTGGCGTTTCTTTTCTTTCTCCTGACGCTTCTTCTCTTTGTTCTTCCTTACTTCCTTCTTGTTGAACGTTTCCTGTGATCTTCCCATACATTGTTTTTCTGCGGCAAAGGTAGGCATTTTATGCGAAGTGGGCGGAACGCATTTCTCCGCGCACCCGGGCTTGATTCTGACTTGGATATTCCTTATCTTTAGGCCTTTGCCTTCAACGAACTGCTGTATTTTCAAGCTTCCGTAAAACCCCTATCAATGAAAAGCAAACTTACTCTCTTCATTTCGACCTTGCTGTTCCTATTACAGCCACCCTCCACTTCGGCCCAAAACCAGCCTAAGGTCAGACCTCACAACCCATTGGCGAATCTGGAAGTAAAGAAAGAAAGCCCCCAAAGGGCAGTGCTGATGGAAGAAAAACAATTGTCCCCCTGGATCAAAAACATATCCACCGCCACTGAGACCACGGTTGGGGAAAGCCTCTTCGACCTGCAATCCAACAGCACAATGCAGAAACGAATGTATGTATGGCAAGATGGAACGATGGGGGTATGCTGGACCTTTGGAAACCAAAGCCCCGCCTATGCCGACCGGGGGACAGGATACAATTTCTTTAATGGCATAAGCTGGCAAAGCTATCCGAACTACAGGGTAGAGTCCATTAAGACAGGCTGGCCGTCGTATGCACCCCTGGGAGACAGCGGGGAAATCATTGTTGCCCATTCGGGCACCACTTCAGGCCTGGTGATCAGCCGAAGAAATACCAAAGGCAGCGGGAGCTGGAACCAGACGACCCTGGCAGGCCCGGCAGGCAGCCCAAATATTCTCTGGCCCCGGATGATCACCAGTGGGGATGCCCACGATACCGTACATATAATCGCACTCACCGCCCCGGTAGCCAACGCCGGCGCGGTGTATAACGGGATGGATGGGGCTCTGCTCTATTATCGCTCCCCCAATGGAGGGAATACTTTCGACAAACTTCATATTCAACCCACCGGGCTCACCTCCACCAATTACCTGGCCCTGGGCGGAGATCGCTATGCCTGGGCCAATCCGGTGGGAGATACGCTTGCCTTTGTGGTGGGAGATAATTGGTATGACCTGATGCTGATCAAATCTACGGATGGAGGAGAAACCTGGACCCATACCGTGGTCTTTGAACACCCCTACCCTTTCTTCCAGGAACCCGTGACCCTGGTGACAGATACGCCCTGGGTGTGTGACGGCGGAATGGCCGTGGCCCTGGATAAAAACGGTGATGCCCATATCTGCTTCGGCCTGATGCGGGTGCTGAATGAAGACCTGACCGATCTGACCACTTCCTATTTCCCTTTCACCGATGGCCTGGTGTACTGGAAGGAAGGCGAAGCGCCTTTCTCTACCCTTGATATCGATTCGGTGGAAGCCCGAGGGAACCTGATCGGCTGGGCCCAGGACCTGAATGGGAACGGAACCATCGACTATATCTCCAACGTAACCACAGCCATTGGGCAGTATTATCTTTCCATTTCTTCTATGCCCCAGATCCACGTGGATGAGGTGGACAATGTTTTTGTGGTGTATTCTTCCATTCACGAGAATTCCCACAACGGATTACAGAATTACCGCCGCCTTTATGGTCGGGGGAAAGTGGGCGGACCCTATGGATGGGATACTGTCTTTCTGATAAACAGCGGCATTATCCACAACTACAGCGAATGTGTTTTCCCATCCATCTCCCCCTCTTACTCTTCAGATATTCACCTGGTGTACCAGGCGGATGGGGAGCCCGGACTCTCTGTGCGGGGCGATCTGGATCCTGCCGGCATCAACAGCATTGTGCACGTCTCCATCCCCAAAAGTGATTTTCTGATGTCGGTAAACCGGCCTTTGTGGCAGCCTGTTTCCGGGATGGAGGTAGGGATGCCTTTTCCGAATCCCGGGCGCGAAAAAAGCTGGCTTCCTGTGCAAAGTGAGTTCGACCAGGACATTATGCTGTCTGTATTCGATATGCGTGGAAAGTTATTAATGGAATGGCAGGAGCATCTTAGGGCAGGGATGAGGCAGGAAATCCTGATTCCGGCAGCCATTCCCTCCGGAGTGTATATGATTGATATCCGGGGAAACAACTTCCGCAGCACTCGAAAACTGATTCGGGAGTAGCGCTTCTAGGGTGCGTAAGCCCGCAGTTGCAGGATTTTGTGTTGGGCTGGGCAATATACCGTCCTCTTCTTGGTGGAAGGGCTTATTGCGTGTGCGGTTCGTTGATTCTTACTTGTTCCATTTAGGCAATTCCCCGGTTTGCCCACCAAAGTCTTTTAGCATTGCAAGCTGTTCTTTTCTCGGTCTGTCTTTACCTTTAGTTACATACCAATAAATGTCAAGTGCGTCTGTTCCGTCCTTAATTAATTGATAAGTCCAACTTATTTTTCTTGCTTTATTATCGTAATGATTTCCATTTACAATTTCATTAAATAGTCCGCCAGAACTTGAGTATCCGATATAAACCAGGTTTATTCTCCCGTCTCGTAATTCGATGACTTTAAAAACACCGTCTTTGTCCTTAGGTGCATTGCATACTTTTTCCAATTCTTTGTCGGCTGTAAAAAAGAAATGGTCATTCTCGGTATAATCTTTTGGCTCTTGAAACATAGTTTACTTTTTATTACGAATATACAAGCTAATCCTTCTGCAAAGGAATGTCATAATAGATTGGGTGCATATAAATCATATCTTCTCCCGTATCAGAATCGCCTGTTTTTATCATAATAAGCTGTATGACAGAGTCCTTAACAAACCGGGCAATGGGAAGCTTTAAGGAGATTCTGGGTTCCCCAGTACGAAAAACAAACTCATTCTTTATTTCTGTATAGACAGAGTATGAATATTTTGATGAGTAAGCTCGCCAACCATTGTAATGCATTCTAATCAATACGGAGTCTGTGTTTAGATATTCCAGCGTGTGAGTTAAGTAATGCGATTTATCCGCTATTGTATCCAGGCTGTCTAATCCGAATACAATGTATTGATTAATCTCAGTTCGAAAAGGATTCTTAAAAATTGTGTGCTCAACCTTGTCTGTAAGTTTTCCATCCTCTCCCCAATACTTAATCCACCCATAGGCCTGATAGCCAGTTACGGGATAAAAAATGAAATTACCGCTAATGCGCAAATGATTGGTGCTTGTGTCATACAATCGACAATGGAAAAGACTGTGTGAATCGACGACCGAGTTAAGGTCATAACATTCACACCTTAGACTATCATTTAGGAATACGTGGTCTGCGGCATTTTTCTCTGTGTTCTTGTCAAGCAAACTACAGCTCACAAGAAGAGAAAACAATATCGTTGTATATGTTCCCCTGAAAACTTGAAAATTTAACATCATAAGTAAGGCTAAGGGTTTCACTAAATTCAGTCATAAGGGCTTCTAATTGTCATCGTATTCCACTTTCTTTTCTTGCTCTTCAAATATGGCTCCATTGAATTTCCACACTCCGCTGACGCGATAGTTCCTGAAATTGTCATACTGATCGTACCAATCATAGCTGTATGAAATGGTCATTTTTTCTGAATCATAAGAAATCTCACTCATTGGGGATTCCTGCTCAACCATACTTGAAGTGGTGGATCTAAAGCTCCATTTTATCTGGAATCCGTTTTCTATGGAACAGTGAACCACATTTTGGCCCCAAACTCCTTCCACGCCCCTGGGGCGACCACTGTGATTACCAAAAGCTAAATACTCCTTAGCGGCTATCAAGGTGATAATGCTATCGATGTTGAAATCAAAATCCTCTGCTTCCTGGAATTGATACGCCTTGTCAATTGTATCACCGATTGCAATGATAGACTGATAGAACGGATTACAGTACGCGCCACAAGCTTCTCCAGCAAAATGGTAAATCTTTAATAAACCGTCATTGGATGAATGAAATGAGCCATAGTCCCAGTCTATCCCATATCCCAGGTCCTGCCTTGAAGCATAGGCCAATGAATCCAATGCCATTTGAGTTAAAACGGAATCAACTGCTTCCGGATAATTTGTTCTAATGAAACTGAGCAGTTCAAATTCTTGCGCTTTCAGGGATAAAGGAAGAAAGAGTAAGATGGCTATGGTGAGTTTCATAATTTTTAACGGTCTGTGCAAACGCAGGCCCCGTGTGTTAGGCCGTTACGGCGGGCCCAGGTTTTATGGCATTAAATTGTAAGCCTCCGGCCAAGTGCATCTTGTTTTTAAAGAAGGAAAAGATAAAGGGTTTACTCCTGGTAACCGGGAAGCAGTTCGTGGAGTTTGTTAGCGGGATAGTCGGGAAGCTTTGTCAGGGTGTCGC
>Ga0334882_1000264_pt1 | contig 91270 bp, 72 predicted proteins | sample GraSluR1_MG_5_FD_207226 | JGI IMG/M metagenome (GOLD analysis project Ga0334882, IMG submission 207226) | Sludge microbial communities from methane-producing bioreactor in Wageningen University, Netherlands - Granular Sludge_15_04-R1 | ecosystem: Engineered > Bioreactor > Anaerobic >... | reverse complement strand
GTCCGCGTAACCTGCCCAAGCTTGTGTATTCATGGGCCCGTCGTATCAAAGAAGCGCCGGGGTGTCCAGCTTTTCCTCCTAATCCCCTCTCTCTCTTCTGATTGTCGGCATTAAAGACACAGCCCTGGGCGTTTGCGATTCATGGACTTGAGACTTCCTGGGAACCACGGATGGACACCGATGGACACGGATCAGGCGAACGAAAAGGGACCACACGTAATGCCCAGCGGCCTTGGAGGTTTCGTGGCGTGGGCCTCTGGTCCGCGCGGGCTCGGAACAGCCGGCAGCGGAGGTCCATGCGCCCGGGAAGTTCACGGGCCGGATAATAGGCTTGCGGCGCGATCCGGCGCGGCGCTACCTTGGGTGACCGATTGTCCGCACATTGGAGATGGAATAGACATGAAGAAGATACTGGTAACCGGTTCGTCCGGCCTGATCGGCTCGGAAGTCTGCACTTTTTTTGCGGGCCAGGGCTATCGGATTCACGGGGTGGATAACAATCAACGGGCGGTGTTTTTCGGGGAGCAGGGGGATACCCGTTGGAACCAGAAGCGCCTGCAGGAAACCCTGGCCGGTTTCGCGCATCACGAGATGGACATCCGCGACCGGGAGGGGCTCCTGGCGCTGGTGAAGGAGATCCGCCCGGACGTGATCGTCCACACGGCGGCTCAGCCGTCGCACGACCGGGCCGCCGCGATTCCGTTTGACGATTTCGACACCAATGCCGTCGGTACGCTGAACCTGCTGGAAGCCGCGCGCCGAGCCTGCCCGGAATCGCCGTTCATCCACATGTCCACGAACAAGGTCTATGGCGACGCGCCCAACCAACTGAGCCTGAAAGAGCTCGACACCCGCTGGGACTACGCCGACCCTGCGTTCGAACAGGGCATCGCGGAGGATTTCACCATCGACCAGTCCACGCATTCGCTGTTCGGGGCCTCCAAGGCGGCGGCGGACCTGCTCGTGCAGGAGTACGGTCGGTATTTCCAGATGCCGACCTGCTGCCTCCGGGGCGGCTGCCTGACGGGGCCGAACCATAGCGGGGTGGAGCTCCATGGATTCCTGAGCTTTCTCGTCAAATGCAACCTGGAGGGACGGGAATACAAGATTTTTGGCTACAAGGGGAAGCAGGTTCGCGACAACATCCATTCGCTGGATGTCGCGAGGTTCATGTTCGAGTTCGCCGCCGCCCCGCGCTGCGGCGAGGTGTATAATCTCGGCGGCGGCAAGGCCAATTCCTGTTCCATCCTCGAAGCCTTTGCCCTGGCGGAGCGGTTCACGGGCCGCGCGCAGAAATCTACCTATTTGGACCAGAATCGCATTGGCGACCACATCTGCTACTACAGCGACCTGCGCAAGATGCGCGCCCACTATCCCCGCTGGGACATATCCGTCTCGCTGGAGGAGACGATCCGCCAGATTGCCGAGGCGTGGGGCCGGCGGTAGCGGGGCCTGGCTTCCCGGCGGAAGGGGTCCGGACGGCCGCAGGGGCACCCTTTGATCTTGTCGAATGGCCTACGCTGCCGCTTAATACCTCCCGATGTCCGATATTGTGCAGTCGCATTCGTGGGCCCTGAGCCGCTTGGACGGCCCGGCCGTCTACCCCCCGGCGGAGGCCGCTCCGTACGATCCGGGCGAAGCCTATCCCGAATTCCCCGGTCTTTCGCTCTCGCCGGTTCCCAATCCCGTATTTGCGCTGGTCCGGCGTTCACTGAAGGAACTGGGGCTGGACTTGGCGCACTTTGGAACTTCCGGGTGGAACCCGCTGGGCGATCTGGTCCGGCCCGGCGGCAAGATCGTGGTCAAGCCCAACTGGGTGTTGCACACGAACCGCGGGGAAGGGGGGATGGATTGCATGATTACGCATCCCTCCGTCCTGCGAGCCGTCCTGGAGTATGTGGTCCTGGCCGCTCCCGGGCAGGTGGTGCTGGGTGATGCCCCCCTCCAAGGCTGCGACTTCGAGCAGCTGCTGGAGTTCGGCGGTCTGCGGAGCGTTGTGGCCCATTTGCAATCGCGCGGGGTCCCCTTGGTGGTGAAGGATTTCCGCCGGACCATCCTGCGGGAGGAGGCCGGCCTCAAAAAAGTCGCGGAGGAACTCCATCCGGAATCCGATTACGTCTTGGTGGATCTGGGCGCCGACAGCCTGCTGGAGCCGATCTCGCGCGACTGGCGCCGGTTCCGCGTCACGGTGTACGATCCACGGAAAATGTGGAGGCATCACCGGCCCGGGACGCACCGTTACCTCGTCGCCCGCGACATCCTGGAGGCGGACCTGGTGGTCAACGTGCCGAAGTTGAAGGCGCACAAGAAAGCGGGCATCACCTGCTGCCTCAAGAACCTGATCGGCATCAACGGCAACAAGGAATATTTGCCCCACCACCGCAAGGGCGCCGCGGATGGGGGCGCCGGCGACAACTATGCGCATCGGCACTGGCAAATGACGGTTGCCGAAAGCCTGTTGGATATGGCCAATGCCCTGTTCCGCGGCATTCCCCGGTTGTACCGGCTCTTCGAGAAGGGTGCGTGGTGGTTCATGCACCAGGCGCACAAGTCGGATCCAACCGTCCAGATCGAGGGCAGTTGGTTTGGCAACGACACGATCTGGCGTACCTGCCTCGATCTGAACCGGGCGCTGATCTATGCGGGAACGGATGGGGTGATGCGCGATGCGCCGCAACGCGAAGAGATTTCCATTGTGGATGCCGTTGTGGCAGGGCAAGGCGACGGGCCGCTGGCCCCGGATCCGCTCGAAACCGGCGCGATCTTCGCCGTTCGCAATCCCGCCGTCGGGGATTTTATCGGCGCCCATCTGCTGGGCCTCGACCCTGCCAAAATTCCTCTCCTGCGCCATGCCTGCGATGAAATGCGCTGGCGTGTGTGCGTTACGCCACCGCCCGTCCCCGCTTTTGATCCGCCGTTTCCGCCGGCCCGCGCGCCGGCGGGTTGGATGGGCTGGATCGAACGTGACGGGGCCGCGGGGGGGCATGCCGGAGGGACGGCTGGCGCCGCGCCGGCATCCCCAGGCGCATGTGGACGCCCCGGGCATTCAGAACCGAGATAACCATGGGGAGTTTCGCCGCGAGTTCGAAGTTTCTGGAGTCGTTGCGCCTGCTGGAGATCACGCGTGTGCTGGCGGAGATCCGCCGCTGGAAGCCGGGGCCCGCCACTCTGTTGGAAATAGGGGCTGGTTCCGGCTGGCAGTCCCGCCAGTTGGCGGAGGCCGGCCATCGGGTGGAAGCGATTGATGTCCCGGACAGCCGGTACGCGGGAGACCGGGTCTGGCCCATCCAGGACTACGACGGGCAGTCCATTCCCTTTCCGGATCGGCGCTTTGACGTGGTCTTCAGTTCGAATGTCCTGGAGCACATCCCTCACGTGGAACGTTTCCAGAAGGAGATTCAGCGCGTTCTGGCGCCGGATGGCATCGCCTTGCATCTGGTCCCTGGCGCCACTTGGCGATTCTGGACCAATGTTACCCATTTCCTGATTCCCCTTCGCCGGTGGTTCACCGGGGGCAGGGCTCCAGGGCCAGAGGCGTCCAACCCCCGGCTCCCGCCCCGGCACGGAGAAACCGGCACGGCGCTGACGGAGTTGTACTATTTCAGCCGGTTGCGCTGGTTCCGGCTGTTTCGCCGGACAGGATGGGACATCGTGTCGCGGTCCACGAACGGAATATTTTATACCGGCAACGCCTTGCGTGGAGCTAAGCTGTCCCTGCGCCGGAGGCAACGCCTGAGCCGGATCCTGGGCAGCGCATGCCTGGTCTACGTCCTTCGCAAGCATGAACCCCGCCCGGCGTCCCGCCCCAGGCCGGAGTCCGGGACACCGCCGTGATCCTGCGGGTTCAATCCTTCCGCCAGGCCGCGTTTTGGTCCACGGGCATCAATGCCTTGAGCCAGGGCTTGGCGCTGGTGTTCAGCATGCTGATGGCGGCGGTATTCGGCGCACAGGAAAGCACGGACGTCCTCTACTATTGCCTCGGGGTTTTCGTGTTGCTGTCCGGCCTGATCCAGACCGTCAACGTCACTGTATTGATCCCTGAAACCATGCGCCGGCGGCACCAGGTGGGCGAGGACGACGCCATGGCGTTCACCAACCGGTTCATGGCCGTATTTGCCCTGCTGATCACCGGGCTGACGGTTTGGATTCTGTTGAATCCGGTCAGAACCCTGACGCTGATCTCCCAATTCCCCGAGGAGGCGTTGCAACGGAATTCCCGGCTGGTGTTCTGGCTGTTGGCGACCATGCCGCTGCAAATGATGGCACAACTGCTGCTGGATGTGCTGGTCTCGTACAAATTCCTGACCTTGCCGGCGATGCTTTCCTGCGTCAACCGGGTCATCAACATCCTGTTCGTCTGGCTGTTCCATCGCCAACTGGGCGTGATCTCGATGGCTCTGGGCATGCTGCTGGGACTGGTGTTGCAGATTCTGTTGAACGTGTACCTGATGGGCCGGGTGCTACACTGGAAGCCCTGGGTTTGGTCCACCCGGATCGGCCGGTCGGTCTATCGCAACATCGCCTGGGCGGAAGTGGGGGTGCTGGCCAGCACTCTTGCCAGCTACATTCCGCTGTTTCTGTTCTCCGGCTTCAGCGCCGGGGCCCTGACGGCCCTGAACTACGCCAAGCGTCTGTGCCTGATGCCGACGCAGCTGCTTACGAATCAAATCTCCAACGTGGTGGGCATCAAGTTCAACGAATTGGCGGCCAAGCGGGACCTGGCCGAAATGGCCAACTCCTTCGACCGCTTGTCCCGGGTGTTGACGTTTGTCCTGCTTCCGCTGGCGATGGCCTTCATGCTGGTCCAGGTGGAGATTTCGCAGATCCTGTTTGGCCGGGGGCAGTTCACGCCCGAGGCGGTTGCGGAGGTGGCGTTGCTGTTCGGTGTGCTGATCCTGGCGCTACCGTTCGAGGCCATCAATGTGATGGTGGCGCGGTATTTCATCGCGCGGCAGGCGATTCCACAGGCCTTTCCGCTTCAACTGCTCGGCGCCGGCCTGATGGCCGGCGCCGTCTACCTGTGCATCCGTTTTCTGGGGCCCATTGGCTACCCCGTCGGGATGCTGGTGCGCTGGCTGGTTTATCTGCTGGTCCTGGCCGGAGTCATGCCGCGCCTCTTCCCCGGGGTGTCCTTGATCCCCACGCTCCGAAGCTGGGTCGCCACCTTGCTTGCCTCCGGCGTTGCTGCCGCCGTTTCCTGGGCCGTCTTCGCCCGCTTCGGGGCGGGCTGGAGCCCGCTGGCCTCCGCCCCCGTCAAGGTGGCCATGTTCGCCGCCGTATACGGCGGCATCCTGGCCGTCATTCCCCCGGACCGCAATGCGCTGGAATATGTCTTGTCTGTGGTGAGACAATTTGGAAAATGGGGCAGAAGGTGAGATGAGCGAACAGCCTCCATTTAAACCCCACGCCTTGGAGTGGACACCCGAGAAAATCGCCCGGTTCTGGGATTATGAAAGCCAAAACAAGGCGAAACGCGGGATCTATTTCACCCTGCAGACGGGGGATGCCCTGGTCCGCCTGGCGCGTGGAAAAGGCGTCCTGAACGAGCCGGTCCTGGATTACGGGGCCGGGGTCGGATGGCTCTCGGAGAAGCTCGCCCGGCAAGGCGTCCGATGCATGGCCTGCGACTTCTCGCCGGCTTCGGTGGAGGCGTTGAACGCGCGGCTCAAGGATGCGCCCGCCTTTGAGGGCTGCCGGCGGATCGAGACGCTGCCCACGCCGCTGCCGGCCGATTCGTTCGGCCTGGTCTACCTCGTGGAGACGCTTGAACATCTCCAGGCCGATTGGGTGGCCCGCACGCTGGGCGAGGTGAGGCGCTTGCTGCGCCCCGGGGGGCACGTGTTGGTGACCGTTCCCCATGACGAAAACTTGGACATGGGCCAGGTGATCTGCGCGGATTGCGGCGCCGTCTTTCATCGCGTCCAGCACGTGAATTCGTATAACGAAAGCTCACTCACCACCGTCCTGGAGCAGGCGGGGTTTGGGCGCGTCTTCTGTCAGCCGCTGCATTTATGGAACTGGAGCGAGGAGGGGATGCGCCATGCCCGGACCCTGCGCGCCCGGCTGCGCCGCTTGGTCCAGCGCCTTCGCGGAAACCGGTCGGCCGCCCGGTCGACGCCTCATTTGATTTACATCGGTAGAAAGGCCTGAGATGGCGCTTCACCGGAATCCCGCAGACGGTTCGGAGACACCCGGGGCATGAGCGGCGCTCCCGTCATCGGCGTGGTCCGGGACGACCGGCCATGGGGGTACGCCCCCCGGTGGGCGTCCGCCCTGGAGGAGCGCGGCGCGAACGTCCGCTGGCTCGACCTGATGGGCCCCGACCCCCTGCGGCAAGCCCAAGGATGCGACGGGATCATGTGGCACTGGTCCCATTATCCCCACGAGATGCGACTGGCCGCGCTCCCGGTTCTGCGGACGCTCGAGGAATACCTGCATCTTCCCGTGTTCCCGGACATGGCGACCTGCTGGCATTACGACGACAAAATCGCCCAGGCCCGTTTGCTGGAAGCCTTGGAGATCCCGCACCCCGATACGTGGATTTTCTGGCGCCGGGAGGAGGCGCTCGCGTGGTGCGCCTCCGCCCCGTATCCGCTGGTGGCGAAGCTCTCGAGCGGGGCCGGCAGCCGGAATGTTCGGCTGATCCGCCATGCCGCCGAGGCCTGTGCCTATGTCGAGGAAAGTTTCTCGGGCTCGGGCATCCTGTCGCGTCCGCCGTTGCCGACGGACCCGGGCCCGCGGCGCATGCGGCTTCTCAAGAACGCAGTAAAACGCCTCCGCCCGTCCGCCGCCTTCCTGCAGACCGGCCGCTATCCAGATCTGCCCAGCCAAACCTATTGGATGCCGCAGAAGAATTACGTCCTGTTTCAGGAATTTCTTTCCGGCAACGAATTCGACACGCGGGTGACGGTCATCGGCGACCGGGCCTTCGCCTTTCGCCGGTTCAATCGACCCGGCGATTTCCGCGCCTCCGGTAGCGGTTGCTTGTGTCACGACCCTTCCGCCATCGACTTGAAATGCATCCGCGCCGCCTTTGAGGCGGCGCGAAAGCTGGGTTCGCAATCCATGGCTTTTGATTATCTTTTTCGGGGCGATCAGCGGGAGCCGGTCGCGGTGGAAATCAGTTACTGTTACGCGAATTGGGCCGTACAGGATTGCCCCGGCCATTGGGATTCCGCCCTGAACTGGCGGGAGGGGCGCCTGTGGCCGGAAGAAGCCCAGGTCGAGGATTTCCTGGCGCGCGTCGCGGCCGCCCGCACCGAAGCGGGGCGGGGGGGATCGCCATGAAACGCACATGGGTGAACGGCATCCTTCGGGCATTGGGCTTCCGCCGCGCGCAGCGCTGGTGGCGCCGGACGTTCAACGTGGTCGCCACGCGCCGCGTCAATGGCGTCGCCGTTGGCATCCCCCGGATTGCCGGGATGGCCTGCCTGCCGTCGGAGCCCTGGATGACCGAAGTGCTCGCGCGGGTTCTGCCGGCGAAGCCGGGAGTGTTTCTCGACGTGGGCGTGAACCTCGGGCAGACCCTCCTGAAGGTGAAGACGTTGGATCCCCGGCGGACCTATGTCGGATTCGAACCCAATCCCGCCTGCGTGTTCTATGTCCAGGACCTGATCCGGCTCAACGCCTTCGAGTCCTGCACGCTGCTGCCGGTCGGACTCTTCACGGAAGACCGCGTGTTGCCTCTGACCATCCCGGCAGGCGATCAGGCGAATGCCGGAGCGTCGCTGATCGACCAGTTCCGTCCGGGCGCGCCGGTGCATGCGCGGGTGCCGGTGCCGGTTTTCCGTCCGGCCACGCTGGGCTCCCTGCTGGGCGATACGCCCGCCGGCATCGTCAAAATCGATGTCGAAGGCGCCGAACTTGAGGTTGTGGAAAGCCTCGCGGACCGGATTCAAACAGACCACCCCTGGATGCTGGTCGAAATCCTTCCGGTCTACTCCGATGCCAACCCGTCCCGGAAGACCCGGCAGGAAAAGCTGGAACAACTCCTGGCCGGTTGGGACTACGCCTTGCTGCGGGTGATCAAATCCAATGCGGATGCCTATGCGGGCATCGAGTCGGTCGAGTCGATCGGTATCCATGGCGACCTGGCCCGGTGCGATTACGTGGCGGTTCCCCGGGCGCAGCTCGACGAGGCCGAACGGTCACTCCGGTGAGGGCGCGGTGGACATCCTGATGCTGATCGGGTGCTTTCCACCCACCGCCCGGGGCGGAGCGGAAATGCAGTGCGCCAAGCAGTCCCGGGCGCTGGCCGCCCGGGGCCACCGCGTCACCATCCTGACCCGCTGGCTGGCGGAAGGTCGCCCCCGCTGGGAAACGGTCGATGGAGTCCGCATCGGTCGGCTCGGCTCCTATCTCCCGATGATGGCGGCCCGCCGCCGGCTTGTTCGCGCCTGGCGACCGGCGAAGACGACGTCCCCCGCTGCGCCGGCGGTTTCCCGGAGCGAAGCGGCCGGGCCGGCCGGGGCTGGCTCCCGGAGCCGGTGGCGCGACCTGTCGGTCTGGCTGGCCAACACCAGTTTCGTCCTGGAGGTCTTATTCTTTTTGCAATTCAAGCGCCTGACCCCGGATGTGCTCCACGTGCATGGCGCCTCCTGGCCCGCCGGCTTCGCCCAATGGCTGGGCGAACGTTTCGGGTTTCCGGTTTGGTGCAAGGAAACCAATCTTCCGCCGCTGTTTGATACCTGCCCGGTCCAGGAGAAGGTGGGGGGGAAGGCGCGCTGGCTTCGGCGCGTCCCGCGTTGCCGATTTCTGGCCATCACCGAGGCCATGGCGGAGAGCTTGAAAGAAGCGGGGGTGCCTCCGGAGCGGATCGCCGTCATACCCAACGGCGTGGAAATCCCATCGGTGGCGGCGGACGCCGTGGCGCATACGGACGCTATTTATGTGGGCAACCTCACCAAGGGCAGCGCTTACAAAGGATTCGACACCCTGTTCCGCGCTTGGGGGCTGGCGATGAAAGCGGAGTCCGGCCTGCGGCTCCGGCTCTACGGAGCGGGCGACCCCGGGCCTTGGCGCGACTTGGCGGCGCGCGAGGGTTGCGGGGATTCCGTTGTGTTCGAAGGACGCACGGAGGATGTGGATGCCGCCCTTCGTTCGGGCGGATTCTTCCTGCTGCCGTCGCGCCGCGAAGGACTGTCCAACGCCTTGCTCGAAGCCATGGCGCACGGCCTGCCCTCGGTGGTTTCCGATATTCCCGGCAACCGCGCCGCCATTCGCGACGGCCTCGACGGATTCGTCGTGCCGGCGGAAGACCCCGAGGCCTTCGCCCGGGCCATCCTGCGCCTGTACCGTTCGCCCGCCCTTCGTGATCAACTGGGCCGCTCCGCCCGCGCGCGCGCGGAATCCGTCTTCGCCATGCCGGTCGTGGCGGCACAGCTCGAAGACGCCTTCCAACGGGCGTTCGAGGAACATACGCCGTGAACCTGATTCGCCCCGCGCACACAACCCGGTTTTCCATGGCGTGGAAAACTATTTTCCACGCTGTGGAAAAAATTCCGCCGAGTTTTCCACGCCATGGAAAAAATATGGCCGAGTTTTCCACGCGATGGAAAACTATTTTCCACGCTGTGGAAAACTCCAATGGGGGAGGGTGGCGATGAAGATCCTGATGATGGTCTGGCAGTTCCCGCCGGCCTCGCGGGGCGGGGCCGAAATGCAGTGCTGGAAACAGGCGAGGGCTCTGGCGGCGCGCGGCCATGAGGTCACCATCCTGACCGGCTGGCCATGGCTGCGCCTGCCGCGCCGGGAAATCACGGATGGGGTGACCATCCGGCGGATCGGATTCTTTCTGCCGGTCACCATGCAGATTCGGCGGCTGCATCGCTGGTTGCACTTGCGGGTGGCGCCGCCGGCCGCGAACACGCCGGACCCGTTCAGCGCCGACGGCCCGCGCAGCGGGACTCCCAGTCCCCGCAAGCGGTTTCGCTGGATGGCGCCTGTAGAGTGGATGGGATATGCCAGTTTTCTTCTGGAAGTGGCCGTCTGGTCTCGACGTTCCGCGAACCGGGTCGACGTGGTGCACGTGCACGAATCCCACTGGCTGGCGGGCGTTGCCCACTGGGTCGCTGAACGGATGGAGGCCCCCGTGTTGTGCAAGGAAGCGTTCGCCGATGTCCTGCAGTGGCCCGGCGCTCGCGATGTGCCGGGGCTCGCCCGCTGGAAGATCCGCCGCGACCGCTGCCGCTTCGTCGCCATTGCCCCGCATGTCCGGCAGGCGCTGGAAAGCGCCGGCATTCCGCCGGAGCGGATTGTGGACATTCCCAATGGAGTGGAGATGCCGGAGGAAACCGCCCGGCCGGAGGCCAGCACCCGGGCGGTTTATGCGGGTAATTTTTCGCAAGGGGCCGTGTTCAAGGCGTTTGATGTGCTGCTGACGGCCTGCGCCCGGGCCTGCCGCGAGGCGCCGGAGCTGACCCTGCGCCTGTTCGGCGGCGGCAGCGTCGAGCGCTGGCGGCTGTTCGCCGAAGTGGAAGGCTGCGGATCGGCGGTGGAGTTTGCAGGCCGCACGGACGACCTGCCCCGCGAATTCCGTGCGGTGGGCTTTCTGGTCCTGCCGTCCCGCACCGAAGGTCTCTCGAATGTGCTGCTGGAGGCCATGGCCAGCGGCCTGCCGGCCGTGGTTTCGGATATCCCCGGCAATACCGCGGCCGTTCGCGATGGCGTGGAGGGGCTGGTGGTGCCGGTGGGCGATGCGGACGCCCTGGCACGCGCCATGGTGCGGCTGATTCGCGATTCCGACCTGCGTGTGCGCCTGGGGCAGGCCGCCCGGCAGCGGGCCGAGGAGGTCTTTTCCATCGACCGTGTCGCCGAACAACTGGAACAGGCGTATCGAGCGGCGCTTTCGGGCGTCTGATACCCCTCCCGGCCTTTTGGAGTTTTCGTGGCATGGACCTCTGGTCCGTGCTGGGTCGGGACAGCCCGGCGCGCAGCGGAGCTACGCGCCACGGTGGGATGGGGCATACGGGCCGGGATGGGAACCGCCGCGCTCTGCGAGTGCAGCTACAGGCCTGGCGGTGAGGCCCAACATGCCGGTGGGTCGCCAACCGGCATTCCGGGATTGATTTCACGGGGCTTTCGCGGGCATACTCGACCGCCAATGTGAGATGAATACTCCCCCCCCCCAGTTCCCAGCCAGCCAGCGCTCCAGCTACCAGTTCCCGGTTTATAAATGGATCGGCTGGTTGACCGTGGGCGGGTTCGCCATTGGCCTGACGGCGATGTTTTTCATCGCGGGCATGTTCGGCTGGCCGGCCCCCATCCTGTGGGCGTCCATGGTCGTCCTGTTCTCGTTCGGCGCGCTGCTGCTGGACCGGCCCAAGTTGCTCCTGCTGGTCATGATGTTCTATTTTCTGGCCGTGCCCGGCAACCGCCTGCTGGGTATTTTCCCCATCCCGCTTCTCGGGGGGATGAACAAATATTTCTTTCTTCCCTTGATCGCCGTGATTGCCATGAACTGGATTCAGCGGCGGCAACTGGACCAAGCCACCCTGTTCCCGATGGCCTTTCTGTCCCTGACCGTCATGAGCTGGTACGTGAACGGCAAGCCCTCCATTGTCGTGACGATCCAGGCCACGCTGGTGATGATGCGACTGTATATCCTCTGGTACTACTGTCGGCTGACCAGTACGTTTGAAAATGACCGACAGGCCATGCGCTGGGTCTGGGGGTACATCATCTACGTTGCCATCCAGTTTGCCTACAACACCCTCTGGCACGGGCGCCCCTGGCTCCGGCTGCATCCCGACCGCAGCGGTGGCGTTTTCGGCCCGATGTCGATCGCCGGGTCCCACCATGTCGGCTACATGAGCGTGTTTGCCCTCCTCATGCTGGTGGGCTGGTGGATGGGATCGGCCCTGAAAGCTAGCGCCCGCCAGAAAGGATTTATGATCTTTCTGGGCGTAATCATTGCCTACAACCTGATTTTCATGACGGACACCAAGCACGCCTTGTTCCTGATGCCAGTCGCCTTTGCGCCATTTCTTTTTCATCCGCGGTTTCCGCGCCAGGCAAAGGTTGCCTTGGTGTCCGGGGCATTGGCCTTTCTGTTCGCCGCCATGGCCTATCTGCAAACGGCATCCGGTGGACGGGATGTGCGCCGCTATTGGGAGGCGTTTCAAAATTCCCCCAAGGCGGACATGCTGTATGCCGTAACGGTTGATTTCAACCATCTGGTGCGATATCCCATTCTGGGAGCGGGGCCAGGTCTGTTTGCATCGACGGCGGCCGTTGAGGCCCGCGCCGCGCTGGCTCGGCGGTATATCATTCCGCATTTGGACGAAAACCGACGCCGCGGCTATTTCTTCGCACAGGGAAGCATGAGTTCCGCCTCCGTGATCGGAAACCCCCAGTCGGATGTGTTGATCATGACCAGCGAATACGGTTGGGCGGGCACCGTTGTATTTTTTATCTTTTGGGGCTGGGTCATCTACCAGTTATTTAAAAAAGCCTTTGTCCATCCGGCGACCAGTGAGCGCGCCGGTATTCTATTGGCCTTGGCGTGCTGTCTCATCTTTCAAGCCATGATCATGGGTCTGACCGAACTGCTGATTCTTCCGCCGCTGGTGTATCCCATCTGGATGCTCGTGGGGCGCATGTGGGACATGAAACCCGTACCGCAAGAGTTGTCCGAGGCGGCGTGAAGACCGCGCCGGATTGTCGCCACGCGGGGCGGGACCGGAAGGCGTCGTCGTCGTGGCTCCGCAACCGCTCCTGCATCGTCTGCCTGACCTATACCGATCCCCGCGGCAAGACGGCCGGCCTGGAAAAATACCTGGCCGACCAGACGGTCCTGTTGCAGGCGCGCGGGGTGTCCACCGTATGCCTGTTTCCGTTCCCGACCCGTCGAAGCCGCTGGCTCAATCGTCGCTTGTCCAGCTACTGGGGCGTCGTCGCCGATGGCGTGTTGCAGGGCTTTTACCGGATCGACGGCGTGAAGGGCTTTCTGGCCCAGTTGAGCCATTCCGGAATTTCCTTGAAAGAAATCCAGCTTCACCATTTCCTCAATTCCGATTTGGCGCTTGTGGAGCGGCTCCTGAGGGAGGTGCCTGCGCCCGTACGTCTGATCCTGCACGACTTCTATACCGTCTGCCCGCAGCGCTTCCTTTTGCGCAACAACTGCGAACATTGCGGGGAGGCGCCACCGTCCGCGGAGAAGTGCGCAAATTGCACTCGCTGGACTCCGGGTTATCACGAGGCTATCGGTCGGGTGCTGAATGCCGCACGGGGCCGGCTGACCGTCGTGGCGCCCTCCGAAACCGCCCGGAGGATTTGGACAAACGCGTTCCCCGAACATGCGCCGCGGACGGTCGTGGTGCCCCATCTGGTACCGGCCGGCGAGACGGCGGCCCCCGACGCCGGCCGGCGGCCGGACGAACCCCTACGGCTGGCCTTCGTTGGCGCCCCCATGTCGCACAAGGGCTGGAGCGTCTTCCTCCGGCTAGTCGACGAACGGTCCCGCCAGGGCCGGGACTATGAATTCTATCATTTCGGACGCTTGGCCCCGGCCGGCTCCGGCGTGATCCATGTCCCCGTGTCCTTCGTCCGGGACGGCCCCGGCGCCATGACGGAGGCCCTTCGCCGGGCTCGCGTGGATATCGTCCTACTTTGGTCCACCTGCCCCGAAACCTACAGCTATACCCTGGTGGAAACCCGAATGGCCGACGCCATGGTCCTCACCAATCCGGACAGCGGCAACATCGCCGACACGGTCCGGCGGGAGGAAGCCGGCGTGGTCGTGCCGGATGCCGAAGAACTGCTCCGCTACCTATCCGACCGCCCTCGGATCCGGCGCGACTTGGAGGCGTTCCGACGCCGGCATGCCCGCCGTCCGGACCGGATGGCGGTGAATCCGGCGATTGCCGACGAGATTGCGGCGCGGCCGGCACCCGGCCTCGCGCCAGAGGGCGGCTCCGCTCGCCCCAGCCGCGTCGTCGGGGCCCTCTATCGCCTCAAGCAATGGAAGGCGGCCTTGAAGAGGGAATCGGCATGAGCGTACGGCTGGGCTCCATGCGCATCCTGATTGTGACGATTGCCGATTTGCCCGAAGGCGGCGGCCACACCAGCCGCCTGAAGACGCTGGCGCGCTGCCTGGCCCGGCAAGGCCATGCCGTCCGCATCTGGAGCAAGCATGTGCTGGGGCATGCCCCCCGTGAGTTAATCCGCCTGCAGGGCGAGGTGGACGGCATTCCCTACGAGATCGTCTCCGGGCGCACCACCCGGACCTATGGTGCCCGGTCTCTCTTCATGAAGGTCCGCACCACCCTCCGGCTGATCGTCCGCCTGATCCGGGCCCGGAACGACGTCGATGTGATGTGGTTGAACGAATTATCCTTCCACGACATGCTGCCGATGATGCTTCTCGGGCGCCTCTTCGGAATAACCCTCATCCAGAGCTACGAGGATGAGCACATTGCCACGTGCTCGGAGCGGGCGCTGACGTGGAAGCAACGCCTGTTCACCGGAGTGGACAATCGTCTCGCCGACCGGTTCCTCGTCCGGCGGGCGGATGCCGTGGTTGTGATCTCCCATTACCTCAAGGACAAATTCGCCGCATGCGGCGCCAACCGCCTCACCGTGGTCCCCACGATCGTGGACCTCGACTTCTGGCGGTGCGATCCGCCGCCCCCGGACGCGCGGCCCCGCATTTTCTACTCCGGTTCGTTCATGGATATCTACGCGCTGGACGAAACCATCGCCGCCCTCGGCGAACTGAAAGCCGAAGGGCTCGATTTCGAGTTCCACTGCATCGGCAACCTCCGGAAGCCAACACCCGACCTCGAACGGGTCCTGCGGCTGCGCGAGCAGAACGGCCTGACCGATGTCATGACGTTTGGCGACCTGGTGCCCCTTCAACAGGTGAAACAGGAGATCGAACGGTCGAGCGTCCTGCTGAGCATCCGCAAGGATTCCCGCCTCAGCCGCTCGGGTCTGTCCACCAAGCTGTCCGAGTATCTGGCGTCCGGCCGGCCGGTGATCACATCGGTGGTGGGGGATGTGCCGGTCTATCTGCGCGACGGGGAAAGCGCGTTTCTGCTGGAGAACCCCACGCAAGACGCGATCCAGCAGGCGCTGCGGACCTGCCTGACGGACCCCGACACCGTCCGGCGCATCGCCGCCGGCGGACTCGCCGCCGCCGAACGGCATTTCGGATTTGCCGCTGTCGGGCGGACGCTGGACCGGCTGCTCGGCGGGGTGGGGCCCGGGACGGCCCGCGCCGGAACCGGCACCCCCTCCGGCTCCGGTGCGGAGGCGCCGTAAGCAACCCCGGCTGTGCCGCCTGTTGTTCCGCCGCCGGGAAGGGCCCGCCCCCGCCGTCTTTCCGTTGACTGGCTGCGGGATCAACAAAACATCGCGATCATGACCGGTCCTCCGCTCCATCGCGCCCGGAGGGGTCGGCCGGCTCGGGTTCTCCTTGCAGCGCGGCCAGGAGCCGGCGTAGATGGATCTCCGGTGCGAATTCGCGTTCGCAGGTCTGCCGGGCGTTGCGTCCCATCTGCTCCGCCAGTCCCGGCTCGCTGTACAGGCGGCGGATCTGACGCGCCAGATCCCGGCTGTTTTTGGGCTCGAACAGCAGTCCTGTGCGGTCCGGTTCGATCACCTCCGGAAAGCACCCGTGGTTGGAGGCAATGACGGGCTTGCCGTGCGCAAAGGCCTCTGGAATTGTATTGGGCAGGTTGTCGTAGACGATGGCCGGACACAACACGCACAGCGCGTTGCCAATCAAACGGCTCCATTCCGCGCCTTCGACAAATCCGGAGAAGGTCACCCGGTCTTGCAGGTGGTGGGCCTGGATCAAGCGCGCGATGACGCCGCTTTCGTCTTCCTCCAGCGAACCGGTCACCACCAGATTCAGGTCCAGATCCCGGAGGTGCGCCATGGCCTCGACCGCATAGTCCGGCCCTTTTTCCATGCTGAAGCGGCCCAGCAGCAGCACATATCCGTCGTGGCGGTAGGTCGGCTGGATCCCCGAAAAATCAATGAACGTGGGAATGCACCGGATGCGTTTCGGCGCCACGCCGGATTCCAGCAGCTTCCGCTCCATGAACCGGTTGGTCACCACAAACGTGTCAATTCGATCGAACGCGCGCAGCAGCTGGTGCACGACCATCGACAGCACCCGGATGAACGAGGCGGCCGCCGATCCGTGCACGCAGCGGTAGCGAACCGCGTTCCAGCGCGACCCGCTCAGGCAGCGTTCACAGGTCTTCCTCTGACGCAGAAAATCGAAGCGCGGACAGAACAGATTGTAGTCCGACAGGCGATGGACCACCCGCAGGCCCTTTCGCTTGGCCGCGATGAATACGCTGGGCGACAGCAGGTTGATCTGTTGCAGGACCAGCACCGCCTCGGGCCGCTCGTCGTCGATCAGACGCGACAGGTTCCGGGCCGCCTCCGGGTTGTAGAAAGCCCCCTTCAGCAGCCGAAGCACATTGCCCGGGGTCAGCCGGATATTCCGGAATTTCACGTCTCCGCCCCGGGAGCCGACAAAATAGCCGGCCTGGGCGCAGGGCCTGTTCCGGGGGTCCTCTGAAGAGAGAATCAGCACTTCGTGTCCATGACGGGTCAGCAACTCCTGCAGTTTGAAGAGATAGCTCTCGGGTCCGCCGGAGAGAAAATAGCGATAATGAACCAACAGGATCTTCATGGTGTGCTTCAGAAAGGATCCATCGCAGCATGCCACAACCGGTCGTCATTTCAAGGCGATTGCCATAGCGGGGCGGCTGGCGGGGCGGAACCCGCCCGGCCGATGGCTCGCGCGCTCCCCTCTGGCGGGGTGATTCCTTTACCGTGGACCCCAAGGCTCTTCCGGACATATAGTGGCGGTGATCGTAGCAATCACCTGCCCCGACATGCCGAACGAGATAAAGACCAGAATGAGTTTCCTTGAGGCCGGAAAAAGCCTATGCCTGCCGCAGGAGGTATCCCCATGAGCTTTTCCCTGCGACTGTCCGTTTACAACCGCGACCGTAAATGGCGGTTGTTTCTGGAGACGGTCCGCCCCGAGCCCGGTCTGCGCGTCCTGGATGTCGGCTTCACGGGCCGGGAATTCACCTCCGTGGACAACTACATCGAACGCCACTACCCCTGGCCCGAACACATCGTGGCTCTCGGCGTTCACGATTCAACCGAATTCTCCCGGCGCTATCCCCGGGTCCGGGTGGTGCGCTATGACGGGCAGATCTTTCCATTCGACGACCAGTCCTTCGACGTGGTCTGGTCCAACGCCGTTATCGAACACGTCGGCGATTTCGACCGGCAGGTGTTGTTCGTGAAGGAAATGGCGCGGGTGGGTAAGCGGATTTTCTTCAGCACGCCCAATCGCGCCTTTCCCATTGAACTGCATACGCGCCTGCCCTTTGTTCATTGGCTGCCCAAGACAGCTTGCGATCGATGGCTCCGCCGGCTGGGGAAGGGATTTGCCGCCGGAGACTACATGCACCTGCTGACCCGGCGCGCCCTCCATCGGCTGATGCGCGCGGCCGGCGTGAGTCACTACCGGATCGTCGCCAACCGACTGCTGGGCTGGCCCATGGATTTCGTCGTCCTGATCGAACCGCCCGGCGGCCCGTCCGTCGGCTGAATTCCTGATCTGGCAGGCGGGGAAACCACAGCCCGTTGAATCACGGATGAACACGAATGAACAACGATTCCGGACACGAAAGGGTTTCCGGAGGGTCGGCCTCCGTGCCGACCGGGATGGCCCCTCGGCCTTCCCTGTCTTGAGCCTGTCGAAGGGCGGTCCTCCTTGTCCGCCGTAGCCTTGGCGGAGGAGGATGACGACGGCCCCCCGCTCTCTGACCTCTCCTGCCCATCCGTGGGCCGCCGAAGGCATCCGTGGGACCATTCGGATTCCCCGGCCAGTTGGCCATCCAAGTACAACGCCAGCTCCGTTCCCCTCCGGACGGCGGCCAGATGGTGCCAGGCCCCGTCTCGGGTGTTGATCCCCAACGGTCCGGCGTAAACGCTCAGGTCCACGGGATTGCCGGAAGATGGTTTCAGATAAACCCGAATGGCATTGTGGTGGTGCAGTTCAAGGTTCAGCGCTCCGGCAAGATAGGGCGAGTAATTGCCCGTCAGGATGCTCCGGCCGCTATTTTCGGTGCAAAACCAGGTTTCGATCGTGAAATCTCCGAGAGTCATGTCGCGGAGCGGAGGACTCAGTGGTATCTGAAGACCCGGTGCAAATCCCATGGATGGCCATTCCAGGCTGGGATGGCACGCGACTGCCAGTCCTTCGCGTTCTCCAATGGCGCTTACAGCCTCCTCGAGCGAATAGGCAGCAGGGGCAAAGTCGCAGAACAGGCTGAGCAGATGGTGATGGTGCGAGAGCTCATTGCCCGGAATCGCCAGCAGGCCGGTTTCCGTCGGAGGCTGGCCATGGGCGGCCCACGGCCATGTACACCGATCGTGGTCCGTCAGGGCTAAAATCGAATAACCGGCTCGCTGATCCCGGGCGATGGCTTCGGCCGGGGAAAGCATTCCATCGGATGCCGTGGTGTGTGTGCAGGTTGGCCTTGTGTTGGGGAAGGCGTTCCCAGTCGATGTCCGCATAGGGATTGACGGTCAGCACAAGGGGAGGCTGGCCGGCAACGACGGCCGGTGGCAGGCATGCGCCCATCGAGAATCCGGCCAAAACAGCCGCAAAGCAAGCCCGTCTTCAGCGTAGCCAAGTGGCAATCATGGATCAGCGTCTGGTTGGGCGGGATGCGGGGGAAATCCTTTTTCGGCCAAGCCCGCCGCAATCGTCCGGATGAACTCGGCACTGACGGGGACCGGGTTGTTGGCCAAGCGCTCCAGGTTGACATGTTGGTTGAAGAGGGTCTCGAGTTCGTCCGTCGTGACCGGCAACTTGCGGTCCAGCCCGATAGCGCGCATCAGGTCCCGGAGGCGGTGGTCATCGATGCCGTTCAGCTCAATGCCGGCTTGATGATGGAGTCGCACGAAGGCCGGTAGAAGCAGCCCAACCGCATGGCCATGGGGTAGGCCGAATGTACTCGTTAAGATGTAGGAAAAGGCATGGGCGCCGGTGGTCTTGGAAATGTCGATGGCCTTGCCCGCCAAGTGCGCGGCCTCCAGCATGGCGGAACGGTCGCGCAAGGTGGGATGGTCCACCGCCGCTGGCAAGTGAGTCAGGGCCAAACGAATGGCCTCGCGAGCGTATCCGCGCGATGCCGCCGTGGCCTCGACCGCCCAATGCGATTCGATGCCTTGAGCCAACGCATCCATGCCCGAACAGGCCGTTTGGTAGGGGCTCGCCGATGCCGTGAATTCCGGCACCAGCAGGACATGCCCCGGCCGGATCGCCGGGTCCGATACGGAGTATTTTGCCAGGCCCCGGTAGACCACGGCAAACCGGGTGGCTTCGCTGCCGCTGCCCGCCGTGGTCGGGATGGCCAAAAGGGGCCGGAGTGGGCCGGACCGGGCGGTTGGATTGGCCAGGTATTCATCGAGCGAAAGCTCGCGGCTGCCAAAGTAATTCACCAGCTTGGCCATGTCGAGAATACTGCCCCCGCCGACGGCGATAATCGCTTTGGCCCCGGTGGCACGGAACCGCCTCACGCCTTGTTCCACCTCTTCGATCTTGGGATTGGACGAAAAAGCCGCAAATACCGGGGGGCGGGTTCCCAGAATATCCGTCAGCCATTCCCGGGCGCCCGATTGTTCAAACGAGGCCGGGCGGCAAACCAACAGGGTCCGCTCCACGGGAACCTCGCCCAGAAAGCGCCGGACGTATTCCCCGCTGCCGTCGAGACCCCGATGGATGCGCGGCGTCACGGGCGGTTCAATGCGGCCATGAAGTCCGCCATATTCTCTTGCGGGGAGGAGGTCGGGCGTCCCAGGTCTTTGCGGGCCTTGGTGGATACCCGGATTTCCAGAAAGACGGGGCCGTCGCGGAAGCTCAGCGACGCCAGCAGATCCGTCAGATCGTCGAGTGGTTCGATGCGCCGGGCAGTACGATATCCGCAGGCCTCGGCCATGCGCACGAAATCGACGTCGAAACCCACGGTCTTCTGCCCGCCCACGGAAACGTGGGCGCCGTTGTTCAAGACGATGTGAAGATAGTTCCTCGCGCCCGATGTGCCCGTGAGCGCCATCGCGCCCATATGCATCAACAGCGCCCCATCGCCATCAAGGCAGACCACCGGGCGATCCGGACGGGCCAGCGCAATACCCAGGGCGATCTGGGAACAATGCCCCATCGAGCCCACGGTCAGAAAATCCTGATGATGGCCCAGGCCGGCGCGGGCGCGGAATTCGAAGAGCTCTCGCGAAATGTGCCCGGTGGTGGAAACGATCACCGCCTGGGCCGGCAGCGATCTCGCAATCGCCGCGATGGCCTCTTCGCGGATCAGGCCGTAGGGGACGGGTTGGCGAGGGCGGGCGTCATACGGCGCAAACGTGCCGCTGCGTACGATCCAGGCGACCGGACGCCGGGCGTCGCGCGCCAATGGTACCATCTCGCCAATGCTCTCCAGCGCCGGGCCGGTATCGGCTGGCAAGTGGCGGAAGGGCATATCGATGGCCCGGCAGATCGCCTCCGTCACTTCGCCCTGCTTCACATGCTGCGGTTCGTCCTTCACCCCGGGTTCCCCCCGCCAGCCCACCAGCAGCATCATGGGAATGCCATAGACCGCCGGATCGGCCAGCGAGACGATAGGATTGACCGCATTGCCCAGCCCGGAATTCTGCAGGTAGACCAGTCCCGGCTGTCCCGTGGCCAGGTAGTGGCCGGCCGCCAGCGCCACCGCTGCGCCTTCATTGGCGGCCAGAACGTGCGCGCCCGCGTCCGTGTGATCCATCACATAGGAACAGAAACTCTTGAGCAGGGAATCCGGCACCCCGGTGAAAAATCCGATGCCCGCCCGCTGGAGCCCCTCGAAAAACGCTTGGTTGTCGACCATGACGGCTCCTGGTTCAGATCAATGAGATGATGTTCCGGATGGGCATGCACAGGGGCTCGGCTTCCAGGGTCCGTCCATGCTGCAAGATGGTTTCCGCCGTGCGCAGCATCGCCGGGTAGGCGCTGCGCAGCAGGTGGTTGGCGTAGATCACGATGTTGACCCCCAGGTCGGCCAGCTCCTGTTCGGTGATTTGGGGATACGTACTGGGCACCACCACCAGCGCCACCCGGCGATCCAGTTCGGCATACGCCCGGCAGAAGGCGGTGATTTCATCCGGCGTCTTCGACTTGCTGTGGATCATGATCCCGTCCGCCCCAGCCGCGATGTAAGCCTGGACCCGCTCCAGTGCGTCGGTTAGCCCTGCGCCCGTGATCAGGCTCTCGCATCGGGCGATCACCATGAAGTCGTCGGAAACCTGGGCTTTTTTCCCCGCCCGGATCTTGTCCGCCATCTCGCCGATGCTAGACTGCTTCTGGAGATTCCCATCCTCGAGCAGCGAATTGTTCTTCAACCCCATTTTGTCTTCGATAATGACCGCCGACACGCCCAAGCGCTCCAGGGTCCGCACCATGAAGGTGAAATGCTCCGGCAGTCCGCCACTGTCGCCGTCGTAGATGACGGGCTTGGTGGTGACCTCCAGCACATCGTTGACCGTATGGAGCCGCGAGGTCAGGTCGACGCATTCGATGTCGGGCTTTCCCTTGAGCGTCGAGTCGGTCAGGCTGCTGAGCCACATGGCATCAAATTCGCGGGTACCCTCCGGGGCCACCACCTTGGTGTTTTCAACGATCAGTCCGCTCAGTCCGCTGTGTACCTCCATGGTCCGGACCAGCGGCTTGGCCTGAAGCAGACGTCGCAGCCTCAGCCGGCGGATGTCCGGTGTAATGCCGACCTCGCGAATCGCCTTGTTGAGCATCGAAGAAGAGATGCCGGGGGTATAGCCGGGCTCGACCAGTTCACCGCCCCACTCGGCCAGCGCATCGATCACCCGCTGGCGCGTTTCACGCTGTACCCCTTCCTTCCAGTCGTCGCCATGCACCACGTAGTCCGGCCGGATCAGCCGCAGGTTGGGCACGTAGTCGAGGGTTTCTTGCGGCACCACCCGGTCTACCCCCTTGAGGTTCTCGACCACGGCCTTCCGCTGCTCGTACGTCATGTGCGGAAGCCGCTTGTAGCTCGCGATGGCGGCATCCGTCAACAGGCCCACGGTCACCGTGCCCAGACCTCGCGCCACGTGGAGAATGTTCAGGTGCCCCGGATGGATCAAATCCGCGCTCATTCCAACGTACACTGTCTTGCTGCTCATTCCGTCTCCTGTTACGGGCATGGGGCTCGGCAACCCGCTGGCCGGGGCCGGATTCTACCCCACGCGTCAAGGGTCTGTAGATACACGATATCCCCCGTTGCGACCAGCCGATTTCGATCTCGTACCCGGCCTGTCCCAGAAGCCCACGGGTGCATCTGCAAATGAAACACGTCAGAATTCCTGCCCCCTGTCATCTGCCCCCTTGGCTCGCCTGGCGCATCGTCCGGGACTTGGTGGAGGGTAGGAGGTTCGAACTCCCGACCTCCTGAATGCCATTCAGGCGCTCTACCAAACTGAGCTAACCCCCCAAATCCTCAGACGATGGTCATGGCATACCATGGCCCGGCGGCGACGTCAACCCGTGCGCAAATTATTTTTTCAGGCAAGGCCCCTCGGGGTTGACACCGGACGGCGCTTCGCATACCTTACGGGCCAGTTTGTCGAAATGGGGCCGTCGTGGATTCCCCTGGAAACGAGGATGGATATGGAAGCGTATGCAGTGATCGAAACCGGTGGCAAGCAGTACCGGGTACAAGCGAACGATGTGGTGTCGGTCGAGTTGATCGACGGCGCCGAGGCTGGCCAGTCGGTTGAAATCGGCCGGGTGCTGGCGGTCAACGACGGCTCCGGGCTCCAGATTGGCGCCCCCGTTGTGGAGGGCGCGAAGGTGGTCGCCGAGGTGGTGGAAGAATTCCGCGCCCCGAAGGTCGTGGCGTTCAAGAAAAAGCGCCGCAAGGGCTATCATCGCAAGGTTGGGCATCGCCAACACCTGTTGAAAGTGAAGATTGCGTCGATCACGCAAGGCTGAGGAGAACGGAAATGGCACATAAAAAAGGTCAAGGCAGCAGTCGCAACGGGCGCGACAGCAACGCCCAACGCCGCGGCGTCAAGCGCTTTGCGGGCGAAACGGTCACCGCCGGCAGCATTCTCGTGCGCCAGGTCGGCACCAAGAAGGCCCCCGGCCTCAATGTCGGCATGGGCCGGGACTACACCCTGTTTGCGCTCGTCGATGGCGTTGTATCCTTCGACCGCGACGGCAAGCGCGTCAATATCCAGAAGGTCGCTCAGGCCTGACCGGCCGGGTGCGAGCCCATGGCAACGCAGAGGGCGGGCCGCGAGGTCCCGCCCTTTTCCTTTATGAAGAGAGGCGAGAGACAGCGAACAGGAGACAGGGGGCAGGGGAGGCCGATGTCTGAAGTCCGCCTGACCGCCCACCGCCCACTGACTACCGTCGCACCGCCCACTGACCACCGTCGCACCGCCCACTGACCACTGATCTCTCCCCCCTATGAAACCTCTCACCTTTGTTGATCGCGTTCGGATTCAGGCGCATGCCGGAAACGGGGGGACGGGTGTGGCCACCTTCCGGCGCGAAAAATACGTTCCACGCGGCGGTCCCGACGGCGGCGACGGCGGCAATGGCGGCAGCATTGTGCTGCTCGCCTCCAAAGATGTAGCTTCGCTGCTGGATCTGCATTTTGCGCCGATTGTTCGGGCGCAGCACGGGGAGCGCGGCCGCGGGAAGCAGCAATATGGCCATGGCGGCAGCGACAAAATCGTGCCGGTTCCCTTGGGCACCGAGGTGCGCGACGTTGAAAGTGGGGACTTCCTGGGCGAAGTGCTGGCGGATGGCGACCGGTTGACCATTGCGCGGGGCGGCAAAGGGGGGCTGGGCAACATGCATTTCAAGACCAGCACCCATCAAGCCCCGCTTGAATTCACGGAAGGCGAGCCGGGGGAAGTCAAGACGCTGTGGCTGACGATGAAAACCGTCGCCGATGTCGGACTGGTGGGCTATCCCAATGCCGGCAAGTCCACCCTGCTGGGAGAACTCAGCGCGGCGCGGCCCAAAACCGCCTCCTATCCCTTTACCACGCGGCATCCTCTGGTGGGGATCCTGGAATTCGATGCCATGCACAGCCTGCGCGTGGCGGATGTCCCCGGGCTGCTGAAAGGCGCCCACAAGGGCATTGGGCTGGGGCACGATTTTCTGCGCCACATCGAGCGCACCCACTTTTTGCTGTTTGTGATCGACATGGCTGGCTCCGATGGTCGCAATCCCGCCGAAGATTATCTCAGCCTCCGTGACGAATTGCGGCTCTACAATCCCGAGCTGGCCGAGCGGCCCTATGCCGTCATCGCCAACAAGATGGACGAGCCCGCCTCGAAAAAGAACCTGACGGCATTCAAGCGCAAGACAAAGGAAAAGCCCCTGAAGCTGTGCGCCGTCCTGGGAGAGGGCATTCCGGAATTGCGGCAACTGCTCTTTGATCGCTTTTTCCCCGGCGAGACGATGGAAGGCGAATAAATCCGCCCCCTGGTCCTTAGCGGTGGGCGGCTTTGGGGAAGGGACTCCGTGCCGACCCGGGGCCAGGCCTTGGCTATCAAGCGGTTGTCGAGGGAGGCAAATTGGCCACGAGATGACGGCTCAGTTTTCTCAATAGCCGCTCATGTCGCTCAGGGGTGATTCGGCCAATCGATCCGACAATGTTCTGAACCGGCAAGACGGCAAGAAAGCCAAGGCGTATGACGGAGTTTACGATCAAGCCAGACTCAATGAAGTCTATGTCGGCATCGGAGATCAGCTCATCGAAACCTGTGACGGCCTGATGAAGTTGGGCGCTAATGCCACAGGCAAGATAATCACCATATGGCGGCAGTTCCCGGAGCAGGAGTGCCGGTCGGTTCTTCTTCATTCCGTTTGCCTGGGGCAATGGGGTTAAGATGACATCCCCTTCCTTCATGCCCGATAGCAAGGATTGCTCTCGCGCACCATGGAGGGGGTGTATTCGGGCTCAATGTTGCTGTAGGCGTTTTGCAGCAATTGCGAGGAGTGTTCGATCCATTGCCGACGATCCGAATCCATTTGCTGCGATTCGGCAAGCACGACCAGAACCATCTCCCCGCAGCCCGTTGCAATGGGTTTGGCCAATTCCAAGTGCGTGGAATCCAAGACTTTTGCCTGAACAAGCTCCATGGTGTCACCTTACTCTGGAGTATACGGTAACAGAAGAATCCGATGATTCAAGGCGAACATTGGAGATCTGAGCCGCCCAATCCACGGGGCGCGCATCTGACTACTGGTCTCTGACCTCTGGTCCTGTGCGCCGGGCGGCTTCGAGGAGCTCGGCGGCGTGGCGCAGGGCGACGGTGGTGGCGTCGCGTCCGCCCAGCATCCGGGCGATCTCCTCCACGCGCTCGTCGCCCGTCAACGGCACGACCCGGGTCGTGGTCCGCCCGTTTTCGACGGACTTGCGCACGGCGTGGTGGTGATCCCCGCAGGCGGCCACCGGGGGCAGGTGGGTAATCGCCACCACTTGATGCCGGCGGGAAGCCTGCGCCAGCTTGCGCCCCACGGCATGCGCGGTGGTTCCGCCGACGTTGGCATCAATCTCGTCAAAGACCAGCAACGGGATCCGGTCGGCTTCGGCCAAGACCACCTTGATGCCGAGCATCACGCGCGAAATTTCGCCCGAAGAGGCGATCGCCCGCAACGGGCGCATCGGTTCGCCCGGGTTCGGGGCAAAGCCGAATTCCACCCGGTCGATTCCCGAGGGTGTCGGGGTGTCGGCGGGCAGAACCTGGACATCGAACGCCCCGTACTCGAAGCCCAGCGCCCGGAGTTCGGCGGTGATGGCCGGGGCCAGTTTCTCGGCGGCGGCGGCGCGCCGTTTCCTCAGCGCCCGGCCATGACGGTCCAATTCCTTCGCGGTGGCGGCGATGGCTTGTTCCACTTCCGCCTTCTGACGGTCGCGATTTTGCAGATCCTGCAATCGGGCATGGGCGTCCTCGCGGGTTCGAAGGATGTCTTCGAGGGTCGGGCCGTACTTGCGTTTGAGCCGGTCATAGGTCGCCAGTCGGCTGTCGAGCCATTCCAGCCGGGAGGGATCGGCATCGATATCCGCGAGCTCGCGCTGGATGCCGGCGGAGAGCACGGCGAGGGCATCGGTATGCTCCCGCAATTCATCGGGCCAGTCTTGGGCAGAGGGCATCAGTCGCGCGAGTTCGTCCAGAGACTTGCGGGCCGGGGCCAGCAGATTCAACGCGGCGGCCTCGTCTTCGCTGATGGCCTGGACCACCTGCTGGCCGAGTTCCAGGATTCGTTGGGCGTGGCCGGCGGTTTGCTGCTCGGCCCGGACCTGGTCTTCTTCGCCGGCGACGGGCGCGGCCTCGTCGATTTCTTTTACGCGCCAGGCCAGCAGATCGATTTGGGCATCGATGTCGCCGACGTCGGCCGCCAGCTCTTCCCGACGGGCCAGGAGCGCCTGCCAGCGGCCATAGGCCTCCGCGTAGGGGGCATGAATGGATTCGGTCTTGGCGTAGGCATCCAGGATGTCCAGTTGCCGGGCGGGTTGAAAAAGCGACTGGTGGTCATGGGGCCCGTGGAGATCCACCAGCAGGGAACCCAGCCGTTTCAGCATCGCCAGCGTGACGGGTGCATCGTTCACAAAGGCTTGTCCTCCACCCGCGGCCTTGACGACGCGGCGCAGAATCAGCACGCCGTCTTCGCAGGGATCCAGGCCGGAATCGGCCAGGATCGGATCGATCTCGCCAGTGTCGGCGAGGCGAAAGGTGGCTTCGACCAGGCATTGGGCTTCGCCGGATCGCACGGCGGATGAATCGGCCCGCTCGCCCAGCAGCAGATAGAGCGCCCCGATCAGAATGGATTTTCCCGCGCCGGTTTCCCCGGTAATGATGTTCAGTCCGGGCTCAAAGGAGACGGCGGCATCCTCGACCAGCGCGAGATTCTTCACCCTCAGGAGCGTCAGCATGCGGGGCAGGATAGCCGACCCGGCCACCGCCGGACAAGAAAACTTCACCGACAGGAAACGTCATCGGTGCCGGCGCCATGCCCGGTGAGTTCCAGTATGAACGTGGGTTTACGCACCAGCCACAGACCGATGGCCAGCCGCAACACGGGCGGAGCGATCATGGACCAGGTGAAAGCATGGAAGCTCGAATGCCGCACATAGGACAGGGCTTGGGCGAGGGCGGGTATGGATTGGACGATGGTATACAACCCGATCAGCATGATGCCGGCTTGCACGGCGGTCGAGGCTTGGACGGGAGTGGCGCTGTCAGATGGCGGGAGTCCGACTCGGTCCGCCAACCAGCCGGTTTTCGCGATCAGGATCCACGCGACGATGATGGTGAGCAGAATCACCGAGGCGTAACTGGTCCCGGTGAGAGTGACGCTTGTGCCGAAAATGGGTGCCATGGTTTGGCTCATGACAGAATCATCGGATTGGGAAAACAGAGCCGCCAAATACGGCAACATGGATAGGGCATAGACAAGGCCAAAATAGATCACATACAGTCCGAGGACCTTGCTCAGGGGAATGAAGATGTTCCGCATGGTTCCTTTCCGGCGGCGGGCGGCCTGCCTCAACACTGGCCATGCTATGCCGGGAAGGGAGAGGCGTCAATGGCGCGCGCCGCCTTCTTTAGAAGCCAATACCGAACAGCCGAATGAACCACGGATGGACACCGATTGACACGGATTCCGGGAGGGTTGGCCGATCTGTCGGCCCGCTGCCAAATGGATCGGCGGGGGAGCGCGCCATCCTGGTTTTCCACGCAAATGGAAATCCATCAGTCCCACGGATGCCTTCGGCGGCCCACGGATGGGAAACCATTTCAATCGCCATCCACGCATGGGAACCCATTCAGCTTGCAGGTGAGATCAATCTACACCTTTTCCTTACGGTTTCATATTCGTCACCCGTGGGTCGCCGCAGGCATCCGTGGGGCGGGCCTGGCTAATATGAAGATTCTTGTCTTTCGCCCGCATGTGAAATGGGGAGGCCGGCGGGAATTGACCGGGCGGGGTGGGTTCTGGTATCAGCAGGGCTCGAACTTGACTCATAACCTATGCGCACCGAATGAGACCGATTGGACAACTGGAGACGGACGAACAGGCCCGAGTGTTCGGCGACTACCTGTTTGTGCATGGCATCGATGCGCAGGTCGACGGGAATGCGGAGTCGGGGTTTTCGGTCTGGATCGTGGATGAGGACCGGGTGGACGAGGCGAAGGGGCTGCTGTCGCGGTTTCGCAGCATGCCGGATGCGGAGGAGTTTCACCATGCGACGCAGGTGGCCGCGGAGCGGCAACGCGAGGTGAAGCGGACCGCGAGGGAGGAGCGCAAGCAGTTGCGCCGGCCGGGGGCGTTTGCCTGGCGATTGGGCGCGGGCGGATTGACGATGGTGCTGCTGGTGGTTTCGATTGTGGTGGGGCTGCTGACCCGCCTGGGGCAGGATCGCGCCTGGGTGGAGTGGCTGTTGATCTCGAACCGGGTGCTGATGGATCCCAGCCAGTTCTGGATTTCGCTGACGGAGGTGGCGGAGGGCCAGGTGTGGCGGGTGATCACACCGATCTTTCTGCACTTTTCGCTGTGGCATCTGTTGTTCAACATGCTCTGGCTGCGGGATCTGGGCGGGGTGCTGGAGGCGAAACTCGGCACCTGGCGCTTTGCCGTGGTGGTGCTGGTGGTGGCGGTGGGTTCGAACCTGGCGCAGTATGTGACGGGCGGCCCGAACTTCGGGGGCATGAGCGGCGTGGTCTATGGCCTGTTCGGGTATCTGTGGGTGCGCAACCGGGTGGATTTCAACTTCGGCGTGCTGATTTCGCCGATGGCGTCGGGGATCCTGATGATATTCCTGGCGCTGGGGATTTTTGGCTGGGTGGGGCCGACGGCGAATGCGGCCCATTTTTCGGGGTTGATCCTCGGGGCGGGGCTGGGGTGGCTGGCGGGGCAGCGGGCGATGCGAGTGGAGTGAAGGGGGATCCCCAGAGGCAGGGGACAGGAGACGGGGGGCAGGGGACAGATGTCAGAGGTCAGTGTCCAATAATCAATATCGAATGTCGAATATCCAATATCGAATGATGAAGGGAAGGCGGGAGTGTCCGGTCCTGAAATAGGTTGTCACTTTGCATGAAGGAAGAGGCGAAGTGAAGACAACATTGAGATACAGCCAAGCGTTCAAGAAGCAGGTGGTGGAAGAGATTGCGGGCGGGAAGTTCGGCTCGGCGCATCAGGCGAGCAAGGCGTATGGTATCGGGGGACCGGATACGGTTCCCCGCTGGCTGCACCAGTTCGGCCGGACGGATCTGCTCCCCAAACGGATAAGGATCGAAACGATGAAAGAGCGCGATGAATTGAAGGAAGCCCGGAAGCGGATCCGGGCATTGGAGGCCGCCTTGGCAGACGCCCACATGGATCGGTGCTTGGAGCATGCCTTTTTAGAAATCGCCTGTGAAAAGCTGAAAACGACACCGGAGGACCTAAAAAAAAAGAGCGGCCTGACGCTGTCGGGCGCGCTCGGGAAGCGGGAGCCTGGCAAGGGATGAAGTTCACCGTTGGATCGTTGTGCGGGCGGGTGGGAATGAGCCGCCAGAGCTTCTATAAGGCACGCAGGCAAAGAAAGCGGCGCGAGGTGGACGCCGATCTGGTTGAGCATCTGGTGAAGGCGGAGCGGGCCGTCCAGCCGCGGCTGGGCGGGCGGAAACTGCATTACCTGTGCAAGCAGTTGCTGGAGGAAGCGGGGGTTGGCTTGGGAAGGGATCGGTTCTTTGAAGTATTGGCGGATCGGGATCTGCTGCTGGAGCCTCTTCCGAAGCGGCCGCGGACCACCGATAGCCGCCACTGCTTGCCGGTATTCACCAACTTGGTCAAGAATCTGGAGCTGGCGAGCCCGAATCAGGCCTGGGCCGGGGACATCACCTACATCCGAACCGACGAAGGCTTCCTGTATTTGAGCCTCTTGACGGACCTGTACTCGCGCAAGATCGTCGGATTCCATGCCGGCGACACGCTGGAGACGGAAGGCTGCTTGAAGTCGTTGGAAATGGCGCTGGATCAGTTGCCCAGTGGCCAGGATCTGCTCCACCACTCGGATCGTGGGTGCCAATACTGCTCGCACCTCTATGTGGACAAGGCACAAGGGCGCGGGTTGACCATCAGCATGACGGAGGAGAACCACTGTTACGAGAATGCCAAGGCCGAGCGGGTCAATGGAATCCTGAAGCAGGAATACTGGCTGGGCAGCTGCTTCCGGACAAAAGCCCAGGCCATAGCGGCGGTGGCCGAAGCGGTGTGGCTGTACAACACCCGCCGCCCCCATCAGGCTTTGAAGTACAAAACACCCGAAGAAATACACCAGCCCGCCGCTTGAGAATTTTTCGCCCCCCCCGGGGGGGGGCGAGAGAGCTCCCTGCGGGAGCTCAGAACCATGAGTCAACCAACAAGAATAAGTGACAACCCGAAATCAGGACTCGACAGGGGCAGGGGGCCAACGACCAACGACCAACCGTCAGGTTGTTGATTGGATTTGGCGGAGGGCTTCGTAGGCGACGATGGCGGCGGCGCTGGAGAGGTTGAGGGAGCGAACGTGCCGGGTTTGGATGGGGATTCCGTAAACGGAGTCGGGATGGGCGGCCAGGATGTCGTCGGGAAGTCCACGGGTTTCGCATCCGAAGACCAGGGTGTCGCCGGGGCGGTAGTGGGCCTGATCGTAGCGGCGGGAACTGCCGGTGCTGTAGAGGTAGAGCCGCGGGGGCCGGATGGCGTCGAGAAACTCCGGCCAGGAGGGATGGATCTGGACGCGAATGGCGTCCCAGTAGTCGAGGCCGGCGCGGCGCAGTTGAGCGTCGTTGATGGAGAAGCCGAGGGGTTCGACAAGGTGGAGGATGGACCCGGTGGCCGCGCAGAGGCGGGCGATGTTGCCGGTATTGGGGGGAATTTCGGGGTGGACCAGAACGACGTTCAGGGGCGGGTCCGGCCAGCGGTAGTCGAAGACGGCCTTGCGGGTGTGGGAATGCCTCATGGCGGCAGCCGCGGAGAAGGGGCGCTCAGGACCAGGCGAGCATTTGTTCGATGGCGCGCCGCGCGCGGCGGGCCATCGGTTCTTCCACGGTGATGACGGGCTGCATGTCGCGGAGGCAGAAGAGGACCTTTTCGAGGGTGTTGCGCTTCATGTTGGGGCAGACGGCGAAGGGGGAGGCGCGGTGGAAGAGCTTGCCGGGGTTTTCCTTGCGGAGGCGGTGAATGAGGCCCTCTTCGGTGGCGACGATGAATTCGGTGGCGGGGCTCCTGGGGACGAAGGCGCACATTTGCCCGGTGGAGAGAATTTCGTCGCAGACGGCGCGGAGGGGCTTGGGGCACTCGGGATGGGCGATGGCGACGGCGTCGGGGTGGGCGGCCTTGAGGTCGAGGACTTCCTTGGGACTGATGCGGGCATGGGTGGGGCAATAGCCGGGCCAGAGGATGAGTCGCCGGCCGAGGATTTCTTCGACGACATTGCCGAGATGCTGGTCGGGCACGAAGATGACGTCTTGCCCGTCGTAGTGGCGGACGATGTGGACGGCGTTGCCGGAGGTGCAGCAGCAGTCGCTCTCGGCTTTGACTTCGGCGGTGGAGTTGACGTAGCAGACGACCTTGGCGCCGGGGTGCTTGGCCTTGAACTCGCGGAGCTGCTCGCCGGTGATCATGTCGGCCATGGGACAGCCGGAGCGGGCGTCGGGCATCAGGACGGTTTTGCCGGGATTGAGGATGGCCGCGGTCTCGGCCATGAAGTGAACGCCGCAGAAGACGATGACGTCGGCGGTGATCTCGGTGGCTTTGCGGGCGAGTTCGAGGGAGTCGCCAGTGAAGTCGGCGATGTCCTGGACGTCGGGGAGTTGGTAATTGTGGGCCAGGATGACGGCTCGGCGTTCTTCCTTGAGGGCCTGGATGTCGTTGGCAAGTTTCATATGGGGGAGGGGGACGGGGCGGAGGGAAAGATGGACTGTTGGAATGATGGCGCGGGACAAAGAATCCGCCCGGGGGTATTCGGTTCGGGATGGGGCATGGGTCTATCCTTGTGGCCGTCCATGGCTAGAGGGCCTTGACGGCGGCGATGGCGGAATCGGTATCGATGCCGAAATAGCGCCAGAGTTCGAGATGGCCATCGGAGGGGGCAATGCGGGGATCCACAATGCCGAGGTGGATCAGGGGGATTTTGCGGCCGTAGGCCGCGCCGCGGACAAGGCCCGCGAAGCCGCGGATGCCGGATTCGAGGGTGCCGATGAGTCCGTCTTCGATGGTGACGATGCCATCGGGATACTGCTTGAACCAGGCGGCGAGGCGGCCGTCATCCAGCGGCAGGCCGTTGATGGCCCAGGCGTCGACAGCGACCTCTTCCCCGGCCAGCTTGTCGCTGGCATCGGCGGCGACGAAGGCGGTGGCGCCGAAGGCGAGGATGGCCTGGCGGGCGCCGTCGCGCCGGCGCAGGGCGGTGACATCCGTCCAGGGCGAATCACCCCGCCAGAGGGGCTCCGTTGAATCCGGCTGCGTCAGAACGGGCAGGTTATCGCGGGGAACGCCGAGGATATGGGCGCCGTTGCGTTGGGCGAGGTCGGCGATGGCCACGAAGGCGGCGCGGGCGTCGGCGGGGGCGTAGAAGCGGTCGAGATAGGGGAGGTAGCCGATGGCCAGATTGATCCAGTCCAGCGCCCAGCCCGAGAAGTGGTCGCGTCCGGTGCAGGCGCCGACGTGGGACATGTGGAAGGTGACGTTGAGTCCTTCGTTGGCGCCGGTGAGGTTGCGCTGATAGCGCCACATTTCGAGGCCTTCGCGGGCGATGCCCTCGAAGAAGGCCGCAAAGGTGGCGAAGACAATCAACTTGGGATCGGGGGTGGACATGGCCAGGCCGTTGGCCATCATGGTGGCGATCTGCTCTTCGATCGAGAGCTGGAACTGGTGGTCCGGATCCAACGCCTTTTGGGCGAGGTCGATCTTGGTGGACGGGGCCAGGTCGCAATCGATGACGAACATGGCGTCGGGGTGGGTCTTGGCCACCAGGCCATAGGCGGCGGCGACGCCGGCCCGGGCCGAGACCCATTTGCCGCCGGCCGCGGGCAGGGATTCGTCGGCCTTGGCCAGGAGGTCGGCGGCCAGGGGGAGGTTTTCCGATCCGGGGGCGGGGCGGGCGGATGTCGTGACGGAGACGGGTGTCAAGTTGCGCCAGCGGTTGAGGGCGGTCTGCTGCTTGGGTGAAAGCTGGAGCATCGGGTTGGCCAGGACGGCCTCGAGGTCGCGGCCTTTCATGTTGCCGTCGTGGTGGGCCTTGCCGCCGGGGAGCTTGTTGATCAGGAAGAGGCATTCCAGCATGGCGGTGGCGTCGCGGTAGCTCATGAGGCAGCCGGGCAGCCAGATGGGGGTGTCGAGGGCCACCCCGTTGTGCCCGGCAAACTCGGCCAGTTCGGCGCCGATGCCGAAGCGTTCGCCGACCTGCTCGAGGGGGACGCCGGTTTTGCCGGTGGGGTAGATCAGCGAGGGGATTCCGTTCTGGGCGAGGGAGAAGGCCTCGCGCAAGCTTTGCCAGAGGGAGGCCGTGTCGTAGAGCGACGGGGTTTCGAGGACTTGCACGCCGAGGGCCTCGATGAGCGGGCGCGGGTCGGTTCCGGTCATTTGCTCGGTGGTGCCCGAGAGTTGAATGCCGTTGCGGTGCATGATGAAGGTGACCGGGGCCTTGTGGAGGCGCGCGGCATGGAAGCCGTTGAGGGCCTGGCCGGAGATCCAGCCGGCGTCGCCGGTGTGGCACAGGACCCAGGCGTCGGATCCGTAGGTGGCCCGCTTGCCGAGCGCCTGGCCGACGGCGGTCGGGATCATGACGCCGAGGCGTCCGCCATTGAGCTGGGTGCCGCCCGGGACCCAGGCGACATGCCCGGGGATGTCCAGGCCGCGCCGGAAGGTGTCGATGACACGCTGCCGGTCCAGAAATCCCAGCGACGAGAGGGCGGCGAAGTAGCCGATGGAGGTATGGGCGTTTTCGATGGTGAAGTCTTTTTCGACGCGGTCGACCATGGCCAGGGTCAGCAGGAAGGGCGGAATCAAGTCCAGGGCGCCGCCCATGTGGTCGACTTCGTTGATGGTGGCCAGGGAGGCCACCGCCTCGATCGCCAGCCGGGCGGATTCGATCTGGAGCGCCTCGAACAGAGCGATATCTTCGTCGGACAGCCGGGCGATCTGGGCGATATCCAAATGAAGGGGCGGGACCGAGGACGCAATTTCGCGGCGCATGTACACGGACTGGTCGAGCAGGTCCTGGTTGCGCCGGGTTTGGAGTTGTTCGGGTGAGAATGTGGTTTTCATGAGATGCGGAATAGTGCCCCAAGCCGTCGGGGGAGTCAATGCAGAGGCAAGCCCCGTCAATCCGCGCCGCGGCAATGCGGCGGCGGCCTATTCGCGGATTTGGCCGTCGCCTTGGATGATGAACTTGTAGGTGGTGAGTTCTTCGAGGGCCATGGGGCCGCGGGCGTGCAGTTTATCCGTCGAAATGCCGATTTCGGCGCCCATGCCGAATTCGCCGCCGTCGGTGAACCGGGTCGAGGCATTGGTATAGACGCAGGCGGAATCGACCTGCTGGGTGAAGGTCGCCTGGGCTTTCTCGTCCTCGGCGATGATCACATCGGAATGCTGGGAGCCGTGGCGGTTGATATGGTCAATGGCGGCGTCCAACGAGGGCACAATGCCGATGGTCAGGATGAGGTCGAGATACTCCTTGTCCCAGTCTTCCGGGGCGGCGGGGAGAATGGCCGGCACGATGGCGCGTGCCGCCGGATCCCCGCGCAATTCCACGCGCTTGGCGGTCAGGCGCTCGCAGAGCAGGGGCAGGATTTCCGCGGCGATTTGTTCATGGACCAAAACCTTTTCGATGGCGTTGCAGACGCCCGGACGGCTGCATTTGGCGTTTTCGATGATGCTCAGGGCCTTGGACCGGTCGGCGCTGGCATCGACATAGGCGTGGCAGACGCCCTTGTAGTGCTTGATCACGGGGACATGGGCCTGTTCGGTGACGGCCCGGATCAGTTGTTCGCCGCCGCGGGGGATGACCAGGTTCACTCGGCCCTGCAACTGGACCAGTTCGCGCACGGCGTCATGGTCGGTGGTGGTGATGAGCTGAATCGAATGCGGCGGCAGGCCTTTGCGGGCCCCGCCGGCCTGGAGCGCCGCCACCAATGCCTGGTTGGATTCGATCGCCTCCTTGCCCCCGCGCAGAATGACGGCGTTGGAGGTTTTGAAGCACAGGGCGGCGGCATCCACCGTCACATTCGGGCGCGACTCGAAGATGATCCCGATCACCCCGATGGGCGCGCGGATTTTCTTGATGATCAGCCCATTGGGCCGTACCCAGCGGGAAATCTGCTGGCCGACGGGATCCTTCAGGCCGACCAGGGCCCGGACGCCGTTGATCATGGCATCCATGCGCTTGTCGGAGAGAAGCAGGCGGTCGAGCATGGCGTCCGAAAGGCCGGCTTCGCGGCCGGCGGCCATGTCGCGGGCGTTGGCTTCCTTGATCTGGGACCGGCCGGCGTCAAGGGAATCCGCCATGGCCTCGAGGATGATATTCTTGCGGCGAGTGCCCAAGGTGGTCAGTTGGCGTTCGGCGGCCACGGCCCGGTCGCCCATCTCGATCATGGTTTCGTGCAGTGTCATGGATGGTCCTCTGGTTTCGGTTGCGCAGCCCAACTCATCTCAAAATGACCAGGTTGTCGCGGTGAATGCATTCGTCGGGGGCGTTGGGGCCCAGGCGTTCGCCGATCTGGTCGGTCTTGAGCCCCTTCAGCAGGCGGATTTCGCTGCTGGAGTATTCGGTCAGTCCTTGGGCAATAAGGGTTCCATCCAGGGCGTGGATGTCGACCAGGTCGCCTGGGGAAAAGTCGCCGGTGACGTCGCGGACGCCGACCGGCAGAAGGCTGCGTCCGCGCAGGAGCAGGGCATCGCGGGCGCCATCATCCACGGTGAAATGGCCCTTGGCGTGGTGGAAAAAGGAGACCCAGCGGCGGCGGCGATTCATGCTATCGCCGTTGCCGTTGGGGGCGGCCGCGAGGATCAGGGTGCCGACATGCGCGCCGGAGACGATTTTCTGCAAAATGCCGTCGTGGCGTCCGTTGGCAATGACGACCGCCGCGCCCATCCGGGCGGCTTCGGCGGCCGATGTGAGCTTGCTGGCCATGCCGCCGGTCGAAAAGTCGCCGCCTTTTCCGTTGGCGTGCGACAGGGTGTCGGCGGTAACCGCAGGCAGGAAATCCACCTTCCGCCGCCGGCCCGTGGGACCGATGGAATGAAACGCATTGACGGTCGTCAACAGTACCAGCAGGTCGGCTTCGACCAGCATGGAGGTCCGGGAGGCCAGGGCGTCGTTGTCGCCGAATTTGATCTCGTCCACCGATACGGCGTCGTTTTCGTTCACGATCGGGATCACTGAATGCTCGAGCAGCTTCAGGATGGCATGGCGGGCGTTGAGGTGCCGCCGCCGGTTTTCCAGGTCATCATGGGTCAGCAGCACCTGGGCGATGCGATGTTTTTTCCGGCTGAAGAGCTTGTCATAGGCCGCCATCAGGCGGGATTGGCCGACGGCGGCCGCCATCTGGAGCGTGGGCAGGTCGGTGGGGCGCTTCTTCATGCCAAGGGCTTGCAGGCCGCAGGCGATGGCCCCCGAGGAAACCACGAGGACTTCCCGGCCCTGGCGTCGCAGGGCGGCGATGTCGTCAACCAACGCCTTCATGCGCCGGGTGTCGGGCCGCCCATTGCGCTGGACAAGCACGCGGCTGCCGATCTTCACAACGACGCGTCGGGAAGCGCTGAGTTTCTTTCTGGCCGTCACATGAGGCATATCGAGGGGAACTCTGGCAAAAAGGGGCGGGGTTGGGAAGCGGGGAATGTGGCCCAGGAATGTGGACATTCGTAGACTGCAGGGCGCACCGGCTCCAGTCCGGAATGGAGACCCGACGCCCCCGTCGGGCGCGGATGATTGTTTGGGGGGATGGGAGAGGGAGCCGTTTGAGACAGGATGGACAGGATTCAAAGGATTTGCAGGATGGACAGAACGGGGGGCGGGGGGTACTCTGCGAACATCGGAATGCGGATGTTTGGCATTCCAAGGCAATCCAAACCAAGAGAAGAAATAGAACCAACAGCCATCTGACAATTTAGTGCGTTAACGCGCAGTATCGTTTCCCCCAAAAACTGGCAGTTTTTACGTCATGGAAGCGAGGCTCGCGGAGACGCGCCCAACTGGGCGCGGCTCCGAGTCTTATGTTTCCATGACGGGCATGCCAGTGCCCTGGGGGAGACGTGAGCTTGGAGCTCGCGCCTCTTTTTTTATGGCTTCAACCTCGTGCGCAGAGCGCATTTTGCGCGGATGGGGATAATGAAGGCTGGAAATGGCGCAGTTACAGTTCAAGGGGAAGACGTTCGTACAAAACCACCATCTGCAGGTGAAATATCACGAGCTAATTCCGGTGAAGTCCAAAAGCCTGACGGACAAGGTCAGCCTGCAAGACAATCTCATCATCCACGGCGACAACCTTAAAGCGCTGAAGGCGCTCCTGCCGCTCTACGCGGGAAAGGTTAATGTGGCATTTATTGATCCGCCCTATAACACGGGTAATGAGAAGTGGGTTTACAACGACAACGTAACATCACCAATGATGCAAGAGTGGATTGGAAAGGTTGTGAACCGCGACGATCTTACACGGCACGATAAATGGCTTTGTATGATGATGCCAAGGTTAAAACTGTATCGCGAACTTCTGTCAAGAGATGGAATTATTGCCGTTACGATTGACAACAATGAAGTATTTGGACTTGGCATGATAATGGATGAAATATTTGGCGAAGGAAATTGCCTGGCTTGTGCTGCTTGGCAAGCAGAGCCAAGTGGAGGTAAGGAAAAAACGGGACTCCGTAGCGGACATGAGTATGTTCTTATTTATCACAATGGTGACAGATCGAGCGTAACCCAAGAAGAGCTTTCGACAGGGGATTTAAATCTTAAAGATAGCATTGGGATTTATCGAAAGGGCAGGGAGTTGCGCAAATGGGGCGGAACTTCATTAAGAACAGACAGAAAGGGGCAATGGTTCCCATTGCGAGCACCAGATGGATCCGTAGTATATCCAATTCGTAATGATGGAAAAGAAGGGCATTGGCGATGGGGGAAAGACAACCCCAAAATGAAAGCAATACTTGCAGATCCGAATATGTGCCATTGGGAAACGCGCCCATATGACGAGGGTGTAACATATGATGGCAAACATGAGCGATGGGTCCCATATGTGAAAATAAGAGACAAGAAAAAGTCAGTTGGTTGGAGTACATGGTTGGATACAGTGGGTTATAACGCCGATGCAACACGGGAGTTAAAGTCGATATTTGATGAAAAAATATTCGATACACCAAAGCCGGTTGCCCTAATTGAGTGGCTACTCTCATTGCATTGCGAAGACAGCGCAGTCGTGTTGGATTCTTTTGCGGGCTCGGGCACAACCGCTCACGCGGTACTTTCACTCAATGCAGATGATGGGGGGAATCGCCGATTCATTCTTGTCGAGTGTGAAGACTACGCTGACACAATCACGGCGGAGCGGGTGCGGCGAGTGATCAAAGGGGTGCCCAAAGCCAAAGATGAAACTTTGCGGAAGGGGCTCGGTGGCAGTTTTAGTTTCTTTGAGTTGGGGAAGGCCGTGGAGTTGGAGAGCATTCTGGACGGGAAGCATCTACCCCGATACGAAGATTTGGCGCGATATGTGTTTTATACGGCGACGGGCGAAGAGTTTGACACGAAGAGGGTGGACAAGAAGAAACGCTTCATCGGTGAAAGCCGGAATTACCAGGTATTTCTGTTTTACGAACCGGAAATTGCCAAGCTCAAGAATCTGGCCTTCACGCTGGGTATGGCGAAGGCGCTTCCGGCTTTGAAAAAGGACAAGCGCCGGCTGGTTTTTGCGCCGACGAAGTACCTTGATCAAGAGCATCTGGACGAATATCGGATCGATTTTGCGCAGCTACCGTTTGAAATCTACGAACTGACGCGGTAGGAGATGCAGCTTAAGGAATATCAGCAACGGGCGCTTGAGACGATTCGGGCGTATCTCGGGCATTTGGCGGAGTTGCGCGGCAAGGCCGCGAAAATCACCGATCCGGACTTGGTGTTCGATTTTGCGGAGAAGGCCTGGGAGAAGATGGGGTTTTCGCGGCGCCATTTGACCCGCAAGAACGGCCTAGACCAGACATTGCCGACCTTCTGCATGAAGATCCCCACGGGCGGGGGCAAGACCTTCATGGCGGTCAAAACGATCGACTTGGTGAACAGCATATACAGGAAACGGCAGGTAGGGTTGGTGCTCTGGATCGTGCCAACGACGCAAATCTACCGGCAAACGATACGGCATTTCAAGGATCGCGACCATCCTTATCGCCAGCATCTGGACCTGGCCAGCGGCGCACGCACGATGATCGTGGAGAAGGCGGACCGATTTTCACCGCAGGATGTCCGGGATAATCTAGTCGTTTTGATGTTGATGCTGCCTTCGGCCAATCGCAAGACCAAGGAAACCCTGAAGTTGTTCCAAGACAGCGGCGGTTTCCAGGATTTCTTTCCGCCCGAGGACGACATCCGAGGTCAGGAAACGATGCTGAAGCGATTTCCAAACCTGGACACCTACGAGAAGGAAAGCGGATTTTGGGGGCGGCAGATCAAGACATCGCTTGGCAACGCGCTGCGGACGCTGTTCCCGCTGATCATCCTCGATGAAGGGCACAAGGCCTATAGCGAGGGGGCGCAGGACACGCTGCGGGGCTTCAACCCCTGCCTGATTGCGGAGCTTTCGGCAACGCCGGTGCAAAGCAATATCCTTGTAGATATCACGGGCCGCGAACTCAACGACGAGGAGATGATCCGACTTCCTCTGCGCGTGGTGAATCGGGCCAGCCCGGATTGGAAAGACACCTTGCTGGCCGGGGTCAACAAGCGGGATGTCCTGGAAAGCAAGGCGAAGGAAAACGAGGCGAACACGGGAACGCACATCCGGCCGATTTGCCTGATCCAGGTCGAACGCACAGGCAAGGACCAGCAGGGCGGACGCTGGATCCATTCCGAGCAGGTCCGCGAACACCTGATCCGGGCTATGGGTATTCCGGCCGAGCAGATTGCGGTGAAGACCAGCGAAAAAGACGAGCTGAAAGAGGTGGACGACATCGGCGGTCTGTTGGCCAGGGGCTGTCCGATCCGCTACATCATTACCAAGCAGGCTCTCCAAGAAGGATGGGATTGCGCGTTCGCCTACGTGCTGGTGATTTTGACCAATCCATCGTCGAAAAACGCTCTGACCCAGCTTGTGGGACGTGTGTTGCGGCAACACTACGCGAGAAAGACGCGGGTCCCGGAATTAGACGAAAGCTATGTGTTTTGCTTTCAGCAGCGGGGCCAGGAATTGCTGGATAGCATTCGAAAGGGTTTTGATGGGGAAGGATTGGGCGATTTGCGTGGGCATGTCACCTTAGACGGGAAGGCCGGGGAGTCTGCGACAGGCCAGTTGTTCGAGATGCGCGACCGGTTCAAGAAAAGCGCACGGCATACGATCCTGCCGGTCTTTATGGTCAAGGAGCACAGCAATTGGCGTCCCGTCAATTACGAGATGGACATTGCGCCGCGTATTCCGTGGGACGAGGTTTCGCTGCAGCCTGTCATGCAGTCGATCTTTTCCGACTACGAGGAAACGGATGTCGAGATCGGCGTGACGTTCGGGAGCGGCCGGCAGGGGACGGTTGAAGCCCAAAGCATCCGAACGTTGAAGGAAGGCGGTATCCGTGTGGATCCCGTATTCATGACCCGGCAGATAGGCGATATTGTTCCGAATCCATGGCGGGCACATGAATATAGTGCATCTGTTTTGGCTCATTTCCGGAAGATGAAAACGGGCCAGGATGTCGAGCGCCTCATAGCGGCCAACTTTATTTTCCTGATCCAGCAGCTTCGCAAGCAGCTGGGCACAGAAAAAGAACGGCTGGCCGAAGAAGTATTTCGTTCGATGCTGGAAAAGGACGAGCTGCGGTTTTTGATCATTGGTAGCGATTTCGATTGGTCATTTCCCCGGAAGATCGAGGTGAACACCAGCAAGATCCTGACCAAGGAAAACGGGGGACAGCTCGAATTGAGCTTGTTCCCGGTTGTGTCGGAAGGCGATTTCAACGAGACGGAGAAGGCGGTGGCATTGTATCTGGAGAATCAACATCGCCTCTTTTATTGGTATCGCAATCGGTCGCGGCACGATTATTCGATCCAGGGCTGGCGGGAGCACCGCATCTATCCTGATTTTATATTTTCCGCTGGTGGCAGCACCGGCCATGCCAAAGAAGAGCGGGTCTATGTCGTTGAAACCAAAGGCTTGCACCTAAAAGAGGGGGCCAAGACAGAATATATTAGGAAAGTCTTCGATATTTGTACTCAACAGGCCCAAGCCCGGAAATGGAGTGAACTTGGCGTGAAAATGAAAGACCGGGTTTTGCGTTTTGAGGTTCTCGCGGAAGACGAATGGCAAGCCAAGCTCAATCAATTCCTCGCAAAGTCATGACGACACTCCGGCAAATTCCGATGAAGCGGCGGATGAATCCGGTAGAGACGGCGGCATATCTCGGGATTAGGCCCGGCACGTTGAAAAAGTGGAGGTCTGATCGGCGCATTCCGTACTACCAGTTGGGCTGGCGCACGATCGTTTACGACGTGCAGGACTTGGACCGGTATCTGGAGGCAACCCGGGTGGAGGCGCTGGAGTGCTATTACCGGAAATAGGGGGGGCTTGGCCGTCGATTTATTGGGAATAGGGAGCGGGGGGGGCGCAAGGTCGGGCGGGGTGAGGATTCTGGATTTTCCACGGTGTGGAAAATCCTGATGAAGCAGGACCGGCATTTTTCCATGGCGTGGAAAATCCCGCGAAAATGTTTCCATGGCGTGGAAAATCCGGAATGCGCCCTGGCCCGCATTAATCCGTTGACAGGCCCGGGCTCCCGGGGCGTACAGTGGCGGAGGTGAACTCGGCGGGACCATTTCGCTATCTGTTTGGGCCGGTGCCATCGCGGCGCCTGGGGTTGTCGTTGGGCGTGGATTTGAATCCCCGCAAGGTCTGCTCGGAGAACTGTGTGTTCTGTCAGATCGGCTCCACGACCGACCGGACGCTGGAGCGCAAGGAATGGGTGCCCACAGGGGACGTGTTGGAGGAATTCGACCGGTGGGCTGCGGAGGGGCATGTTGCGGATTTCATCACGCTGTCGGGATCGGGGGAGCCCACGCTGCATTCGGATTTTGGGAAGGTGCTGGAGCATGTGAAGGCTTTTGACCGCTTCAAGACGGCCCTGTTGAGCAACGGGTCGCTGATGTGGCTGCCGGAGGTGCGACGCGATGCCGCGCTGGCGGATGTGGTGAAAGTGACCGTCAGCGCCTGGGATGAAGAGTCCTTTCAGCGCATCCACCGGCCCGCGGAGGGGCTGACATTCGAGCGCCTGCTGGCGGGACAGCGCGACCTGCGGGCGGAATATGGCGGGACGTTGTGGGTCGAGGTGATGATTCTGCCGGGATACAACGACATGCCGGAGCAAATCCGGGCCATGGCGGACCTGGTGGCGTCGTTGCGGGCTGATGCCGTCCACCTGAACACGGTGACGCGGCCGGCGCAGGCCGGGGTGGCGCTCGCACGCGCGCCGGAGCCGCTGTTGCGCACGGTGGCGCCCTGGTTCTCGCCCCAGGCGGAGCTTCCAACCTTCCAGGGGCGTACCGGTCGGCCCGAGTCGATGTCCGATTCGACCTGGCTGGACCTGCTGGCGCGCCATCCGATCGCGGTGGAGGCCCTGGCGGAATCGGCCGGCGTGGATGTGGCCGCCATCGAGCAGCGCTTGCATCCGCTGGTGCTGGCGGGCCGGGTGGTGATGGAGTCGCATGAGGGCGTTCGCATGGCGCGGGTGGGGGTGTCATGAGCGGGACGAAAAGCCGGGTTCGGGTCGTCTATGCGGGCGATGTCCAGGGCGTGGGGTTTCGCTGGACGGTCCGGAATCTGGCCCAGGGACTCGGATTGGACGGGGGAGTGGAAAATCGGCCCAATGGCACGGTGGAACTGGTGGCAGAAGGGGGCGAGCCGCAGTTGAAATGGCTGCTGCGCCAGATTCGGATGTCGCGGCTGGGCCCGCACATTGATTCGGAGCAGGTGGAGTGGGGGGAGGCCCGGGGCCTGTCGGGTTTCTACTATCGGTAGGGGATGTGCCCCTGGAAAACGTGCTCGGCGGGCCCGGTGAGAGTCAGCGGGTGGATTTCGACTTCGAGCGTCTCGCCGCCGGCGGTACGGACCTGAACGGGTTCCCGGACGAGATCCAAGGCCCGGGCGATCCAGGCGGAGGCGACCACGCCGGTGCCGCAAGCGGGGGTTTCGGCCTCCACGCCGCGCTCGTAGGTTCGCACGGCGAGCGAGTTGGGTCCGGTCACTTGGGCAACGTCGACATTGGTCCCGGCGGGCTGGAACAACGGGTGGCGGCGGACGTGCGCGCCCAACTCGGCCACCGGGATGGCCTGGAGGTCATCGACGAACGTCACGGCATGGGGCACGCCCGCATGGATGGAGTGAAAGACCCACGGACGGCCATTCCATTCCAGCGGCTCATTCATGCGCAGGCTGTGGGGGGGCGGCAGGTGCAGGCGGACCCGCGGAAGAAGCACCTCGGCCCGCACGATGCCGGCGGGGGTTTCGAGGGTCATGTCCGCGGGCGCGAGGCCCTGTTCAAAGGCCAGGCGGGCAAGGCAGCGCGCCCCGTTGCCGCACATCTCCGCCTCGGTGCCATCCGGATTGATGAACCGCATGCGGAAGTCGGCGGCGGCAGACGGCTGGAGCAGAAGAACCCCTTCCGCACCCACCCCCCGGCGGCGGTCGCAGAGGCGGATGCAATAAGCGGGATCGCCAAGGGGAAACGACAACGAACGGTCATCCACCAGGATGAAATCGTTGCCGGCGCCATGCATTTTCCAGAAGGGGATGGGCATGGGGCCAACCTTGCCATGTGGCCGTTGGGTTGGCAAGAATCCCTCGCGGAGATGGGGCGCCGCGACCGGAATGCAGCGGAACCGGCTAAATCGACGCATAGTTAATTAACTATGCGTCGATATGATGCAATCGATTGTAAATAAAGTTGATATGTTCATATTTTTAGGGGAGATGTGGCGCAGTTGTCGTGCCTCTGTGGAGTCGGCATCCGGCTTCGCCCTTGCATGGGGGGGATGGATTTGGATAATGGGGGCCGAATCGAGAGATTGGGATCAACAGCATGCGTATTGTGATCATAGGCGGGGGGCAGACCGGCGCCCACCTGGCGGAAAAATTCTGCGAGGACGAGCACGACGTCGTGGTGGTGGACTCCGACGAGGAGGCGCTGGCCGAACTGGATTCGTACCTGGATTTGCTGACGATTCACGGCAATGGGGCGGATCCGACGGTGCTGGAGGAGGCGGACATCGAGCGGGCGGACATGGTGGTGGCGGTGACGGACCGCGACGACACGAATATCCTGGCGTGCATCTTCGCCCGGGCGCGCGGGGTCAAGCGGACGGTGGCGCGGGTGTCGTCGTCCTCTTATTCGTCCAGCCGGCACATCCACTTCGAGCAACTCGGGGTGGACCTGCTGGTGAACCAATACGACGAATATGCGCGCGACCTGTACAATGTCCTGCGCCTGCCGGGGTCCATCGAGGTGGCGGATTTGCTCGATGAACGGGTGATGGTGGTGGGGATGTCGATTCACATGGACAGCCCCCTGCTGGCCAACCAACTGCGCAATTTTGCGCGGGAGGACTGGCTGCAGAAAATCCGGTTCGTGGCGCTGGTGCGGGGGGATCAGGTCATGACGCCGCATGGCGATACCGCCTTTCTGGTGGGCGATGACGTCTATTTCGCGGGCGAGCCGGATGCCATTTCGGATTTCATGCAGTGGGCGTGGCCGGAATACAAGCGGTTCCAGCGCGTGGTGATCGCGGGCGGGGGCGAGCTGGGGCTGCAACTGGCCCGGATGCTGGAACAGACGCGCATGCAGATCGTGCTGATCGAGCAGGATGAAGACCGGGCGGATTTCTGCTCGGGCGAATTAAACCGCACGCTGGTGATCAAGGGGGATGCGCTGGACCAGCAGACCCTGGCGGGGATTGGCGAGGCGGAGGACATGGCCTATGTGGCGTCGACAGGCAGCGACGAGCATAATATCATCGGCTGCCTGGTGGCGGAAAAGTACGGGGCGCGGTTCACGGCGGCGCAGGTGGGCAAAAAGGAGTACATCGGCATCGTGAACCAGCTCCGGTTGCTGGACCGCATCGTGGATCCGCACCTGGCGATGATCAATTCAATCCTGCATTTTGTGCGCGGGAAAAATGTCCAGGCCGCCGCGATCCTGGCGCGCCTGCCGGGAGAGCTGATTGAGCTGAAATTGGCGGCGGGCCACGCCTGGGCGGGCCGTCGAATCCGGGATTTGCAGGTGCCCAGCGGGGTGATCATCGTGACGGCGCTGCGCGGAGGCAAGGTCTGTACGGCCACCGGAGAGTTGGAACTGGCGGCGGGAGACCGCGTGGTGGTGTATTGCCTGCCGGCCGCGCAGTCCAAGATGGAATCACTGTTCACGGCGTGAGGCGCCCGCCATGAACATCAAAACGGTCTTCCATGTCATTTCCTGGCTGCTGGGGGTGGTCGGGCTGCTGATGGGATTGTGCGGTTTGGTGTCGTTTCTGCGTGGCGAGCCGGTGGCGGCCTGGACTGCGTTGGCGTATTCCTCGGCGGGCACGATCCTGGTGGCGGCGGTCCTTTGGGGGACCACGCGCAACCAGCGGGTGTTGTCGCGCCGGGATGGATTGGGCGTGGTGGCGTTTGGCTGGCTGCTGGCCGGAGTGGCGGGCGCGACGCCCTACTACCTGGCCGGCCTGGTGGAGACGCCGATGGCGGCGCTGTTCGAGGCCATTTCCGGCATGACGACGACGGGCGCGACCGTCCTGTCGCACCTCGAGGACATCCCCGACGGGCTGTTGCTGTGGCGGGCGCTGACGCAGTTCATCGGCGGCATGGGGGTTCTCATCCTGGTGGTGGCGATCCTGCCCTTTGCGGGGGCGGGGGGCATGCAACTGTACCGCGCGGAAATGCCCGGGCCTTCCAAGGACCGCATCGAACCCCGGGTGACCTCCACGGCCAAGATGCTCTGGGGCGTCTATATGATGCTGACGGTGGCGCTGATGCTCCTGCTGCGCGTGTTCGGGATGAGCTGGTTTGACGCGGTCTGCCATTCGTTCACCACAATGGCCACCGGCGGGTTTTCCACCCGGTCCGGCAGCATTGCGGCGTTTCACAGCCCCGCCATCGAAGGCGTGTTGATGGTGTTCATGCTGATGGCGGGGATCAATTATTCACTGCACTACCGCGTGCTGCGCGGGGAATTCAAACCGTGGTGGAAGGACGGCGAGTTGCGGTTTTTCCTGGGCATCTTCCTCTTGGCGACGCTGGCCGGGACGGCGATGCTGCATCACGCCCGCGCCGCGGTCGCGCTGAGCTGGACCGGCGCGCTGCGGGAGGCGTCCTTCACCTGTGCGAGCATCATGACCACCACCGGCTATACCACGGCGGATTACGACCAGTGGCCCGTGACGGTGAAGGCGATGCTGGTCTTGCTGATGTTCATGGGGGGCTGCGCGGGATCGACGGCGGGCGGCATCAAGGTCGGCCGCATCCAGGTCATGCTGAAGGCCGTCATACGGGAAGTGCGCCTCTTCATGCAGCCGCAGGCCGTCATTCCCGTGCGGATGGGGCGCAAGTTCCTGGACGATGAAATCCTGCTGGCGATCCTGTCGTTTGTGGCCCTGTTCCTCTTTACGATGCTGGTGGGCGTGCTAACGATGATCCCGCTGACGCCGGATATCCAGACGGCCGTGTCGGCGGTCATTACCTGCATGGGGAATGTCGGCCCGGGGTTTGCCGCCGTGGGGCCGCCCATGACCTATGCCGACATTCCGGATCTGGGCAAGGGCCTGCTGGCGCTGTTGATGCTGGTGGGGCGGTTGGAGTTGTACACGGTGCTGGCGATCTTCATGCCGGCGTTCTGGCGCCGATGAAGGATCCCGCCAGCCGGTTTCCGTCGCTGGGGTCGAGCGCCGCGCTGGCGGATGTACAGGTGCGCCTGACGCTGGCGATGGGGCTGGCCCCGCTGGGCATCTCGCTGCTGCTGATGGCCGCCATGGCGCCGGACTGGCCCCGGCCGGGGTTGTGGGTCGGGGCCGGGCTGGCGCTGGCCGGCATGGGCCTGATCGGAGGGCTGTGGCGGCGTTCGGGGCACCGCTACATGCGCGGCTATTCGACGACGCATTTCCTGGTCCGGTATCTGTTTCTGGTGCTTGGCCCGGTCTTGCTGTGGATGGTCTTTGCCGAGGTGATCCTCGAGATGGCGGGCTGGGCCCCTCCGCTTTTGCTGGCGCTGCTGCTGGTGCTCTACCCGCTGGGCCGGATCCTGAAAGAGCGCGTCGATCCCGACCCGCATGTGACGCCGCGCATCGAGAAGTTCCGGCTGGTGTTGCAGCAATCGCAATGGATCCTGGGAGTGCTGGCGTTTACGGGCATGCTGTCCGGCGCCGTCGTCGACGCCCAGAAAGACTATCCGACCGACCCGACGCCCTTGATCTTGTTCTTCTGGCTGCTGGCGGCGGTGGCCGTGCTGGGCGGGTTGGCGGCGGCCGCCGAGCGCTGGCGGTGGATCTCGGGTCGCCCCGGCCCCCGGCCGGCGCTGGATGATCCTCCCCCGGCCAAGCCGCCGGCCCACCCGGTGCGCTTTGGCTCCGAGAAATTCTGAGCCGCGTCGAAGTCCGATCTACCGGGTGGTGCCCCAGTCGTACCAGGGGGAATTGCCCCGCGAGTCGGCCTGATTGCTCTCGAAGCGGTCCATGGCGCGGACGCGCCCATCATAAAACACAAAATTGCCTTTGCCCCCGTGCCGGAGCACATCGGTCCAGTCGAGGTCGCAGGCCAGGATGAATTCGGCCGGGGAGGGGAGCGTGACGATGTTCCGGCCACGGATATTCATCGAGTCGTTCATCTTGTAGTCGGTGGTGTACTCGATGCCGTTGATTTCAGTTGAATAATACTCGGGCCAGTTGCCGCCGCTGGATCCGTCGGCGTTGGCGGTGGGGCAGACGTAGGAGCGGGGCTCGGGAAGATAGGGATGCAGCAATTCGCATTGCTCGTACTGCCGATACCATTCGATGTCCGGATACTTTCCCTGGTTGTCGCCGATGTACGAATGGATGGCCACGGCCAATTGGCGCAGGTTGCTAGCGCATTGCGTGCGTCGGGCCGCTTCCAGCGCTTTCATCGAAACCGGAATCAAGACCGCCATCAGCAGCGCCAGGATGGCGATCACCGTCAGCAGCTCGATCAACGTGAACCCCGGGCATCCGGGCCGATCGCAGGGGACATGTTTTTTTTCATTCATGGCGCACTTTTGGGGTTGCATCTGCTTCCATCTTTCGCCAATGTAAACGTATACATTGAGGATGTCGAGAGAAAAAAACAGGGTCTTGCCATAATTCATCCGAACCGGAGAACCCCATGCTACACGCTCATCAGTCCCATGTCACGGCCCTTCGGGACCGCGTTCCACTGGTCCAGAAGATCGCCTTTGGTCTGGGCATGGCCACGCCGATTGCGTTCGGCAACGCCCTGGCGCAGCTGACGAACCTGATCTTCAACATCGGGCTGGGGATCAATCCGATCCTGCTGGGCGCGGCGCAGATGATCCCCCGGTTCTGGGATGCGGTGTCCGATCCGCTGGCGGGGTATCTGTCCGACAACACCCGCACGCGGTGGGGCCGGCGCAAGCCCTTCGTCTTGCTCGGCGGCCTGGCGACGGGGGTGTGCTTTGGCGCGATCTGGCACGTGTCGCCGAACCTGGGGCCGATGGGCATCCTGCTGTTCTACCTGGCCACCACGCTGCTGTTCTACACGGCGGTCACGATCTTCACCGTCCCCCTGCAGGCGCTGGGGTTCGAAATGACCCGCGACTACCACGAACGCACCCGCCTGTTCGCCTATGCCTCGTTCATCGGCAACGTGTTCGCCGTGCTGACGCCGTGGATGTACTGGCTGGCCCGGCGGGAGGCGTTCTTCGCCAACGAAGTCGTCGGCATGAAGTTCGTCGGCTCGGGCGTCGGGGTGCTGATCATGGCGATGGCGGTCTTCTGCGGCATCAAATGCCAGGAGCGCTATTACGGGGAAATCAAGCAGCAGCCGCGCTTAAAGCTGTGGTCCAGCCTGAAGGAAGTGATGCAAAGCCGCACGTTCCTGCGCCTGCTGGCGTGCGTCTTTCTGGTCACGGCCGGCTACAGCTTCGTCAACGGCTTCGCCAACTACATTGTCATCTATTACGTTTTCGGCGGGGCGCGCTCGGCTGCCAGCACCGTCATGGGCATCAACGGCACGGCCTGGGCCATCACGGCGCTGATCGCGGTCTTCCCGATGACGTGGTGGAGCCGGCGCTTTGGCAAGGCCAGCACGGTTCGGCTGGCGGTGGTGCTGATGATGATCGGCAACCTGCTCAAGATTGTCTGCTACAACCCGACCTATCCGTTGCTGACGATCATTCCCACGGTGCTCATCTCCTCCGGCATGCTGATGATGTATACCATGGGCCCCGCCATGGTGGCGGATGTCTGCAACGAGGATGAACTGGTCCACGGCGTCCGCCGCGAGGGTTGCTTCTCGTCGATGTACAGCTGGTGGCTTAAGTTCGCCGGATCCAGCGCCCTGCTGATTGCCGGCGTGCTGCTGGTGGCCACGCGCTTCAATCACGCGGTGGACGTGCAGACGAATTATACGCTCTTCTGGCTGCGCACCTATGAAATTGCCATCCCCACGCTGCTGTGCGCCGGGGGGCTGGTGTTCATGTTCCGCTATCCGCTGACCGAAGACGACGCCTACGAGAACAAACAGAAGCTGGAGGAGCGCCGGGCGCTGGCGGACGCTTCCCGCGATGGAGAAACCCCATGATCCCGACCCGATTCCGTCCGTCCGTTGATCCCATGGCTTGGCTAAAGCGCCTGCCGCTGCTGGCCGCCCTGGCCCTGTGGTCCGGTTGCGCCGAACAGGGGATTCCGCCGCCGAAAGCGACGGTGACGCCGGCGGCGGAACCGCCGGCCATCGAGCAGCCGGCGGTGGAGGCCGAACTTGCCGCGCGCCTGCCGGCCGTGGCCGGACTCGAAGCCCAGGCCGGCGCCGAGCGCGTCGACCTCTATTGGAGCGAGCCCCCCGACTGGCACAACCGCGAGGAGTGGGTCTTCGAGGTGGAGGCGGACGACGGCAGCGGCTTCACAAAGGTCCACGACGGATTCGTGGATGTGCCCGCGTTCAGCCATTTCACCGAGCCGGGGCGCACGGCGGCGTATCGTGTGCGCATGGTGGAGATCGACAAGAAGAAAGCGGTCCTCGAGGTCTCGCCGTGGTCGGAGACGGTGTCCGGCGAGGCGCGGAGGCTGCAAGACAGCGACCTGGTCGAGGAAATCCAGCGGGCCAGCTTCCGCTATTTCTGGAACTACCGCCATCCGGTGTCGGGGCTGCCGCGCGAAGGCATCGGCGGCTGGAACCGCAACATGATCTCGGTGGCGGCGAGCGGCATGATGTTCTTCAATCTGGCCGTGGGCATCGAAAACGAGTGGATTTCCCGCGACGAGGGAATCGCCAGCGCCCACCAGTCGCTGGTGTTTCTGGAGGAGAAGGCGGATCGTTTCAAGGGCATGTTCCCGCACTGGTTCAATGGGGAAACCGGCAAGACCATCCCCTTCAGTCGGCAAGACGATGGAGCGGACACCGTCGAGACGGCTTTTCTGCTGTCGGGAGTCCTGTTCTTCCGCGAGTACGTGAAGGACGATCCGTCGGACACCGCCGCCGCCATCCGGGATATCGCCGACCGGCTCTACCGGGACGCGCAATGGGATTTCTTCGTGAAGCAGCGCCCGGACGGCCGGCGACCCCTGCTGTGGCACTGGTCGCCCAAACATGGGTTTGCCATCGACCTGGAGATCACCGGATTCACCGAGGCGCAGATCACCTACATCCTGGCGCTGGGGTCGCCCAGTCATCCAATCGAACCGGTCTCTTATTTCAAGGGCTGGATTCATCCCGGCTATGGACGCCGGCGGACGGCGCTGGGCGTGGAACTGGAACTGGGGCGCGAACGCGAAGGGCCGCCGCTGTTTTTTGCCCATTATTCGTACCTGGGCATGCATCCGTCGGTCTTTCGCTACGGATCGAAGAACTATTTCGAGCATTTCCAGGATTTCTGTCAGGCGCACATCCGCTGGGCGGAGAAGCACCGCCCGGAGCTGGGCGGGGGCATCTGGGGCATGACCGCCGGCCTGCACCCCGACGGCTACGGCGTGCAGCATCCGGGGCAGGACAACGGCACGATCACGCCATCGGCGTTCCTCGCCTCGTGGCCCTATGCGCCGGACGAGGCGAAGACGTGTCTTGAAAATCTCTATTTGCGTCATGCCCGTGCATTCTGGGGGCCGTTCGGATTCCGCGACGGCATGAATCTCAAACGCGACTGGTACAGCCCGCAGTACATCGCCATCAGCGTCGGGCCCGTGGCCCCCATGATTGAGAATGTTAAAACGACCCTGGGCTGGAAATATCTGATGGGTGCCCCGGAAATCCGCAAGGGCATCGAGATCGTCCGGCAGGGCCTGCCGACTCAACCCTGAATCAGGATCGAACCATGAACAACACGTCGCTGACACATCGCCACGTTATGGCTTTCTTGCTTCTGGCGGTGGTACGGTCCGCCGGAGCCGCCGTCCTGCAGAATTCGGACTTCGAGACCGGGGACTTGCGCGGCTGGGATGTGCAGGCCGGGCCGCTGGCCGTGGCGGCATCCCCCCATGACAGCTTCAATCGCCAGGTGGCGGCGCGCATTGCCGGAATCCACTCCGGGGCGGCCTGGATCACCAACGGCCTGTCGCAGACCATCCCCGTGGCGGCCGGCGACGCCGTGCGCGCGATCGGGTTCGTCCATTGGGACGCCGCGGCGTATGCGTCCCCGCTGGGCGAGGGATTTGTCGAGGCCCGGCTGTCGGGACCGCCCGGCGTGGCCGCCACCCAGGTCTGGTCGGCGGTCCAGGATGGCTGGAAGCGGTTCGACCTGCAAGGGACATACGCCGGCGCGGCCAACAGCGGATTCGAGGCCGGCCGGATCGAGCCCTGGACCGTGGGAACGGACGACTTGACCGCGTCACTTTCGCGCGACGTGCGCTACCGGGGCGACTATGCCCTGCGGTTCGAGGGAACCTGGGCCGGATGGAGCTGGAACCAGGCGTTCCAGGTGTTTGCGCTGCAGGCCGGCGATGTGGTCCATGCCCGCGCGCGGATCAATGTATCCCGCCTGCAGAAGACAGATGCCGCCGGCTGGGCCGTGGCCGGCATCAAGCTCGAACAGGAGGGCGGACCGGACAACTGGGAGGACGTGCTCTCTGCCAATGTCACCGACAGCGGCTGGGTGGAGCTGTCGTTCTCCACCACCATCGCCAACACTGCCGATTATGTCTTCCGCTGCATGATCTGCGGCGACGGGGCCGACGGCGAAATCGAAGCCGAAGTCTATTTCGACGATGTCCGTTTCTGGCGGGAGGAGGACGGCTCGGGCGAGATCGAAGACGTGACGCTTTCGGTGCGCTACATCGGTACAGCCGGCGAGGAGGAGGCGGACGCCGAAGTCAGCCTGTTTGTGGACGCCGTCACCCTGGCCGGCTCCACGGCCGATCCCGCGACGCTGGACGATCTGCATGCCGACTTGCTGGCGCGGTCGCAGGAGATCGTGGCGGACGACCTCGGCATTCCGCCGGTGGTCTATCCCAAACTCTTTGCTTTCGGCTATCCCGGCGGCGACACCAATATCGTGAAGTATCCCGCCCACGTGGAAATCGGGGTGGCCGGCTGGCGGTTCCGCGCCCTGACAAATGACACGGTCCTGATGCTGACCAACACCCTGTCGGTGTCGGAGCTGGGCGGAAGCGGTCCGGCGTGGATCGAAATCGACCAGTACCGCTACGTGGCCCGCAACTGGAATACCGCCCGGGGCGAGGCGCTGGACATTCGGACGGATGCCCCGTACTGGACGCTGGGCGAGCGCGACGGAACCAGTGCCGGGTTCGGCGACGGCCCGTTTGCCGCCGAGCACGTCTACACGGTGGGCGAGCCCCTCAGCCAGTTCCCGCGGCGGCTGGCCACGCATTATGACGGCGTCTGGCCGACCCGGCTGCATGTGGTGTATCCCGAAAACCTAGGCGAATTCGACCGGACCTACGACAAGCACTTCGTGCTGACAGCGGTAACGACCAACGGCGCGGCCGAAAACGTCAAGGCCCTGAAGATCGGCCTCGCCACGGACGACCCCGGGAACACCAACCTCGTCTTCGAGTCCTTCGAAATCCACATGGGCTGGGCCCCGGAAGAGGACAGTTATGGCATGGTGGACTATCCCAACGTGACCTACCAGGGCCACAACGAGGTGTTTCTGCGCGCGGGCTACCTGCACGGGCTGGTCGATCGCGAAGGCTGGTTCGCGCAGCCCGTGGCCCGGGGCAGCGCCACCATCGAACCCATCGCGCTTTATGGCCGCGGCGACGGCAACTGGAACTGGAACGCCTACGAGGAGTATCTCTACGCCTGGCCGAACGCCGGGTCCGGCGTGCGCTCGCTCTTTGACTCCGACGACACCAGCCGGCTGTCCGGACAGGCCTCTTATCATGTCGGCTTCAAGATCGGCCACCAGTACGGCACCAACAGCTTCGGCGAGCCCAACTATCCCGGCCTGATCGAAATCCGCGGCAACGGCTACTTTCGCATGACGGACTACGACGGCGTGATGGGCGGAAGCCTGCGGCCGGTGTCCGCGGATATCTTCGGCATCCACCAGTACGCCGAGGATTCCCCGCTGATGCCGGAAGGGTACCTCGCGCTGATGTCGCGCACCACGCCCGAGGACGGCCCCGACGACAGCTTCATGCGCCTGTTCCTGCCGGTCCGTTCCAAGACCAACGAGTGGTTCACCGGCGTGGTGAAGACCGACGCTTTCTTCGCGCCGGAGCAGGTCGCCGGCGAAGGCGTCTACATCGAGATGGAAACCGATCTGGTCGCCAACCAGGCGCTGGTGCTTGAAGAGCACGGCCCGCTGAACATCTTCGCGCAGGTCAACATGTTCTGGCGGGGCGGGGCGGGCATCAACGAAGGCTTCGAGGGCCACGACCACGATACCATCAAAATCCAGAAAGCCGACGGCGAATGGATCACCCACCGCTCGATCAATCCGCCCACGAACGTCCACCGCCGCACCCTGGGCGCGCTGCGCAGCAACGACGTGGTCTATATTCTCCAGCAGGACCGCGGCGCCGATTCCTACGGGTTCGCCACCGAAGCACCCTACCGGCGCGTGAGCCACTTCGAGTTCACGATTCTAGACGACGGCGGCCGCGACCTGCGGCTGGAGGTGTTCGAACAGAACACCATTTCGGAAATCAACGACAACGTGGTGGTCGCCTGCGCGGTCAACGAAAGCCTGGAGCGGGGTGAGCTGGTTCACGCGCGCATCCGCTACCGCAGCACCTATGCGCCGGGGGTGGTCATCCGGAATCCCGCCGACGCCGACGGCGGTGACAATTGGAACGCCGATGCCTACCGCATCGAAGTCGAAGCCACCGACGGCCACGACGAGCCCCTCGAAGTCAGCCTCTTCTACGGCAACGGTCGCGCTGACGGCTGGATCCCGATCCATCCGGGCACGACCCTGGCGGTGCCGACCCACACCCACCGGGTGGTGCACGACTGGGACGTATCCGCGGTGCCGCCGGGGGCCTACTACATTCGCGCGGAGGCGCAACGCTTGTCCGGCGGCAAGACCGGCTTCGACGTGTCGCCCGTCCGCCTGCAGGTGGGGCCGACGCTCGGCCTGCCGGCCAACGGCTCGGATGCCTACTGGAGCACGAATGCCCCGGTGGATGTTAGCGCCCACGATGTCGTGCAGTTCAATATCGCCATGGCCGAAAACGGCGACAGCCTGCGCCTCTGGGCGGCGGATGCCGACGGTGTCACCAATGCCGTGGCGCTGACCAGCGTGGTGGAACGCGTGGTGTCGCTGGCGCAAACCGTGTCGGTGCCGTGGTCGGCGTTCCCCGGCATCGACCGCACCCGCTTGGCGCGCGTCGGCTTCACCGCCGATGCCCCGGGGGCGCCGCAGGTGACCGGTATGCGATCGACGACCGAGCCGCTGGCGGTTCGCGTGCGCTTCGTGGATTCGCCGCTGCGGGACGCCGAAGGCCTGCCGCACTACAACCCCGGCGAAGAAGTCGTCCAGGTCATCACGATCGAAAACCGCTCCGCGTCGGTCCTCGAAGGCGTGAACATCCAGGCGTTTCAGGAATACGGCGAGGCGACGTTCTGGCTCGATGAATCGCCCCACGTGGCACCGCACTGGAGCGAGCGCCATCACAAGGGCGACCGCCTTGGCGGCGATTTCGAACGGGTCTGGACGAATGTCACGATCCCCGCGTCGGGTTCGGTGGTGCTGACCAATGTCTACGTCATGCCCGAGGGTCGGTTGATTGATCACACCCGGTTCGCCATCCCCTCGTCGGAAGACTGGTTCATCGGCCGCAACTACGACGCCCGCGCGCAGGTCCGGCTGGTCATCCGAAGCGCCGCTGGCGACAACGTGCTCGAGCACGGACAGGTCGGGAGCTATTCGATGGACGACGACTTCGACATGGACAACGACGGCCTGCCCGACGCATGGGAACTGCACTACAGCGGCTCGCCCACGGGGTTTCATCCCGATGGCGACGACGACGAAGACGGCTTTACCAACCGGCAGGAATATGCCGCCGGGACGGACCCGACGGACCCCCTGTCGTACTTCGCGCTGGACAGCGGATATGATCCCGGCGGCCCGGTCCTGACCTGGTTCGGCATGCCCGGGCGCATCTACACGCTCCACTATTGCACCAACCTGCTGGACGTCTCGCCGTGGCAGCCGCTGCCCGGCGCCTTCCGGATCCTGGGCGAAGGCGAATGGATCCAGATCCTGGATCCCGTCACCCACCTCGGCTTCCGCGCCTATCGCCTCCTGCTGGAGTGGTGATCCGCCTCAGGGGTGGGACTTGACGGTCAACGCGCGGTAATGTACATTATGGGCATGAAAGGAAAATCCCATGACCACCATGAGCATTGTGGAAGCCCGGAATAATCTGGCGGAGGCGATTAACCGCGTGTCCTACGGGGGCGAGCGTGTGGTGTTTGCCCGTCGAGGCAAGCCGGTGGCGGCGCTGGTGTCCGCCGGGGATCTGGCCCTGCTGCAAAAGATCGAAGATGCGGAAGACATTCGCGCCGCACAAAAAGTGCTGCGGGCGTATGACCGCGATCCGTCGTCCTTCAAAACCGTGGATGAATTCCTGACTCCGCCGAAAGCCGGGCGATGAAATACAGCGTCCGGCTGGATGCGCGCACGTGGAGAGGTCTGGAGCGGACCCCCTCGGAAATGCGGGGCCGCATTCTGCGGAAGCTGAGGGCCTTGGAAGACGAGCCGCGACCGCCGGGGGCGGAAAAATTGGCTGGGCCGGAAGACCTGTATCGGGTCCGGGTGGGCGACTGGCGCATTGTGTATGCCATACGCGACCGCGCGCTGGTGGTGATTGTCATTCGCATCGGCCATCGGCGCGAGGTGTACCGCTGACCAGGATTGTGCCGGGGTCAGCCCTTGAATGTTGAATTCCAAGATTCAACATTCAAGGGCTGACCCCGACCGCGAAGGGCTGGGTGTAGGCGGTGCCGCGGGGGCCGCGGATGGCGGCGCGGGCGAATCGGGCGGAGGGGGGCACGGCGTCCATGGGGAGTTCGGGGCCGGTGTGGAAGACGGTGCTCTGGCCGGTGTCGGGGTCGAAGGTGATCCAGTCGATGGCGTCCACGTCGCCGGCGATCTCCAGGCGGATGCGGTCGGGACCGGCTTCAATACGGGTCACCTGGAGGCTGGGCGGGGCCATCTGCGTGTTGGGGCGGTAGAAATAGAACGCGCCGGATTCCAGGGCGGAGCGGACGGCCGCCGGGGTCAATTCCAGCAGGGGAACGATGGTGATATTCCAGCCGAGGTGGTCGGTGACATGCATGTCGTCGCCGACGAATCCCCAGACCGGGCGGTCGGGAAGGAGCCGGTGCAGCAGGCGGTCCCAGAGCTTGCGGTCCTCCGGACAGCGGTCGTTCTGGTTGAAGACCTCCACGCCGACGAGGTGCGGATGGCGGCGGTAGAAATCGAGATACCAGTCGTCGCTGAACTGGTAGCGGCCGGGATGCAAAAAGACGGCGATGCCGCCGTGGCGGCCGATTTCCGCCAGGGCGGTTTCCTCCGAAGTGGTGTTGCCGGCATACGTGCAGAAGAGGCTGGCGATGTGGTGAGGGCGGCTGACTTCGAGGCCGGGAATGGCCAGCATGCCCAGGTCGTCCGGGTCGCGGTTCTCCCAGGGGCCGGTGAACTCGCCGAAGCGCTGGCCCTGTCTCAGCCAGGACGGATTGGGGCCGTCCTTGATTTCCTCGAAGATGGCATCGAGTTGCGTCCAGGGGAAGAGGATGGCGGGGCGAGTGTCGTAGTGGTCGGTGTCGTGGTCGGTCAGGGCCAGGATGCGCACGCCCAGCTGGCGGTAGAGATCGATGACCTCGTGCGGGGCGAATTCGCCGTCGGAATAAGTCGTGTGAGTATGGAGGTTGGCGCGGATGGGCTGGGTTTCGGCCCACGGCACGCCGGCATAGGGGTTGGCAAAGACGCGCGGCGGGGAATCGGCGGCTGCGGCGGTTCCCATCCGGCCGAGCAGCAGGACGGCGGCAAGGAAGCGCAGGAGGATTGCGGATGGAATGGGTCGGGCGTAGTGCATTGGTTTCTGAACATATCGCAAAGCGGATTCTTCTGCAAAACATTGCACGGGCTGCCGCCGTCGGAAGTTTCCACAGTGTGGAAAAATGTTTTCCACAGCGTGGAAAAATCCGCGGAGGGGGCGGGGGGTGGGGGTCAGGGCGCGGGGGGGAGCGGGAGTTGGATGACGTTGGCGGTGCGGTCGAGATGCTTGTGGAGCTGCTTGCGGCCGACAACGGCGCCGCCGCCGCGGTAGGGGTTGGCGGGGGCGGCGAGGCGGTCGACGGGCTGGCCGTTGACCAGGAGGCGGGCATTGGGGGCGGCGGAAAAGCGCAGGGAAACGTCGCGGCCGTCGAGGGTCATCTGGACGCGGCAGGCGGCGAGGTCGGGGGGCAGGACGGGGTCGAAATGGATCCGGTCGTAGTGCTCGCGGATGCCGAAGAGGATGGAGCGGACCTTGTGGAGATAGAGTCCGGGTCCGCTGGAATAGAGTCGCCAGCCGGATTTGACGGTGCGGCGGCCCTTGCGCAGGTCGTCGAAATGGGCGGCGGCTTCGACGCGGTCGGGAAAGTCGCCGTCGGAGCTGCTGAAGTAGACGTTGGCCTGGCGCGGGGCGGCGCGGGGGAGTCGATCGGACAGGCCGGCCGGGTTGGCGGTTTGGAGGGCCCACCAGGTTTCGGTGGCGTCGCCGAGGCGGGCCATGGCTTCGGCGTAGCGGAGGTGCGCGTGGACGTATTGGAGGGCGACTTCGCGGCCGAAGTAGGCGGCGGTTTCCGCGCGCTGGAAGAGGCGGCTGATGCCGCCGGCATAGGCGACGGGGCGGTTCATGAGATGGACGCCGTCGGGAAAGCGCAGGTGCTCGCGGATGAGGTCGCGGTGGGCGCGGGCTTCGGCGGGATCGAAGATGCCGCTGAGGATGCCGCGGGTCATGGGCAGGAGGCGGTACTGGATGCCGCTGACGGTGTCGCGGGGATGGAGCAGGGGCTCGAAGCGCCCGCCGCGGAGCAGGGCGAATCCGGCGGTGATGCCGTCGGGCATGAGATGGCGGTGGAAGTCGGTGCGGATGCGCTCGCAAAGGGCGGCGGTTTCGCCGGCGCGACGTTCGTGTCCGGCGCGGCGCAGGAGGTCGGCGAGCTGCCCAAACGTCTGGTAGGCCAGTTGCACGGTCCAGGCGCTGACCATGCCGGCGCGCATCTCGGGGCGGGCGGGCTGGAGGGTGTCGTCCCAGTCGCCTTCGCCATAGGCGACGAGGGCGGTGCCCCCGACACAGTTGTTTCGATAGGTGCGCAGGACGCGGTCCACGTGATCGATCAGGGGGCGGGGGCGGCCGGGGGCGCCGGATTCCTTCAGGAAGGGGGCGGGCAGATCGAGGATGCCGGGATCGTTGGCGGCCTCGGCGTAGTCGCAGAGGGCCTTGACGGGCCAGAACAGAATGTCGCCGTGGCAATGGCGCTGCAGGATGTCGGCGTAGGGGGCGGGCATGAACCACTGCGGCCAGAGGCCGGTTTTGGCGAACTGGCGGGAGAAGACGGTGCGGAGGATCTCGCGGACTTCGTCATAGCGCTGTTCGCCGAGCAGCCATTCGACGGGACCCTGACAGACATCGCGGGTGCCCCAGGCGCCGCCGCCGTACTGTTCGAGGCCGTGGGGCGCGGCGAGGTGAATCCAGGCGTCGTGACGGAACCAGGGCAGGATGTCGGCGAGGGCCTGCATGCCGGCGGGGGCCTTGGCGATGTGCCAGGACGCGGGCGGCGGGCCGGCGGGATGTCTGGCGGGGGCGGCGGGCGGCGGGCCGGCGAGATCCAGGCGCAGGGAGAAATGCCGCACGGCGCGGGACTCGACGACGACAAAGGGGGCCTGGCGGGAAACTCGGTCGGACCAGAGGGCGGCATCGTTGCCGATTTCGGCCACGGCGCCGGCGGGAGCGGCGGCGAGCCGGTAGCGGCGGCCGGAATTGCGCTGGGCATCCATGGAGCGGGGATCGGGCGTCAGGACGGCCTCGGCGCGTTCCGGACAAATTTCGATGGCCCCGCCGTGGTCGAGTTCGTTGGTGCCGAGGCAAAGCTGATGCGTGGCGAGCCAGCGCAAGGGCTGTCCTTCGACGACGCGGCAGTCGAGGGTGACGGCGGAGGGATCGGCGAGCACGCGGCTGGTGATGCGGAGGAGGCGTTTGGGCAGGCTATACCACCAGTCGACGCGGTCGAGTCCCATGGCGAAGGCGGAGGGGGTGCCAAGCAGACGCCAGGCGCCATCGAGATGCACCCAGAGGCGCTGGCCGGAGGCGCGCAGTCGCTGGAGGGGGTCGCGCACGACGGTGAGGACGCGGGAGAAATCGGGGTTGCCGCAGAAGATCTGGGCGTTGAAGACGCCCGGAGCATAGACGGTGCTGCCGAAGGCGTCGTCGGCGGGCAGCAGGTGGTTCGAGCCCAGCAGGACGTGGCCATGGGAGCGTTCGACAATGGATTCCTTGGCCTTGGACACGACATGGAGTCCGTCGGGGGTGAAGAACGAGCCGAGGCGCCGGCCGGTCCATTCTTCGCCGTGGCGGCGGGGGTAGAGGCGGTCCCAGGCGGCGGCATCGAGGTGGCGTCCGTGCAGCAGGTCGGGTTCATCCCAGAGGGAGCGGGGAACGGGCGTTGCGGGTGGCCTCCGGAGAGCGGCTGTCCGGGGCGCGGGGCGGATGCGGGCGAGATCCTTCCGGGAGGTGGCGGCGGGGTGGTGGGGGGCGTAGACGAGCCGAAATTGAAACGAGGCGGATTTGTCAGCGGCCAGCCGGACGGGGAGGCTCTGCAAGGCGGCGCAGGCGCTTTCGCCCTGGCGCCGGCGGGAGGGGAGCGCGGTGCGCTGTTGCGCGCGGGGCCGGCCGGAAGCGCGTTGGGCGAGGCCAAAGACATCGAGTCCATCGGTGGCATAGGCCGCGGCGCCGGTCGGGCAGGCGAGGGCCAGCCATGGATGACACCGTTCGGATTGGAGGAGATTCTGCCGGGCGCAAAGGACGGGCCCCCATTCGGGGTGGTCGAGCGGGGTGTGGTCGATGTAGTGGGCGTTGTAGTTTTCGTTGATGCGGGCGTGCTGGAGGCTGGCCAGGCCGAGATCCTGCGCCAGGAAGATTTCCACGGAACGGTGCTCGGCACTGTGATGGGTGACTTCGATATGCCAGGTCCAGGCGGTGCGCGCCGGATCCAGCGCCAAGCGCACCTGCCAGCGCCAGATGGCATGGCGGCCATGCCAGGCCGCCGTGCGTCGGTTGTCCGTTTCGAAGCAGGCAACGGTGGCCGGATTCAACAGGGAAATCAGGTTGCGACCGCTGCGCAGCCAGAGGCGGAAGGGCGCGCCTTCGGGCAGAATGCCGCGGGACTGGTTGACGAGGATGCCGTCGTGTTCGATGGCGCCGATGGCGCCGTTGGGCAGCAGGTGGACGCGCAGTCCGGCGCGGTTTTCCAGACAAAGGAGTTTGGAGTTCGCCCAAGAGGGAACGCGGAAGGTACGGGGAGGATGGGGGGGCATCGGCAATGGAAGAGAAGGGGGCCGGCGGCGGGGTGGGTGCGGACCGCCGCCGGCCCGGGTTGGTTCAACCTCAACGGTTGCGACGGCGGCGCAGGGCCATGCCCAGGGCGCCGACCGCCAGCAGACTCAGGGTGGCGGGCTCGGGGATCGGAGTCGCCAGCAGCGAAGCGTCATCCCAGCGGTAGGCGCCGGCACCGGTGCCCGACAGCGTGTAGTTGGCGCCTACGCGGACATAGGCGGTGTCGGCTGGAGACACGGCGACAACATTGTACTGGCTCCACGAGTCGGTGGTGTTCAAGTTGTCCGGCGTGATGTACTCGTACCCGAGGCTGACAAAACTATCATCGCGGAAGTCGATGTAGAGTTGGAAGTCCGTCACGGCCGCGCCACGATCCCAGTCCCAGGTCGGACCGCCAAAGATCGTGAACGAATACGTGGTGCCGATTTCGGTGCTGGCGTAGTCCTGGTAAAAGCCGCCGGAAGCGGTCCAGCCGGCGAAGATCATGCCGTTACCGCCGCTGCCGTCGCCATAGCCGGCCCAGCTTTCCACGGAAGCGCCGTCCCAGAAGTACCAGTCGACCGTGGATTCGAAATCCGGGTTGTTGATGAGGTTCGCCGAGGCGGCGGTGGCGACCAGCGCGAGGCAGGCCGCGAGGGATAGGATGCGCATGAATCGGGTCATGGGGATTCCTCCTTGGTTGGTTGTGGGTTTCTCGATGTTCGGGCTTGGGTTGTGTTTCGGCTTCCGGCAGAACCTCACTGGCGCCAGAAGCGGAATTGGTCAAAAATATGGAACTCGGGCTGGTCGGGTTCCGGGAGACGTTCGGCGAACACGATGCCGCGGACGCTGGCGGCGACCGCGCCGGGGGGCGCGGTGACGGCGGAGAGGGCGGCAGGGGTGAAGGGCTGGTCGATGGTGACCCACGGAGATTGGAGCTGAGCGATCACGCCTTCGGCGGCATCCAGCCACTGCAGTTCGAGGAAGGAGGAGGAAGCGCGGATATTGACGGTCCGGATGTCCACGCTGGCGGAGTAGGTGCGGCCGGGGACGACGGAAACGGTCTGGGTGATGCCGCGCCAGGTTTCGCCCTCGTGCTCGTGGAGCACGTCGCAGACGGCCCCGTGGGAACCGCTGGCGGCATCCTCGCCGGCGCCGATGCGCCAGCCGAGGCCGAAGGTTTCCCAGCCGGAGAGATCGCCGGATTCAAAGCCGGGATTCTCGAGGGACTGGGCCAAGGTGGCGATGGCCATCAGCGCTCCGGCGGCGGCCATCCGGACGATTCTACGGGTTGGGGTCATGGGGGTTCCTTTCATTCCGCTTTGAATGAGAAATCATCGAAGGTGAAAACACCCTTGTCGTTGCGGGGGGTGCCGGGCATGAAGAAGATGCCGCGGATGCTGGCGGTGGCGGCGCCGACGGGCGCCCGGGATTTTCGAAGCTGGACCAAACGGTAGGATTGGTTGCGGTTGATAGCCGGCGAACGGACCTGGTGGAGCAACTGGCCTTTTTCATCGAGCCACTGGATCTCGAGAAATGCGGACGAATGGCGGACGTTGTTGGCGGCGACATAGGCGCTGGCCGTGTAGGTCTGGCGGGGCGTGATGGGGACATCCTGGCTGATGCCATGCCAGGTTCCTTCATCAAGCTCCAGGTGGTTATCGACGGCGAGGGCATGCGATCCGGTACGGGCTTCGTCTTCGGGGACGATTCGCCAGCCGTAGCCGAAGGTGGCCCAGCCGGCCAGGGATCCGGTTTCGAATCCGGGATTCTCCAAGAGCTCGGCGGGTGCGCGGGCCGCCGCCAGGAGGGTGCAGAGGGCCAAAAGAGGAATACGCATGCGGGGGGTCATGGACGGGCTCCTTTCGTGGGTTGCAGGGTGGGTTCGGTGGCGGCCGGGGTGGCGCCGCAGGTTTGGCGGATGGCCAGTTTCGTGGGCAGGACGACATGGCGCGGTCCCGAGCCGCCCTGGATGAGGTCGAGGGCTTGCCTGGCCGCTTCGCGTCCCATGGCGCGCATGGGGGCCTGGATGGTGGTCAGGTCGAGATGTCGGGCGCAATCGCTGCCATCGAAACCGACGACGGCGACGTCGCCGGGGACCTGGCGGCCGGCCTCCCGCAAGGTCCGCAGCACGCCCACGGCCATGGCATCGTTGGCGGCGAAGATGGCGTCGGGCAGGGGGGCGTTGCGGCGCAGATGCTCCGCCATCCGGCGCGCGCCGCCCGCCTCGGTGAAATCGCCGGGCCAGATCGAGTCGGCTGGCACGGCGAGCCCGGCCGCCTTCATGGTTTTGCGGAAGGCGGCGAGACGTTCCTCGGCGTCGTAGGTGCCGGCGGGCCCCGTCACGAACACAATGTCGCGGTGGCCGAGCCCGATCAGGTGCCGGGTCATGGCGGCCGCGCCGCTTCGGTTGTCGATGCCGACGGAGACCATGGGGCTTTTCTTGAGCGGGCGATCGATCAGGACGATGGGCATCTTCCAGCGCAGGAGTGCGCGCAGGAAGGCTTCTGGGAAGGTCAGGTTCATCAGGATGAGGGCATCGGCGCGGCGCTCGCGGACCATGCGGGTGATGAGGTCTTGTTCATCGTGGGGCCCGTGGGTGAAGGCGGTCAGCAGGTGGACGTCGAACTCCGAAGCCATTTCATCGACGCCGCGGAGGACGTCGGTGAAGAAGCCGTTGTCGAAGTCGGGGAAGACGACGGCGATCATGCCGGTGCGGTTGAGCTTGAGGGAGCGGGCGGCATGGTTGGGGCGGTAGCCCAGCTCATCAAGGGCGGCGCGGACTTTCTGCTTGGTGGCCTCCGTGACCAGGGGGCTGTCGTTGAGCACCCGCGAGACGGTGGCGGTCGAAAAGCCGGTGGCCCGGCAGATATCCTTGATGGTGGACGTCATGGCCTCAGGGTTTGCGCAGCCGGAAAAAGGCCTGGGCGTCAAGGGCCGGAATGGCGACCTGCCAGCGGCCTTCGACTTCCACGGGCGGGACCCCAACGGGTTGCCAATCCGGCGCGACCAGCTCCGGAGTGGATTCCAGTTCGAAGCCGGTGGAGAAGGTCGGCCAGCTCACGAGGATGTCGTTGCCGTCGCCTGTCGCGATTTCCAGAATCGGTTCGGGTTCGGGCTCGGCTTCGAGCACCATGAAAAAGTCGTCGAAGATATGAAAGTCGGCATCGTCCGCCGTGGGAACGTCCGTCATGTGCACGATGCCGCGGATGCTGGCGGCCACGGCATTGGCGGGCGCGACGATGTTTTCCAGCGCGGTATAGGTGAACGGCTGGTCGGAGGTTACCGGGGGAGTCTGAAGCTGATCGATGATGTCCCCGACATCGTCCAGCCATTGCAGTTCGAACCAGGACTCCGAGTGGTTGGCGCTGACGGCACGGATGAAGACGCCGGCCGAATAGGTTTCGCCGCCAGTGACGGGCACGCTCCGGAACACGCCGCGCCACTCTTCGCCCACCTGCCAGTCCAGCACGTCGTTCACCAGGCCGTATTGGCCGGAGCGGGCATCATCTCCGCCCCCCGTGCGCCAGCCCACGCCGAAGGTCTCCCAGCCTTCCAACGGATTTTCCTCGTCTTCAAAGCCGGGGTTGTCGGCTTGGTTCACGGGCATTTCCTTCATCGAAAAATCATCGAAGGCATGGAAATCCGCGTTCTCGGCCGGGAGATCCGCCATGAAGACGATGCCGTTGACGTTGGCGGTCACGGCGCCGGCCGGGGCCGTGATCCACGGCAGGGTGGCGCGAGTGAAGGGCTGGTCGGCGGTGACGCGGGCGGACTGGCTCTGGCCGATGTTGTCGCCGTTTTCATTCCGCCAATTGATCTCCAGCCAGGATTCGGAGCTCTCCACATCCAGTGCGCGGATGAAGACCGTGGCGGAATAGAGCTGACCTTCCGTGACCGGCACATTCTGATAGACGCCGCGCCAGTTCTCGCCCACTTGCGAGTTATGGACGGTATTGACGACGCCGAAGTTTCCCGAGAAGGCGTTGTCACCGCCCTCGACGGTCCAGCTTGGTTCGGGCCCGAAGATGCTCCATCCGGTGAGATCGCCGGATTCGAATCCGGGATTGGTCAAGAGTTCGGCCGGGGACGAGATAGCCATGGCCAGAATCAGGAACAGAGGCAGCAGGGTTTTCATGGGGGCGTTCTCCTGGTGGTTCATCGTCATGCGGGGCGGTTTTTTTGAAATGTAATCGTTTACTATTGGGAAACTATCAATATGACCGAGGGCTGTAAAGAGTTTTTTTCAATCTTTTTTTGAGGGGGCGTCCGCCGAAAAACGGGCCGGCATTGCGGCGATTTGGCGGGCGAACCAGGCGGCGCTGTCCTTGGGGATGCGCCGCTGCGTTTCGAAATCGACCCAGACCAGGCCGAAGCGCTGGCGGTAGCCGCACTGCCATTCGAAGTTGTCCATCAGCGACCAGACGAAATATCCCTGAAGCGGCACGCCCTGATCCATGGCGCGGCGGGCCTGGGCGAAGTGGTCGCGCAGGTAGCGGATGCGACGTTCGTCGCGGATGCGGCCATCGGGGCCGGGACCGTCGGCATGGCTGCAGCCGTTTTCGGCGATCAGGAGGCGGGCGGGGGCGTAGTCGCGATGCACACGCACGAGCAGATCGTGCAGACCTTCGGGATAGACCTCCCAGCCCATGTCGGTCAGTTCCTCGGAAGGCGCTGGCGGTACGACGTCGGGGGGGCTGCCGGCGGGTTCGCGCTCCGCGGCGCGGACGATGGCCCGCGTATAGTAGTTGATGCCGAGCACGTCGCAGGGCGCGGCGATGGTGTCAAGATCGCCGGGCCGGACAAAGGGCAGGGGGCCATCCGGCAGCCACCTGTGGTGGCGATAGGCCTCCGCGACATCGTCCGGATAGCCGCGCCCAAAGAGGGGATCGAGAAACCAGCGGTTGAACTGGCCGTCGTACAGGTGCGATGCGCGCCGGTCGGTGTCGCGGTCCGAGGCCGGATAGGCCGGCGTGAGGTTGAGGACGATGCCGACGCTGGCGTTCCGGGCATTGGCGCGAATGATCGGCACGGCCTGGCCGTGGGAGAGCAGCAGGTGGTGGGCGGCGGCGAGTGCCGCGGGGCCGTCGCGGAGGCCCGGGGCATGGATGCCCTGGGCATGCCCGAGCATGGCGATGCACCAGGGTTCGTTGTGGGTGAACCAGTGCTGGACCCGGTCGCCAAGGGTGCGCGTGACGATGTCGACATAGTCGAGGAACGCTCCGACGGTGTCGCGGTTGGGCCAGCCGCCGCGATCCTGCAGGGCTTGCGGAAGGTCCCAGTGGTAGAGCGTGGCATAGGGGGTGATGCCGCGCCGCAGCAGTTCATCCACCAGCTGCCCGTAGAAATCGAGTCCCGCGGGCTGGAAGCGACCGCGGCCGTCGGGAAAAATCCGGGGCCAGGCGATGGAAAAGCGATAGGCCGGGATGCCGAGATCGGCGAGCAGCGCGACATCGTCCTTGAAGCGGTGGAAATGGTCGCAGGCGACTTGCGCATGGTCGCCGTTGGCGATGCGGCCCGGGGCGAGGCAGAAGCGGTCCCAGATGGATTCGCCGCGCCCGCCCTCGGCGGCCGCGCCTTCGATCTGGAAGGCGGAGGTCGCCGCGCCCCAGACGAAATCGGATGGAAAGCGTAGCGTCTCCATGGGATTAGTGTTCGAACTGCAGGGTGAAGGGATTGAAGCGGTTCTTGGCGAAGACGTACCACGCCGCGGTGGAGACGAAGCCCTTGTCGGGATCGACCCAGTCATAGCCGCCGGTGCGGTTGACGGTGTAGGGGATGCCGCGGGTGCGGACGCCGCCGATGTCGATATCGCGCAGCAAGTGGTCCATCTGGTTGGCGTAGAAATTGCCGCGCCCGGCTTCGCCGACGGCGAAGAACCCGCAGGCCATGTGGCCGAGGCCGTCGTTCCAGAGATTGCCGGTGATGCCGGCATCCGGCCCGTGCCAGACGCCGGTGACGCGGCGTCCGTTGACTTGAACGGTTTTACGGAAGCGCGGGTCGCGGTCGGGGATGTCCATCAAGGCCCGGGCCTCCGGACCATAGGCCATGGCGCGCCAGGTATAGAGATCCAGCGGCAGATCGTTGCCGTGGAGCGAGGCATCGAGCCAAAGCCGGATCTGGCGGGCCTTTTCCTGTTCGCCGAGAAGCTGGAACACCGCATAGGCATCGATGTTGCCCTCGTGATGGCCGTGATCCTCGTGCAACTTGCGGTCGCCGTTGCGCCAGCCGTGCTGGACGTAGCCGCCGAGGCTGCGGGTGGCGGGGGTGTACCACGACAGCAGGAGGTCGCAAAGCAGGCCTTGGATTTCATCGTACCGATCGGAGCCGGTTTCCTGCTCGTGATGCCGGTAGGCCAGCAGCAGCCAACACAGGTCGCCCATCCAGCGGTCGTTCATGTCGCCGACACGGTATACGGGCCGTCCGTCTTCTTCGGTGCGGTTCGCGGTCTGGTAGAAGCCGCGGGGCTCGCCGGCGACGAAGAAGTTCTGCAGCGTGCCGTCGGGGGTTTCGCGGTCGGTGGCGGCGGCGTAGAAATCGAGGATGCGCTCGGCGCGTTCCGTTTCGCCCTTCAGGAGAAACGCCATGGCGGCCAGGGCGTTGTTGAACGTCTGGAGCTGCGGGTCCTGCATGGAGCCGAGGAGCTGCTGTTCCGGGGTGGTGGTGTCCTGCACCTGCTTGAGCCACTCAAGAACGAGGGGATCTTCCGGCGCGAGGGCGTCGTCGTTGCGGGCCCCGGATGCGGATCGGGTTCCCGAAGGCGGCGGCGTCCCGATGCGGTCCAGGCGCAGGACGCCGTTTTCCACGGCATGGGGCTGGCCGTTCAGGACGACGGGGACATCAGCGAGCGAGGCGGGCAGCGGCAGGTTGAGGCCGCCGGGCGGCGAGGCCTGGCCTTCTAGATCGATGTGCAGCGTGCCGTCGGTCAGGCGCATGCGGTAGCCCACGGTGCCGAACTGCGTGGGCAGGTTTTCCGCGAGCACGCCTTCCTCAAGCCAGGCGGGATCGATCCCGGCCGCCAGCACCAGGGCATCGTTGTCCTCGAAGACGAACAGGGAGCGCACGGCGTTGACGTAATCGGCGCCGACCCAGGTGTGGGGCATGTCACCGATGTAGGCCGGGGTCCGCAGGGAGGTGTGCGTGACTTCGCCCATATGGTTCCAGGCGGCGGGCCGCACGGCGTCGCGCACGAAGAAGCGCAGGGCGTCGAGTGCCCGGTCGCGCCAGCCCAGGCGCACGAAGGCATCGGCGTTGCGCACCTCGTAGGGCGTATAGAGTTTCGCGCCGTCCGGCTCCATGCGGGAGACCAGCTCCTGCCAGTAGATATCGAAGGTATTGGTCCCGTAGGGCTGGGGCAGATGATCGCGCTCGTCGGCGACCATGATGCCCATCGTGGTCGAGGTGGGATCGAAATCGGCCAGCTCGACGCAGCCGGGGAGGGCTTCGAGGCCGGCGTCCTGAATGACCCGCCGCATCGAGGCGTAGAAGTCGCGGCGGACGGATTCCTCTTCTTCGCGCAGCCAGGCGGCGTCTTGGTCGTGGCCGAAGCGTTCGGCGAGGACGATGGCGTCCTTGATGCCGCGCAGCAGCCAGAAGCCGTCCCAGTAGCTGTGCTGGGCCGGGTAGTAGCCCTCATGGCTGTTGGAGTGCGGCAAAAGACCGTAATAGGCCTGCTTGGCGGGGTCGTCGCGGTATTCGGCGGTCATCCGCCGTTCGCGCAGCATGCGGGCAAAGCGGATGGACTGGATGGCGCCGGGGACTCTGTTGCGGACGAAATCCTCGTCGCCGGTGTAGTCGAGATACTGGCGGATAATGAATGGATACTGGCCCTGGCTGTCATACTCGTGGCCTTCGCCGCTGGTCGGATCGGAATTGTAGGCCACCGCATGGCCCGTTTCCAGAATCATCCACGGCACCCAGCCATCCTCGCGGATGTGTTGCGCATAGGTTTCGATGAAGGAGCGCACCATGTCGGTGATGCCGCAGCGCAGGGTGGCCACGCCGGTCAGCACGCCGTCGCGCATCCAGGCGTGGTTGTAGTTGCGCGGGCCCGGCTTGAACCACGGCCCGTCGCGGTTGATCAGGATGTAGGCGAGATTGCTCTTCATCACGTCGATCAGGCGCGGCTCGGGAATTTCGATCCGCGGCAGGGCCAGGCGTTTCGTCCATTGCGCGCGCTGTTCCGCCCACAGGGCTTCGAAGCCGGCGGAGGGATCCGCGAGCCACTCCGGGGGCGGCGCGGCGTCGGGATAGAGCGGAAAGACCGCAACGACATCCGTGGCGGAACCGGCGGCGGCCTTCAGGTCGAACCAGGCGGCGGCGCCGACCTTGCCTTCGTCGTCGCGGGCCGCCGCGGTTTTCGGCAGTTCGCCGCGCAGGAGGTATTCGCCGATTTCGCCTTCGGCCAGCGGGGCCGCGCCGACGGCGGCGGGCGCGGTCGGCAGCAGGAGACGCAGGGCGCCGTCGACGAAGAATGACGTCGGCTGGTTTTCGGCGGCGGCTTCAAACCGGCCCTCGCGGATGGGACTGTACCCGCCGTGCTGCCAGCCGGGATTGAGTTGGACGGGGCGGATGGCCAGCGCCAGGCGGGCATCGGGCGGGATGGAGGAGTCCGTGACGAACCGGTAGCGCACGGCCGTATAGCGGCCACCCTCGGGGCCGTCCATGGCGGCGGACATCTCCAGATGCCAGCCCTCGCCTTTCCAGCGAACGGTTGGCAGTGGCAGAATTCGGTCGGCCAGCGCGAGGTCGATTTCGACATCCGCCCACGTGTGCAATGTTCCGCCCAGCCAGAGCATGGGCTGGACGCTGAAGGCATTCTTGAACGGCTCGATGATGCCGGTCTCGCTGAAGAGCGATTCGTGGTGTTCCTCCGGCAGGCCGACGATGGTCCAATACTCCTGCAAGCGGCTGAGCCACATTGGAAAGAGGTCGCGGCGGATGTTGCGCGCCTTGGCCTGGTAGTGTCGGATGGGCGTGGCCTGCTCTTCGGCGCCCTTGATTTCGATGCGGGCCAGCGCGGCCGGCGCGCCGCTGTTTTGGAGGACGGTCACACGCAGCATCCGCACGGGCCGGGCGGCGAAGAAGTGCTGGTTTTCGCCGCCGGTGGCGTTTTGCTGCGCGACGAGGGGCTCCCAGGCATCGCCGTCTTCGGAGGCTTCGACGGTGTATTCCGAGGCGTAATCCTCCAACCAGGTCAGGGCCACGCCGCCCAGCGCCATGGTTTCGGGCAGGGTGGCGGTCAAGGCGGCGGAGCCGTTGTCCGGCGCACGCCAGGCCGTGTCGAGGCGGCCGTCCACGGCCAGTTCCGGCGAGCTTCCGGATTCGGAAGACGTGGCGGCGGCCTGCAAGCGCTCGGCGCCGGTAAAGAAGCGCACGTCCCAGATGGAGTTGCCCCAGCCGGTGCCGCGCTGGGTGCAGTGGATGCGGAGGAAGCGGGTTTCCACGGGGGTGAAAAAGACGAAATCAGGCCCGCCGTCGCCTTCCTTAACGGTATAGATGGTGCGCCAGCTTTCGCCGTCGTCGGAGACCTGGATCTCGTAATTCTCGGCAAAGGCGGTTTCCCAGAGGATCCGCAGGCCGCTCAGTTCGATGGGGCGGGGGAACTCCACCTGCCACCATTCATCGTCGGTGAAGGCGCTGCTCCAGCGCGTGGTGGAATCGCCGTCAATGGCGTTCTCGGCGCCCAGCGCGCCGCCCTGGCCGCTCGAGGCCGTCGCCTGCATGCCCCAGGACCGCTGGCACAGTTCCCACGGATTGAACGAGACCTCCCAGAGCGAGAAGCCCCATTGCGTGGCACGTTCGCGGAGATCGAGCTTCACGTAACGGACGGGACGGGGAGTGAACGCGATGATCTCGGTGCCACCTTTGCCCTTCGTTGTGGCGTGCACCTCTTCCCAGTTTTCGCCGTCGGCGGAAACCAGCACCGCATAGGCGCGGGCGTAGGCGTCTTCCCAGCGCAACCGAAGACCGCCGAGGAATTCCTCCCGGCCGAAATCGACGGCCCACCACTGGGCGTCGGCGAAATCGCTGCTCCAGCGGCCGATGGGCGCGAGGGCCTGTTCGGGAGACCAGTCCGCCTCCTGCGAGGACGCGGTCGCGACCCACTGCGGCCGGGGGGCCAGCGGCATCAGGCGTGCGGCTTCCGAATCCGCAGCAGGGGATTCTTCCCCGATGGCTCCGCTTGCAGCCAGAGTCATGGCAACTGCCATTCCCGCAATTTTCCATCGTCCTGTTGATCCGGCCATGATTGCCTCCGTTGCATGTCGCACCTGTTTGTAAACGATTACATTTCTAGAATACGGCGCAAGGCGTGTCAAGGGGTTTTGTGAAAAAATCGCGCACAAAATTGGACAGAGGTGGATCGTGTACAAACTGAACCCTGGGTTCCCGGATCGAATCCGTTTCATCCTGTCATTCGTAGCTGAAAATGGTTTTCCGGCTGTTCCTCTCTCCTCTTCCTTCTCCTGATTCGTGATGATTCGAGTGATTCGTGGTTATCTTGTCTTTCCGGTGTTCCGACCGGATTCGGGTAAACCGCGGGTAAACCGCGATACCCGGCGGCGTCATTCCGCGGTTGCCAAGCGGGGGGCCAGGCGGTACATTCCAAACAGACGGAAACGCGGTGGTTCTTTGAGTCGACAGATTTGACATTCTTCCCTGCCATGTACGACAGGGGCTTGGTTCTCCTACCCAACACTACTGACACCGGGAGCTGGTGTTCGCTTGTGGACGGCATGTCCGTTCTGCCGGAAGTTCCGGAAAGCAGGCGACAGGTTCCCACCTTATCCTCATAAGGTCAGGAGAGACGCTCCATCGGCATGGTGGGGATTTTTTTGTCGGGTTTTTTGCATGGCATAGGCGGGCGGAGAGGTGATAGGTTCCCGGTCGCCATGAGTTTTATTCAACGCGTCAAAAATGTGTTCAGCGGCCGCAAGGCCCCGCATGCCCCGGCGGTTCCGCCGACGGTCCCCAAACCGCCGAAGCCCCATCCCAAGAAGTCGTCCGCCGTGGCGCGGACGGTCGAAAAGAATCCACGGGCGAACGATCCGGCCAAGGTGCGCGGCGGTCCGCACAAGAAACGCGGCCAGCACCATCCGCCGCCGCAGCCCCGGCGCCATTCGGGCGCCCCCGCCCGCGAGGCGCCGGTCTCGGACTGGGATCCGGCCACCTATGCGGTGGCGCCGGCGGAGGGCAAGACGCGCTTTCTGGACTTGGACCTGCCCGACGTGCTGCGGCACGCCCTGGCCGACCTGGACTTCCGCTACTGCACGCCCATCCAGGCCAAGGCGCTGCCGGTGGCGCTGGATGGTCGCGATGTCTGCGGGCGGGCCCAGACGGGCACCGGCAAGACGGCGGCCTTCCTGCTGTCGATTTTCAAGCATTTGCTCGACCATCCGGCGGCGCCCGACCGACGCAAGGGCTATCCGCGCGCGCTGATCATGGCCCCCACGCGCGAGTTGTGCATGCAGATCGCGCGCGACGGCGAGGCCCTGGGCCGCCATACCGGCCTGCGGCTGCTGGCGGTATATGGCGGCATGGACATGCAGGCCCAGCGGGCGGCGCTGCGCGACAAGCATGTCGATGTCATTGTCGCGACGCCCGGCCGCCTGCTGGATTTCCGCCAGCGGCAGGACGTGGATTTTTCGAAGGTGGAGATCCTGGTCATTGACGAAGCGGACCGCATGCTCGACATGGGCTTCATCCCCGACATCCGACGGATCGTCTATGGCTGCCCGCCGAAGCATCAGCGGCAGACGTTTTTGTTCAGCGCGACCTTGACGCCGGACGTGACCCGCCTGGCGTCGCAATGGATGCGCGATGCGATCACGATCGACATCGAACCCGAGCATGTCGCCGCGGAAACCATTGATCAGCGCGTCTACATCACCACCGCCCGCCAGAAGTTCACCATTGTCTACAACCTCCTTCGGGAGATGAAGCCCGAGCGGGTGATCATCTTCGGCAACCGGCGCGATTCGACCGAGCGCCTTTGCGAGAATCTGCGCCACCAGGGGATGGATGTCGCGCTGCTCTCGGGCGCGGTGGAACAGCGCAAGCGCGTCAAGGTGCTGGAGGATTTCCGCAGCGGCAAGGTGCCCATCCTGGTGGCGACGGATGTCGCCGGCCGCGGACTGCACATTCAGGGCGTCGATTTGATCATCAACTTCGACATACCGGAGCAGGCGGAAGACTACGTGCACCGCATCGGCCGCACCGGGCGGGTGGGGGAGAAGGGGACCTCGATCACCTTCGCCGACGAAATCGACAGCTACTACATTCCCGCGGTCGAGGAGTACATGAAGCAGCCGCTGAAGTGCGTGTCGCCACCGGAGGAGTGGCTGACGCCGCTGTCGAAAGACATGCTGCCTCGCCAGCGCCGGCCGCGGCCGGACTCTGCTCCCGGCGGCGGCCGGAACTCCGGACGACCGGGCGGTCGCGGGCCGCAAGGGGGCGGGCGCCCCCGGCGGCGCTGATCGGCGGCATGGCGCCGCGCGCCTCGGCCTCGTTGGGTTATGCGGGCAGGCGCGTCAGCAGCCATTCATAGAAGAGGCCGGCCACTTCCCAGAGCCATTTCACGTGGCCGAGAAAATCGCGCCCGGCATCCGCAAACGAACCGCTGCCCATGGCCACCAGGGCGGCGGTGATCGACCCCACGTTCAGGCAATAGATCAGGGTATAGGAAAAGAGCCGACCGTGCTCGCGGATATCGGGCTGGCGGAAGGTCAGGAAGCGGAGGGTGAAGGTGAGGTGGAACGACCACGTCAGCCCAATCCAGAAGAGAAAGATGGGCGAGTAGGGACGAACGGCGGGCCAGAGCCAGACGGAGAGCAGCCAGAGCGCCGCCACCAGGAAGGTATACAGGGGGAAAGAGTAGGGGGACAGGGTCACCCAGGCATTGTTTTTGGTGACCCGGACGCTGCCGCCGCGCGCCGATACGCGCAGGCCATAGGCCCGGCCGCCGAACAGCACCGACCAAAGCGCGTGGGTCAATTCGTGACCCAGCACATAGGTGCGCGTCAGGGGGGGCAGCAACAGCCAGATGATGCCCCAGATGACGATCCCCGCCACCGCCGCAAAGGCGTCCAGCAGGGGCAGGCGGGTCGGCGACTGCGCCAGGATGATCCCCGCCCGCCAAAGCGACAGGCTCAGGGCTGCGCCCAACGGCAGCAGCACCAGACCCGTCACGAACTTGGATAATCGCAGCCACATATCGCCAGAACCTACGGAATCCGGGCGCGCAAGGCAATCACGGGAGAGCGGTTGTGGATAACCTGTGAACGGGGAAAGGGGGGGCGAATGCTTTTTTCGTTGCAAGACATTGCGGTGCATCGAAATAAATAATTTGCATTTTTAAAGGTTTTTTCTGTTGACGGTTGGTGGGTCAAAGTGGGATAAAGTGCATCAGAAGGAAGGCCAAATGGAGCGTCGTGTCACAACTGAATTGCAGGAGTTGCTGAACGCGGGCGCCTTCGTCGGGAGCTATACCCACACGCTGGACGGCAAGAAGCGCGTGACGATTCCATCGGATTGGCGCGAGGCGGCGGGGGAGCCCGTCTTGTTTATTCTGCCGGGGGTGAATGAAAAATGCCTGTATGTCTACACCGCGCGCGAGATGGCGCAGCGCCTGGAGAAGGTGCGCACGGCTTCGGTGGCGAATGTGCAGGCGCAGCGATTTTTGCGGGATTTCTTTTCGCGCGCGGATCGCGTCGCCCTGGATGCCCAGGGGCGGATTCGCGTGAAGGATGCCCTGCTGGACTATGCCGGGATCATCAATCAAATGCTGTTGGTCGGCGTGGGTAGTCGGTTTGAACTATGGAGTCCGGAATCATGGAACGAGCAGAGTTCGCAACTGGATCAATCGAAGTTCGCGGAAGCGGTCCAATATATCGGCTTCTAAGTTTTCTCGGCGCGTTCTTCCTGGGCATCGGCCCGGGCGTGGAGCGGCGGGAAGAGAACGAGAACTGGTGGGACCGCGAGGAGCCGTTGCCGCCGCGGAGCGGCGGGGCGGCCATACTACCGGGACGCCAGGCGGAATTGTTCGACGACGCCGGGCAAGCGATCTATACCCCCGCCCCCACGGCGGTCCGGCCCGGAAAGGCGCCGGCCGCCCGGCCGGCGCCGCGGACGCTTCCCCAGACGGTGGTGTCGGTGCGGTCCCGCTCGGCGACCTCGGCGCGAGTCCTGACGACCACGCGCGTCGCGACGGCCACCCGCGTGGCGGCGGTGTCGAAAGGCGCCCGGGCGGCGCGCGGCACGGTGGCGCGCCAGCTCATGATGAGCCAATCCATTTCTAGCGGCAGGGAGGCAGCGCGTTGGTTCTCCGTTCCCCAACGCGTCCTCCTGCCGCGCTATCAGTTGTTCGAAGGGGCCTCGGGGGTCTCCGAGGATGCCGGCGGCTTGCGGATTCGTCCGGAATCCCGGCGGGCCTCCCACGGTCACGTATGGTTTGTGTAATGCCATGAGGTGACGCATGGTCCATGTACCGGTTTTGCTGGAGGAGACCGTTGCCCATCTGGTGACGGGGCCGGGCGGCTGGTATCTGGATGCTACGGCGGGGGCCGGGGGACATGCCTCGGCCCTGTTGGCCGCGGCCGGACTGGATACCCGCCTGCTGGCCATGGACCGGGATGGCGAGGCGCTGGAACTGGCCCGTTCCGCGCTGGCTCCGTTTGGCGATCGGGTGATCCTGGAGCGGGCCAATTTCGCCGATTTGACCGAGGTGGCCGCCCGCCATGGATTGCGGGGCTTTCGCGGGATCCTGCTGGATCTGGGCGTGTCGTCGATGCAACTGGACCGGCCGGAGCGCGGGTTCAGCTTTCGGGGCGAGGCGCCGCTGGACATGCGGATGGATGACCGCCAGGCGTTGACGGCGGCGGAGCTGCTGCGGCGGCTGTCGCCGGGCGAGTTGGAGTCGGTGTTGCGCCGCTATGGCGAAGAATCGATGGCGCGGCGCATCGCCAAGGCCGTGGCCGAGGTCCAGGCGCGCGGCGAGCCGCTGGAGACCACGGCGCAGTTGGCGGCGCTGGTGGAGCGGGCGAAAGGCGGCCGGCGCGGACGCATTCATCCGGCCACGCAGACGTTCCAGGCGCTGCGGATCGCGGTGAATGGCGAGTTGGAGGCCCTGGAAAAGGCCCTGCCGTCGGCCCTGAGCCTGCTGGCGACGGGGGGGCGGCTGGCGGTGATCAGCTTTCACAGTTTGGAAGATCGCCTGGTGAAGCAATTCATGGTGGCCCACGAGGGTCGAATGGAATCCCTGGCCCGGGGCGGACGTCGCTGGGTGGGGGAGGTGCCGCGGGGGCGTCGGGTGGTGCGCAAGCCCGTGACGCCCGCGGAGGCCGAGGTGCAGCGCAATCCGCGCGCCCGGACGGCCAAGCTGCGCATACTGGAAAGGATGGCATGAGATGGACAAGCGGAATCGACGACACGGACATGATGGCAACCGGCTGATCTTCTGGGGCGTGCCCTTGATGGCGCTGGTGGCGGCGCTGGGCATGGTCTATCTGCATTTGCACGGCACCTGCACGGGGATCGGGCAGAACATCACGCGGCTGGAGCGGGAATACGCGGAACTGCGCAAGGAAGTCCTGAATGAAGAGCACCACTGGGTGGCGGCGCGATACATCGGCAACATGGAGGCGCTGCTGGATCGCCACGGCCTCCAGATGTCGTTTCCGGAGCCGGATCAGGTCATTCGGCTGAACCGGCAGGAGCCGGTTCCGCCGACCCAATATGCCCGGCAGGGCAGCCCGATCTAAACGTGGTTGACCGGGGCTACATGTGGCGGGTGGCGCTGGTCAGCGTGGTGCTGCTGGCGGTTTGGGGGGGGCTGTCGGCCCGGCTGGTGCAATTGCATCTGGGCCCGAACCGGGAGCTGCGCGAGGGGGTGCGCCGGCAGCATCGCATCCGCCAGAACCTGCAGGTGGGGCGCGGGCGCATCCTGGACCGCAACGGCAACACGCTGGCCCTGGACCTGACCCACTACGACATCGTCGTCACGCCCGGCGAAGTCTACAGCAATCGCCAGGTGCATGTGTTCAGTTCGCATCTTTCGCGGACGCTGGGGAAGGACTACACGGAAGTCTTTCAGAGGATCAATACTCCCCATTCGCAGTATTACCGGCTTGAGCGGCAGGCGCCGGAGGGCCTCGCGGAGCGCGTCAGGCGCCTCCAACTGCCCGGCATGCGCTTCGATGCTGTCAACACCCGGCAGTATCCGCAGGGCGCATTGGCCAGCCACCTGATCGGATTCGTCAATCTGGAGGGGCTGGGCAGCGGCGGGACGGAGCAGCGCTGGGATTCGCTGATCAAGGGCCGCGCCGGGTTCCGGCTGGGCGAAAAGGACGGCCTGCGGCGCGAGGTCTACTCTCGGCGCTCGCTCGAAGTGTCCCCCCAGGAGGGCGCCAACGTTCACCTGACGATCGACCAGAACGTCCAGTACTTCGTCGAGCGCGGCCTGGATTACGCCATGACGACCTTCCATCCGGAAGCGGCCTGGGCCATTGCGCAGGAGGTGCGCACGGGGGCGATCCTGGCGATGGCCACGCGGCCCACCTTCGATCCGAACCGGTACAACGAATTTCCGGACGAGGCGCGCATGAACCGCGCGATCGGCTACAATTTCGAGCCGGGGTCCATCTTCAAGGTCGCCGTGGTCGCGGCGGCGATCAACGAAGGCGTGGTGCGGACCAACGACGTATTCGACTGCGAAAGGGGCTTGTGGTCGTATGCCGGCCGTCCGTTGCGCGACTACCGGTCGCATGGCGAGTTGGATGTGACGGGCATTCTGCGCAAGTCCAGCAACATCGGGGCCGCGAAGATCGCCGTGGAACTGGGCGAGGACCGGCTTTACCGCTACCTGCGCGAGTTTGGGGTGGGCCGGCGCACGGAGATCGAACTGCCCGGCGAAGAGGCCGGCTTTCTGGCGCACCCGAAGGACTGGTATCCGATCAGCATCACGCGCATCGCCATGGGCCACCAGGTGTCGGTGACGGCCCTGCAGATGCTCAACATGATGTGCGCGATCGGCAACGACGGATTTCTGATGCGGCCGTATCTGGTGCAGCGCGTGGTCGATCGCGATGGCGTGGTGCTGCACCAGGGGGCGCCGGACGTCATCGCCCGGCCCGTCACGGAACGCACGGCCGCGTTGATGCGCACCATGTTGACCGAAGTCACGCGGCCGGGCGGCACGGGGGAGCGCGCGGCGGTGGCCGGCTATGCGGTGGCCGGCAAGACCGGGACTGCCCAGAAGGTCCTGCCCGGCGGCGGCTATGCGCAGCGGGAAAACGTCGCCGCCTTCATGGGCATGCTGCCGGCGCACCGTCCGGAAATCGCCTTCATCGTGGTGCTGGACAATCCCCAGCCACTTCGCACGGGGGGCCGGACGGCGGCGGAGGTGTTTGCGCTCATGGCCAAGCCCGCCGCCCGCTATCTGGATATTCAGCCGTCGGACGGGGCGGCGGCGCGGGGCGGGCCATGAACGGGAGCGGCCCGGCCAATGGGCGCGGCGCCGGACGCGTCATGAAACTGGGGCGCCTGCTGCGGGCGACCCCGACCGCCCAGCTTACCGGCTCCGCGGCCACGGAAGTGAAGGGCCTGGCCTACGATTCGCGACAGGTGCAGCCCGGGTTCCTGTTCTTCGCGTTGCCCGGCGCCACCACCAGCGGCGCGCTGTTTTTGGATGAGGCGATCCGCCGCGGTGCGGCGGCCGTGGCCGGCGAGCCGGGCCTGCATGTGCCCAAAGGCCTGCCCGTGGTGCAGGTGGCGCCGCTGCGCCCCGCCATGGCGGACCTGGCCGCCGAACTGTATGGCCATCCCTCGCACACCCTGCGCGTGATCGGCATCACCGGCACCAACGGCAAGACCACCTCCAGCTTCATGGTTCGCGACATCCTGCGCGCGGCCGGGACGCCGACCGCCCTCATCGGGACCATCCATTACGAATTCGGCGGGCGCCATCTGGCGGCCGGCCGGACCACGCCCGAAGCCCCGGATGTTCAGCGGATCCTGGCCGAAAGCCTGCAGGCCGGCGAACAGGCGCTCGCCATGGAAGTCTCCTCGCAGGGGCTGGCTGCCGACCGCTTGCGCGGGACCCGGTTCTCCGCCGCGATCTTTACCAACCTCACCCCCGAACATCTCGATTTCCACCGCACCATGGAGGAATACTTCCATTGCAAGCGGCGGTTGTTCGAGGAGCTGCTGGACCCCGCACCCGACGTGCCCGCCGTGATCAATCTGGACGACGACTTCGGCCGGCGGCTGGCCGAAGACCCGTGCCTGGAAAATCGCGTGCTGGGCTATGGCCTCGCCGCCGCCGCGCCGGTGCGAGCCGTCGACGTTCGCCGCTCCGAGCGAGGCACCGGGTTCACGGCGGTGACCCCGTGGGGCGAGGCGCGGGTCGAACTGGCCGTGGCCGGACGCTTCAACGTTTCCAACGCGCTGGCGGCCATGGCCGTTTGCGGCGCGTGGGGCGTGCCGCCCGGCCGGATGGCGGCCACCCTGTCCGCGATGCCGCCGGTGCCCGGCCGATTGGAGCGGATTCCCGATCCGAAGGGAGGACGATTTGTCTTCGTGGATTACGCGCACAGCGAAGACGCCCTGCGAAACGTGCTGGGCGCCCTGCGCGAAACCTTCTCCGGGCGGCTGATCTGCGTGTTCGGGTGCGGCGGCAATCGGGATGCCGGCAAACGGCCCCGGATGGGGGCCGTGGTTTCGGAAGGGGCCGATCAGGCGGTGGTCACCAGCGACAATCCCCGCAACGAAGACCCCTCGGCGATCATCGAACAGATCGTGGCCGGAATGGATCCGGCCCGCCCGATCACCGTGGAGCCCGATCGCGCCGCGGCCCTTCGTGCCGCCTTGCGGGAGACCCGCCAGGGAGACGTCCTGCTGGTCGCGGGCAAGGGCCACGAGACCTATCAGGAAATCGGCGGCCGCATGACCCCCTTCGACGACCGCCAGGTCTTGCGCGACGCCCTCCGCTGACGCCCCGCGCGTTTTCCACGGCATGGAAAACTTTCGGCCAGATTTTCCACAGCATGGAAAAATCGCCTGTCCCGCTTCAGCGGGATTTTCCACGGCATGGAAATCTGTCGCTTGCATGGAAATCGCGCTCTGTGAGAGTATGCGGCCCGACGCGGTTGGACATGTCGTCCACCGTCCATTGCGCAAGGAGTTTGGCCATGTCAGATCGTTTTCAGCCTTTGGACCTGCCTTCCGTGGCATCGTGGGTGTTTGGGGAGCTGGACCGCCGCGGATCCATTTTCGGGATCCCGCAGGCGTTTTTCTTTCGTCCGCAACCCGGCGACGCCTTCCGTACGGCGCTCTTTGGCCAGGCGCTGGAGACGCCCTTCGGGGTGGCGGCCGGGCCGCATTCGCAAATGGCCCAGAATATTCTGGCCGCCTGGCTGCAAGGGGCGCGCTTCATCGAGCTGAAGACCATCCAAACCCTCGACGAGCTCGAGGTGTCCAAGCCCTGCATCGACATGCAGGACGAGGGGTACAACGTCGAATGGTCCCAGGAGCTGAAGATCGACCAGTCGTTCAACGAATACCTCATGGCCTGGGTGTTGATCCACGCGCTCCACCACAAGCTGGGGATGGGCGGAACCCCGGGGCTGATCTTCAACATGAGCGTGGGCTACAATCTCGAGGGCATTCTCCAGGACAATGTGCAGGGCTTTCTGGCGCGCATGGAAAATGCCGGCGAGGCGCTGGACGCGGCCATCGCCGCCGTCGCCAAGGTGTATCCGGCGGTCCAGGATCTGGCCATCCCGTCGCGGCTTTCCGACAATGTCACGCTCTCCACCATGCATGGCTGCCCGCCGGACGAGATCGGCCGGATCGCGGCCTACCTGATCGAAGAGCGCGGCTATCACACCAGCGTGAAGCTTAATCCGACGCTGCTGGGGCCTGAAACCCTCCGCGGGATTCTGAATGAAACGCTCGGGTTCAAGCAGGTGACCGTGCCGGATGAGGCCTTCGGCCACGATTTGAAGTATCCGGATGCGCTGACCATCCTGAACGATCTTCGCACTCGCGCCGCCCGGAAGGGCGTGGCGTTTGGCGTCAAGCTCTCCAACACCCTGGAAGTGATCAATCATCGCCCGGTGTTCAACGCCAAGGAAAAGATGATGTATCTGTCGGGGCGGCCCCTGCAGGCGATTACCGTGAGCCTGGCGGCCAAACTGGCGGCGGAGTTCAAGGGCGACCTGTCCATGTCCTATGCCGGCGGAGCGGACTGCTGGAATGTGGCCGACTTGCTGGCGGCCGGCATGACCACCATCACCTCCAGCTCCGATTTGCTGCGGACGGGCGGCTATGCCCGGTTGCTGCAGTATATCGAGGAAACCGCCGCCGCCATGAAGTCCGCCGGGGCGGCCGACCTGCCGGCGTTCATTCTGGCCCGGGCCGGCGGGGGCGGCGCGGATGTGCGCTCCGCCGCGCTGGCCAACCTGCTGGCCTACGCCGAAGCGGTGAAACAGAACTCGCTCTACCACCGCGATACCTTCGAGCGGCAGGGCACCAAGACCCGCCGCCCCCTGGGGATCTTCGATTGCGTCAAGGCGCCCTGCGTGGAAACCTGTCCGATCGATCAGGACGTGCCCGCCTACATGGAAGCGGTCCGGGGCGGCGAACTGGACGAGGCCGCGGCGATCGTCCGGCGCGACAACGTGATGGGGGCCACCCTCGGGCGCGCGTGCAACCACGCGTGCGAAACGACCTGCGTGCGCACCCATCTGGATCAGCCGCTGGCCATCCGCGAAATCAAGCGCTTCATCATGGAAAACGGCCAGGATCCGGCGCTGGTGGTTGGGCCGTCGCGCCCCGGCCGGGTGGCCATCATCGGGGCCGGCCCCTGCGGGCTGTCCGCGGCGGGATTCTTGCGCGAAGGCGGGCTGGAGGTCGTGGTTGTCGATGCCCGGCAGCAGGCCGGCGGCATGACCACGACCACACTGCCCCAATACCGCTCCCTGCCGGCGGTGGTTCAGCAGGATGTGGCGCGGCTGGAGGCCGCGGGCGTCGTCTTCCGCTTCGGCCAGGTCGCCGGACGGGACTTCACGCTGGATGGATTGCGCGGCGAGGGATTCGAGTTCATCGTCGTGGCGGTCGGCGCGCAGAAAGGCATCCCCCTTGGCATCGATGGCCAGGACGCCCAGGGTGTTCTTGACGGCATGGATTTCCTGCGCATGGCGCGCGACGGCGAACTCACCGTGCTCAACGGGCAAATCGGCGTGGTGGGCGGCGGCGATGTCGCGATGGACTGCGCCCGCGTGGCCCGGCGGCTCGGCGGCGAGGTCACCGTCGTCTATCGCCGCACCATGGAAGAGATGCCCGCCCACCGCGAAGAGATCGTCGGCCTTCTCAAGGAAGGGATCCCGATCCGGGAACTGGCCGCACCCAAGGCCGTGGATGTCGCCCAGGACCGGGTGGCCGGGTTGCGGTGCGCCACCATGCAACTGGGCGAACCCGACGAGTCCGGCCGCCGCCGCCCCGTCGAAGTGCCCGGCCAGGACTTCACCCTGCCGCTGGATTTCCTGGTGGCCGCCATCGGCCAGCGTCCGGCGCTGGAATTCCTCGATGGTAGCGGAATCGAGTTCAATCGCAAGGGCTACATCGTGGCCGATGCGGTCGGCGCAACGTCCGTTCCGGGCGTTTTCGCTGGCGGGGACGCCGTCAACGAGGGGCCGCTCACCCTCGTCAAGGCCCAGGGCGACGGCAAGCGGATCGCGGCGGAGATTCTGCGGCAGGCCGCCGGTATCTCGGCCCCGCCGGACATCATGCGCTGCACCGGCGGACTCGATCTGTCGGCGGAAATCCGCCGCCGCGCCACGCGGGTGATGCGCGTCGGCATTCCCGAACTCCCCGCCTATGGCCGGATGGGATTCGATGAAGTCGTCCTGACCCTCCAGGCCGACGACGCCCAAACCGAGGCGAAACGGTGCCTGCGCTGCGACCGCTTTTGTTCGATCTGCACCAGCGTATGCCCCAATCGCGCGTTCCTGACCTACGAAAGCACGCCCTTCCAGGCCGATCTGCCAACGTGGACCCTCCAGGGCGGTCGCCCCGTCCCCGGCCGGCCGATCTCGTTTACCGTGGCCCAGGCCTACCAGACGGCGGTCCTGACCGACTTCTGCAACGAATGCGGCAACTGCGCGACCTTCTGCCCGACGGCCGGCCGGCCCTACGCCGACAAGCCCCGGCTTTATGTCTCGCAGAGCGAATTCGACGCGCAGGAAAACAACGCCTTCCGCTTTTCCGGCTCTGGTGCGGACCGGGAAATCGCCGGGCGGTTCAGTGGCGCGACCCATGTCCTGGCCCCCGCAGGCGACGGCTATGTGTATTCCGGTCCCGGATGGCGGGTGGAACTCGATTCCGCCCTCCAGCCAACCGGCACGCCCGAGATGACCGCTCCGGAAGGGACCCGCCTGGGCCTGTTGCCCGCAGCCACCCTGTCGGTGCTGCTGCGCGGCATCGCGCCGGAGCAACTGCCGGTTGTGCCTCGCCGACCCTGACCGCCAACGATCATGGGACCTGTTCGAGTAGAATTGGACAGGAAGGGCCAGGGGCAGTTCGTCCAGCCGCAACCTTTCCTGTTTCCGCCGGACCGCTTCGTGGCGGGCCCGTCCGAACCATCGGCCTGGACCTGCGTCCGCACCCGTCCGCGCTGGGAAAAGAAATTCGCCGAATGGTTGCATGGCCGGGGACAGGGGTACTATTTGCCCGTGTTCCATCACGAAACCATCAGCGGGCGGAAGCGGCGAATCAGCCAAATGCCGTTGTTTCCCGGCTATGTCTTCGTGGCGGGCGATTTCGACAAGAAAGACTTCGTCGAGACCGGCCGGGTGGCCTATGTCCTCAAGCCGCGCGGAGCGGCGGGCTCCGCGCAACTCGAATCCGAATTGCGGGGCATCTGGCGGGGATTGACGAGCGGCCTGTACGTGGAGCCCGTGCGCAACCTCGCCGCAGGCGAGATCTGCCGGATCATCGGTGGCCCCCTGCAAGGGGGCGAAGCCCGGTTCGAGCGCATGGGGCGCGGCGGCCGCCTGGTCCTGCAGGTGGAAATGATGGGCGGGGGAATCGCCGTCGAACTGCCGGCCCACGAGGTCGAGCCCGTTCGCTGAACGGCCGCCCCGTTCTCCGGCCGCTCAATACGCCGTCGTGCGGAACACCGGCTGGAACAGCCGGGTCTGCCGGGCGCAGATCGCCCGGACCGGACACACCGCACAATCCGGCTGCGTGGTTTCCGGGCAGCGCGACCGGTTCTGGAAGAAAAACCAGTCGATGGCCGCCGCCGAAAGGCCGGTCTGTTGCATGAGGCGTTCGATGGCTTCATACGTCGCGGCGCGGATCAACTCCTCCTCGCGTGGCTCCACCCGGCGCCGGGATTGGAGGCGCTCCCGGAGTTCTTCGTCGTCCACCCGCACCAGCCCGGTGCGCAGCGCACTGCGCTGCAGATGATAGTCGATGATCGGTTTGGCCGATTCCGGATCCGGCACGCTCAGGAACTTCTCCGGCCGGTTTTCCAGCGTGATGGCCAGCAGCATGGCTTTCTTGGCCAGCGGATCTTCGGCGTAGCCGGGAACCTCCGCCAGCAGCTCCAGCAGGGCCTGCAGGGGTTTGGGCGCGGACTGCGCGGTTTGCAGCAGTTGATCCGGGCGGGTGCGTCGGTGGGCAAACCACTGCGTCGATGCGCGGATAATCGCCAAATGCTCCGGCCACAGGGGGAGGGGATTGCGACCATGATCATCGAGAAACAACGCCTCGATGCGCGAATCCTCCAGCCGCTGCAGAGGGTCCGGGGCAAACACCATCGGGTCCCGCTGCCAGGCGCGGGTGGCGGCGCGGAAAAGATAGTCGGATCCCTTCAAGTCCCGCCCATCGATTCGCGCCACCATGGGCGCCGTCCAGCGGTCGTTCTCCAACCGCCAAAATCCGAACTGATGCGCACAGACAAAGAAGAAATACTCCATCACCCCGGGCTGGCCGCGGTCCGGATAGATGAACCCCTCGCTGCGCGAGCAGAAATCAAACGGCACGATCTCGTCGGAGGCCTTGAAAAAGCCGGCAAAGGCGGCAACCGCCCCATCGTCGATTCGTACCCGCGCCTTCATGATGGCAGGATAGGGGCCCCCCGCCGCAGCCGCAAGCCTCATTCGAGTCGGTGGGGATTGCGCCCGCATTCCCGGTGGAGGTTTCCGGTTCCAACGCCAGCCCGGATTAAAACGTTTCTCCGCAAGGGGGCCATTTCCATTGACGGTCCGGCGCCCCATCCGCAAACTAATTGCAATTACGTACTCAAATCCCCACAGAGGAGAAAACCGGCATGAAAATCATTTCGTCGATCAACAAGGAAGTCCTGGCCCGGACGGTTCAGCGCGCCAAGGAGCGCAACATCATTTTGCCGACCTTTGCCCAGCAGAAGGATCCGAAGAAGGTCCCGGCCAAGATCGTGGAGAAGCTCAAGAAGATCGGCGACCAAGAGGTGAATCCGCTGAATTTGTTCCGGATCACGTGGAAAAACGATCCCAAGACGGGCGGATTCGGCGAAGGCAACTGGGTGGAGTTTCCCAAGGAGATCACGGGGGTGGATGCGCGCATCGTGGGGCTGGTGGGGCGCTACTTCCCGACCGGCGCCCACAAGGTGGGCGCGGCCTATGGCTGCCTGGTCCCGCGGTTGGTCAGCGGCAACTTCGACCCCACCACGCAAAAGGCCGTCTGGCCCTCCACCGGCAACTACTGCCGCGGCGGCGCCTACGACTGCGCCCTGCTGGCCTGTCCGGCCATCGCCATCCTGCCCGAAGGCATGAGCCAGGAGCGTTTCAACTGGCTCAAGGAAATCAACACGGACGAAATCATCGCCACCCCCGGCACCGAGTCGAACGTGAAGGAGATCTACGACATGTGCTGGACGCTGCGCAAGGAGCGCGGCGACAAGATCGTCATCTTCAACCAGTTCGAGGAATTTGGCAACTCGATCTGGCACTACAACATGACCGGCAGCGCCATCGAGGAGATGTACGAGAACCACTTCAAGACCGATCGCAGCCGCCTGGCGGCCTATATCAGCGCGACGGGTTCGGCGGGCACGATCGCGGCCGGCGACTACCTGCGCACGAAGCATCCGCACATCCGCGTGGTCGCCAGCGAGGCCCAGCAGTGTCCCACACTCTACCAGTACGGATTCGGCGCGCACCGCATCGAGGGCATCGGCGACAAGCACATCCCCTGGATCCACAACGTGCGCAACACCAACGCGGTCGCCGCCGTGGACGATGAGCAGGTCATGCAATTGATGCGCCTGTTCAACGAACCCGCCGGCCAGGACTACCTGCGCCAGCAGGGCGTCCAGGACGAGACGATCGCCCAACTGCCGTTCGCCGGCATCTCCTGCATCTGCAACCTCGTCAGCGCCATCTGGACCGCGCGCTACTACGACATGGATGGTCGCGACGTGATCTTCCTGCCACTGACGGATTCCATGGACCTGTACGCCTCGCGCATGGTCGAGATGGCCGAGCAGCACGGGCCCTACAACGCCGACCTGGCCGCCCGCCACTTCGCCCGCTATCTGCAGGGCTGCGAGCCGACCACGTTCCGCGAGCTGACCTACTTCGACCGCAAGGCGCTGCACAACTTCAAGTACTTCACCTGGGTTGAACAGCAGGCCAAGGACAGCGAAGACCTGCGCGCCATGTGGGATCAGGACTTCTGGGACGACATGTTCAGCCAGGAGCAGGTCGATGAATGGGACCAGCTCATCCACGAATTCAACGACGCCACCGGCCTGCTGAAGAACCTGTAGGCCGCCGATTCACAACCACAAGGAGAAGAAACCATCATGAGTTCAACCCTGTATGCCGAAGCCAAGAAGCGCGAAGACGCGCTGGCGAACTTTCTCAAGGACATCGTCAGCATTCCCTCCCTGAGCAGTCAGGAGGGCGACGTGGTCCAGTTCATGGCCGCGGCCATGAAGACGCTCGGCTACGACGAAGTGGTCATCGACGGCATGGGCAACCTGCTCGGCCGCATCGGCGACGGCCCGCGCGTGATTGCCTTCGACGGACACTGCGACACCGTGGACGTCGGCGACATCTCGCTGTGGACCAAGGTCAAGCCCTATCCCGCCATCATCCAGGATGGCAAGGTGTTCGGCCGCGGAACGGCCGACCAGAAGGGCGGCGTCGCCAGCTCCATCTACGGCATCGCCATGCTCAAGGAGCTGGGGCTGGTGCCCAAGGACCTGACCATCTGGGTGGTCGCCAGCGTCCAGGAAGAAGACTGCGACGGCCTGTGCTGGCAGTATATCATCAAGGAAAGCAAGCTCCGCCCGGAAGTGGTGGTTTCGACCGAACCGACCAGCCTGCAAATCTATCGCGGGCATCGCGGGCGCATGGAAATCGAGATCGAGACCAAGGGCGTCTCCTGCCATGGCTCGGCCCCCGAACGCGGCGACAACGCCGTGTACAAGATGGCCGACATCATCCAGGACATCGAGAAGCTCAACGAAAGCCTGCCGCAGAAGGAGCCTCTCGGCAAGGGTACCGTCACCATCAGCCACATCCGCTCGACCTCGCCCAGCCTGTGCGCGGTGGCCGACAGTTGCACGATCCACCTCGACCGCCGCCTGACCCTGGGCGAGAACGAGGAAACCAGCGTGGCCGAACTGAAGGCCCTGCCGGGCGTGCAGAAGGCCAAAGCCGAGGTGCGCGTGCTGGAATACGCGGTGCCGAGCTGGACGGGCCTGACCTATCCCACCAAGAAGTACTACCCCACGTGGTTCATCGAGGAAAGCACTCCGCAGGTCACCAGCGCCGTCGTCGGCTACAAGGAAACGTTTGGCGAGGATCCGGTCGTGGCCCACTGGGTGTTCAGCACCAACGGTGTGTCCATCGCCGGCATGTTCGGCATCCCGGTGATCGGCTTCGGCCCCGGCCACGAGCGCTTCGCGCACTTCCCGAACGAGGAAATCGATATTGATCACCTCACCCGCGCCGCGGCGTTCTACGCCAGCTTCGCGGTCGAATACGCGAAAACCGCCGCGCCGTCCAAGTAATCCCCGTCGCCACGCCCAACGCCAGGAAACTCCCGGTTTCCTGGCGTTTTGGCTTTCCGGTCTGCCCCCGCCCCCGCCGCTATTCGCCGCTTGGAGCCGGGACGCCCTCGTCCCGTTTCTCTGCTGGAGCCGGGACGCCCCCGTCCCGTTTCTCCCTTGCAGCCAGGACGCCCCCGCCCCGCGTGTCGCTCGACACCTCTCCGCCTCCATTCCGGTTGCCCGTTTCGTTTCCGGTCATTCGCCGGAACTGCTCCAGGAAGGCCTGGGCGATACCGCGATGGCAAAGAAAGAGAGTGGTTTCGTCGTTTCCATCGGGCGCCGAGAGCCCGGAGGCGGTCCAATTGGCCGGGCCGTGCACCACGATGGGGCGCTCGCCGTCGGGATCGATGATGGCGTACTTGGCATGGACCAAATCGAGCTGGCCGCTGTCCCATTCGGTTCCGGTCGCGCTGGCGCGGGCCGGCACCAGCACCACGTGGTTGGTACTGGTGAATTGCGCGGCGCGGACCAGTTGACGGGCGGTTTGCCGCGAGATCGCATTGGGGGAGCGCCCCCGATCGCTCTCCGGAATCACGCCCGTCACCCGGACCCCCCGGTTGGCCGCCGCGACCAGGGCCTGGCGCAGCGACCACCGGTTGAACCGGTGCATGGCAAAAAGAATTTGCTCTTCGGCGTCGTAGATCAGCCGCCGGATTTCCGCCTCGGCGCTGTTGCGGCCGCCGGAGGCGCCGGGGTAGGGGGCGAACCGCACCCAACTCTCCTTCCATGAACCGTCCAGGCGGAAGCGCACCCGGTCGTGTTCGCGGCTTTTCTTCGCGCCAAAGCGCCCGGCCCGCTTCTCCGCCATGTCCGACTCGACGGCATCAAAGAGGTCGCGGTTCCGGATCAGGGTCGCCACGTTCCATTGCCGGGTGTGGGCCGCGCCCGTGAAGTTGCCCGAGCCAATGAAGACCCATTTCTCGTCGGCGCCGAAATCGAACAATCCCGTCTTGTTGTGCATCAGGACCGACCGCGGGGAGCCGAAGAGCCCCATCGGATTGGTGCGCCGCCGGGCCAGGCGGTTCAGCGAGAGTCCCGGCTGGAATTCGCGGTTGCGATCGACCCGGCTGTCGACGATGAACTGAACGGTCGCGCCGCGGTCCAGCGCCCGGGACACCGCCTGCAGGAGGGGGGCGGCCCCGCCGGTCGTCAGCGAGTTGCCCGAGAGGGTGAACGTCGCCAGCGTGGCCTGGTTCCCCTCTTCCAAGCGGTCGATCTGGGCGATCAGGAGGTCGCGAATGGCGAACTCGCCTTCCAGCACAGCGTCGTCGGTCTGGCTGGGCAGGTTGTAGGCCACCACCCAGTCGGTGCCGGTGACGATCTGGGCCTGGGCGGTCCCCGCCCAAGCCAGTGCGACCGCGCACAGAATCAGGAGGTAGCGGCGCCAGATGCGCCAATGGGAGAAACACGCGGAGGAACTGGGCGGTGTTCGCATGCCTCCACCGTACGTTTCCATCACCGCACAAGTCAAGCGGGGACGCCCAAACAAAACGGGCGGCCTTCGATCCAACCACGACAGGATGGGCTGTAGCTGCGCCCGCTGGGCGCGGCGGATCGAAGGGGGCCGCGCTCAGCGAGCGCAGCTACAGCGGGACCGGCCTTCGGACCTCGAGCGTTGCCCCATCCGTCCTCTTGACCCCATCCGTGGGTCGCCAAAGGCATCCGTGGGGGGCATTCGGTGTTTCCGGTCGGTTCTCGACCGGGCATGCCCTACCGACCATCTGCGCTAGGCATTGGCCTTGATGAATTCGCGGGCGTCGTCGACCTGGCCGGCGCTGCCGAGCAGGACGTTCTTGCCGGCGATGAACTTGGCGTATTCGGGAATGAATACCTTGCCGGGATCGCGCAGGTCGAACTTCTCGGGGTGGTCGCGGAAGAATTCGCGATGGACGCGGCACCAGACCAGGCGGCCATCGGTGTCGATGTTGATCTTGGTCACGCCGAGTTTGGCGGCGCCCAGGAATTGGCTGGCGTCGACGCCCGAGGCGCCCTGGATGTTGCCGCCGGCGGCGTTGATACGGTCGACCTCTTCCTTGGGCACCGACGAGGATCCGTGCATCACCAGCGGGAATCCGGGCAGGAGCTTCTGGATTTCTTCCAGGATGTCGAAGCGCAGCTTCTGGTCGCCCTTGAATTTGAACGCGCCGTGCGAGGTGCCGATCGCGCAGGCCAGGCTGTCGCAGCCGGTGGCCTTGACAAAGGCTTCGGCTTCCCTGGGATTGGTATACACATGCTCGGCGGCGACGATGTCTTCTTCGACGCCCTTGAGCTGGCCCAGTTCCGCCTCGACCACGACGCCCTTGGCATGGGCCGCTTCGACCACGCGCTTGGTCACTTCCACGTTCTCTTCGAACGAGGCGTGGGAATGGTCGATCATGACCGACGAATAACCGGAGTTGATGCAGTCCATGCAAGTGGCTTCATCGCCGTGATCCAGATGGATGGCGAAGACGGCCTCGGGAAAAATCTCATCGGCGGTCTTCATCATGGCTTCGAGCATCAGCTTGTGGGTGTAGCTGCGGGCGCCCTTGGACAGTTGTACGATAAACGGAGCCTGGCTTTCGACGTTGCCCTTGAACAAGCCCATGGTCTGCTCGAGGTTGTTGATGTTGTAGGCGCCAATGGCGTATTTCCCATAGGCGTGGGCGAAGAGTTGCTTGGTGGTGACGATCATGGTGTTCTCCTGGGTTGA
>Ga0334882_1000262_pt1 | contig 91867 bp, 82 predicted proteins | sample GraSluR1_MG_5_FD_207226 | JGI IMG/M metagenome (GOLD analysis project Ga0334882, IMG submission 207226) | Sludge microbial communities from methane-producing bioreactor in Wageningen University, Netherlands - Granular Sludge_15_04-R1 | ecosystem: Engineered > Bioreactor > Anaerobic >... | reverse complement strand
AGCTGCCACCGCGCTTTTCTTTTAGGGAGCGCGGCTACTCGGGTGTTGCTCCTGACAGGTTACGATTTGTCAAGAGCAGCCGGTTTTTGGCTGGTGGAGTATTCTTTGTTAAGGTGCAAAAGTCGAGGCCTTAAGTCTACAAAACGTCGTTATTCACCGGTAAAATACTGCCCCACTCAATTTGTGCGCAACCTGCCAGGGTTCGGCAGGCGGTGGGTGAGCCTGCCGAACCCTACCACCGGCGGAATTTTCGGACCGGTTTTAAGTGCGTTGCCCCTAACGGATTTTGTTCTGACCAAAATCAACCTTTTGCTAATGCCGATCCAGCATCTCCTGCACATTCTGAAAGAGCAGGTACACACCCGCCGCCAGCACGCTCAACACGACTACTTCCCAGAAAAACTCGAACAGCAGCACCAGCACGGCTACAATCGCCAGCGCCCCAGCGAGGCTGCCGATCAATCGCTCTAGCCAACGCCGGAATCCGGCCTCGATGAAGATGAATAGGAAAAGCAACGCGCCCAATCCTAGCAGGGCGTGCTGCCGGGCGAACACCAACAGCCCCACGAAGGCCAGGAGCGTGATACCGATGCTGAGCGCCGCCCACAGCTCAGCGACCCGCCCCATGCGCAGGTCGGCTTCGGAGATGGGATGGTGTGCGCGGCGGATATGCGCGCGGCGCGGCCAACGCCCCCCAGCCGCGAGCCGCTTAGCGTACTGCTCCAACGTTGATGCCACCGTTGCATCGGTGGCATCCGCCGCGCGCAAGGCACTGAGTTCCTCAGAGAGCGCGGTCAGTTCCCCGCTACGTTTGACATACTCAGCTTTGAGGTGCGACTTGCCGCGCAGCGCTTCGATTTGCATTCCCAGTCCCACTAGCTGGGTTTGTTTGTCGGCAATCACCGCTGCGCGCGCGACTTGCACCTCGTGGAGTGTGGCGCGCTGCTCCTGGATCCGTGGCACCAGCAGCGGTGCGGGCAGCATCTTATCCAGCCCGGCCCACCCCACCGGATCGTACCAGGCGCGGCGTAACGTGCCGTTGCGCTCGTAGAGTGGCCCGGCAGGGGCGTTCTCCCCAGCGATCGGATCGCGCGCGTAAAGCCCCCATAGCCCGCGATAGTGCAAGGCCCAATCGGGGATAGGGTCGAGCAGCCCCGGTTCCTCCCACGGCAACGCCGCTCTCGGCCCAATGCTCAAGCCATCGCCGCGTGCGTAATCTACGAACGGGACGCGCAACAAGCTCAATGGATCGAGTGACTCCAAATCCGGGCGCGCTTCGTCTTCGTAGACTTCTTGCAAGGCACGGCCCAAACGTACACGCAAGACCTTGTTCAAGCGCGTGAAGGGTTTGAGAAAGGGGAGTTCCAGCTCGCCCAAATACTCGCCTTTGCTGAAGTAACTGGCGTGCGAACCAGCCCCCACATAGACAATCGGATGCTCACCCTCACGCTCCAGTTCCGGGTCGCTCCAATGGCGACGCAAATCATCGCCCGCATAATCGTGCGAGGCGTAGGCCACCCACTCCGGGCGCACGGCCCCACTTTCACGCTCAGAGAGGTAAAGGAGCACCATTTCCCAGTCGGCCTCATGATCATTGACGCCGGAAAAACCGGAACGCCAATCGTTGAAGGCGTAGAAGAAGTAATACTGAAGCACGCACCAATGATCCTGGCGGGCGACGCGCGCGTAATACTGGTAGCGGGGCTGGGATTCCTGCAAGCGGCGATAGGCGATACGCGCGGCGGTGGCAGTATCGCCCGGCACCCGCCCCCGCGCCAACAAGGTCAACGAGAAAAGCGCATCCAAAAAGCGCGAGAGATACCCCACTCGCGCCAGTCGCCCCATTCCCGCGTAAAACTTTTGTGATTTACGTTCTCCAGCAAGATCACGGCGTAGCCGCTCGACTTCGTAAGCCGCTAGTTCAGGAATATTCAGTGGCTCGATGAAGCGCAAATACTGTACCGCATCGAACACCTCCACTCGTGGCTCGGCCAGACGCTCCAGGGTGAGCTCGCCTTCAGGTACAAGGCATTGCGGCAAACGGTCGGGACGGTGTACCCACAGGCTACACTCGCGCACATAGCGATCCACATCCATCGGGAAGAACCGCTCGCCCTGGGTGAACCGCAACACCGGCTCAAAGCGCCGCAACAGCTCGCGATCTGTGGGGCGGCTCATGTGCGGCCCTCCCGCGCCCGGCGATAAGCAGCCGAGGCCAGGGCTGCCTGCACATCACGGGTGTGCAAATAAATGACTTGCACCACAGAGAAACCCAACATCACATACAAGCCAACACTATGCAACGTGCGCCCGCTGAAATCGTAGACGGAGCTGAAACGTAAGCCCAACCCTAGTGCCAGGGTAGCGCACTGCACCAGACAGCCCAGCACCCAGGCCCGGCGGCGTAACAACAGTAGGCTCACTGCCGCGAGCAGGGTCAACCCGGCCAATCCCATAGCCAGCCGACTCCAGAGCTGATGTTCCGGCCAGGCCAGATCGAAGTAGGGCAGGGAGAGCTCCCACAGGGGCAAATTCAGCCCGGCGCTCCACAGAGCCAGACCTACAAATCCGGCGGCTTGCACAAACAGCAACATCGTCAATACAATGAGCGCCCAGGGCCGTTGGACTTGGGCATCTGTACGCAATGGGGTTGAAAGTGTCATGGGCAATCTCCGAAAATATCACCGTGGGGCGTCTGTTTCACATGTATGGAAGGCATAAACCTGGCAGGTTTCAAGACCTTGAGTCTACAAAACGTCGTTATTCACCGGTAGAATACTGCCCAACCCAATTTGGACGAAACCTGCCAGGTCTTAACGTAATGACACGGGTCTTACATTTAGTACCTATCCGATAATTCCGCCGATGGTGGGGTTCGACAGGCTCACCCACCGCCTGTCGAGACCCGGCGCTGGTTTCGGCAGGCTCAACCAACGCCTTGATGAATTGTCAGATAGGTTCTTAGTATAGGCTAAACCGCCCTGGCTGCAACTGGGTTATCCCCGCCGCAAAATGACGCCGCCGGCCAGTGCGTATAGCCCCGCGCAGACCAGCAAAGCGGTGCTCAGGCCTAGTGTATTGACCAGCAACGGGCCAAGCAACGATCCGAGCAGAATGACGCTATTTAGCGTGAGGTGGTACCAGGTGAGATGCGCAGGCCGGTCATCCGCAGGGATGCGCTCCAGCAAGTAATTACCCAATCCGCCCGCAGTGAGCGCCCAGGTCAGCCCCCCCACGGCTGAGGCCACGAGATACAATCCTACGCCCCGGCTCAAGGCCATCAAGAGCGGATAGCTGCTCATCAACAGTACGCCGAGCGCGGTGAGCCGTTGATTGCCCAGGCGCGGTGCAATGCGGTAGATTTGGGTCGAGCCTAACGCCAATGTCGTTTGAATCAAAGCTGTTCCCAGGCTGATCTGTTGATCGCTCAGGCCTAGTGCGCGTACCATGTAAAGCGGGTAGATGGTCGCTGCGGTGAAGTGCGTCAAGTGAAAGGCGCACAGCCCCAGCAAGGTGCGGCCATACGCACCGCGCAGCATATCGGTAGGGATAAGTCGCCGCGCGGTGGTCGGGCGCGGAACGTGGCGCACCAGGGCGTGCAATTCCTGCCGCAACGGGGTGCGCGGCTCGTCCAGCGGGCGCACAAACCAGAGGTGATAGCTGCTCAGGACACCACCGACAAATCCTAGCGCAAAGACGGCCTGATAGCCCAGGGGAAACGGCAAATGCTCAAGCAGAAACCCACACAGCAGCGAGGTGATAATGGTCATGGTGGCGAGCAGGGCATTGCGCGTTCCGGCAACATAGCTGCGCCATTCGGTAGGAACGGCGGCGGCAAAAAGCGCGTTGAAACCCACCGACAAAGCCGTTCCCGGCAGGCTCATCAAGAGCGCAATAGCGATAAGCGCCCAAACTTGCCCTGGCGCGGGCAACAGGAACGGCAGGAGTGCCCAGACCAGATACCACACCCGATATAGCACCGATGTCCAAAACACGGTTGCGCCTAAAGGTCGGGCGCGCAACCACTGGCCGGTGGGCAAGGTGAGCAGCAGCCCCAACAGGGCTGGCCCGGCGCTGAGCAAGCCTACCTCAACGGGCGTGGCGCCCTGCCGGGTCGCAAACACCGCCACGAAAGCCAACGCACTGCCAGCCAGCACGCCGAACCAGGCCACATCCCAATACAGATGCGCGAAATTATCCCGGTGTTCCTCCGGCACCGGGCGCGATGCGCGAAACCATAACGACTGTCGCATCCCCAAGTCCCCCATCTACAAAGTAAGCGGCATTATACCTTGCTTGCGTAGAAATGCGTTTTGAAGTTGACAAATTCGCCAATATCAAGCACAATGCCCCCAGGACACAATTCCTACAATGAGTCATCCAGGAGGTTGATCTATGCCGATATACATACGCTCACGCATCGCCGGGCTACTGGCTTTGCTGCTGCTCGCCGGATGTACGCTCACGCCGTTTGCCCCCCAACCGACGCCTACAGCCACCCGCACGCCACACCCCACCGCTACCCCTACGCCCGTCGCTACACCGACACCCTCGCCCACTCCCACACCGGCGTTCCCCCTCACCGTAGGTTGCACGCCACATACCCCTGCAGGTGCTTGCACACGCCTACAGGCGCTCGTAGAGGCTGATCCGGCACATTTTGCCTGGCGCGCGGATGCCCCCCTCGCCGATGTATGGCTCGACACCGTCGCCGGCCCTAACGCCCAGCTGGTAGGCGCATGGACGTATGCCGTGGGGGCGCCCTTCTATTCGTTGGATGACGAAACCACCAGCGCCGATCTCCAGGCGCAGTGGAGCGGCGCAGCCGCTACCCCATTGCTAGTCACGACGGACACGCTGCGCGCCCTGGTCACGCTGTGGGGCGAACCCACAAGCAACGTGCGCAGCGTCGCCGCCGCCGAGATCTACGCCGCAACCGCAGCCACCGGCAGCAGGGCGCTGTTACCCTTCGACGCGCTCACCGCCCGTTGGAAGCTGCTGCGGCTCGATGGCTTCCTGCTCACAGAAAAGAACTGGGACGCCGCCGCCTATCCCCTCACCTTGCCGCTCTACCTGAACAGCCCCGCGCGCCCGGAGACCTTCGCGCTGCTGTCGCTCGAACCGGCAACCCTGAGCAACCGCAACGAAGAGGCCATGACCATCCTTGCTATGACCGGCGTCACCGCGATGACCCGCGCCACCGGCTTGCTCATGGACGCCAAAGGCGTCACCTACCCGGCACAAGAAATCAAGCACTGGTTCGAAGATGCCGACTTTGTCCATATCAGCAACGAAGTCTCCTTCCGCCCCGACTGCGTGGCAGAAGGCAGCGGCACCATGTCTTTCTGCTCCAACGACAGCTACATCGCACTGCTAGAGGAAATCGGCGTCAATATTGTGGAGCTTACCGGCAACCATCTGGCCGATAAAGGCCACGAATGGATTACCCACTCGCTGGATATGTATCGCGAGCGCGGTTGGCAGTGGTTCGGCGGCGGCTACGATCTGGTGGACGCCACCCGCCCGCTCACCATCACCCACAACGGCAACCACATCGCTTTCATCGGCTGCAATCCCATCGGCCCGGCTTACGGGCAAGCCACCGAGACCCGGCCCGGCTCCGCGCCCTGCGATTATGCGCGCATGAAAGAAGAGGTCGCCGCGTTGCGCGAAGCGGGCTACCAACCCATTGTCACGCTGCAATACCTGGAGACCTACGAATACTACCCTACCGCCAACCAGCTCTGGGACTTCCGCGATTTCGCGCGAGCCGGCGCAGCCATCGTCCACGGCAGCCAGGCACATCAAGCGCAGACCTTCGAGTTCCGCAATGACGCCTTCATCCACTACGGCCCTGGCAACTTCTTCTTCGACCAGATGTGGAGCCTGGGAACGCGCCAGATGTTTATTGTCCGTTATACTTTTTATGAAGAGCAGCTGCTCAACATCGAACTGCGCACCGCGCTGCTCTACGAATACGGCCAACCCCGCCCGATGACGGAGGCCGAACGCCGCGACTTTTTACAAATGATGTACGACCTAAGCCCGGAGGAATAAATGCATACCACACCCCGCCCGCCTTCACCGATGGAATTTGGCTCGATGCCGCTCGATCCGTTTTACGCCTGGGGTATCAGCTATGAGCCGCTGGAATTGTTGATCGAGGAGACCGCCGCCTGCATCGAGGCATTGGGACTGGAAGCTTACCGCGAGAGCAAAGTCTTCACCGAAGAAGAACTCATCGAACGCTTCCAGGCGCTCTTTGCCCGGCTGGTGGAGGAGGGCCGTGTGCAGCCCGCGCCAGCCCCACCTGAAGAGCAACGCCGCTGGAAGATCCTCACGCCTAAACAGTGGGCGCGCGCTCAGAATGCCCGCGTCAACCACATTGCCGCCTGGTGGAAGGCGCAAAACCGTAATGCGTAAAAATTGCGGACAAAACAATATGCAACCCACTCCACAGCGTTATTGGTTGTTACTGCTGTTGATCGTGAGCCTGGCCTGCGCGCCCTGGCGTAGCACACCTACTGCGCCGCCAGCGACACCAACGGTAGCGCTCACCACGCCATCTATCACGCGATCTCCGGTACGTTACGAGCAACCCTTTATCGAAATCTGGGAGCTGGTGCGCGAGAACTACGTTTACAACGATTACAACGGCGTGGACTGGGACGCAGTGCGGGACGAGTTCACGCCTCGCGTAGCACAGGCCACCAGCGACGAAGATTTCTGGTTATTGATGCAAGAGATGATTGAACGACTGGATGACCAGCATTCAGGCTTCCTCACGCCGGAGCAGGCCCGTGACGAGGACCAGAGTTTGAGCGGTAATCTGGATTATGTCGGCATCGGCGTCTATTTGACCGTTCCAAAGGAGCAATCCTATGCGGTGGTGCTGCTTACTTTCCCCGACAGCCCCGCCGAGGCCGTCGGCATCCGCGCTCACGACCGAATCCTGGAAATTGACGGGACTCCTGCCTGCTGTGACCTCAACGGCTACGACAACCTCGATCTAATCAGTGGCCCAGAAGGGACCCCCGTCACCCTCACCGTACAAACGCCCGGAAGCCCCCCCCGTCAGGTAACGGCACAACGCGCGCGCATCCAGGCACAGCTGCCCACACCAGCCCGGCGCATCGCCACCCCACTTGGCGATGTCGGCTACATCCTGATTCCCACATTCTGGGATACGGGTGTCGCCAAGCGCGCCATCACCACAATGGAATCTCTGCTAGCGGAAGGGCCGATCATCGGCTGGGTGATTGATATGCGCATCAACGGTGGAGGTGCCTTCACACAGCTCTACCCACTGCTGGCGCTCTTCGTTGAGGGGAACGTGGGGCACTTCTTGGCGCGCGGCGATGAAATACGGCCACTCGAAGTCCAACCGGCGCCGTTAGGGGACAGCCAAACCTTGCCGTTGGTGATTCTCATCGGGCCGGAGACGGCAAGTTATGGAGAAGTATTCAGTGGAGCATTACAAGCGGTAGAACGCGCCCTACTTGTGGGCGAACCCACAGCAGGCAACGTCGAAACGGTGTATCTCTACGATCTCAAGGACGGCTCGCGCCTGTGGCTGGCACAGGAGACCTTCGTCCCAGTAGATGGGGCGTACTGGGAGGGCGTGGGGGTACAGCCAGACATCCTCGCGCTCGCCCGCTGGGAAGACATCAGCGACTCTTACGATCCAGGCCTCCAAGCGGCGCTTGAGGCGTTACAAGCTACACCATAAGCCTGCCCCAGGCAACACACATAGGCGAGGTCGCGATGTGACCTCGCCTATGGCATTAAAAGGCCTATAAAAGCGTCTAAAAACGCTTGGGAAAACGCTACGCGGTCTTTTGGATCGCGTTGATTTTCTGCATCAAGCGGGACTTCAGACGGGCAGCCTTGTTTTTATGAATGATATTCTTCTTGGCGGCCTTATCCAACTGACTGGCAGCGGCGGGCATCAAAGATTGTGCCTGTACCGCATCGCCCGCCACGATAGCCTGACGCACCTGCTTGAGAGCAGCCCGCATCTTACCCTTAGCATAACGATTGTGCAACCACTTCCGGTAAGAATTCCGAATTTGTTTCTTGGCAGATTTAGTATTTGCCACGCTTATTCCTCCAAAAACTTCTCGTTCATATCACTTACATTAGGCATACTGCGATTGGCAAGTATACTCGATTTCTGATTTTTGTCCAGTAGAATAAGAAAAATGATTCGTAACTGTTCAGACACATCTCTGGTTATCATTGCGAGCTGACTGCGGCGAAGCCAGCTCGCTCATAATTGAGATTGTTTCATCTGCCGTTTGGAACACCGACTCCAAACGAACTTGGCGGCTTTAGCCGCTAAAAACACTCTTAGAAACACGACTTTTTGCCCCCCCAATTACGCCACTGATTCTGATCTCATTTCTTAAAAATCGTTTAATGGAATAAGCTACGTAATTACTGTTTAATATACAATGAGTTTTTTTTACAAATCGGGAATATCATGTTTCAGTAATATAATAATAAGTATAAGTAGTCGTCTTAGTAGAGCGGTGGATTGTGGGGATAACTTGGATAGCCCCCTATACATAGGTGATGGGGGGGCATCGGGTCACTAGATATACGGGTAGGGCGGGATTGTTGCTTGTGGACAAATCGTGCTCTGGTGTGTTTTGGATAGTGACCGGGTTGTTCAACCGTGTTTGGCGCAACGAATAAGTTCAGCTTTAGTCGTCACTTATGGGTAGTTCTCCACGCCTCGTGCCTAGTTATCCACTGAAAAGGGCTAGTTATCCACAGCTAAGGGTGCTTTTCAAGTATAGACTTGGTTAGGAAGTAAGTCTCATCCCCTAGATATAGTGGGGCGGTTGTGAGGGGCTCGCTTGTATAGGGTTGGGGAAAAGCGTAGTGTCCCAACGGGTAATTGCTTTTTAATCTCTCGATGCTATGATTGAGATTAGCCATAACGTAGGGGATATTTTTTACAACCTTACATATCCCAGACAGGTGAATAAATAATTCGGTCAACTCTGTCTAAAAAATGGTAATTACCAACCACGTTACGGCACGGTATCTTGGGAAAAAACGAGTGAGGAAGGTTGGCGAGTTGAGCCTTGTACCTGGCCGAGGCCTCTGCCAGGTTTGTGCAGCCGTACGGGCGGTTAGACAGTTGATAAAACTTATTCCAATCAAGGAGTAGTATGAAAGGGCTTACTTTTTACATCGTGGATGTGTTTGCTGAGCAAAAGTATGCAGGCAATCAATTGGCCGTTTTCCGACGGGCAGGTGCTCTCTCCAGTGAGGAGATGCAGGCTATCACGCGTGAGATAAACTTTTCGGAAACTACGTTCATCCTTGCGGATGATCCCAATCGGGGCGGCTTTGATGTGCGCATCTTTACGCCTAAAGAAGAAGTGCCCTTTGCCGGACATCCCACGCTTGGCACAGCCTATATCGTCCATCAAGAAATCCTTCAAGGGCAGGCTGAGCACGTCACTCTGAATTTGAAGGCCGGGCAGATTCCGGTTACGTTTAGCCCAGATGGCTATGGCTGGATGCAGCAACTCCCGCCAACATTTGGCTCACAGCATTCACCAGAAGTGCTGGCGAGTGTTCTTGGCCTGGAGGTCGCTGAAATTGATGTGCGCTTTCCTGTCGAAGAGGTTTCTACTGGGATGCCTTTTTTCATCGTGCCACTGAGAACTTTAGCTACGTTGCAAAAAGTCAAAGTGGATCGAGTCAGGTATTTCGATTTGATTAGCCAGACCGCCGCGAAGGGGATTTTGGTGTTTTGTCCCGAACCGCACGAGCCTCACAACCATATCAGTGTGCGGGTTTTTGTGGATTATCACGGCATTCCTGAAGACCCGGCGACCGGCAGCGGCAATGGCTGCCTGGCCGGGTATTTGGTCAAACAGCGTTACTTTGGGCAACCCAGCATCAACATCCGCAGCGAGCAAGGGTATGAGCTGGGTCGGCCTTCGTTGTTGTTGTTGCGTGCTGCACAGACAGAGTCCAGCATCACTATCTCCGTAGGCGGCAAAACCATCCCCGTCGCGCGGGGGGAGTTCTTGTAGAGAGGCCACACTGTCATGTGCCATTCCCCAAATTCGACCACAGACAACAGACGACGATTTTGCCAGCTGCGGTTAGTGGTCAGTCGTCTGTGGTCAATGCCCGGTAAGTAAATTTGCTTTCTCGGCTTTTCGCTGACTTGCTGATTCATTTAAGAGGTGATTATGACAGATACTCATGAAGCTACTTGTTCCAGTTGTGGCCGGTTTGTTGGCCCGTATCCCACCTGTCCCTATTGCGGTGCCCACCTCAAGGGGCGCTTGTCCTTGCGGGCGGTGAAAATCATCGCGGTGTTGCTGGCGACTCTGGGGCTGGCGGCGCTCTGGTGGGCGGCGCGGCGTGTTCCGATTCCCCCCGTGACGGCTGCCGAGGCCCAAGGTTCGATGAATATGGCCTATGTGCAGGTGGAAGGCCGCATCACCGGTAACATGACCTATGACCCCGAAGGGGATTATTTGGGCTTTTGGGTGACAGATCGCACCGGCGATATGCGCATTTCATGTTACCGAGATGTCACCCGTGCGCTCATGGCCTCCGGGAGTGTTCCCGCCTTGGGCGACGAAGTCGTCATCGCCGGGACCCTGCGCATTCGCGAGGATTTTGTCTCGCTTACGGTCAATGCTGCCGAGCATGTCACCGTGCGCCGTGTTGCGCCGGTCCCCATGGTCATCAACGCGCTGACCCCTCTGGACGAGGGCCGCCGGGTGACTGTGGGCGGCGAAGTTCGCCGCATCTTTTCACCCTATGCCGGGTTGACTCTTATTACCGTGCGCGATGCGACCGGTGATATCGTGATTTCGGTAGATGAAGTCTCCACGCAGCTGGGCGGCCCGCTTCCACCGTTGGTTGAAGGGCAATTTGTTACCGCTGAAGGGGTAGTTACGCTCTACCGCGACGCGCCGCAAGTAGCCCTGACGGCCGGGCGCGACTTGCGCCTGGGCGAGCTGGCGGTTGTGGCCGAACCGACATCCATCCCCACACCGGCTTTTACGCCTACCCCCATGCCCACGCCCGCGCCTGGAGAGACGCCCTTGCCTACGCCTACAGAAACTGCCACGCCTACCTCCACGCCCACCGCCGCTGCTACCTCTACTCCCACGCCCGTGCCCACGCGCCCCATTCGGTCGCTGGGCAGCCTTACGGCGGCAGATGTGGATTCCTGGGTGCGCGTGCGCGGTCGCGTTGTTACCTGGGAGGGCTTCAGCGCCGGGTTGAAGGGGATGTTGGACGATGGTACCGGGCAGGTGTTGCTGTTGACTTGGACGAATGTTTATCGAGACCTGCGTCCGCCCACTGCGCTGGATTTGGGTGCTGAAGTGGTGCTCAACGGCAAGGTGGGCATCTACGAAGGGCAGCTGCAAGTGGTGCCCGGCGAGGTATCTGATATTACCATTGTTACCGCTGCGCCGCTGCCCCCGCTAGTACAGGCCAACCAGATTACTATTGCGGATGCGGGGCGGGTGATTCGGTTGCGCGGTGTGTTAGAGGCTCCGCAGCCTTTTTCCGCCGGTTATAAAGTGGTGCTGAATGATGAAAGTGGGGGCGCGACCCTCCTGCTCTGGTCGAACGTGTATGAAGCGCTCTCGCCGCGTCCGGAGGCGGGGGTAGCGGTCGAGGTGGTGGGGCAAGTCTCGGTATACCGCAATACCATCGAAATCGCCCCGCGCTCATCGTTCGATTGGCGCGGGCAGTGAGGTGATATGATGATGGCTGACCTGTTGCTCTGGGCGCTCTTGGGCGCAGTTGCCGCCTCCTTTTTGGCGTTGGTGCCTGCGCTGCACATCTACAATGTAGCCGGTTTTTTCATCCTGTTCAGCAGCGCGCTGCCGCCGGTGGTCACGCCGGAACGGATGGCATTTCTGTTCCTGGGGATGATTACCGGTTATTCCATGCTCAACACCATCCCCAGCATCTTCCTCTCCGCGCCGGACGATAGTGCCATGTTTATCGTTCTGCCGGGGCAGAAATACCTCCTTCAATCGCGCGGCTATGAGGCTGTTGTGCTGACCGGTATCGGCGGGTTAGGGGGGCTGGCAGTATTGGCGTTGCTGACTCCTTTCGCGCCGCGCTTTTTTCCTGTGGTGCGCACCATCTTGCAGCCGCACATGGCATGGATTCTCTGGACGGTGATTGCATTCATGCTGATTTCAGAATGGCCCAAGGGTAGCGACCGCGCTCCGGCGGGCTGGAAACGCTGGTGGGAGGGCTGGCGGTCCTTGACCGCTGGGCTGATCACCTTTTTTCTTTCCGGCATCCTGGGTTTCATCTTGATGTACCGCTCGCTTGTTCCGCTGGACGTGTCTTACCAGAACCTTTTACCGGCATTCGTAGGACTTTTTGCTGTGCCGTGGGTCTTGCAGAATCTTCTGGCGCGGGTAGAATTACCCGCGCAGCATATCGCCCGTACCATAGATGCGCCGGTTGGGGCGATCTTTCAGGGCACGGCGGCGGGTGTGTTGGGGGGGCTGTTCGCGGCTTTCTTCCCGGTAGTGACCGGTGGTATCGGGGGTTTTCTGGCCGGACACGCCACGGCCCAACGTGACGAGCGGGCTTTCGTTATTTCGCAGGGGGCTTCCAAGATCGTCTATTATGTGGGTGGTTTCCTGCTCTTCTTTATGCCGGGCTTGCATCTCACGCGCGGGGGCATGGCCTGGATGATTAGCACGCAGTACAGCACCCATACGCCGGAGCGCTACTACTGGGCCACTGCGGCCGTGTTGCTCTGTGGCGTTGTAGCTTTTTTCCTCTCGTTAGGCTTGACCCGGCTGGTAATTGCATTGACGTCGCGGGTAAGCTATCGCACGCTTAGTCTGATGACCTTGCTCATCCTTGTGAGCGTTGTGTTTGGGATGACGGGCGTGGGCGGCTTGGGTATCTGTGCCGTAGCGACCGGTATCGGATTGATCCCGGTGTTGTGGGGATCACGGCGCATGAATGCGATGGGGGTTTTACTGCTTCCTATTGCATTGAACATGGCCGGTGCGGGGGATACTGTGGCGCGTTGGTTGGGTTTATTATAGCTTCGCTGAACCCTGATTGCGTTACTTATGCAAACACCCCCCGGTACCGGGGGGTGTTTGGTATTATCGCGTGCAGTTGGCTATCCCGCTTTGGGGGCTTCCTCAGCCTTTTGCAAGAGATGCTTTTCTTCCAACATCGCCTTGCCCTGTTCTTGCAGTTCTTTGGCGCGCGCTTGGAGTTCAGCAGTGGCCTCCTCCATCTTAGCACGGGCCTCAGCCATCGCGGCTTCAGCCTTCTCCCGGGCATCTTCTGCCAAGTGGGAGGCTTTGTCGCTCAGCTCGATTCCCTTTTGGCGAATCTGATCGCGCGTCTCATCGCCGGATTGTGGGGCAAAGAGTAGCGCTACGCCCGTGCCGGCCAGTGCGCCAACGAAAAACCCCATTAGGAAAGCGCCAAACTCATTCTTCTGTGACATATCTAATCCTCCTTAGGTTGAACTGGTGATTGAACTGAACTTGATTGGGTATGAGCGGACTTGGGTGGTTTCACGCCGCGTAGCACGCCGAACAGGTCGCTGGCGACCCGGCCCACGCCGGCGCTAAACCCAGCTGCTTTGATGATAGGTGACACGAGGTTCTCGCTCATAAAGTTTGTCGTGCCACGCACCGTAGACGCGGTCTCATTCACTGATTGCAGCAAGGGCTGAATTTCCTCACGTAATACCTTGATCAGCAGCTGTACTTGAAGCATCAGGAAAATGATAGCAATGCCGATGAACAGCGTTTCCACTGCGACAAAGACAATGGCGATGTCGCGGATAATGATGGTGGCTCCTGGGAACTTTGCCATCAACACGATAGCCGTAATCAATAGCACCAGCAAAAGAATGCCGCCGCCGATAATCATCAGCTGCAACTTGCGGTCGGTTTGTGCGTCTTCAGCGGGTGTGGCGGGAGTAGTGGGAACTTTTACATCATTTTCCATATAGACCTCCTCAGTCTAGCGGTCAGGGAAAAGTGGAGGGCGGTAAAACCAGCGGCCTTACGCAGTTGGAACTTTTTTAACTGCCGAGGACGCCAAGAACGCCATGAAAATCTCAACAAATCTCTGCGAACTTAGCATTCTTTGCGGTGAAATCTCCGTTCTGTCTGCAAAGTGCGTAACGCCTGTTTACACTTTGCTTTCCGCCCGTCTCATTGCTACTTAAATTATACCATGTGCTTCTAAAAGGTACAAGACGTGGCTACATGCTATGGTTGGCTGTAGGTGCGCCAGAACGTGACGCGGCTCAAATTCCCGTCTGCTGCACTACGGATACACTCGCTTGATGGTACGTGGATAGGCGATCGTCTCGCGGATGTGCTCGATGCCACAAATCCAGGCGACGGTGCGTTCCAATCCTAATCCGAAGCCGCTGTGGGGCACGCTGCCGAACTGGCGCAGCTCGATGTACCACTTGAAGGCTTCTTCGGGCAGATTGTCGCGGTGGATGTGTTCCAACAGTTTGTCCGGGTCCGAGATGCGCTCGCTGCCGCCGATGATCTCGCCGTACCCTTCCGGTGCGAGCAGATCCACGCTCTTACAGACCTCCGGTCGCCCTGGCCAGGGTTCCATGTAGAACGCTTTGACTTGCGTCGGATAGCCATACACGAACACGGGCTTGTCGAACTGTTGCGTGAGGGCGGTCTCGTGCGGTGCGCCGAAATCCATGCCCCACTCGAAGGCCAGGTGCGCCTTTTGTTCGGGGTCGTCCGTCGCTTCGCGGATTGCTGCCAGCCGCTCGGCGGCCTCATCGTAGGAGATGCGGGGGAACGGCGGCGTGATGCGCTCCAACGCGGCGGTATCGCGGCCCAATGCGCGCAGTTCAGGGGCGCGGTCGCGCAGCACCCGCTGCACGATGTACGAGATGAACTGCTCTTCGACTTCCATCAGCTGCTCTAAATCGCAAAAGGCCATTTCCGGCTCCACCATCCAGAACTCGGTAAGGTGGCGACGGGTCTTGGACTTCTCGGCGCGGAAGGTCGGCCCGAAGCAGTAGACCTTGCTGAAGGCGAAGATGTTGGCTTCATTGTAGAGCTGCCCGCTCTGCGCCAGGTATGCCTTGCCTTCGTCGAAGTACGGTGTCTCGAACAGCGTCGTCGTCCCCTCGCACGCGGCGGGGGTGAGGATGGGTGTATCCATATTGATGAACCCATGATCGTCCAGCCAATCGCGGATAGCGCGGATGATGGTGGCGCGGATGCGCAAAATCGCCCACTGGCTGGGCATCCGCATCCACAGGTGGCGGTTATCGAGCAGAAAATCCACGCCGTGCTCTTTGAGCGCGATAGGGTATTCTTCGGCCACCGCCTGCACCACGTCTAGTGCTGTGATGCCCAGTTCGAACCCGCCGGGGATGCCGGGCGCGCGCTCATCGGCGCGCACTATGCCGGTCACGCTGATCGAGGATTCCTGCGGCAGATGCGCGATGGTCTCGAATGTCTCCGGCGGCAATTCTTTCTTGAAGGCCACGCACTGCACAAAGCCGTAGCCGTCGCGTACCAGGAGAAACTGGAGCCGGCCTTTATCGGTACGATTATAGATCCACCCTTTGAGGGTGATTTCTTGCCCTACATACTGGGCGATGTTTTCTGCGCGAATGACGGTTGCCATGGAGACCTCCCCTGAAAATGGCGAATTGCGAATGGCAAATCTAAAATATTTACCCAATTGCGGATCTGGCGATCCGCTCTGAGCACTCTGGCTCTGAAGGGAACCGCAGTTCCCTGAATTTTCATCCAACCGCTGGTGAACCGCCGGTGAATGAGGAATTCCCCTGAAAATGGCGAATAGTATCAGTAAATCACGAATCTGCCTGTAGCGCACGATTTATCGTGCTTTTGGTGTAACTACGCAGGCTCAAACTCTACTTGTCATTGCGAGTCGTCTGCGGTGCAGCAATCTCAACCATAAACGAGATTGCGCCGTTCGGAGACGAACGGACGCCACGGAGACGTGGCTCGCAATGACAAGACTGAGTAGGTACCTTTTGGTATGCTAAACACACACTACGAGATTAAATCCGTGATCTACTGAGCTGGTAAACCTGTTTTAGCTTTCGGTGATAACCACCGAAGTCATGGTATCGCCCTGGCTGATGGTATCTACCACGTCCAGCCCGGCGATGACTTTACCGAACACCGTATGCTTCCCATTGAGGTGGGGTTGTGGGCTATGGGTGATGAAGAATTGGCTGCCATTAGTGCCCGGCCCGGCGTTCGCCATCGAAATCACCCCTCGGTCATGCTTGAGTGGATTGTTGGCGAACTCATCGGCGAAGCGATACCCAGGGCCGCCACGCCCGCTGCCGGTGGGGTCCCCCCCTTGAATCATAAAGTTAGCGATGACGCGATGAAAAGTGATGCCATCATAGAAACCCTCGCGGGCTAAAAAGACAAAGTTGTTGACTGTCTGCGGCGCGTACTGGGGGTACAATTCCAGTTCGATAACGCCTTTATCGGTTGTGATTGTTGCGCGATAGCCCTTAGCGGGGTCTATTTGCATAGCGGGAGGATTTTTCCACTGTTTCATCGTGAGCTCCTTTTTGTAATAATGTGTTACTCTCCCATTATAACACGGGATGCGTAACTGCGCGAAATGTGAGCCGCTCGTGCCGCTCGTATTATTTTGAGCCTTTATTGCCCTCCCAAAGGAGTAATGCTATAATGATTAAAGGCAACTACTCAGGCTCAAACTATAGTTGTTATTTTGTTTTGAACTTTTTACAGCTGTTGTTTTATTGTTTTGTTAAAAACCTGTCGAAGAACGCTATGCAGACAAGTTTTCATGTGTTGTGCATTAGCAGCGGGTCCACTGGATTGATTTGCTGATTTTCCAGGAGGTTGTATGGGCAACGAAGAGATTATCGCGCTACGCAATCGTATTTTAGGACTTTTAGTTCGCAGCGCGCGTGAGCGGCGCCGCTTTTCGCGCAAAGAATGCGCTGAGGCCCTGGGTGTTTCAGTTAGTCGCTTCACCAGCTACGAAAACGGCGCGCGCGCCCTCTCGTTGCCGGAGATGGAATTATTGGGGCGGTTCCTGGAGACCCCATTGCATCAGCTGCGGCGCGAGAACTTATCTGCTGATTCCGATGAAGCTACTTTACCGCTGCCGGAAATGTTCCTGCGTTTGCGGGATCGGATTATTGGCGCGCAATTGCGGCAGGCGCGGCTCGCTTCGGGGCGTAGCCAGCAGGACCTTGCTGATATCCTGGGGCGCTCCTCTTCGACTATCTCTAGCTATGAGTACGGCGAGCGGCCCATCCCGTTGGCCGAGTTGGAGGTCGCAACGCGTGCGCTTGGTGTTTCGCTAGAGGCATTCTTTGCCATAGAGAGCGACGTGGGGATTTGGCATCGTCAGCAGCAGGACTTTGCTGCTTTTGCGCATCTGGAACCAGATCTACGTGCCTTTATTCTCCGTCCCATCAATCGCAGTTATCTGGAACTGGCGATGAAGCTTTCCGAAATGCCTGTAGGGTCGTTGCGGATGATTGCTGAGGGGTTGCTGGAAATTACGTTTTAATTGGGAGAAAATTCCCGGTTACGCATTGCCTGCTGCGCAGCATCTATTATATCCATACTGGAGGGACTATGACAGAATCTACTGCCCTGGAACTACAAAATGAAGGCTTACGCTTGTTTCAAGAGGGTTTGTATGACGAAGCCGCGCGCCGTTTTAATGAGGCGTTAGAAGGCTTTGCAGCCGAGGGGCGTGAACTTGAGGCCGCCGAGATGCTTAATAACTTGGGCGTCATCCGGCGTAAGCAAAGCCGTTGGGAAGAGGCGCTTGAGGCGAGTGAAGAGTCCCGGCGCATTTTTGTGCGCTTAGGAGACAAGTCCCGTGAGGCACAAGCCTTGGGTAACATTGGTGGTCTATATGCTTCCATGAATCGCCGCGAAGAGGCTCTCAAGGCCTGGCGTGAAGCTGTTATGTTGTTTGATGAGCTTGGCGATCGTCAGAAACAAGGTGATGCGCTGCTGTCTGTCGGTGTTCATCTCTTTAAGTCCGGTCAGCGGCAGGAAGGTTTGGCTGCTTACCAGGCTGGTTTGCACCTGTTGGATAAACCTACCCCCCAGCAGAAAATTACCCGCTTCTTCCTGGCTGTACAGGCCCGCATCTTCGGTTATTGATCGTGGCATAAGGGGATGTTTCACGTGAAACATTTCCCTATGCGTTGCTCTTTTGGTAATCTGGGGTATGATGACTCCGCTCGCGCTGGCGCGGGCAACATTTTGATAGGAAGGCTGCCCATGAAAGTATTGCTCAAACGCAATGTGCCAAATGTTGGCAAAGCCAATGAAATCAAAGAGGTTTCCGACGGGTACGCACGTAACTATTTGCTCCCCCAGGGGTTGGCTGTGCCGGCCACTAAGGGGATGTTGCGTGCAGCCGAGGAAGTCCGGAGTGCGCAAGATGACAAAGCAGCTCGCCAACGGGAGCGGGCTGAACTGCTGGCCGCGCAATTGCAACAGGAGACTATACGTCTTAAAGCTAAGGCTGGTGAGACGGGCCGCTTGTACGGTTCGATCACTAATGCCGATGTTGCCAAAGGACTCTCCCGGCTGTTGAAGGTGGAGTTTGATAAGCGCAATGTGTTGCTTGAGCATCCTTTGCGTGATTTAGGGACCCATCTGGTAGACCTCAAACTGGAAAGTGGCGTGCGCGCACAGATACGGGTATTGATTTTTTCGGAGGGTGAATGAGCGAAGGTTTGGGCCTCTGGCTACGGCGCACCCGTGAGGTGCGTAAACTCACGCTCGAAGACGCTGAACGCGCCCTACGCATCCGACAACGTTATCTGCAAGCCCTTGAAACAGGCGATTTTGCTGCACTTCCTGGTGAAATTCAGGCCCGTGGTTTTTTGCGCAACTATGCTCGCTTTTTGGGCTTGCCCATCGAAGAGGCATTAGCGCGCTATGAGGCTGAGCGTGGTGGGTATTTGGTGCAACCGCGTCAACAGATTGCCGAAGGCTATACGGAAAGAATTCTTTCGCGCCCTTCGGCTTTTCCTGGCCCGCCGACAGAGCAAGAAGTGACCACGTCTGCGGTGGTGTTGCCAGGTGGCCTGCTGCAAATTCTCATCATTGCGCTATTGTTCTTCGGCTTGGTGACTCTGGGAGGCGCGCTCTATCTTGCCTTCATGGGTGATAATTCGCCCTCTGTGGCGGCTACGCCGGCTGCGACTACTACCGTGACGACCCCGTTGCCAGTGGTCGTTGCCCCGGTTTTTGTGCCCGCCGCTGATGGGCAGGTGACTGTCCGCCTGGAACCCAAAGAGCATGCTTGGGTGCGTGTCTCCGCAGATGCAGCGATTGTCTTTGAAGGATTTGCTACCCCCGAAGAGCCTATCCAATATGTTGCCAGGGAGCAGGTCATTGTCGCCACCGGTAACGGCGGCGCTTTTACGCTCTTCGTCAACGGGGCGGATTGGGGCCCCCTGGGGGAGCAGGGTCAAGTGGTGCGCCGTGCCTGGACCCCCACGGGCGAACGCCCTTTCGATATCCCATGAGTACGCGTAGACGTTCCTCACGGCGGGCGGCGCAACGTCCGCCTACTTTTCTTATCACCTCGTTGGGCTGCCCCAAAAACACCGTGGATGCTTACGGTATGGCGACGCTACTCCAACGCGCAGGGTTGCAGGCTAAAGATGACCCTGCGCGGGCCGATGTCATCATCGTTAATACCTGCGGCTTTATTGCACCCGCCCGCGAGGAATCTCTGGAAACGCTGACTGAACTTGCCGCAGCACTGCGCCCAGAGCAGCGGTTGGTTGCGGCGGGGTGTTGGGCGCAACGTGAGCCGGAACAGCTGGTGCAGCTCCTTCCGCGCCTGGATGCCATCATCGGTACCCGCGATTGGCCGGCGATTGTGGCGTTGGTGCAACAGCTGCGCGAGCGTGAAGCCGGGGCGGCGTTGCAGTATTTGCAAAACCGCGCAATGCCGCTTCCGGAGACTTTCGGCGCTCCTGGTTACGCCGTCTTCGGTGCGAGTGCTTTCCTCAAGATCGCTGACGGGTGTAGTCGCCGTTGCGCTTTTTGTGCCATCCCCCTTATCAAGGGCGACAATGTCAGCCGTCCTATTGCTGCGATTCTCGATGATGCGCGGGCGTTGCGGGATCAGGGTGTTCTAGAAGTGAACCTGATTTCACAGGATACTACCTTCTATGGGCATGATCTGGGTATGCAAGATGGGCTAGCGGAACTTTTGGAAGCCCTGGTTACAGCGGTCCCGGAAATTCCCTGGTTGCGGGTGTTGTATGCTTACCCTGGTTACATCACGCCGCGCTTGATTGAGGTGCTGGCGCGTCATGCACAGCTCTTGCCCTACATTGACATTCCCTTGCAACACGCCCATCCTGACATATTGCGACGCATGCGCCGCCCGGCAGATGTGGACTGGGTGCGCGAGGCTGTCGCCCAATTGCGCGCCGCCATGCCCGATGTGGTTATTCGTACTACCTTCATTGTGGGTTTTCCGGGCGAAACCCACGCCGAATTCCAGGCCTTGCGGGAGTTTATCGAGGAGCTGCGCTTTGAGCGCGTGGGTGCTTTTACATATTCGCACGAGGTTAACACGCCGGCCGGGGCATTGCCTGACAATGTACCTGCGGAGGTCAAAGCGGCGCGGCTGGAGGAGCTGATGCTCGCGCAGCAAACAATCTCGCTGGAGGCGAATCGTGCCTGGGTGGGGCGGACTTTACCGGTGTTACTCGAAGGCGCCGGGGATGGGTTGACCGTAGGCCGGAGCTACCGTGATGCGCCGGAGATTGATGGCCTAGTGTTGCTTTCAGCAGACCTGGATTATCCCCAGTTGATGGATGTCACTATCACCGATGCTACTGTGTATGATCTCATCGGTGTGCCGGTTAACAATCAACGCCGCGTGCGGCATTCATCCCAGTAATACCCCCTGCGGATCGAGCGTTTCACTTACCGCTTGCAACGCCTGCGTCAATAACGTGGGCGTTGCTGTGTTGATGCTCCAACGTCGTTGTGTTTCCTGTGCTACAGCCTCAATGGCTTGTACCTGTTCCTCCCGGCTCAATGCATGCTCCGGGGATTGCAGGCCCAATACCAGCGTGTGTAACACAGCTTCATCTAAAGTAGCATGGAGCGTGGTTAACGTGAGCCCGCGCGTTTCCCCAGTGGCCTGGATGATGCTCTGAAGGGCCTCTTCCCAATCGCGGCGAAACGCAGCAATTTCCGTCCAGGGGGCTGCTGCGGTAACTGTGTGTGCCAGCACGTTATAGCGCCAGAGGTGCGGTAGCAAGACTCTCCGGTTGGATAAAATGTGACCCTGGATAGCATTCACTTTATTGTTGGTTTCCAGCGGTTCTTCGCCCTCTTTGAGCAGGGCCTCGATTTGTTGGCGTTTTTTGGCGACAGCATCCTTCGGAACGGTTAATTCTAGCATTAGATAGGCGATTTTGGGCGTGGGGTTGGAAAGTCGTGAGCGTAGATTTTGCATCCAACTGACCGGGGGTTCTGTACTGAACAATGTAAGCTCGTCTGCGCTTAGAATCCCTGCTCGCAGGAGTCCCCCATCCAACGTCAATAGCCGGCGGAGTGCGGTGATGGCTTTATCCCATGAAGGGAAACTTACCAGCAGGTAAGAACTTTCGGTTGGTAAGGGCCGTAAGCGCAAGGTGGTCTCAGTAAGGATACCGAAATGTTGCTGTGCACCGAGCAACAAACCCCGCAAGTCAGCTGCGCCCGGCAGGGAACGCTCCAATTGTAACGGCCCGGCAGGGGTCATCCCTCGTAACGCATAAACGTTAGCGCGTAGCCCCCCATATCCCAGCGCATTCAGATTGAACATCCCATGCGCTAATGCCGCCCCCACCGAGACCGTGTCATCCATAAATGCCAGCCCGGTGGCGAGGTCTTTTTCCATCAGCCAGGCACGTAGCTCTGCCCAACGTAGCCCCGCCTGTACGCGGATACGTTGTTTGCTCTCATTAAATTCCAATACCCGGTTCATCCGTGCCAGATCAGTCACCATGTAGGGCGTGCCCTCAAGTTGAGTCGGATCAGGCATGGCTTGCCCACTGCCCCAGTTCCATAGTCCAATCTCGCGTTCGGCGGCCCAGAGCAGCATATCGGCAAGGTCTTGTTCGCTGCTGGGATACAGTACCGCTTGGGGTGCGGTGGCGCCACTCATGCGGCGTACAAAGCCTGGATAATCGTGACTGGCACAGTAGGCGCAGAGGGTTTCAGTGTCAAGGCGCAATAAGTCGCCGGGAAAGCGTTGTTGCAGTGATTGGCCCAAAGCGTCTTCCAAAGGTTCAACCCGCGGGGGGGGGGGCACAAACGGTACTGGCAAGGTTTCGGTGAGAGGCAAAAAACGCCCTAATTTATTCCAGAAATGGCTCAACGCGGCTTCGGCTTGTGACATAGCGTATCCTTTACAATTGTGTTTCCGGCAAAGGGGCAATGATCGCAAGAAACTCACTAAGCATCATCGCCGTAGCGCCCCAGATACATTGATCATTCATAATATAGCAAGGGGTATCTATCTGTATGCCATGATGCGCCCATTGGCGGCGCGTGATAGTATCTGGACGACGCAGGTGTCGCAGAGAAATCGCTAAAATTTGGGCCACTTCTTGGGCTTGTGGACGAAAGACTGCCGGGGGTGTGAGCCACCCGACAAAAGGATGCACTAGATTGCGGCTAGGTGGGATGTAGAGTGGGGTTAGCGCGCCCAACACACTCAGCGTATCCGGCGCGACCCCCAGCTCCTCATAGCCTTCGCGCAACGCGGTGTATTGTAAGCTAGCATCATGCGGCTCGCGTGCGCCACCGGGGAAGCTGATCTCGCCTGCATGGTGTTTTAGCGTGGTTGGGCGTAGCGTGAATATCACGCTCATCCCCTCTGGTTGCGGATAGAGTAGTAATAACACAGCGGCTTGACGGAGGGGTTGGTTTAGTGGCGGTGTAAATTCGTGTAATTCTTGTCCGTGCGGAGCCATACGCAGCTGCACGATGCTGCCTGGTAGCGGCGTGCGTAGGAGCGCAGCAATTTGCTCCTGTAGAGGGGGGACCGGCGCACTATTATTCATATCGTCATTATAGCCGTAATATAGCGCTAGAGCAATAGGCAATTTGTGCTATCGGGCCTGGGTTTTCCGTTAGGCTGACTGCGGGTATAATGGAGGGATGAAGGTGGAAACATGAGGGTTGAATTGAGGCGGGCGTTGCTTTGTGCTATAAAAACATGGGGAAGACGTGTCTGCGTGTGGCTCGGCCCGTGGGTGTGTGTGTTGCTATTGGTGCGTCCGCCGGGTGTGCTGGTGACGTTAGGCCCGCCGCAGATCGTAGTTACTTCTAATCCCGTGGTCGGCGTCCATACGCGCCTCACCGACGAAGTGGAACCGTGGAAGATCCAACGCTCGCTGACATTAGTGCGTGAGATGGGGTCACCGTGGATTGTGGAGTATTTCCCCTGGGCGTACATCGAGCCACAACGGGGGGTATACCACTGGGAACACGCTGATTTGGTCATTGAGCACGCACGCAACCAGGGACTTACGATCATCGCGCGCTTGGGGATGGTGCCCGCTTGGGCGCGGCCCAATCTGGCGGTGCAGGAGACTACGTTTACTTACCTCGACCCGGAACACTACGCTGATTTTGCTGCATTTGTGGCTGCATTTGTGGCTCGGTACGCCGGGCGGGTGGAGCATGTCATCATCTGGAATGAACCCAACCTGAGCTTCGAGTGGGGTTTTCGGCCTGTAGATGCTGAAGCGTACACGGCCTTGCTGCGCGAGGTCTACCCGGCGGCGCATGCGGTTAACCCGGCGGTGGTAGTGTTGGGGGGAGCGCTCGCGCCTACGCTGGAGCCACCCGGTAGTCCAGCTGGGCTGAACGATTTACTTTACCTTGAAGCGATGTATGCCGCTGGTGCTGCTGCTTACTTTGATGCGTTGGCTGTACATGCTTATGGGCTGGCGTTTCCACCGGATATGTCCCCGGCCTCGGATTTGATCAACTTTAGGCGCACGGAGCTATTGCGGGAGATCATGGTGGCTTATGGGGATGTAGATAAGAAACTTTACATAACGGAAGGCGGATGGAATGACCATCCGCGATGGACGTGGGCGGTGCGCCCGGCACAGCGCGTGCAATATTCGCTGGATGCTTATACGCTGGCACACACGCACTGGCCCTGGTGCTCGGCGGTGGCGTTGTGGATGTTTCGTACTCCGGCTCCGCTCCGCAATTATCAGGACTATTATGCTTTTATGACCGTGGACTTTCGCCCCCGGCCTATTTATCAGGCTGTGCAGGCGTACACAGGGAACGGGAGATGATGGCGGAGGTTATATAGGGTGAAACGTATACGATTGAATGTAACCGGTCTTGTGCAATTAGCGCGCCCTGAGTTTGTTACTGGGGTCTTGAAACCCCGTCTTTGGCAATTTCCGGCGGTGGTGTTGCGCCAGTCCTGTGCAATTTGTTTGTGCATACTATTACTTAGCGCTGGGTGTTTGCCCCACACTTCTACCCCCTTGCCGACTCTCACTCTGTCCCCCCTCGTGACCGTTGCGCCAACCGTGGCACGCACTCCGACCGTCACCTCTACACCAATGTCGAGTCTTACCACGCTTACACTTTGGGTCCCCGATTTTCTCGATCCTTTTGGTGAGACCGAGGCTGGCGCGCTGCTCCTGAACCACTTGCAAACCTTCAGCTTAAGTAACCCGGATGTGCAGGTACAGGTGCAGGTCAAAGCCGCCAGTGGGCCAGGCAGTCTTTATAACCTGTTGCGCACCGCTTATACCGCTGCTCCGGCTGTGTTGCCTGATTTGGTGTTGTTGAACTATACGCAGTTACAAGAGGCCGCTCATGAGGGCTTTATCCGTCCGCTTCCGCCTGCACTGGTGGATGCAAGTGACTATTATTCCTTTACCCTGCAGAGTGCACAAGTTGCAGGTCAAGTGTATGGCCTGCCTTTGCTCACCCAAATCGAACAAACGGTGTATCATGCTGAGGTGACAGAGACGCCGCCCGTCTCGTGGACGGTGGTGCTGACCGGCAGCTACTCACTGCTTTTTCCCGCTGGGCCGTTAGATGGGTTAGCGAGTGACGCGCTATTATTGGCATATCGTGGCGCAGGCGGCGCGGTGGTGGATGAGTCCGGTAAGCCCACGCTAGATCGGGCACGCTTAGAAGATCTTTACCGTTTCTTCGGGACGTTGGTTGAGGCAGACCTGTTGCAGCCGGAGCTTGTGTTAGGATTGCCGGATGCCGAAGCTTGCTGGGCGCATTATCAGGAGGGCGTGGGGCAGCTAAGTATTGTGCCGGCAGGGTCTTATTGGGCTGTGCGCCCAGCCGGGGCACGCCCTGGCTGGATTCCTACGCCGTCAGGTCAAATCATTGCCCAAGGGCGGATGTGGGCTATCGCCATAGTTTCCCAGACCTCGGAACGTCAGCCACAGGCGTTGGCGCTGGCGGAGTGGTTAGCTCAGCCTGAGCAAACTGTTGATCTAGCTATGCTGGCCCGGCGTCTTCCCGCCCGGCGCAGCGCCGTGGATTTGCTGGCCCTGTCACGTGAAGACCGGCAGTTTCTCGAGTCTTTAATGAATGCGGCCGAGTTGCCCCTGCCAGAAGCGGTGGATATTCCAGTGCGCACCGCGCTGCAAGCCGGGTTGGAAGCATTGTTGCGTCAGCAGGTAGAGTCGCCGGAGGCTGCGGCCACCTACGCGCTCACGGTGTTACGGCGTTGAACGGCGTGTGCCTTGCCTTTTCGTGTGACTGTTGTATGATGGCTTTTTGGTTTGTGCTGCAATCTGCTGCAAATGTGAGGGATGCGTGACGCAACAACATTTTCTTGTAACGGGGGGGGCGGGCTTTGTCGGTTCGCACTTGGTGGATCAACTATTGAATGTGGGGCATCGCGTCACAGTATTGGACGATCTTTCAGTGGGGACGCGCGCGAATCTGATGCATCATGCTGAGACCCCTACGTTTCACTTCGTTGAAGGTTCCGTGTTGGATGCCCCCCTGGTAGACAGGTTGGTAGCTGCGTGTACAGGAATTTACCATCTCGCTGCCGTGGTTGGCGTGAAGTATGTGGTTGAAGACCCCTTGCGCGGCATTTGGGTCAACGTGCGCGGCACAGAGACGGTGCTTGAGGCCGCGCTTCGTTACCAGCGCAAGGTGTTGGTGGTTTCTAGCTCGGAAGCTTATGGTAAATCCACACAAGTCCCGCTCCGTGAGGATGCCCCTACTCTCCTTGGGGCAACACATGTTCCCCGCTGGTCGTATGCTCTCTCTAAACTGTTGGATGAGCATTTGGCCTTTGCCTATTATCGGCAACATGGCCTACCCACGGTAGCGGTGCGTTATTTCAACGCTTACGGGCCACGCCTTGATCCGCGTGGATATGGCAGTGTCGTGGCGCGTTTCATTACCCAGGCGCGCTCCGGACAACCATTGACGGTGTATGGGGATGGGCAACAAACGCGCTCGTTTACATTTGTGGGGGATACCGTGCGGGGGACCATCGCGGCGATGGAGACCGCTGGGGCGGAGGGGCAGGTTTTCAATATCGGCAACGGGCGCGAAATTACGATTGGGGCGTTGGCCGAGCGTATCCACGCACTGACCGGTGCAGCAAGCGCAATCCAGTATATCCCTGCTACGCAGGCGTATGGAGTGGATTTTGAAGATACGCCGAGGCGGGTTCCCGATACGCGGCGCGCCGAACAAGTATTAGGGTTCAAGGCTCAGACTTCACTGGAAGAGGGCCTCCAGTTGACAATTCGTTGGTTTGAGGAGCAAGGTGCATGAATACATCAAAACTTAGCCAGTTTTGCGAGCGTGCTTTAGAGGCCGGCTGGCTGTTGGGCGTAACCATCACGCCGGTTTTCTTCAATGTTTATTCCAGCCGGGTTTTTGAGCCGGATAAGTTGACCACACTCCGCTCGTTGGCAGTGATAATGGCTATTTTGTGGCTGGTACGGCTGGCCGATCATCTGTTGCGGGGTGAGCCGGCGTTCGATTTTTCGTGGCGCACGCCCCTGGTGTTGCCCGCCGCGCTGACCATGCTGATCTATGTGATTAGCTCGATCTTTTCGCTGGTGCCGTATACCAGTTTCATCGGTTCTTATCAGCGCTTGCAAGGCACCTATACGTTATTTGCCTACTTGACGTTGTTTTTTGCTATTTTGACCAGTTTACGCACCCGTGCGCAATTGAGCCGTCTGGTGACGGTGTTGATTATCAACAGCTTGCCGGTATCGCTGTACGGTATCCTCCAGCACAGCGGCAAGGACCCTCTCCCCTGGGCGGGCGATGTGCAGCGGCGCGTGGCTTCCAACATGGGCAATGCGATTTTTGTGGCGGCCTATCTGGTGATGATTATGCCGCTCGCTATTGCGCGGATTGTGGAAAGCTTCCGCGATATTCTTACCCGCGAGACCGCACGCATCAGCGATATTTTGCGGGCTTCGGGGTACATCGTTATCGTCGTGGTGCAGGCGATGACTATTTGGTATTCACGTAGTCGCGGCCCGTGGTTGGGCTTTGTCGCGGCGGCATTCCTGTTCCCCTATCTGGCATTGCTGCTGTTGCAACAGCAAGCTGTGAAAGAGGTGCGTGAGGACGGTTCCTGGTTTAACGACATAGCCCTTGGTTTGCTTTTTGGGGTTGGTGGTTTGGGGATGGTTATCGCGCTGATTTTCTTGGGTATGACCGTGTTGCCGGGTGTTGGCGTGTATGTTGGCGGGATTCTCGGTGGGGGCATTTTTGGGTTTGCCTGGTTGTACCTGATTGTAGCGCGCAAGGGCTGGCGATGGCTGTGGATTTCATGGGGCATCATCGGGCTAGCGGCAGCGGGATTGATCGTGGCTATCAACTTGCCTGGGCCGCTGCAAGAGCGTGTTCAGCAAAACGCCTCGCTGCGGCGGTTGGCGACAATCTCGCAGTTGGAGTCTGGTACGGGTAAGGTGCGCGTGCTGATATGGCAAGGGGCGTGGGATCTGGTCATGCCGCATGAGCCGATCCAATTTCCCGATGATAGCACAGACGCTGTTAATTTCTTGCGTCCGCTCATTGGCTATGGGCCGGAATCCATGTATGTCGCGTACAATAGCTTTTATCCGCCAGAGTTGGGGCATTACGAATCGCGTACAGCTTCGCCGGATCGTTCGCATAATGAGACGCTAGATGTGCTAGTCATCACTGGCGGTTTGGGATTGCTAGTTTACCTTTTTGTTTTTGGCAGTGTGATCTTCTGGGGGCTGCGTTGGTTGGGACTGTTGCCGTCCGGACGCGAGATCTGGCTCTATGTAGGTTTGAATATGGGTTTTGCACTGATATTCACAATCCTCCTGTGGCAATTGGAGGGTATTTACCTGATCGGCGTGGCAATTCCGTTGGGGATGTTGGTAGGTACCGTCCTGTATCTGACCGTGCGCGGGTTCCTGGTGGCCTTGCAAGACAGCACTATTTCTGAAAATGCCCCAGCTGTGCATCCTTATGCCCTGCTGCTAATCGCTATTTTGGCGGCAGTATTGGCGCATTTTGTCGAAATCAACTTTGGTATTTCGATTGCGTCTACGCGCACAACGTTCTGGGCGTTGGCCGGGTTGCTGGTCGTATTGGGATTGGGCTGGGTGCCTGGAGCAACCACGAACGTCACTTCGGCGGACGAATCTGTTGTGTCTGTACCGGTCCCACAAACAAAAGCCCAAGCGCGACGTAAGCGTCGGGTAGTGAATGCACCGAGCGGTGCATCTCAAAATACCTCTTGGATTGCACCAGTCACGGCGCTGAGCTTAATAGCCCTCTTCTTGCTCAATACGCTGGCATTTGATTTTATCAACAACCCCGGGCGCTCAAGCAGTGCTGGCGCGATTTTCTGGAATTCCTTGACACAGCTCTATGTGCAGAGAACCACCTCGTATGGCGCGTTGGTGCTGTTGGGTTTCACCTGGTTCTTGTTAGGCATGATAGGGTTGAGCGAGCTTGACGCGCATGGGGTCTTTGATCAAGATCGCCGCGCGCGTTGGTTACAAGCGATTGGGCTGTATGTAGGAATCACGCTTACCGGTTTCTTGCTCTTTGGCGGTACGCTATCGGGGTTACAGGCCGCATTGGTGCTCACATCAGTTGCTACAATTCAAGACGCGGTCAATGTGGCGGAGCAGTTGGCAGGCCTGTTGGGGCAGTATTATGGGTTGCTCTTTATGTTGTTGTTGGTACTGGGGCTTGTGTTGGTAAAGGAAGAACGCCCCTCGCGCGCTTCGGGTGACCCTATTGCTTGGGGGTTGTTGGTGATCCTGTTGTTGGGGAGTATCTTTGTAATCCGCGGAACTAACTATAATCTGGTGCGTGCGGACATCATTTTTAAGCAGGGGGATGGTTTCTCCCGTGCTAATGATGTTATTCAGAAGCAGGCGGCTATCGAGCATTACGAGCGGGCGCTTTCGTATGTGCCACGTGAGGATTACTATTATCTGTTCTTGGGTAAGACATATTTGGAAATGGGGCAGTTGGAGAGTGACCCGACGCAACAGCTGGAGATCTTCCGCCAAGCTGAGGCAGTGCTTACCGAAGCCCGTCAAATCGCACCGCTCAATACCGATCACAGCGCTAATCTGGCGCGCTTCTATCGCAGTATGGCCGGGCGGAGCGGTTTCTTATCGCGTGCTGAAGCGTTAGAGAAGGCGCGGGAAAATTATCACATTGCCCTGACCCTTAGCCCGTATAATGCTATTCTTTGGAATGAGCTAGCAATCTTGACTGGCTTCGAGATTCAGGACCCGGTACGCTTTCAGGAAGTCATCTCGCATTCGATTACGCTTGACCCAGAGTTTGAACAGACGTGGATGCTGCTAGGTGATTATTACATCCAGGTCAAACAGTCACCGGAGGAAGCGATTCAGGCCTACCAACAAGCGCTGGACATCAAGGCCAACAACTGTACGGTGCGGTATCAGCTGGGCAATTTGTTGGTCCAACAGCAGGCCTGGAGCGATCTGGTGATGGCATTAGAGCCGGGTTTGGAGTTGTGTGCGCGTGACAGCAATTTGTGGGATTTCTACCGGCTATCGGCTATCGGTTACTTCTATATGGAACAGATGCCGGAGGCGTTCGAGATGGCTAATGAGGCGTTGTTGCGTGCGCCGGAAGCCAGCATCCCTGTGGTAGAGCAGTTAATTCAGGTGATGCAGGCACAGCAGGAATCGCAACCTACCCCATGAGCACCTATCTGGTTGTTTTTGCCGGAGTGTTGTTTCTCTCGCTGTTCGGCACGCCGCTAGCCCGGCGGTTGGGCTTGCGCATCAATGCGGTGGATCGTCCCGATCCTAGCCGTAAAGTGCATACGGTTGCCACGCCCCGGCTGGGGGGCGTGGCGATTTTCCTCAGTACGCTCATCGTCACGCTGCTGCTGAACGGGGCGCGTAACCTCGATCAGCTGGCAAGTATCCTGGTAGGTGCGGCGCTGGTCTCCTCGTTGGGGTTCTGGGATGATCGCTTCACGCTGAGTCCCTGGGCCAAGCTCGCCGGGCAACTCATTGCAGCGGGTTTGTTGATTGTTACCCATGTGACGATCACCTCGCTGCGGATACCGGTGCTTAATTACGCCGCGACCGTGTTGTGGGTGGTGGGGATTACCAATGCCTTCAACTTGTTGGATAATATGGATGGACTATCCGGCGGGGTAGCCGCCATCGCAGCAGCGCACTTTGCGTTGATGTGTGCATTCAGTGGGCAATATTTGGTGGGCGCGCTGGCCGTCGCGGTGATGGCGGCGTGCATCGGGTTCCTCGTGTACAACTGGAACCCCGCCACGATCTTCATGGGCGATTCGGGTAGCCTGTTCCTGGGCTTTACGCTGGCGGCGCTGGGCATCAAGCTTAAGTTTCCGCTCAATGTGACCTTTGTGACCTGGATGATCCCGATTATCGTATTGGCCGTGCCCATTTTCGACACCACCCTGGTCACGATTTCGCGGCTTAAGCGCGGGTTGAACCCGTTGCTCACGCCGGGGAAGGATCATACCTCGCACCGGCTTACTTACGCGGGCTTTACGCGCCGGGAGGCCGTGTTGATGCTCTACATCGCCGGGCTGCTTATGGGGCTATTGGCACTCTTTATCACCCGTGCCAGTGTCTTTGAGGGCTACCTGGTGGGTGGATTGGTGTTGCTTGGGGGGCTTTACGCGCTCTGGCGTATGGAGCGTCCTCCCTTCTGGCCGCCGAAATCGTGAAGCGTGAAGTTTGTTCCTCAGCGTAGCAGCAACCGCTCCAAGGTATTGACCCCCTCTTGCAGCGTCGCGCCCAAGAAAATCCCCGGCATGCGCGCGCGCCACTCTGGCTGCTGTGTAAAGATGCGCCCGGCATAAGTAAACGGCGGCTGACCGCTCTCGGCGATTTCGGGCATCCACTGCGGCCATGGCTGCAAGTGTTGCGCTGTGGCCTCGGTCATCGCAATCGCAACGATGGCAGCTGCCCGATTATCACGCACATAGGCAGCCAGATCACGCAGCGGCGTCGCCTGTCCCAAATACACCATCGGCCAACGCCGACGCCGCAGCATGACCCCCAACATCAACAGACTGATCTCGTGCCACTCTTCGGGCGCGCAGGTCAAGAGCACCGGCGCGCTATCGCGCGGTTGGGGGCCGGTTTGCATCCACATAATTAGCCGGTGCTTGAGGTATTGCGAGGCGGCATGTTCCTGTGCCACGCTGATCTCACCGGTTTGCCACGCCGCGCCGATGGCCTCCAAAGTCGGGTTGATGACCCCCAGTAGTAGGTCTTCCAGCGAGTACAGCGCTAGCAGATTTCCAAGGAGTTGTCCGGCTTCATTGTGCGCCCCCCGCAGCAATGTTGCCACTAGCTGCTCTTGTGCTGTGGCGAGGGCTGGTGGCGGAGCGCTGACGGGCGCAGGCGCAATTGACGGTACTTCCAACGCAGGGGTACTGTATTTGAGCGCCTGCACCGCTTGCCGGATCTGCATTCCCTCATCCAGGCGTGCTTTGACCCATTGTAATTGCCGCACCGTGTTCTCAGAGTAGAGTCGGTGCCCGCCCTCGGTGCGCTCTACGGTAGGGAAATCGTACCGGCGTTCCCACACGCGCAATGTGGCGACCGGGATGCCGGTCATGCGCTCCACTGCGCCAATGTTGTAGATGGGCTTATCGAGAACGGATGGTTGCTTGTCTGTGTTCATAGCGCCTCCACATCTTTATGCAGTAAGAGAAAAAATCTCTATGAACTTAGCGTTCTCTGCTGTGAAATCTCTATTCCACCTGTAAAGTGTATCACTCCTGTTATTTATGTTAGTATAGCATACTGCCACCTATTGTCAAGTATATCTATACAAAATCAATGCAACATATTGACAAAAGGAGGGGGGTGTGCTACAATTTAGAAGATAATGATATTCTTACCAGCCAGTTTTTCGCTTGTAACAGCAAAGCTATTTTTTACGGAGGATTTTGATGAACCCTAAATCTGAAAGTTGTGCAGCGACCACTGCCCTGTGGGGCGGCATCATCTTTAGCCTGCTCTTCACCGGTCTGATTTGGGCTGCGGGGGAGCGGCTTAATGCCACGCAATTATTGCCCGATTTGGGCGCATCCTGGTATTATTGGAAGCTCCCCACCCCTACTTTTTGGAGTCGAGCTACAGCCTGGGGACTCTATGTGCTGCATCAAGTCTCGATATGGGCGCTCATCTATCACGCGCAAACCCGCGTCAAGAAATACACCAGCGGCTTACACAAGGTCAATGTGCTGGCATTGGGTATCAATGTGCTTTTTATCATTCTACACTTCATCCAGACACACCTCTGGTATGACGGGTTGGCGCAGGATGTTTCGATTTGGACTTCGCAAGGCTCCGTGGTGCTGATGCTGGTGATGATTTTGTTGATGGAGAATCAGCGGCGCGGGCTGTTCTGGGGTAAGAAAATCAACGTCCTCAAGGAAAGCGGACGCTTTGTGCGGAAGTATCACGGCTACGTCTTCGCCTGGGCGCTGATTTACACCTTCTGGTATCACCCCACTGTGAACACGCCGGGTCATTTGGTGGGCTTTTTCTATATGTTCCTGCTGTTGCTTCAGGGTAGTTTGATGTATACCCGCATCCACGTCAATCGCTGGTGGATGGTAGTGCAAGAAGTGATGGTGCTCTTCCACGGTACCATGGTAGCAATCCTACAGGGCAATGGCTTATGGCCGATGTTCGCGTTTGGGTTCGCCGGGATGCTGGTCATCACCCAGATGCACGGCTTGGGACTCAAAGCCTGGATAAAGTGGGGCATCCTCGCACTCTACATCGCTGGTGTGTTGATTACCTACAGCCAGTTGGGGTGGGTACGGATCAATGAAATCATCCGCATCCCGATCATCGAATACTTGCTGGTATTTGTGTTGGCGGGGATGATTTCGCTGGGGTTGTGGATTGCGCGTAAAGTGCGCGGGCAACCTGCGCTGGAAGGCGGCGCGGCATGAGCGCAGCGCTTGCGGGCAAAGTTGCCGTCATCACTGGCGGCAGCCGGGGCTTTGGGTTGGCAATGGCGCGTGCGTATCTCGAAGCGGGCGCGACGGTGGTCATCGCCGCGCGCTCGGCACAGGGCGTGGAAAAAGCCGTTGCAGAGTTGCGCCCCGTGAGCGGCACCGTCGCCGGCACGGCTTGTGATGTGACCGTTCTGGCGCAGGTGCAGGCGTTGGCCGATTTCGCCGTAGCGCGCTTCGGACGGCTGGATATCTGGATCAACAATGCCGGGCTGGCTGGCCCGTATGGCGCAACGGTCAGCATCCCCACAGATGCTTTTACGCAGGTATTGCACACCAACATTGGCGGTGTGTACCATGGCTCCATTGTTGCCTTGCGGCATTTTCTCGCGCAGGGCAGCGGCAAACTTATCAACATCCTCGGTCATGGCGAGCGCGGCCCGGTTGCTTACCAGAATCCGTATGCCTCCAGCAAAGCCTGGGTGCGCAACTTCACGCTAGCTCTGGCGAAAGAGCATCAGGGCAGCGGCGTGGGTGTTTATGCTTTGCAGCCAGGTATGATGGTTACGGATTTACTGCTCCAGGTGGATGTGGTGGCCGGTTACGAGGCCCGGCTTAAATCCTTCGGTACGATTATTCAAATTCTAGCCAGGCAGCCCGAAGAAGCCGCGCGCAAAGCCGTATGGCTGGCGAGCGCGGCGACTGATGGGCGCACCGGGCTGTATGTGAATGCCAGCGGGACGCTGAAAATGTTAGGCGGCGCGCTGCGCTATGGCGTCCGCCGGTTGCTGGGGCGGTTGGAGCCGCCGCCAGAGGTGATGTTGCGGGTGGTTCCAGCGGCCTTCAAAGTGCAAGATTGAAAAAAAAACTGAGAGCGAACTAAAGTGCGCGTCAATGTCATTAAGTTAAGAACACTGAGCGCGTTTGCCGTCCTCGAATTCGGCCACGAATACACGGATTTACCCGGTCTTGCAATCATTCGTGTATTCGTGAACCATTCGGGGACGGCCGGCAAACCTTAGCTTGATGACATTGAAATGCACATTACATTTGCTGTGTTGATTTGCGATTTGTTGATTTGCAGATTTTCAAGGGGAGGTAACTATGACCTGGATCAACGTATTGGTGGAATCAGATTTACCCGAAGGCGAGCGGCGTATCGTCAAGGCTGGCGAGCATGACGTGCTGTTGCTCCGCCACGCGGGGCGCATCTTTGCCACCGGGCGTAAGTGCCCGCACATGGGCGTCTCGCTCAAGCGCGGGGAGGTGCAAGATGGCGCGCTCGTTTGCCCGCTACACCGCAGCACCTTCGATCTGGAAACCGGTGCGGTGCGCACCTGGACGCCCTGGCCCCCTGGCATAGGCAAAGTTTTTGCGGCGCTTTCGGATGAGAAACCCTTGCCCGTCTTTCCCACCAAAATCGAAGACGGCAACATCTGGGTGGAAATTCAAACGTAAATTTCTCATTCGCCATTCAAAAGGAGACATTGATATGAAAATCGGTATCATTGGCAGTGGCTTTGTCGGTTCGACGGCTGCTTACGCGATTGTATTGCGTGGCGCGGCCACCGATGTGGTGCTGGTGGATCTCAATCGCCAGCGCGCGGAGGCGGAGGCCGCCGATATTCTGCACGCCGTTCCGTTTGTGCATCCGGTCAACGTGAAAGCCGGCGATTATCCCGACTTGGCCGGGAGCGGCATCGTCATCATCACCGCTGGGGTGGCGCAGAAGCCGGGCGAGACGCGCCTACAGCTGTTGGAGCGCAACGCCGCCATTCTCAAGCAAATCGTGCCGCAGGTGTTGGAACACGCGCCCGATGCGATTCTGGTCATCACCACCAATCCGGTGGATGTGATGACGCACTTGACAGCGCGCTTTGCCGCCGAGTATGGCGTGCCGCCGCACCGGGTTTTGGGGTCGGGCACCACGCTCGATACTGCCCGTTTCCGGGCGTTGCTGGGCGCGCACCTGGGCGTGGACTCGCAGCACGTCCACGGCTATGTCATTGGGGAGCATGGCGATTCGGAGGTGCTCACCTGGTCTATTGTGGACATCGGCGGGTTGCCGCTGGAAGACTTCGCGCATTTGCGTGGCGTCACGCTCGATGAGGCGGCCCGGCGGGCGATAGATGACGAGGTGCGCCACGCGGCTTACACCATCATTGAGGGAAAAGGCGCGACCTACTACGGCATCGGCGCAGCGCTGGCGCGCATCGTGGATGTCATCGCGCACGACCACCGCGCCATCCTCACGATCTGCACGCCCATGCCAGAGGTGGCCGGCGTGCGCGATGTCACCGTCGCGCTGCCGCATCTGGTGAGCGGGCAGGGCGCGTTAGAGGCGTTGCCGCTCAAGCTCAACGCCAAAGAGACCAGCGCGCTCCGCGCCAGCGCGCGCGTCATCCGTGAGGCCATCGAGGAGTTTGATAACTCTGCGCAGGAGTGAATGAGGGAAGGGGGGAGAGGGTGAGGGTAATCTTTCGTTGACTCGCCGACTCGCCGACTCGCTGATTTGAAAGGGGTTACATGACACCACGATTTATTCCCGTGATGAAAGCCTTGCTCGCGGCGCTGTTGTTTGGCTTGAGCGCGCCGCTTTCCAAAGTGCTGTTGGGTGAAATTTCCCCTATCCCGCTGGCCGGGCTGCTCTATCTGGGTAGTGGGCTGGCGGCCCTCATGCTGCTGCTCTTCCAAAGTCGCGCGGCGGCTAAGGGCGAAGCGCGCTTACAACGCGGCGATTGGCGCTGGCTGATCGGGGCGCTGCTCACCGGCGGTGTGGCTGCGCCCATCATCCTGCTGTTCAGCTTGCAGGTCACGCCTGCTGCCACTGCGGCCCTGCTGCTCAACTTCGAGGGCGTCGCTACCACCATCATCGCAGGCCTGGTCTTCCGCGAGGCCATCGGGCGGCGAGTGGGCTGGGCTATCGCTTTCATTACCCTGGCGAGCATCATCCTTTCCTGGGAGAGTAAGGGGCAATGGGGGTTGTCGCTCGGCGCGCTAGGGATTCTGCTCGCCTGCGCTTTGTGGGGATTGGATAACAACTTCACCCGCAACATCTCCGCCAAAAATCCCCTGACCATCGTGGCATGGAAGGGCATGGGCGCGGGGCTATTTTCCATAGTGCTGGCGCTAGTGTTGGGGCAATCCTTGCCCCCCATCGCCATTGCGCTCCGTGCGTTGCTTTTGGGGAGCGTGAGCTATGGGCTGAGCATCATGTTCTTTATTCTGGCCTTGCGCGATTTGGGCGCGGCGCGCACCAGTGCGCTCTTCAGTTCCTCGCCCTTTATCGGGATGCTCCTAGCCTTTGTCCTGTTCCGCGATCCGCTTACCACGCCCTTCTTGCTGGCGCTGCCGGTGATGGCGGCGGGGACATTCCTGCTCATGGGTGAAGCGCATCAACACGAGCACTACCATCCACAACTCGCACACGAACATCGCCACCGGCACGATGATGCGCATCATACGCATATTCACGCGCCCGACGAGATACCGGCAGGCGGTTGGCACTCCCATACGCACACCCACACGCCAGAAACGCACTCACACTCGCACACGCCTGATCTGCATCACCGACACTCACATACCACAAATTGAAGTTTGGGCAGGGCGAATGGCAAATCTCAAATCACAAATCTCATTCGCTTTTTCGCTGACTCGTATAGGAGGTACACTCTATGGAAACAACAACGCTGGGCAAGACTGATGTTCGCATCCCCTGGCTGGGCGTGGGCACCTGGCAGTGGGGCGACCGGATGATGTGGGATTACGGCAAGGGCGGCTATAGTGATGCCGACATCCGCGCCGTTTTCGATACCGCTATTGCGGGCGGCGTTCGTTTCTTCGATACGGCGGAATACTATGGCTTGGGCCGCTCGGAGACGCTGCTGGGGCAGTTCATCCGCGAGAGCCAGGAGCCGGCGGTGACGGCGACCAAATTCATGCCCGTCCCCTGGCGGCTCAGCGGCGGGCGGCTGCTCGCGGCTCTGCGCGCCAGCCTCAAGCGGCTGGGCATGAAGCAGGTAGACCTCTATCAGATACACTGGCCCTTGCCGCCGCTGCCTGTGGAGACCTGGGCTAATGCACTGGCGGATGCGGTGGAAGTTGGTTTGACCCGTGCAGTGGGCGTTTCCAATCACAACGCTGAGCAGATGGGTCGCGCTCATAACACGCTGGCCGCGCGCGGCGTCCCGCTGGCCTCCAACCAGATCGAGTACAGCCTGCTGCACCGCGAGCCGGAGCGCAACGGACAGCTCCAGACCGCCCGCGATTTGGGCATCACCATCATCGCCTATAGCCCATTGGCGAAGGGTCTGCTCACCGGCAAGTACACGCCCGACAACCCGCCTCCCGGCGCGCGCCGCCGCATCTACAACCGCGAACGTCTCATCGCCATCCAACCCCTCATCGCTCTGATGCAGGAGATTGGCACCGCGCACCGCGACGCGCATGGCGATAAGACCCCCGCGCAGGTCGCGCTCAATTGGACAATTTGCAAGGGCACCGTGCCGATTCCGGGGGCTAAGAACGCCCGCCAGATGGCCTCGAACCTGGGCGCGCTCGATTGGCGGCTGACGGCTGACGAGGTTGCCGCATTGGACGAGGCCAGCGCGGAGCTGTAAGATGCGCGTGGCATTGTGGTGGCTGCGGCGCGACTTGCGCCTGCGCGACAATCAGGCTCTTAGCGCGGCTTTGGCGGTGGCGGAGCAGGTCGCACCGGTCTTCTTGCTCGATCCGGCACTTTGGCGCTCGCCTTACGTTGGGGAGCTGCGGTTAGCATTCCTGCTCGGTGGATTGCGCGCCCTGGATGCCGATCTGCGCACGCGAAGTAGTCGCCTGATTGTTCGGCGTGGCGACCCGGCGGAAGTGCTCGCGCAGCTGCTGATGGAAACCGGCGCGGAGGCCATCTTTGCCGAGGCGGATCACTCGCCTTACGCCCGCGCGCGGGATGCGCGGGTGGCGGCAACACTGCCCTTGCGCCTCACTACCGGGGTGACAGTCCACGCGCCGGGGACCGTGCTCAAGCGCGATGGGACGCCGTACACTGTCTACACGCCCTTCAGCCGGACGTGGCTCGCGCTGTCGCTGCCCTCCGCGCGCGATGTGCTGCCCGCGCCGGAGCGATTCGCCATACCACCGGGTATCGTCTCCGAACCGCTGCCGGAGCTGCCCAGCTCGCCGCACTTCCCGCCAGGGGAGGCTGAGGCGCAGCGGCGGCTAGCGAATTTCACGCAGGCGCGTATCTGTGACTATGCCGAGATGCGCAACGTGATGGCTGCGGATAGCACATCACAGCTCTCGCCGTACTTGCGCTTTGGGATGCTCTCGGCGCGGCAGGCGGTGGTGGTGGCTCACGAGGTACGCACGGCTGCCCGCCGCTGTAACACTGCACGTGGGGCCGACACCTGGCTCAACGAGATCGTCTGGCGCGAGTTCTACGCGCATTTGCTGTACCACTTCCCCAACGCGCGGCGCGAGAGCTTCCGTCCGCAGTTCCGCGCCCTCGTCTGGCGCAATGCCCCCGACGAGTTCGCCGCGTGGCAGGCGGGGCGCACCGGCTACCCGGTGGTGGACGCGGGGATGCGCCAGCTCGCGGCGACCGGCTGGATGCACAATCGCGCCCGGATGATTGTGGCCTCGTTCCTTACCAAAGACCTGCTGATTGATTGGCGCTGGGGCGAGCGACACTTCATGCAGCACCTGCTCGATGGCGACCCGGCAGCTAACAATGGCGGGTGGCAGTGGGCAGCCAGCACCGGCGCGGATCCGGTGCCGTATTTCCGCATCTTCAACCCGGTCTTGCAGGGCGAGAAGTTCGATCCCGACGGGGCTTATGTGCGCCGCTGGGTCCCGGAGCTGGCGCGCGTGCCGGATAAGTACATCCATCGCCCGTGGACGCTGCCCGAAGAGATGCAGCGCGCGGCGGGATGCGTCATCGGCGTGGATTATCCCGCGCCGATTGTGGATCATGTTCAGGCGCGGGAGCGCGCGCTGGCAACGTACAAGGGATTTTAGAGTTTCACCACAGAGGCGCAGAGAACACAGAGTAATTTTGTTGTTCTATAACAATATGCCATCTTGTTGAGATTAAAAACACTCTGTGCTCTCCGTGTCTCTGCGGTGAATTTGCTTTTTTGCCAACAACTACATTTTAAGGAGATTACTTGTGAAGAAAGATACCCTACTCAAAGTCGTAAACACCGTGACAACGCTGGTGGTGATTGTAATCAACGCCCTGGCGAATGCCCTGCCCATCAATGGCCTCAACACGGGCCAAATTTCCGACCGGTTCGAGGTGTACTTCGTCCCGGCGGGCTATGTCTTCTCGATCTGGGGCCTGATTTATCTGGCGTTGTTAGCTTTTACGGTGTACCAATGGCTACCGCAGTCCGATAAGGCCCGTGAGCGCATCGGCTATTTCTACGCGCTGAGCGGGATCGCCAACAGCGTGTGGATTTTCCTCTGGCACTATTTGCAGTTCCCGCTGACGCTCTTGGCGATGTTGGTCTTGTTGGGGAGCCTCATCGCCATCTATCTGCGGCTGGGCATCGGGCAGCGGCGCTTCGAGACGCTGGAGCGCTGGGCGGTGCAGATTCCGTTCAGCATCTACCTGGGGTGGATCACGGTGGCGACGATAGCAAATGTGACTTCGCTGCTGGATTACCTGCGATGGGGCGGCTGGGGCATCGCGCCGGAAATCTGGGCGGTGATTATGTTGCTCGTGGCGGCGGGCGTCGCGCTGGCGGTCAGCTTCACGCGCGGCGACATCGCCTATATCCTGGTGATTGTGTGGGCCTACATCGGCATTGCCGTGAAGCACACCGCGACGCCGCTGGTGATGATTCCGGCTGCGGTGCTGGCGGGCATCGTGGGGCTATCGCTGGTAGTGACGGCGCGGCGGCCTAGAAGTGCGTGATGTTGGTGGTGTAAATATCAGCGGCCCAGGTCAATACGACTTGGGCCGCTGGTTAATGCAGAGAGCAATTTCTCGCCGGGTTACACTGGTGCCATCGGGTCGAAGAGCTTGGCGTACTCTTGTAGCGCGTAACGGTCGGTCATGCCCGCAATATAATCGCAGACCACGCGATGCAGCGAGCGCTCTGTGAGTTTGCGTTGTACCTCGCGGGGCAATTGGCCTGGCTCGCCAACGTAGGTTTCGAAAAGTGCGGTGATGACCCGCTCGGCTTTGAACTGCATCCGCATGACGCGCGGGTGGCTGTAGAGGTTCTCGTATAGGAAGCGCTTGAGCTCGCGGGTCATGCTCAGTGTCTCGGCGGGCAGGCCTACCAGGTTGTGTGGTTGCGCGCGCACGCCATCCGGCGAGTTGACACCACTTGCATCCAATTGCCGTGCCGTTTCCTTGATGAGTTCTGTTACCAGCAGCCCGATGAGGCGGCGCACCAGGCGATAACGCCACATGGCGTTGAAGTCTTTCCCATTCCAGCCCAGGCTTTCCTTAAGCTGCCCCCACCAGCGCACCCCTTCAAGTTCAGCGGGCAGGATCAGCCCAGAACGCAGGCCATCATCCAAATCATGGGCGGTATAGGCAATCTCATCCGCCGGGTTGGCAAGCTGCGCTTCGAGCATCCCGCGCAGGTGCGGATCGAAACGCGACGCATCAGCCACATCGTACTCGGTCTCGTGCTTGACAATGCCCTCGCGTACCTCCCAGGTGAGATTTAAGCCCCTGAATTCGGGATAGCGTGCCTCGAGCTTTTCCACAATGCGCAACGATTGCTTGTTGTGATCGAAGCCATCGTGATCAGCCATCAGCTGATTGAGCGTGTGTTCCCCGGCATGACCGAAAGGCGGATGGCCCAAATCATGCGCTAGACAGATGGCTTCTACCAGCTCCTCGTTGGCCCCCAGGGCGCGGGCCATCGTTCGCCCGATTTGCGCTACTTCGAGCGTGTGGGTGAGGCGCGTGCGGTAGTAATCGCCCTCGTAGTTGACAAAGACCTGGGTTTTATACTCCAAACGGCGGAAGGCGGTGGTGTGCAGGATGCGGTCGCGGTCGCGTTGAAAGGCGGTGCGATAGGGGTGCTCGGCTTCGGGAATGTCGCGCCCGCGCGAGTTGTGGTTGCGAAATCCGTAAGGGGCTAAGGTTTGATCTTCGATACGTTCGTAAGCTTCGCGATCTTGAAACATGGGCTATCTCCTTGTGCGAATTGTGAAGGGTGAATTGCAAATAGCCAATAGCGAGGCAGAATTATCGGCTGAGCTGCACTGCGAGCAGACTGATAAGCAGGGCCACCGCTAGAAAGGCGGCCTGGTAGATGATGAGGTGCTTTTCTGTGCGGCTGAGTTTGTGAATACGCCCTGAGATCCACAGGAACAGCCCTCCGGCGAGTCCCAATCCACCCAAAACGCCGAGTGTGTAGATAATGGCGGTTGCCATCAGGCGGGGCAAATCCACTGTGACAATGAGCCGCCCGAACACGCTGAGCGCAAAGCGGCTGCCCAGAAACGCATACCCGAAGGCGATGATTAGCCCGCAGGCAATCATCCCCATGCCAAGCCGCCGCTTAGGGCCGCGCTCAATCCACCAAGTGATAAGGCCGAGGCAGAAGAGGCCCAGCGCAAACGTGAAGATGAGGATGGATAACAGTTCGATCAGCATAGCTCCTCCGGGTAGTGGCGTGGGTGTAGGTTGTTACGGATTGTTTGTAACTGAAGTATATACGCAAAGCCGAAGCAGGTCAATTGGGGTATAGGACAAATTATTGGGGAGTTTTCCCCCTATCCCCCTGCCCCCTTTCCCCCGCAAGCGGGGGAAAGGGGGGATTTTTTTGAGGGAGTTTTGAGCGACGGCTTCGCCGCCGCTCAAAACTCCCCTTATTTTCGCCCCGCCACTATGCGGTGTGGGGAGGGGGCAAGGGAGAGGGGCAAGATTCTCAAAATGAGACAAGCTGCAAGTTTAGAGAGGTATTTTTCAGATAAGAATCGTTCTTTATCCAATAATTTGTCGTATACCCGGTCAATTGATAGTGGGCTGTTATCGTATATACTCTTCGGGCATCCGTCGATCTTGAATACCTAGATATCTTTCTATTTCCTGTTCGATATAGAGCGCTACATCCGGCGTTTCAAATCCACTGAGCAGGCAAAAATCGCTACCATCATCTAAGCGTGCTCTCACGGTGTATAATTCGCCCCTGTCACCATAAGATCTCGTTTTAACATAAATTTGCTCCAGAGACTTAGCTTCAATAGTGCGATTTCTCAATTGTGGCACCGGAGTATCGCGTATCGTCATTTGTTCTCGGGTTATGTGAATTATGGTTGTGTTAAATAAACCTACCAATACAGTGTTGGCAAGCAGAGAAACTGCCAGGAGGTAGGCCCCACCGATTATTATCAATACTGACGCTTCTAGGGGGGTGATATCTTCAAAAGGGTTGATCCCCAAAGAAAGTTCATATAGCGACATGCCAATGAAAAAAATCAACGGAAGCGCAAATATTGTGGTTAGAAGGATTAGGAGCAGTATTTTGGGTTTGAACCACCGGTAGCGGAGGGTTAATCCGCTGGCATCTATGTTCATTTGGATGCCTTTGGGGAGATTTAACGGCTTACGCACGGGTTCTTGTGCGGCGCGAGTTGCCCCTGGGCCAAAAGCTTTACCGCAATAGGCACACATCACATATTGTAAATCCGGATGAATGTCTTCGGCCTGTCCGGGGGCACCACAAGTAGGGCAAGTGAGGGCCTCTAGCTCTTGCAAATTTTTGCTCTGGCCCTCGCTAATTAAATTGAATTGTTGTGCTTTATACTCTGCGGCTATCGGTTGTTCCTGAAGATTCAGGTATTCTCTCAGCTCGCGGGCAATATGCCGTAATGGGTGTGGGTCACGCATGTTGAGAAGGGTGATATCGGTATGGCTGTCAAATCGCGCAATTAGTTGATATGCATAATGCGGTTGATTATTTTGATAGTACGCCACATTTTCCTTGACATAAACTTGATCTATGCTATTAGTTTTGAGATTCAGGTTGCCGAACCAGGGTAAGGGGCCGTGCTGCACTGTCAGGCTTCCCTGTGCGACATGGAGAAGGGTGCTATTGATTAAAATACATGCTGCGCGATATAGAATGATTAGAAGTGCTATAGCGAAGGGACTTAGCATAATTATGGGAACAATAATGTCTTCAACGACGAAGAACATTAAGAGGATAGGGATCGAAAAGACACCCGTCCATACTACACCCCAGAGGATAGCTAGAGATTTGGTGCTGATCCAATCGCAGGTGATAACCAATTCTCCGGTTTCGTTAGTAATTCTTACTCCGTTAAGCGCAGCAAATTTACGCGCCTGGTTTATCTCGGGTAGATGACCCTGTGCGTATTTAGCACCAGGCCCAAAGACCGTCCCACAGGCGGAACAGATAGCATACTCCCACTCCAGCCGCACATCTTCTTTTTTGATAGGCGTGTGACACATCTTACATTTGAGATTTGAAATATCCATCAGCGTATCTCCTGATTCATGAAATTGAAGTTTCAGCAAAGTATCAGGGAAATTCTTCGAACCTATGTCCAATGATTATATTCACCGGAGATGGGTTGATCAGGGATATTTAGATATTTTTCCACTTCCTGTTCAATATAAAGCAGCAATGGAACGGTACGGATATTAGTGAGTAAACTAATATCTTGATTATCAGCCCCGCGTGCCAGGAGTTTGTAAAAAAAGTCAAAATCTTTTTTAACATAGAGTTGCTTAAGTGTGCGGGCGTTTAATGCGTGTTGTGTAAATCCAGGTAAGGGTGTGTGGCGGATACGCAATTGTTTTGCTGAAACCTCGACGCTGGTCACGTTGATTAAAACAGCTAACAATGGATAGCTCAAGAGTATCGCCACCAACAAAACTGTGCCATAAAAAACAGCTTGAAGGGGATTGGTCAAGGGTACGCTGAGAAAAAACCACCCGGCGCCGATCCAAGCTATGATGAAAACAAAGAGTTCTAACCAGAAAAACTTGGTACGCAACCAAGTGAACGTGATGTGCAACTCGTCATTGGTGCTGGTGGTTTCAACGCCTGTGGGTGAACGCAAAGGTTTGCGGCGTGGTTTTAGTACTTTGGATGCTTGCAAAGCTCCTGGGCCGAAAATAAGGCCGCAATAGACGCACTGGGCAAATTGTAAATCTTCATATATCTGCTCCGTCGGAATCGGCGCGCCACACTTCTTACAATGAGTTAAAGTTTCCATCGGTTTTGCCTTTGCCTCTCAAAGCGTATTCTGAGATTGCCATAGGGTACACTACATTTTACAAGTTGCTGGGCGCTGTTATCCGTTTGGACGATGCCGTTGCCGCGCGCGAGTTGCCGATTGCTCCACCCGTTGCGCGCGCAGCATAACCCCCATACTCTGCCGGGAGCGCTGCGTCGCAGGCTTTGCCTGTAAGTTTCAAAGTTCCTATGATTGCCCCTGCTATTTTCAAAGTATAGCAAAAAGTGGTTACCCGTCAATTGCCGGTTGCCGCTTAGCGCAGGCCGGGTATAATACACCTATGGAAACAGAACGCTTACAAAAGATACTGGCCCGTGCGGGGTATGGCTCGCGGCGGGCGTGCGAAGAAATTATCACCGAAGGCCGTGTTACCGTGGATGGGCGCGTGGCGCAGCTCGGCGAGAGCGCCGATTCTGCTGCGCAGCGCATCACGGTGGATGGCGTCCCCATACGGATGCCCAGTGCCTACACCTACATCGCGCTTCACAAACCGCGCGGGGTCATCTCCACCGTGAGCGATCCTGAAGGCCGCCGCACCGTGCGCGATATGGTTCCTCTTGCGGCCCGTCTCTACCCGGTAGGCCGGCTGGATGCCGACAGTGAGGGCCTGATCCTGCTCACGGATGACGGTGAGCTCACCGAGCGGCTCACCCACCCGCGCTACGAGCATACGCGCGTTTACCGGGTGCTGGTGGCGGGCCGCCCCACGCCAGAGACACTCGACCGTTGGAAACGCGGACTTATCCTTGATGGGCGCAAAACCCGCTTCGACAGCCTCAAATCTGAGCCGCCAGAGGCCGGGCGCGATACCGTCTGGTTGATCGTCTCTATCCACGAGGGGCGTAAGCACCTTATCCGGCGCGCCTGCGCTGCGCTAGGACATCCCGTGCTGCGCCTCATCCGCACTGCAATGGGGCCGGTGCTGTTGGGTGATTTGCCTTTGGGCAAGTGGCGCTACCTTACGCTCACCGAAGTCCGTAACCTGCAAAAAGAAGTAAAAAGCTCCACCGCCCATCCTGTTGCGCGCCCGCTCAAGAATCCCACCGCCGATAAACGCCGCAGCGGGCCAGACTTGCCGCGCGCCGGTCGTACCCACAAACCCGCGCGTCCCAAGGGGCGGCGCAGCCGATGAAACCTGCGACTATTGCGATTGACGGGCCGGCGGCCTCCGGCAAAAGTACCATTGGCTATCATTTGGCGCAATATCTGGAGTACCTCTACCTGGATACCGGTATCCTTTACCGCGCTGTTACCTGGGCGGCGTTGGATCGCGCTATCGCTATCGAGGATGAACACGCTATCACCGCGCTGGCGGAAACGCTGCCCATCGAAGTCACCCCGCCTACGCTTGATGATGGTCGCCAGTACACTGTGCAGGTCGCCGGGCAAGACATCACCTGGGCTATTCGTGTGCCGGAGGTGGATCGGGCCGTCTCGCCCGTCTCCGCCTATCCTGGCGTGCGCGGCGCCCTTACGCAGCAAATGCGGCGTATCGCCGCACAGGGCAACGTGGTCATGGTGGGGCGCGACATCGGTACGGTTGTCATCCCCAACGCCGACCTCAAAATTTACGTTATCGCTTCGGCAGAGGAGCGCGCCCGCCGGCGCGTCAAGGACTTGGTGGCGCGCGGACAGCCGGCGGATTATGAGATCGTGCTGGCGAGCATCCGTGAACGTGATGCCATTGACAGCAGCCGCGCCGCCGCGCCGCTCAAGCCGGCGGAGGATGCGATACTGTTGGATAACAGTGATTTGTCGTTCGAAGCACTGTTTCAACAAGTAGAGGCTTTGGTTACGGGGACATGAACCGCCTTACACCTCCTTCCCCCCAGCGCCGTCGGTGGTTCTGGCTATTGTTGGCGGCAGCGCCAGGCGTGGGGGTATTGCTGGCCTTGCTCATTCTAGCCTGGCGCGGAACAGATTTTTATCTATACCCGCCGCGCCGCCATAGTTCGCAGACGCCCGCCGATTTTGGCTTCACCTACCAGGATGTGACGTTGCGCACCAGCGATGGCGTGACGCTGACCGCCTGGTACATTCCGCCCCAGAATGGCGCGGTCATCTTGATTGCACACGGCTTTGGCAGCGCGCGCGATCCCCGGCTGTTCGCACTTTTTGCAGAAGCCGGTTATGGGGTTGTGAGCTGGGATTTCCGCGTCCACGGCGCCAGCGGTGGGGAACGCTGCACGATGGGATACGCCGAGATTGCCGATGTTGCAGCCGCGCTGGATTTTGCGCTGACGCAGCCGGGCGTCGAGCAGGTGGGCGCGTTGGGCGAGTCCATGGGAGGCGCAACCGTCATCCGTACAGCAGCGCGCCGTCCGGAAATCGCCGCTGTCGCTGTGGAGGGTGCCTACCCCACATTGGAAGCCATGCTGTATACCAGCGTCCATCCCCAGCTACGCCTTTTCGTGCGCGCCCTGGCCGAGCTGCGCACCGGTATCTCACTACACAGTGTCCGTCCGGTGGATGATATCGCGCACATCAGCCCCCGCCCCGTCTTCATCCTCCAGGGTGAGGACGATACGCAGGTATTGCCGGAGAGCGCGCGCCAACTTTATACAGCGGCCGGCGACCCGCGCGACTTGTGGATCGAACCGGGCGTGGGGCACGCCGGGCTGCGCTTCCAGCGTCCAGAGCAATATCGGGAGCGCCTATGGGCCTTTTTCGATGCAGCGTTGTTGCAGTGACCTAAACTCAAAGGAGCCTCTTTATGGAAATCAGCCTGTCCGTAAAAAAGAACGTTCGTAAGTATTGGAAACGCCGTGCCCGGCGCACACGGGAGAAGCTGGCTGATCTCGATGCCCAGCGCGAGACCCTGCGCTACGAATTGACCCTCACCAAGCGCGTCTTGGAGAAATCTACGGATAAAGATAGCCGCGAGTTCTGGCAGATGCAGGTAGATTTCTTGGCCTGGGATTTGCATCAGACCAAAGATCAGATGGTTGAAGAGCGCAGTGAATTGAACTATTGCAAAGTCATGCTTGCCGAGATTCGCGCTGATTTGGCTGCGGAGAAATAGTCCATTTTTCCATGCTCGAAGCTGTTGTGTTGAAGTATATACTGTCAATTCGTCCGCGATAATTTCGCTAGTAGATTTTTCTGATCTTAATTTGCCATTTGAGATTTGTGATTCGCCATTTTCAGGAGGGTCTCTATGCACATCGAAGACTTACCCCGCATTACCGCTTCACATCTGGTCAAATCCATTGATCTCAACCATCACAACACGCTGTTTGCTGGGCGGATGGCAGAGTGGTTGGTGGAGACCGGGTTCATGGCAGCGCGCAACGCGCTGAATTGTCCACCGCAAAACATCGTGTGTGTGCGCTTGCACGGCATGGATTTCCGCCACAGTGTCCACGGCGGCGAAACATTGACAATGGAAGGGCGTGTGGCATACGTCGGTCGAAGCAGCATCACCATTTTCGTCGAGGCGTGGCCCTTGCGCCCCGGTCAGGAGCGCGAAATCGGCACGGATGGGTTTGTGTCGTTCGTTCACATCGTCGAAGAGCGTCCTGTGCTGCATGGTCTGGTTGTGGAAAAGCCCCAGAACGGCGAAGCGTTGGAACTGTGGGAGCGCGTCGAGGCGGAGCGGAAGCAGCGACAGTAGAAGTGCGGTTTAGTCGAAGATTCTAGGCGTGAAATGTGATGCGTGAAAACTTCTTCACGTTTCACGCATCAATTGCAAGCCACGTCTCTTCCCCTCTCAATCTGTCAGGCCGAAGGCTCACTCCATACAGTATAGAGTGTATTGGGGAAGCCCAGCCGCGCGAGCACCCGCCCGACGGTCTGCGCGACCATGTCCTCTAGCGTGTGCGGCTGCGCGTAGAAGGCCGGCACCGGCGGGAAGATAACCGCGCCCAACTCGGCGGCTTGCGTCATCAGACGCAGATGCCCCAGATGCAGCGGCGTCTCCCGCACTAACAACACCAGCGGGCGCCCCTCCTTGAGCGTGACATCGGCGGCGCGACTGATGAGATCTGCGGTGTAGCTATGGGCGATGGCCGAAAGTGTCTTGATGGAGCAGGGCGCAATCACCATCCCCTGTGTGGCAAATGAGCCGCTGGCGATGAGCGCGGCGAGATTATCAGGCGCGTGGACGTAATCCGCTAATGCCTCCACGGCCTCCGGTGCGCAGTCCAGCTCCAGGCCCGCTGTCACCCGCGCGGCCTGGGTCAACACCAGATGTGTTTCCACACTCAGCGTGCGCAATTGCTCCAGCATCTGTACCCCATACACCGCCCCGCTCGCGCCGCTAATCCCTATCACCAACCGCTGCTTATTCATCCGCATTCCTTATCTAACTACTCTTGAGACCTGGTAGGTTTTAAGCACACCTGCCAGGTCTGTGACAGACATTATAGCCCGCCCCTTCACCCTGGCAAGCATTTGGCTTCTGAATGGATGATGTTATACTCAAGTTCGCAAGAACGGTCTACAAAAACTGCACGAGGAAACTGGCACTATGAATGCAAAACGCGGGTTGGGTCGCGGACTAGAATCGTTGATCCCGGTGGAGACGCCGGTAGCTACGGGCGTGCAAAACGTCTCGGTGGAGCACATCGTCCCTAACCCGCACCAGCCCCGCTTGCCCTTCCGCGATCAAGATGTGGTCGAATTGGCTGCCTCGATTCAGGAGCACGGCGTCATCCAACCGCTCATCGTCACCTGCACCGCGGAGGGTAAGTACCAGCTGATCGCCGGGGAACGCCGGTGGCGCGCATCGCGGCTGGCCGGGCAAGCTACTGTGCCGGTCATCATCAAAGAAGCCGCCCCCCAGCAAATGCTGGAGCTGGCTTTGGTTGAAAATATCCAGCGGGCTGACCTCAACGCGCTGGAAGAGGCGCTGGCCTACAAGCAGCTCAGCGAGGAGTTCGGCCTGGCGCAGGCCGAGGTCGCGCGGCGCGTGGGTAAGAGCCGCGTGGCGGTGACGAACACCTTGCGCTTGCTACAAGCCTCGCCCGCCATCCAGGAAGCCGTGATGCAGGGGACGCTCTCCGAGGGGCACGCGCGCGCCCTGCTGGGCCTTGAAGACCACGCTGCACAAGATGCTGCGCTCGCGCTGGTATTAGCACAAGCTCTCACCGTGCGCCAAACCGAGGCCCTGGTGCAACGCGCCCGCGCCGGGCAAGCGGTCACGCCGCCCGCCAAACCTGCGGCCCCGCCAGAGGTGCGCTCCTTGGAGCAACGCTTCGAGCAAGCCCTGGGCACACGGGTGCAGCTTAAGGCCGGGCGTAAAGGTGGGCGTGTGGTGATCTATTATTATTCTGATGAAGAATTCCAGGCGCTCTACGCACAGTTGACCGGCGAGACGCTATAATTTAAGATTGGTGGAGGTAGGATGACCACATTTGAAGCAACGGGCATTGTACGCGAGAAGACTGCGCAAGCTGTGGATGTCCTGAAGGCGCAAGACCTTGATCTTTGGTTGACCTTTGTCCGTGAAACGACGCAAGTGAAAGACCCGGTGGTGGATTTGCTGTTGGGCTTCCATTTGACCTGGCCCTCGGCGCTGTTGATTAGCCGGAGCGGCGAGTGCATCGCCATCGTGGGGCGGTACGATGTCCCCAATGTTGAGCGGCTCGAGGCCTATACGCAAGTGTTGGGCTACGATCAATCTATCCAACCGCAGTTGGTAGAGGCACTCGAGCGTCTCAAGCCGCGCCGTATTGGTGTCAATTACTCCGAGAATGACCCTGCTGCCGATGGCTTGACCTACGGTATGTTCCGTCTGCTCTCGCGGATGTTGGCGGCGACGCCGTATTCGTCCCGCCTGGTTTCGGCAGAAAGGCTGATCGGGTCTTTGCGCGGCTGCAAGACCGCTTCCGAATTGGCCCTCATTCGTGCCGCCATCGAGCGTACCGAAGATGCGTTCCAGCACCTTACCCGACTTCTGCGTCCGGGGGTCAGCGATATGGAGCTGGCCGATTTCTTGCATAGTTATGCTACGGAGCACGGCTGTGGTTCGGCCTGGGAGTGGGAGTATTGCCCGGTGGTGACGGTCGGTCCAGAATCGGATGTGGGCCATGCTATGCCGTCGGGCCTGCGAGCAGGGGCCGGCAACCTCGTGCAGGTGGATTTTGGTTTGGAGCGATACGGCTTCGTCTCTGATTTACAGCGCACCTGGTATCTGCGCAAGCCGGGCGAGCAGGTCGCGCCACAGGCCGTACAGCGGGCTTGGGAAGCCGCGCGCGCCGCGCTCGAAGCGGGCCGCGCCGTGCTCAAGCCGGGCGCGCAGGGCTGGGAAGTGGACGCCGCCGCCCGCAGCACGCTGGTAGCGGCGGGCTATCCCGAATATCTACACGCCTTCGGGCATCACATCGGGCGCACCGCACATGATGGGGCCACCGTGCTCGGCCCCAAATGGGAGCGCTACGGAGAGGCCATCAACGGCGTGGTGCAGGAAGGCAACGTCTTCGCCATCGAGCTGGGTATCAGCGTGCCGGAATATGGCTACATCGGCTGCGAAGAGAACGTGGTGGTCACAGCCACCGGTGCGGAATACCTCAGCCATCCACAGCTGGATTTATGGTTGATTTGAGGTAACTACTTAGATTCAAACTTTATGGCTCGCTGGGAATTCGCTGGGAATTCAACTTGTTTTTAGGTTATCCCTGCCACATCTTGTATTTGAGGACGTTGTAAAATCTAGATGTGGCATAGAACAAATGTTTACCCGGCGAAATCCCAAAACCCCCTTGTTGTTTGGGATACAGCTACTGGTAAAATCATCCATTACTTGAGTGGGCACACAAGCCCGGTGCTTGCATTGAGTTTTCGACCAGACAATGCTCTGCTGGTCTCAGCTAGTCAGAATGAAATTTTCGAGTGGGATGTTGTTACAGGAACACGATTTGATACTTTTCAGCATTTGCTCGCTACGCCTTAGAGCAGAAGCGTAATCAAGGTTAGGCACACAATATAGCTGTGAGCAAATGTTGATCGCACTTGCTCTAAGAACAGTCGAAAAGTACACTCTGACGGTATCTATGTGCGCGAATTCACCTACGATGCCGCCGGGCAGATGATCCGTGCGCGCGTGTTTACCCAAACCACGGAATTCACCTATAATGGCTTAGGCGACCGCATTGCCGTGGACGTAGCCGGCCGGCTACGGCGTCACCACCTACGCTCTGGACTACGCCGCGGGCGAGGTGGTCAGCACGTGGCGGTTCGATCCCGACGGGACGGTGCTCGAAGGGCCCCACGGCCCGGTGAGCCACTTGATCTGCGGCGGGGTGTATGATTGGAGCACGGGTCTCATCTACCAGGGCGGGCGGTACTTCGATCCCGCGCTGGGGATCTGGCTGGTGCTACTGCCGTTGGCGGTGGTGCAAGGGGGGCGTAAGTTGCGCCGGTTGCCGTCAATCGTGGCCCGCGCGCCGTCTCCAAACTGCTCAGCGAAGATCGCGAGCCGGATTGGAGCGCTTACTTCACGCCGATGGCGCAGCCATGATCCTCTACCTGGCCCTCGGCGCGCTGGTGAAAAACTACATCCAGGAGTCGCATACCACCGCCGTGCAGGTACTGCTCGTCAGCGGCGCGGCAGCTGGTACCGGTTGCTTGAGCAAGGCCGAAGTCGCTGCCGCCTTTGCCAAAGCCGCCCGGCTGGGTTGCATCCACCCCCACCGAGGTGCGCGCCGCCACTGATAACCGATCCGCAACACGCGGCGCAAGCATCGAAAGTTGCATCCACCCCCACCGAGGCGCGCGCCGCCACTGTCACCTTCGTTACCTTCGACCGCCAGTTGTGGCAAGCCGGGCAGAGTGTAGGGATCGCCGTCTGGCCGGAAAACTGCCCCTAACCACAGCTGCTGGACGTACGCGAAACCGCCCTGTGTGATTGCACACAGGGCGGTTTATGGAATAGACTGGGGCGGTAGGACTCGAACCTACGGTACACGGAGTCAAAGTCCGTTGCCTTGCCAACTTGGCCACGCCCCAAATTCAAAATGGATTATACCACAGGCTTGACTTTGAGCAACCTCAAAATTCCCAAACGCTATGACTTGGGAGTAGCAATCAGTCGCAATAGCAACCCATGCAACCAACTTGGGTGCAGGTGCTGGTGTAACTGTCTGGTAACGGGGTATTTCGGCCCTAGGTTTTTCGCCATGGAATAATACAGCTCTGCGGTCTCCCGGTTCCCTATCGCCAGGAAGTACAAGCCCATTAAGCCAGCAAAGTTGACCACTTCTGAGACGTGGAAGGTATCACGCTCAGGATAAAGCAGCTTCAGATCATACGTCTCCTCGAAAATTTCCGGTATCTTGTTGAAATGCCCTTCGTCCATGCAAACCTGCGCGTAGTTGATGCGCGCAAACAGATAATCGGGATTGCGCTGGTAGTTTTGCAAGGCGATGTCTTTGGCTTTATCAAATTCCCCGATAGCCGTGTAGGCAGCAACCAGGTAATTATAGAACATGGGAATACGCGGATACCGGCGGATGAGTTTTTGTACTTTGGGGATGGCGGTTCGTGGATGTTTGTGCAGCTCCGCGTAGAGTTGTGGTACACTCTCGCGCACACGCGCCGGCAAGCGCTTATATTGGTCGCTTTCGATAAGCTCAGCGGTGATGGTATATTCAACGAGCTGCACAGTTTGGAAATCCTCAGCCAGAGTACGAGGCGGTTTGGGCCGCACCAGGGCCGCACGTTTTGTGCTAGATTTTCTTTTTGACATTTACCGACCTTTATCCAATAGATTTTTTAAAGAAGTCACCACAATTTTGCTTGATCCGCGTTGCGGATATCTTCGATGCACTCATCCGGGTACACGTTGGTTTCGTCCGGTGCATGATCCGCGTACCAGACTTGTGCGAAGAAGGGATTGTAACGCGCTTGCACGTCGCCGTCCCAGTGTGCGACACACTCCGGGCACCAATGGCCCGCCCTCAGCACAGTGTAGGGCCGCGCATCAAACGTGTGCCCAAAAGCGCAGCGCCACGCGAGCGGGGTGTAGAGCTCGCCCTCCCAGCTAGCGGCAAGGCATTGCCCGCCTCGGAACGTCGCTGCGCCGTGCAGGTCTGCGAGCGTCAATGGCGATTTTGCTTCATCGTAGCCATGCGCGAGCCGCTGCCAGGGCGCATCCGGGTCGAGATTTGGGCGATTTACGCCCCAGCCGGGGATGGCGGCGTAATCGGCATAGCTCTTGAAGAACGCCGAGATGCGCATAGCGTTATGATGTGTGACCCAGTAGCGCGGGCTGTTGCGATGGGTGTCTGCCAACCGCTTTAAGAGCGCGTGGGTGATGATTTCACCCAGCCGACGGAAGGCCGGAACGTGCCGGGTTAGCCAACCCGCCAGGCGCAGGCTCCACGGGCGGCTTTCCGAGATAGCTTGCGCGTGCGTTTCGCGTGTATCCCGCCAGTGATGCAAGTAGCCGTTCAGCACGGCGCTGTCTTCGTAATACTGCATGTGGAAGTTGCGCAGCGCAAACCAGTGTCGCTCGGCGCAGGCTTCCAGGCGCAGCCCGTACTGGCGGAATGTATCGGCTAGAAAAGCGTAGGCCGTGCAGCGCATCTGTGGCCCGCCGCCCATGTTGTAGGCGCGCCGCCAAAAATCCGAGTCCGCCGGAATGTCCAGGCTGTTGATGAGACCCGCCCCCGCGTCCCGGTCGGTGATATTTTCCATCCGGGCATCGAGCGGCATATGAAAGAGGATGGCATCGTTCAGCGCGAGCAGTTCACGGAAACAGGTGGGCATGATGAAGGTCATGCGCAGCGAGGCCCAGTGCTTGAGCGGTGATTCCAGCACCAGTCGCTCGCCCGCGATTTTGGTGAGCGCGTAGTAATCGAACACAGAGGGCTTGAGCGGATCACCCACGCGCCCCACATGGATGCCCACCGGGCGGTTGCCGGTCTCCGCCACCGTGCCGGTATGCACATAACGGATGCGTTCTGCGCCCTGCGGCTCGGCCTGGATAGCCGCGAGGATGTGCGCGATAGCGTCCGTATTGACCGCGCACGCCAGCTCTGGGTGATAATCGGCCATCGGCGAGATGTAAGCCATCGCGTTGAGCACCCAATCCGCGCCGCGCACCGTCGCGGCAACATCCGCATAGCGCGTCGCGTCACCCCAGACGATGCGCAAGCCGCCCCCCTCAACCACGCCTGGCCCGTGCTGCTCTGGGACGCCTGCCGCCCGCATATACGAGCGGAACAAGCCCTGCCGCTGCTCGGAGGGCAGCACGAGCAGGCTGATGTCATACTCGGCGCGGCGTTGCCATAGGGCTTTGAACGCCTCAAAACCCATTGTACCGGATGCGCCGAAAAGGGCTACGGTTGCTTTGGTCATAGTGATAGAATCAGCGAGTCAGCGAAAAGGCGAGAAAGCGTGATGCGTGAAGAAATCTCTGGTCACGTCTCACGTTTCAATCATACATCCCCGCGCGCACGTTGCGGCGGATCTTCAGCACCTCGCGGAACATGCGGAGCGAGTCTTGCAATGGGTTGATCCGGCTGCCTGCGCCATAGTACCAGGGAATGCCCACTTCCACGATATGGAGTCCTCGGCGTTGCGCTATCGCGAGCACTTCCACATCGAAAGCCCAACCGTCAATCTTCTGGATGGCGAACAGCTCACGAGCGACTTCGCGCCGGAATGCCTTGAACCCGCACTGCGTATCCTGGATTTTTGGCACGGCCAGCACGCGGACGATGAGGTTGAACACGCGCCCCATCAGATGCCGGTAGGCTGGTTCATTGTAGCGCTGCGCGCCGGCAGCTTCGCGTGAGCCAATGGCGATGTCATAAGCGCTGCCGAGCGTCTCCGGGAAAAAGCGCGGGAGCTCTTCGATGGGCATGGCAAGGTCAGCGTCGCAGATAAAGAGATATTGCCCCCGGCCTTCCAACATGCCCTTGCGGACCGCTGCGCCCTTGCCCTGAAGCGGCTGATCCAGCACGGTGATGCAGGGATGTTCTTCCGCCAGTGCGCGGGCAATCGCGCCGGTTTCGTCGCGGCTGTTGTTGTTGACCACCACTACATCCAGTGGCTCCGGGCGGGATTCCACAAAAGCGGCGACGCGCGCCAGGTTGGCCGGTAGCCGTTGCGCCTCATTGTAGGCGGGGATGATGATGGTAAATAAAGGTTCGATGCTATTCATGCGTCCTCTTGTGTATCAGGGTTTAGATCTGCCGGGGTTTAGACTTGCCAGGTTTTCAAAACCTGGCAGGTCTTATCTTCCGAGTAAAGCGCGGGCTTGCGCCTCCGCATTGTAGGAGCTGCGCACTAGCGGGGCGCACTCCACCCAGCGGAAGCCCAGCTCCAGCGCCGCTTGCTTGAGCGTCTCAAACTGCTCCGGCGTGTAATACTGCTCCACCGGCCAATGGTCGCGGCTCGGTTGCAGATATTGCCCCACGGTGAGGATATCCACTCCCACGGCGCGCAAATCGTGCAATGTCTCCAGGATTTCCTCCCCCGTCTCGCCCAGGCCGATCATCATCCCGCTCTTGGTGAGCATGGTGGGGCGATAACGTTTGGTATGCTCCAATACCGCCAGCGCCCACTCGTACTTGCCTTGCGGGCGCACCTGCGGATAGAGGCGGCGCACCATCTCGATGTTGTGGTTGAGGATGTCCGGCCCGGCGTCGAGCAGTGTTTCCAGCGGAGCTGGCGCGCCGCGAAAGTCGGGGATCAGTGTTTCGATGGTGCAGGTAGGGGTGGCTTCACGCACGCGGGTGATGACTGCCGCAAAGTGCGCCGCCCCGCCGTCGGGCAAATCGTCCCGATCTACCGAGGTGATGACGACGTGGTGTAGGTTCATGGCTGCGGTAGCTTCGGCGACATGTTCCGGCTCGGTGGGATCAAGTGGGGCTGGACGCCCCGTATGCACGTTGCAGAAGCGGCAATTGCGTGTGCAGACATCGCCCATGATGAGGAACGTGGCCGTGCGGTTGCTCCAGCACTCGCCCAGGTTGGGGCAGTGGGCCTCCTCGCAGACAGTGTGCAGGCGGCTCTCGCGCAGCAGCTTGTTGACCCAGGCGGGCGCTTCACCGGCGGGCAAACGCACCCGCAGCCAGGGTGGTTTGCGCGGGTAACGGCGGGGGGCGGGTGGTGTGTTCATAGCGGTATCCACTCCACCACCTGGCGCTGCGCGAAGCGCGCCAGATGCGTGAACCCCGCCGTGAGTGCCAGTTCACGCGCGACGGCGAAGTGCCGCCCTACGTGTTCTGGCTTGTGCGCGTCTGAGCCGAAGACGAGGATTTCCCCGCCGAGTTCACGATACCAGCGTAGCACGTTCAAGTCGGGCAGCGGGCCAGGCAGTCCGTAGCTCGGGCCGGAGGTGTTGATCTCCAGCCCCTTACCGCGTGCAATGAGGCTGCGCAGCACGGCGCGGATGGGATCGGCAAAGTCTGTCAAATCAAGCGTTTGTTTGAACAACATCACGCTATCGCGCCGCACGATGTCGAAGTGGCCGACTACATCGAAGTCGCCGTGCGCTGCCAGTTGTGTCAGTTCTTCGAAATAGCTCTGGTAAGATGCTTCCATGCCCTGCGCGAAGGCAATCGGCCTCCAGCCGGGTTTGCCACCGTGCCAGTGCGCCGAGCCGATCACATAATCCCAGGGGGCGGCAGCCAGCAGAGCGGCAGCTTCGGCAGGGTAATTGTGCGGGTTGCCGATTTCCACACCAGCGAGCAGGGTGAACGCCCCATTAACTTGTGCGCGCACGGCTTCCAACTCGGCAAAGAAAGCGTCTAACTGCAAATAGTTGTAGGCTTCATCTTCAGGCATCCACTCCACATGATCGGTGAAAGCGATGCCCGTAAGCCCAGCGTTTTGGGCCGCCGCCACGAATTCTAGCATGGACGCCCCCGCATCACAAGAGTGGTGCGTGTGTGTGTGTAGATCGAACATGTTTAAGCAGCTTCCTTGACATCCCATTCCGTCAAATCCCAATCGTCGGCACCCCAGTCCTCATCATCCAGGTCATCACTCTCGAGGAAGTCCCGGAAGGCATTGAGCGCATCTTCAATGACGGGTAACGCATCCAGTCGTTTGAGCTGTACGCCGAGATGTGCCAATGTTGGCGTCAAAATGCGTTGCAACCGTTCGGTAGCGACAAAGAGCTGCTGGGGCCGCATGTTAAGTTGCTCAAACATGGCTAGCAGCTCTTGCGGAAGCGCTTGCAGCATGGCCTCTAACGAAGGTTGTGCGAGTAACACTTTCTGGTTCAGTAGCAATCCCGACTCGTTATCGGCCAGTAGCAGCATATAGGGAAGATAAGGTGGCAAAGGGCCTTCTTGCACCATATCAGGCAAGACGGTCATGTGCAATTCCCAACGGGCCTTTTTTGTCGGGATTTGCTGGGCTATGTTTGTCAGTTGCTCTTCATTTATCGGGTATTCATACTGTGGATACATGGGGTTGGACACATCCCAACGATAGGCCCAGGCATTGCCATCGAAATAGCGAACAGGCAGCCGATCATCCAATTCATCCGGGTGGTCTTCGTACTGTTCATCAATCCAATCTACATCTGTGTAAACTTGAAGTGCCTGTTCGAGCGCAAGCGTGAGGATGCGCGCGGCCTCACGCTCAACATACCAGGGTGCGCGTCCCGGTTTGTAATAACGGAACATCGGCCAGGCCAGAGGGCCTCGGAAACGCAGTCCCAGGCTTTTGATGATTTGTAAATCGTCATCGGTGAGAAAATCGCGATCCTCGAAAGAGGCTTGTATTTGCGGGGCCGCCATCATACAGAAGCCGGCATCTTCTTGCTCCAGGGGGCCGGCAGAGATCTGCATCCGGCGGATAGCGTCATAGTATTCGCCCAATCCTTGCGGCCCTAGGGTGACGATGAGCGCGTGGTGCTCGCCAAGCTCGCCGGTGACGAGGCAGTAGTTGACGATGCCAGTTTCTGGGTCTTCAACGCCGAAAATCTCATCTTCGGTCATCAGCTCCCAGGGGGCGGCTGCTTTGAAGGCCGCTGCTGCCGTATAGAGGCGTTGCCATGCCTCGCGGGAGGGGGCTTGCTCCGCCACTTTAGTTAGTTTTTTGCGCGCCATAAGAGTCTCCTATCAACATAATAAATATCAAGAAAAAACAGGGGCGCGGAACGTCTGCGCCACGCTTATTTATCTTAAGAATATACCAAAAATTCACACAGGCGGTGGTTGAGCCTGTCGAAACCACCACCGGGTCTCGGTAGGCTCGACCACCGGCGAATTTTCGGACAGGTTCTAAAGGCAACGCACTTGAGTGTTGAAATTTGCTGTTCTGGGCGCAAAAGTGCGTTCCGAAATCGAATCCCTCAAATGAGAGTTGCCTACAATTATATTTCCGGCGGCTGGGTGAACAAGCTGGTCGGCGCGTGTGGCGGAACAAGTAACCGTAATGCGCCTGGCTCGACATTGAACAAGGCGGGTGTCGTATCCAACGGATCGCCATCCAGGTGAACAGCCACGGCGGGTTTGGTTTCGATCTGCATTTGCCGGGCTAAAACGTGGATGACATCCGGATCGCTCAAATAGCGTCCGCTGAAAATGCGTAGCAGATGGCGCACAATGTAAGCAAATCCTAAGCCTTTGAAGATGAAAATGTCAAGCAAGCCATCATCCATACGGGCATAGCGGGCGATAGAGAAGAAGGCTGCGTAGAGCTGGATGTTACTGGTAAGCACCAGGAGTGCGCGGGTGTTCAGGTGCCGGTCGCCCACGGTGATGCGTGCCCGCACGCCGCTGAATTGCGACGCGACCGTGATAGCAGCGATGATGTAAGGAATGGTGCCCAAATGCTTGGCGTAACGCGGGCGCGGTTCCATGAACGCGGTAATTTCCGCGTCTAGCCCGGCCCCGCTCCAGCACAGAAAGCGCCGCCCGTTGACATTCCCCAGGTCTACGCGCTGCACGCGGCTGGTGATGAGGGCCTCGCTCACCTCGCCCACTTGTAGCGGGGCGGTCAGGTTGAGGATAGGCATGTGCAATTGGTGTGCTAAAACATTGCCCGTCCCCACCGGCACGATGCCGAGGGCCGTCTGGGTATGCGCCAGCCCATTAGCGGCCTCGTTGAGTGTGCCATCGCCCCCGGCGACTAACACCAAATTGAGCTGCTCGCGGGCGGCCTGTTGACAATACCAGAGCGTGTCGCCAGCCTGTTCGGTTTCAACCAGCTCGCACGCCCAACCTTGATGTTCGAGACTGGTGCATAGCCGTTGGAGCGTTTTGGTCATATCCCATGGCCCGGCAGTAGGATTGTAAATAATACGAGTTTTGTATTTCATAATCTTAGAGACCTGGCCGGTTAATGGATTTGGATGTGTTTCATTTCAGTTGAAAGTAGCCGCGATTTGGAAAGTGTGGCCCTTTAATTGAAGTGAAACACACCCAATGTGATTTAGTCTTTGCGTTTGATTGTGCGGATGAGATACAGCGGGCGGCGCCGCGCCTCGTCATAGATGCGCCCGATGTATTCGCCCAAAATGCCCACCATGAGCAGCTGCACGCCGCCCATGAAGAGCACCAGGCTCGCTGTAAGCCCTTGCCCGGCCAGCGGCGCGCTGCCGTTTAGCCGTAGCACGAGCAGTACCAGCGCCAGCAACACGCCTGCTGCCGCCGCTGCCGCGCCACTCCAGGTCGCCAACTTCAGCGGGATGAAGGAGAAGCCGGTGATGGCATCGAGCGCCAGCTTGAACATCTTGCGGAACGGGTACTTGGTCTCGCCGGCCTTGCGTGCAAAGCGGTGGTACGGCACGCCGATTTGCCGGAAGCCCACCCACGAAACCATCGCTCGCACGAAGCGATGCTTTTCGCGCATCTCGCATACGGCGTCGAGTGCCTTCCGGTCGAGCAAGCGAAAATCCCCGGCTTCCATGGGGATGGTGACATCCGTGAGCGCCTGGATCAGCCGGTAGAAGAGCCGCGCCGTGAAGAGCTTGAACCAGGTCTCGCCCTCGCGCTCGGCGCGCACGGCGTAGACCACATCGTAACCCTCACGCCACTTGGCGATGAGCTCCGGGATGACCTCCGGCGGATCTTGCAGGTCGGAATCAATGGCGGTGACGGCGTCGCCGCGCGCTTGATCCATCCCGGCGGTGATGGCGAGCTGGTGGCCGAAATTGCGCGCGAAGTGCAAGACTACAACGTGCTCCGGGTCTTCTTCAAATAACCGATCCATGATCTCCGGCGAGCTGTCACGGCAGCCATCGTTGATCAGAATCAGCTCCCAGGGTTCGCCCAAGCCGTTCATCACATCCCGCACACGCTGGTAGAATTCTTCCACCAGTTCCTCTTCATTGTAGACCGGGGCCACAACCGAAAAACGTGGGTTCATATTCGATCAAATCTCCTCAAGTAGAATCTGTGAGTCAGCGAAAAAGCGAAAAAGCGGTTATTACCCGCCGATGTGTGATGTGCTGGGTATCAGTAGATCAGCAGGGTTCAGGCGCGTGGTGAAGTCGCTTCGTCGGCAATTGATGTTAGGCCGTTCCAAGAATTAAAACCGTCCACCTCGCTCGGCGTGGATTGTCAAATCCACGCCTCTGCCCTACCAGGGGTATCTGGTAAACCGCTGGATTTAGCAATCCAGCAGGAGCAAGTGGAAGGATTATTTTCTTGGAATAGCCTTAGGCGGCTTGTTATCGGTTTACCTCAACAACTTGGGAGCAATTTCCTTTATCCAAATCTGGTGAAGTTTATACCACTCTGTAGACGATCGCCCCAATCTTGCTACTTGTCTGGGGTGTGCCAGTGGTAAAACCGCAATGTTTTTGCCGTTGATTGATACAGGATTTAATCTTCCATAAGATTGACTGTCACGCCCAAAATCAGCAAGTCTCTTTCTGCGTTGATCAAAATAAGTTAGGAACCATTGGATAGGTTTGTCGCCCAATAAAATCAACACCTCTGCGTTTGATTCGCAGACTTCGTCCCATATATCTGCACGCCGTTTCTCATCGGTTAGTCTTGAGGGAACAGTTGGAACGCTTGGTATTGCCAACTTGTGTGGTTGAACTTTGGGCAGGTAAGCACGGTCAATTGCTTTCTGCTGAGATGGATTGACACAGCTATGTGGAACTAAATCACATAACCATGCTTCAGTGCGTCCAAAGCCAAGCGGTTTTAGATACAAGTCATCTAAAGCAATGCCGGACGGCCCATTATATTGTCTGGACGCTGCCACTAAACGTCCCAATTCTGGTGGAATAGAAATTTGCTGTATGATTGCTTCAGTTTCTTCGCCACGCCAAAAAATGTAAGGCTCACTTGCAACAGCTAAAGCCTTTACAATACTTTTACCGTTGCTGTTTATCCAACGAGCATGTACGGCACTGGCATAGACACCCAATACAAATAGTGGCTTGGGTGTGCGGTTTTCTTGTGCTAACATGCGGACTGGTTGCCCAAATGGGAATGTGCCGATATGTGTCATTGTCCTTTTTATCTCGTAAGTGTATGCTGCCCCGTTCGGCCGTGCGAATAGCGCCGCCCAACATAGATTCAAGCTCGTAGTGCGTTTTTGGCATACCAGAAGCACGATTCATTGTTGCCTGCCGTCCACGAATCTGAGCACGAATACACGAATTTACCCTAACCAGCGTTTATTTGTGTATTCGTGGCCCTATTCGTGGATGGCCCACACCGCAGATTCATGATGTCCTGAGTATACCCTTCCTCAAGCCAATGCGCAACCTTTCTCAGCCGACTACCAGATGTGTGCGTTGCTCGGCTATCCCAATCGTTGCGGTGGCGCCGGCATTGAAGGCCAAATAATCGTTTTCCACGCCATCGCTGAAGATCACGCCGCCTTCCGGCATCTCCGATTCCAGGCGCAACGGCTGCGCGCGGGTAATCTCGCCGCAGACGATGCTCGCGCCGGAAGTTTTGCTGATGAACGGTTCGCGCACGACATAGAGCAGCCGGTCGGTATCCCAGGGCAGCCGATGTGCGGGCAAGGCGGCGGTTTCCTGCGCCCCGAAGCCTTGTATCATGCCCTGCGCCATGTTGAAGAGGCTGCTCAGCCAGCCGGTAGAGCCGGCACCGGTGGAGACGATGATGCCGCTGGAGGAGTGCCGCTCCTCGCGCCCGCCACTCTCGATGCGGTAACGCGCCGAGACGTGGCTCCGCACACCGATGAAGAGGTCGTTGAAGGCCAGCAGCCGTTGCCCATCGTTGAGGCGCGCTTCGGCCATGGTGATGGCTTGTGCGTGGAACTCGCCGCGCAGCGCACGCTGTACTACCGGCAGCGCGCTCTGCACGGTGAAGGGCAGTAGGACGCCGTCTATATGCTGTGGGTCGGGATTCACGGCGATGAGTGGCTGTCCGGTGAGATACTTGGCCGTGTTCACCACCAGCCCATCAATGCCGATGGTCACGACCAGATCATTCGCGGCAAACAGGAAGTTGGGCAGAAATTCCCGCTCGATGATCTGGAGCTTGGCGAGCCGCTGCAAGGCTGCGCGGAGCTGCGCCAACGCCTGATGATACACCTGATGTTCGCGCTCGTAGAAAACAAACTCGTCGCCAGCGTGTTTGGCGGAGACCTTCGCTTGCGCTTGTGCATTCTGTTCGATATAGAACTGCGCCTGCGCTTTGGTATTGAAGCGTTCCACCAGCCCTTCCAGGCGGGTTTTGCGCGTGACGAGGATAATTTTCTCGTAAATCATAGGTGTTGTTGGAACACGCGCGCTACTTTTGTCGCATCAAATCGCTTAACAAATCCGGGGTGAGCGTCAATTGTCCGATCTTCCCGGCATTGGCGGCCAGCTCGCGGAACGCCAGCGACAGCATCTTCTGCGGATCGCCCGCCTGTATGGCGAGCAGTTCCAGTACGTTCTTGTCGAGCTTGTGCAAGGGTTTGAGGGTGGCATCGAGATGATAGGCTTCTGCATCGGCCAAGGTATGGGCGTTGGCGGCTTGCGCTGCGGCCAGGCTCTTGCGCTCCTCTTCCAGAGCGATTTCGCCCTGCAATTGCGTGGCTCGGAGCTGTTGTTGTTTGCCCTCTACAGCCAGGTCAGCATCGGCTTTGGTCTCGCGGATCTGGCGTTTCTTCTGCTCCACCGCGATTTCGGTATTGAGCTCATTCTCCTTGATGCGCCGTTCCTGTTCCACTGCCGCGTTACGCCGGTCGTAAATGGCCTGGTCGGATTGGCGGAGCAGCGCCTCGCGCGATTCGGCCTCCAACGCTTTGGCGATCTCCGGCGTGGGCCGGATCGCCAAAACAGAGAAGTTGAGCACGCTGACGCCCAACGCCGCCACTGCCGGGTCTTCCGCCAACCGCGCCCCCACTGCCTGCGAGAGCGTATCCGCCGCCAGCAGCGCCTTCCGCAACGGTAAATCCCCCATTTCAGCGCGGACCAGGGCTTGCACCAGGTGGATCAGGCGTTGCGGTAGTTTGGTAGGGTCTTCGGAGATGTAATGATCCACTGCGCCGCTTACGGTGTAATTGAGCAGCTCGGCGGCGTGCTGCGGATCGGTGATGCGATAGGTGAGCTGGCCTTGCACGGTCACAGCCTGATAGTCTGCGGTCACTTCGTTGAAGATGAAGGGCGCATCGGCGCTACCTAGCGGTACGACCACGATGGACGATGCCGGGCGGTAGTAGAAAAAGGCCTGCCCGATTCCGGAGTGTTTGAGCCGCCCGCTGTGGTAATGGAAAATATACTGTGTGGGATCAGATTTGATGTAGTGAATGCCAAACATAGTCCCCCCTTCTTTGAAGTTCGATGTATCTCAAAAAACGCAATAGCGCAAAAGTTACCCTGTCAAAGCCGGCAATATGCGTGTTTTGAGCATCCTACAGGGTTAGGTTTGCGGTACGGCCTTTGATGCACGCAGAGGCCTTCGACAGGCTCAGGCACCGGAGCAGCCCGGTGGCTGAGCCTTCCGAAGCCTGAGCCTGCCGAGACCCGGTGGCTGAGCCTGCCGAAACCCGGCGCCGGTTTCGACAGGCTCAACCACTGCCTTTGCGAATTTTCGGATAGATTCTAAGTCGCGTCTGTTGCTGCATACTGAAGTTCGCGCTATGGAGTGTGCTTTTAGCCTGTGTGTTGCGTAGAGCAGCCCGGTTACAGCCCACCGCGTTTGACGGCGGCTTCCTGCGTTTGCGCCAGCAGCGAGTTGGCGCGGGCTTCGATGCGGGCGAGCTCCGCCAGCCAGCCCTGCTTGAGCGTTTGATCCTCGATGGATACGGCGTTGATACGCACGTTCAGCATCGCGCCCTGGATGCCCGCCATGCTCATCCACGCAGCGGTGGCCGCATCGCTGACGGCGTTGAGGTTGCCCTTGAGCGCCACTGCTAACACCAGCTCCATTGCCGCCAGACAATCCTGTGCAGTGGCGAGCGGCGTCTCGGCAGCGCGAATCGTCGCCGCCTGGATCGCGGCATTGCGGGCGGCCTGCTCTTCTTCCGTCTCCTTCGGTAGTTTGAAGGCTGCCATCACCGCGTTGAAGGCGTCGGCATCCTCATCAATCCGCGCGGTGAGCGTGGTGCGCAGCTGCTCGGCTTTGAGGATGAGCGCGCGCATCTCGTCTTCGGCGGCGGCGTACTTGCGCTTGCCCACCGTGAGCCGCGCCACCATCGTCGCCAGGGCCGCCGCCAGTGCCCCGGCGAGCGCGGCCACTGAGCCGCCGCCCGGCGCGGGCGAGTTCGCCGCTACTGCTTCCAGGAAGCCCTGCGGCGCGCCTTCATCCAGCCCGGCCAGCTTGCGCTCGATGATTTGCTCCGGGGTGAAGAGATCAAGCTGCATGTACCACTGCGCCGCATCCACCAGCGCGGCTTCGGGCACCAGGCCCACCAGCTCGGTGTGCGTGACTGTCACCCCGTAGTGCGCCGCCTCGCGTTTGACGGCCTCCAGCACACGATACATGGGCGTGCGGGTGAAATCAGTCAGATTCATGGAGACTTGCGCTTGCCCGGCGACCAGCACGCCCATGCCCTTGACGAACCGGAAGCCGCCGGTGGAATTGCGCATGGCGCGGGCGATTTTGTTGGCGATGTCCACATCGGTTGTGTTCAGGTAGGCGTTGAAGGCCACCAGGTAGGGCCGCGCGCCGATGATGACCGCGCCGGCTTTGCCCAGCGTGGCCGGGCCGCAATCGGGTGCGCGCTCCGGCTTCACCGTGATCTCTTTCTTGAGCAGCTCGTACTCGCCGCGGCGGACATCCTCCAGATTGGTGCGCTCCGGGCGCTGCGCGGCGGATTCGTAGAAGTAAACGGGCAGGCTGAGCTCCTCAGCCACGCGCTGCCCCAGGCCGTGCGCGAGTTCGATGCACTCCTGCATCGTCACACCGCTGATGGGGACGAACGGCACCACGTCGGTCGCGCCCAGGCGCGGATGCTCGCCCCGATGCACATCCATATCAATCAGCCCGGCGGCTTTGGCGATGCCCTGGAAGGCGGCTTCTTGCACGGCCACGCCCGGCCCGACCAGCGTTACTACCGAGCGGTTGTGGTCGGCGTCGGATTCCACATCCAGCACGCGTACTTCCGGCACCGCGCGCATGGCATCCACAATGGCAGTCACCACCTCCGGGCGGCGGCCCTCACTAAAGTTGGGGACACATTCGACTAAGGGTTTCAAGACATACCTCCTGTGAAAAAATGGCGAATGGCGAATGGCGCGAATAGCAAATCAGAACTAGCGTAGCGCGAAGCGTCTGCTCCGCGTGGTTGCGAACTGACAGTTCGCGCTACATTTAACCACCAGCGGAATTTTCGGATAGATAGTTAGCGATTTTTAATCGCTGGTGGGGTTTTCTTCCTAAAGTTTATTCTGGCTCGACATCAATCACAGTGGGCGTGGGCGGCGTCCAGACTTCTTGCCGGGTGCCAAGGATAGCCTGCTGATGTTCTTCGACCAGTTCGGTGGGGCAGAAATTTAGGAACAGGTTAAGGCCGATGAAGAGAATGGCTATGTCATCTAACTGCCCCAACCCCAGAGCAATGTCGGGGATCAAATCGACGGGCGAAAGTAAGTAAAGTAAGGCCATCACCGGGATGATTTTGTAACCCCACGCCACGCGCGGGTCAATGAACAAGCGCCAGGATAGCTGTGCTTGCTTGACCAGTTCCTTGAGCCAGCTGAGCGGGTTGCCGTTGCCCGGTTTATCCAATTGCGTATGTTCTTCCATGTAAACCTCCTTTGAAAATGGCGAATGGCGAATGGAAAATTGCGAATTGTGAAAAGGCGAAAAGGCGATGGGGATTGTAACCTCAGTAGATCACAGACCTGTTTTGTGAAACATGAAGAATTTTTTGGTCACGTTTCACGTTTTACGCATCACGCCTTCACGCTTATTATAGTCTGACCGGACAAGCGCGCAACCGGCGCTTGTCGCGCGCGCAGAGCGTGGTATGCTTGCTGGTATGAACACAACCCCTTTGATTCTGATAACTAACGATGATGGCATAGAAGCGCGCGGCCTGTGGGCGGCTGTGGAAGCGGCGTTGCCGCTGGGCGAGGTAGTCGTGGTCGCGCCGGATCGCCAATGGTCGGGCGCGGGCCGCTCGATGCCGCGCGAGGTGACGGGCGCGCTCCACCGCGCCGACCGGCAGCTCAATGGGCGCACGGTTGTGGCATACGCCGTAGATGGCGCACCGGCACAGGTGGTCATCCACGCGCTGGTGGAGCTGGGCTATCGCCCAGACCTGGTCATCGCGGGTATCAACAACGGCGAGAATCTCAGCACGGAGGTCACGGTCTCCGGCACGGTGGGCGCGGCGCTGGAGGCAGCCACGCATGGCGTCCCGGCGCTGGCCGTCTCGTTGGAAATGCCCATCAGCGCGCATCTAGCGGATAGCAACGCACTAGATTACACCGCCGCCATCGCTTTCACGCGGCGACTCGCGCAGCGGGTGCTGGCGCGCGCGTTGCCCTTCGATGTGGATACGCTCAACATCAACGTACCAGCGGCTGCTACGCCGGACACACCCTGGCAGCTCACGTTCCTCTCGCGGCAGCGTTACTTCATCCCTTTGCCGCCTGACCGGAGCAACGGTGATAGCCGTCCCGGTTACACGCACCTGCCCGACCCCGCCGCTACTGAGCGCGGCTCCGATGTATGGACCGTACGGGTGGCTCAACAAATTTCCGTCACGCCGCTCTCGCTCGATCTGACCTCGCGCATGGATTTTGGCGCCATCGCGGATATGTTGGCGGATGAGGGTGAGTTTTGACATGGATTTCTAAGAAAAATAGTGTATAATTTAACTTTAGCTGCTATTGGTTAGCGCACTTGGTGTGCGGGTCAATGGCATTAACTCAAAATTGGCAGCTCCGCAACACTAACCCTGTAGGTTGCTCAAAATACAGCTTGGAGGGCGACTTTTGCGCGATTGCCATCAAAGGCAATGCCGGAGGGCCACCGGGAGAGGCTTCGGCAGGCTCAGCCACCGGGCTTTTCCGGTGCCTGAGCCTGCCGAAGGCCTCTGCGCTCGTTAAAGGCAATCCCGCAATACTAACCTTGTAGGTTGCTCAAAATACGGCTTGGACAGGGCGACTTTTGCGCGATTGCCATCAAAGGCAATGCCGGAGGGCCACCGGGAGAGGCTTCGGCAGGCTCAGCCACCGGGCTTTTCCGGTGCCTGAGCCTGTCGAAGGCCTCTGCGCTCGTTAAAGGCAATCCCGCAACACTAACCTTGTAGGTTGCTCAAAATACGGCTTGGACAGGGCGACTTTTGCGCGATTGCCAAAATTGGCAGGTTCTCTCCAAATCTGACCTTGAGGATTGAGTGTGACCTATGAGTAAACGCTCCAAATCTCGTAACCGTGGCGCGCAAAGCACCGCAGCTTTGCGCGCCAATGCTGTGCAAACTTTCAAGCGTGAGGATTATACCGGCGCGCTGGCGATCTGGGAACGCCTTATCCGGCAAACGCCCGATGCTGTTCCTCTTGTTGATCTGGCTGAGGCGCATTTCCGGCTCGCGTTGCAGGTGCTCGCTGCGCCAACGCCACAGTTTGCACAGGCGCGGGAGCATTTGCAAGCAGCGATGAAATACGCTCCCCAAGACCCTCGGTTCCCCTATCATCTGGGGCTGGCCGCGCAACGTGCCGGCGACCTCGACGCAGCTGTGCCGGCGTACCAACAAGCACGCGAGCTGTCCCCTGAATTTGCTCAGCGTGCGGCGTATCCGTTATGTGTGGCGGTCTTGGAACAGGGCCATGATCCGAGCAAGGATCCGGCTTGGGCTATGCTTACGCCATCAGAGCAAGCCCGTATCCAAAGCCTCACCGTGTTTCAACGCCGCCCTTTCCGCGTGCCGGCTTCTGCGCCGGCGCTCTTGCGCGGGATGGCGGCTTTGGATGAAGGCGATCTGGTCGCTGCGCGTGCCTTGTTTACCCAAGCCGCCTGGGGCGGGCCGCCGGAGAATGGAGCAGCGCATTATTATTTGGGCGTGCTTGCGGCATTAGCCGAAGATTGGGAGACTGCCCGGCAGGAATGGGGGCAGGCTATTGCGTCTGGCTGGAAAAGCACCGCATTGGAGCAGAATCTGGGCGAACTTCACCACCGGTTGGCTGAAGAATATGCGCAAGCCGGCGCTTTCAGTGATGCGATCGCTGTGGCGCAAGAAGCGCGCCGGCACAAACCGGATGATAAAGCTTTGGGCGAGTTGTTGGATTATTTGAAGCAGCATCAGGCTTACGCGGCAGCGCAACAGGCGGATTGGCAACAGGCGCAGCAGTTGTGGCAAGAAGCCAATGTCTTGAGCGGTGGCAGCTTCCGCCTGGCGTATAACCTGGCGTTGATTTACGAGCAAACCGGCAACTTTATCACGGCGGCAGAGATGTGGCGTGAGGCCCTCCGCCGTCGTCCGCGCCGCGACGATCATCCCGACGCTATCAACGATGCGCAGGTGGCGCGGCTGTGGCGGCGCGCCGCCGAGGCTTACGTCAAGAGCGGCGAGTACGAAGAGGCCATCCATGTCTATAAGATGGCGGTCAAGTGGGCACCGAACAATCTCGAAACGCGCATGATGTTGGTGGATGGGCTGATGTCCGATGGCCGGCTCTGGGCCGCCGAGAATGAGCTGCAACGCATTCTGGAACTGGATGACAACCATATCCCCGCGCTCATGCGGATGGCTGAAGTCCAGTCCGAAGTTCGTTTCTGGGGTATGTTCAATCAGGCCCCGCATTACTGGATGCGGGTTTTGCAAATTGACCCGCGGCATCCGGAAGCCCGCCAAGAGCTGGTGGCGCATTACCTCGAAACGGGCCAGCAGGCATTGGATTGGGGGCGCGCGACAGATGCGCTGGGCCATTTCCAGAAGGTATTGGAATATGATCCCGACAATCCTGACGCACAGGCGTTTATCGGCGGCTGTTATGTGCGTATGAAGGACTTGCCCCAAGCGCGCGAATATCTATCCCAGGCTGTTTTCAACTCCAAGGCCACTGTTGATACCTTCCATCTGGTGATGAACATTGTGCGGTTGGAAAAGCTGTTTGATGATATTTCCGCTTATGCGGAACAGATCGAATCGGCAACGGCTGAACCGTTGATTGATTTTTATGTAGCTCAAGCACGCACGGCTTTTTATCAGGACTTCCCCCAACAAGCGGCTTTCTATTTGGAACGCGCGAAAAAGTTGGCGCTGCCGGGACATCCCATCAACCTCGCTATCGCCAATGTGTTCTTGGTGACGGCGGACTGGGAACTGGCTGAGCCCTACCTCGAAGTTGCGCTTGCTAACCACGAAGTTCCCGTTCAGGTACAAATTGCGTGCGCCATGTTGGCGATACGCAGGGAGCAGGTCCCGCAGGCGCGTAAACATCTGCGGGAGGCGCAAAAGCTGGCGCGGCGCGCTAAAGACGACTCCCTGCTGGCCGATATCCAAATGTTCGAGTCTTTGTTGACTGCGCCGCCCTTTATTTTCGATATGATGCTACAAACTGCTGGCGAGATAGGGCTAGAGAATGTGTTCAAGGCCTTGCGCCAGATTGCTACGGCCCCGCCCCCCTTTGGGCATTCGAATGAGGAGTATTACGACGATGACTACTTCGGTTTCTGAGACGCCGCCACGCCCTGAGCGCAAAGGCCCGGCCCCCAATTTTCATAGCCAAGATCCGTATGCGGTGTTGGGGCTGACCTGCAGCGCCACCGCCCGCGAGATTAAGTCGGCATACTTTGCGCTGGTGCGCGATCATCCCCCCGAAGAGCAACCGGACACGTTCAAGCTGATCCGCGCCGCTTACGAGAAGCTGCGCGCGCCCGACGCCAAAAGCGAGACCGACTTGTTCCTGTTCCAGCCTCCCTATGCCTGGACGCCGCGTAAACGGCTGCCCCGGCTCGCTTTGGGCGTTTCCCCGCAGGATGTGGCGCAGTTGCTCAAAGAACATGGCGATTTGGGGCGCACAGATTTCAAAGCCGATTATCGCCCGATTAAAGCATGAGCGAGAAGCGACAGGTGTGGGCGACATTGGCAGAGCTGCTCTCGCGGTTACAAAAAGAGGTACCCGTTGAGCAAGGCAACGGCATCGAGCAAGAGCTGCGGAAGCTGGGCAAAACGCAGTTCAAAGCCAACACGCTGGCGGAGGAGCAGTCCGCCCGCTGGGAGCGATTGCTGGCGGCCTGGGAAACGCAACAGGCGGAACGCGACGGCGCTATAGAGCAGCTCGTAGCGGAGCGGGTGGGCGCAGCGGAGCGGGAATGGCTCCTCTCTCTGTTGCCCGCGCTAGATGGAATGGATCACGCGCTTCGTAGCGCCAAACAATCGCTCACGCCGCTGCTCACTGGGCCAGATGGCGCGGCGCTGGTGGGCTGGTTGCAGGGCATCCTGCTGGTGCGCGAGCGGCTGCTAGGCGTGCTGGCGGCGCATGGCGTCACGCCTATCCCTGCCGTCGGGCGTCCCTTCGATCCACACCAGCATGTTGCGGTGGCTACTACGGTGACGGGCAACTACCCTTCTGGTACGGTCGTTGCTGAAGAGCGGCGCGGTTATCGCACGGAGCAAGCTGTGTTGCGGTATGCTGAAGTAGTGGTCCATCGTCCCGCGCCTGTGCCGCAGCCAACAGTTTCTAATCCAACTATGCAGAAGGAAATAGCATGAGCAAGATTGTAGGGATTGACCTAGGTACGACCAATTCGGGTGTCGCCATTGTACGGGATGGGATGCCGGTGATGTTACCGCACGGCACTGAGCGCATCATCCCCTCGGTGGTGGGGTATTCGCCGGATGGGCAATGGCTCGTGGGCACGCCCGCGCGCAACCAGTATGTCTTTAGCCCGGAGAATACCGTCCGCTCGATCAAGCGGCAGATGGGCACGGCGACACGTGTGACACTGGCTGAGCGCGAGTTCACGCCGCCGGAGCTCTCCGCGTTCATCTTGCGGCAGCTCAAGGAAGTGGCCGAGCAGCAGCTGGGTGAGCCGGTGATGGATGCCGTCATCACCGTGCCGGCGTATTTCTCCGATGCTGCGCGCCAGGCAACGCGCGACGCGGGCGAAATTGCCGGGTTCAATGTGCGCCGCATTATCAACGAGCCGACGGCAGCAGCGCTGGCATATGGCTTGAATATGGTAGACGATCAGCTCGCGCTGGTCTATGACCTGGGCGGCGGCACGTTCGATGTATCGCTGGTGGAGATGACGGGCGGCGTGGTTGAAGTGCGCGCTAGCCATGGCAATACGCTCTTGGGCGGCGACGACTTCGACGAGCGGTTGGCCGTGCTATTGGCGGAGCGGTTTAAAGAAGAGCATGGGATTGATCTGCAACAGGAGCGCCGGGCGTGGGCGCGGCTCCAACGCGCTGCCGAGTTGGCGAAGATGACGCTTTCTGCGCAGCCCTTCACCTGGGTCAAAGAGGAATTCATTGCCGAAAAGCGCGGTGTGCCGTTGCACTTGAATTATGAAGTGAGCCGTCACGAGTTTGAAGAGGCGATTGATGATTTGTTGCAGCAAACGCTGGAATCGATAGATCGCGTGCTGGAAGATGCGCAGGTGCAAGCGCAAGATTTGAGCCAGGTGTTGTTGGTGGGTGGCTCCACGCGCATCCCGGCGGTCTGGGAACTGGTGGCGGATTATGTGGGTCTCGAACCGCAGATGACGATCAACCCGGAGGAAGCGGTGGCGTTGGGTGCGGGTGTGCAGGCTGCCATCATTGCTGGCGAGCCGATTGATGCGATTTTGGTAGATGTAACCCCACACTCGCTAGGTATTGCCGTCGCGGATGTGCGGATGGGCCGGCTGGTGACGGATCGTTTCCAGGTATTGATTCGCCGCAACTCCACGGTGCCGGTTTCTAAGTCGGAGGTGTTCCACACCGTATATCCTACCCAAACTACCATTAAAATCGAAGTGTATCAGGGTGAGAGTCCGATTGCCAGCGAGAATACGTCGCTGGGTGAATTTCTCATCAACGATTTAGAGCCGGAGCGCCCCGGAGAGCTGGCTTCGGTGACAGTGCAGTTTGATATGGACATCAATGGCATTCTCCAGGTGACAGCGCAGGATCGCAAGTCCAAGAAACAGGAGAAAATCACGGTAGAGGCTTCGGCGACGCGCATGAGTGAGATGGAAATTTTAGCCGCTAAGCGATGGACGACGATTTCCATCGTGGCGTTGACCGAGGAGCAGTTGGCTCTGATTGAGCGCAGTAAGGCGTTGTTGTCTTCCGGTTCGTTGAGCTTAGAACAGCAACAACAGCTTAACGCGCTGCTAGAAGAAGTGCATGTGGCGCAAACCAGCGGCGAACAATCGCTGCTGGAAGAATTGCTGGAAGAGTTGTTGGATTTGTTGTTTGATTGGGAAGATGCCTGAGTAGCTGGCCGGGCTTATGTATGTAGACCCCCTCTATGCTGTGCGCTGGAGGGGGTTTTTTGATGAAGCAAATCGCGAGCTACCGCAATTCAATGGAGGTACGATCTATGACTATTGGCACGTTGCTTTTGCTGGTGTTGGCCGGTTGTGCTACCGGGTTGGTGAATGTGATGGCTGGCGGCGGGTCGTTAATTGCGATGCCGGTGTTGCATTTGATGGGCTATGCGGGGCCGCTCGCTAATGGCACGAACCGCGTGGCGATTCTGGTGCAAGACCTGACGGCGCTGGTGAATTACTTCCGTAACGGGTACAAGGAGCTGCGCCTGGGGGTGTATCTGGCTGCCTGTGCGCTGCCGGGGGCGACGTTGGGGGCGTACCTGGGCACCAAGCTGGAGGGGGTTTGGTTCGAACGCACCCTGGCGCTGGTGATGTTCGGCGTGCTGGCCCTCATGGCGACCGACCGCAAGTCCGCGCCGGAGCACGCACCTGCTATTATCATTACCCCGCGCCGGTACGCGCTGGCAGGGGTGCTCATGGTGGGGGCGGGCTTTTATGGCGGTTTCATCCAGGCGGGCGTGGGCTTTATCCTCATGGCGATTTTGCATCGCGTGCTGGGTCTTGATCTGGTGCGCGTGAACATGCACAAGGTGTTCATCGGTGCGTGTTATACAGTTGTCACGCTGGCGATTTACGCCTCGCGGGGACAAGTCAACTGGCTGGTGGGACTGGTGCTCGCGGTGGGCAATGCGTTGGGGGCGTATCTGGGTTCGGTGATGACGCTCAAAAAGGGCGAGCGGTGGATTCGGATCGTCTTCAACATTGCGCTAGTTGCGATGGCGATTAAGTTGTTATTTGACTTGTGAGGGGTAGGTTCACAGGTATGGGCGGGCTTGCGATTCGGTTTGCAACAGGAAGTGCTCCGTTTTGTTCAATCCTTTGGGATGCTAACTAAAATGGGTGGGAATAAAACAATAATTCACATAAGCTATTGCTAGTTTTATAATGTTGTGATACAATGAATTAGTGTTCCCCCCCGCCTTCTACTACTATCATGTTCGTCGGTTGTGCAAGAGTTCGTAAAAATATAACTTTCCGATAACCAACCTTAAATTCAAGTTACCCCCTGGATCAATGCAGTACTAGGATAGGATTTTTTTTCTGGTTCTTGTTCGTAAAATCAGTGTTAATCCGTGTCCTAAATAGCAGCCACAACCTGACGAGGAATCATTTTCTTGAAAGTCCTAAGGAAGTGTTAGATCAGAGTCGCAAAAACCAGCGTAAGGAGGAGACGATGTTGCGTAAGGTAGGGAAAGCTCAATTATGGTTCATCTGTATAGTAGCGGTGATCGGGATAGGGTTTCTGATAGGCTGGTTACATTCTACTACCAGCGCTGCCGCGGCTGTTCTCCGGCCCTTAATCTTCCAAAGCCCTATCGGTAATCCGGCGCTGGTTGTGCATAAAACTGCTAATCAAACTGCGCCCCGTCCCGGAGACGCCGTTGCCTACACCCTCACTTATTCTAGTACCAATCCAGGCTCACAGGCTTTCAACGTGCGTTTATACGATTTTCTCCCTGCCGGGCTTGAGTTCGTTTCTGCGAATCCCCCCCCCGCCCACAACGCAGATGGCGTTTTGGTGTTCAATGCGCCTTCCGTAGGGCCGGTAAACACGCATGTGATCATTCGTGCCCAAGTGCGCGAGGGTTACGAAGAACTTCATAATCGGGCGTTGATTGTGGCCGATGGTGTTACCCCAGCGTATGCAACCCATGCTATTTCGGTGACGCTGGGCGTGCCACAGTTGACCATTACAAAGACCGGGTATCTGGCTGCGATACCGGGCCATAGCATGGTTTATCTGTTACGCTGCCGCAATACCGGTGATGTGACCGTGAAAAATGTGAGGGTGGCCGACGTATTGCCTACTGGCGTGGTGCTGGTGGGTAGTTCTCCCGCGCCGAGCGCTGCATCCTTGCCGCTTCTGGAATGGAGTGTCGGCACGCTGGCGGTGGGTGAACTGTGGCAAGCGACCGTCACTGTGATAGCGCCAGAGCATCTCGGCGTCATCACCAATACGCTTCTCGCCAGTGGAGAACGTGTGGAGATGACCGGGCGTTTGTTTGCGACACACGTCATCTCGGAAGCGGCCATTTTGTGGCTCGAGAAAACGGCCTCCGTGACCACTATCAAACCAGGGGAGCAATTGATCTACAGGCTTTCTTATGAAAACGGGGGCAACCTGTCAGCTAATGGGGTAGTGTTAACCGATACTATCCCCGCCAGCCTGAATATTATCGAGATGGATCCTCCCCCCACGACCTTTTCCGCTACGCACGTAGTATGGGAGCTTGGATCGCTTGCTGCTGGTGCATCGGGACAAGTCGTCATCACCGCAACGGTGGCGGGGAACGGCGGATTTATGCTCACCAATCGGGCCGATATTACTGCCCCCGACAGCTATCCGGCCCAGGCAGAGGCTGAAGTATACGTTGAGGCGAAGATAAAACTTTACTTACCGCTAGTGTTGAGAAATTACTAAAATAACGTAACTACTCAGGCTCGAACGCTACTTGTCATTGCGGGCCGTCTGCGGTGAAGCAATCTCAACCATGAACGAGATTGCGCTGTTCGCAGACGAACGGATGCCACGGGAACGCGGCCCGTAATGACACGGCTGAGTAGGTACCAATAAACTATTTTCCCCTATCCATTATTGTATTTAGCCTTTGTGTAAGGAGGCGGCATGGCAGAGTCACAGACACAGGTAAAAGGGAAACCGTCTGAACGGCAACCGATTCTCTCCCCTCCTACACAGACGCTAGAAACACAACCTGGCTTAGCGGAACTTGCGCCGCAACCCACTTCATTATTCAACGGCGGCACGTTGGAATCGCAAGTAGCGCTACTGCAACGTATGCCCCGCAGCAGCCAGCAAAATTACATCCAACAGATTCAGCGCGTGCAGGGCGCACGGCATGTGCAGCGGTTGGTCAGTGCGTTGCATGACGCGGATGCCTTCTCAACTAAACCGGCCGTAGCGCCACCAGCTAGCGCGCCGATCGTGCAACCCAAGATGACCGTGAGCGAGCCAGGCGATCCGTATGAGCAGGAAGCCGATCAGGTCGCCGAATCGGTGATGCGGATGACAAGCGTGCCGCCGGTCGCGCCGCCCGCGGATAACCCCGATACGCCCGACGATAATGTATTGCGCACCCGCCATTATCTTCAAAAATCGAGTGATCCCCTCGGCGGGAGTGCCGTTACGCCGGACATGGAACGTGGCATTCACCAATCCTTGCAGGGCGGCGTGCCGCTGCCCAAGAGCGAGCGCGACTTCTTCGAGCCGCGCCTGGGCGCAGACCTGAGCAACGTCAAAGTGCATACGGACTCGCAGGCCAGCAAGAGCGCGCAGGACCTCCAGGCGCACGCCTATACTGTAGGCTCGGACATTGCCTTCGCGCCGGGAAAGTATGAACCGGGATCGAGCGCCGGGCGCAAGCTTATGGCGCATGAGCTGACCCATGTGATACAACAGGGCGGCGCGGGGGATCTGAAGCAACAGCCAGGAGCCCACGCACAGCAGAAGGTCAATCGCTGCTGTGATGCTGGTTGTCGGATGGAAGAACTACAGCTAAAGGCGCTTGGGCAACCGGTAAATATTGCCCGAAAGCCATCAGCCCCACAAGCTGGCAAGGTCAATCGCTGTGGGGACGCAGCTTGCCGGACGGAAGAATTGCAACTGAAAGCCCTTGGGCAACCGGTAAAGATTGCCCGCAAGCCGTCAGCACCACAAGCCAGCAAGGTCAATCGCTGTGGGGACGCTGCTTGCCGGACGGAAGAATTGCAACTGAAAGCCCTTGGACAACCCGCAAGTATTGCGCGGAAACCACTATTGTCGCAAGGGGGCAACTCAAGGATACTCCTGAACACATTCCCCGTGAAGTCAGCTGCACTAGAAAGTACCCCCCCCGTAAAAACAATTTCCACACCCACTACAATTCTAGCGCCTCAGGCACAGTTGGAGCCAGCAGCTATGCTGAGTGCTGCGAAGCACCGTTCTGAGCCAGAGATTGTGAAAGAGTCGACTGTGTCACAAATACCAGAAGGTAAAAGTGGCATTGAATCATTTGCGACCCCAACAGCAGAACTAGGTATTGGGCCAGCTATAGAATCAACAGCTAGCACAGACATTGTCGAGAAATCACTTGGTAAGGCAGAAAGTAACAGTGATTTCTCTGCAGAGTCAGCAATACCGAAATTTGCTGTGCCTATGTCCGAAATGGTGACGCCTGCTAAGGGGAGTGAAGTAACATTAGCACAACTGACCGAAACTGGGACCGATTTGGGTGCGTTGATAGCTAATCAACAGGATCAGAATACAGCTCTGCAAGGACTACCAGATCTTTCTAGCATACCTTTGCGTGAGGCATTTCTTGCTACTCAAGACCATGTCAAGCATGTTAAATCTAAAGTAACTGTAACCGCAGAAGCGCGACATACTGATATTGAAACTCTGCCGCAGCCACATGTAGAATTGAACCAATCAGAGCAAGTTCCCGCAGTATCTGCTCTCACTCATATTGCGCCGGAAGCAGCACCGGCTATGCCTGAAGCGGCGACTGACATCGTGACAACAGAGCCTAAATCCGTATTGCCAGCGGCGGAAGCAGATGCTTCACGAACGGAGGCTGCTGTTACAGAGGCAACCGCAGCTGTTGCAAGTGAGGAATTTGCACCTCCTATATTGGAATCCACACCGCTGACCGTATCTTCCCAATTCACAGCAAAGGCTAATCTTGATGATGTGCCTTTGCTTGCTGAAACACCGGAAATAGCACTTCCGGTTACACAATCCATACTTACAGAAGCAGCAACCACTGAGTCTCGGAATTTGTATCCAGAAGAGTCTCGCCAGATAGCCGATGAGAAGCCCATTGTAATACAACGTTTTGGCATTCAGGACTTGATTCCAGATTGGGCTAAAGATTTGTTGAACGCTATGCGTGGCGATGCAGGTACACAGAAAGGTGAATTGAATAACGAAGGCAATGTCAAGGGGGGGAAGATACAAGGGGATGCCTCGGTTAAGGGGCAGGAAATTGAAGGCGATGGTGCTGGTAAAGGCGCGGAACTGCAATCTGAGCAAGAAGCCAAAGGCGCAGAATTGCAGTCTGCTCAAGAGTCGAAAGTTGCAGAATTGCAAGCTGAGCAGGAAGTCAAAGGTGCAGAATTGCAGTCTGCTCAAGAGTCGAAGGGGACGGAACTGCAAGCCGAGCAGGAAGTCAAAGGTGCAGAATTGCAGTCTGCTCAAGAGTCGAAGGGGACGGAACTGCAAGCCGAGCAGGAAGCCAAAGGCGCAGAATTGCAGTCTGCTCAAGAGTCGAAGGGGACGGAACTGCAAGCCGAGCAGGAAACCAAAGGCGCAGAATTGCAAGCAGATGCTGAATCTAAAGCACAGGAATTAGATGGCGATTTTGCAATCTCGGAGCAGGAAGCGCAAGTCCAAGAACAGCAAACTGCCCAGGAAGTGGAGGCTGAGTCTGCGACGTTGCAGACTGAAGCTGAATCGGCCAGTACACAGGTGGAAACAAAATGGGAAGGGGTACAGACCGAAGCTGAAAGTGTGGTTTCAGGCTTAGATGAAGAGGCTGATGAATTATGTTCAGAATATCAAGGCCAGGCAGCATCGCTCTTGCAAAGCTGTAAATCTTTATTAACAGGCGGCCCGCGTGCGTGGTTAGAGATCAAGCAAAAAGCTAAAACCGCCTGGAATGCCTTGTTGCAAAAAGCACAACCATTGCTAGAAGGTATCAATCAAAAATGGCAACAATTCAGTGGATGGGTTAGCGAGAGTGTTTGGCAGCCGTTACAAGAAAAAGCGACGCAATTTGGAGAATTTGTCAGTGCAAAAGCTGCCGCAGCGTGGAATTGGATCCAGAATAAGTGGGCTTGGTTAGGAGATCGGTGGGCACAAGCAGAAGGTTGGATTCACGAACGAGCGACCGCAGCGCGGGAATGGATTACCGGTAAGGCGGCGGCAGCCCGAGAGTGGATCACGGGCAAGGCAGTTTCGGCGCGCGAGTGGATTGCAGGTAAAGCCAGCATAGCACAAGAGTGGATCGCTGATAAGGCCACTGCAGCACAGGAGTGGATTGCAGGCAAAGCCGATTCGGCACGGGAGTGGATTGCAGGCAGGGCAGACTCGGCGCGGGAGTGGATTACGGACAAGAGCGCTATGGCACGGGTTTGGATTACCGATAAGGGTGTTGCAGTGCAAGCGTGGATTACTGGCAAAACTACAGCAGCACAAGACTGGATTCAGGGGAAAGCGGATGCAACAGTCAATTGGTTCCAAGATACAGGGCAAGGGTTGGTCTCAGGGCTAAGCAATAAAGCTCGTAGTGCGGTCTCTAGTATCAGCAGTCGAGGGGGACGTATTGGGCAGTGGTTTGGCGGTGTTGTCAGCGGCTTGATTTCGGGTGTGGAAAGTGCTGGAAATGGAGCTGTTTCCAGAGTAAGCCAGGCACTTAGTGCAGGGTTGGGATTTGTGGAGCGTGCTGCCTCTGGTGCGGTAAATTTTGTGGGCAATACAGCTCAGAATGTAGTCAAATTTATTGGTGATAAGGCAACTGGCGCGGTGGACTACCTCGAAAACACAGGTATGGGTGCCGTAAACTTTGTCGAAACGGCCAGTACGAATGCCGTTACCGGTTTGGAAAAAACCGGGAATGGCGTAGTAGATTTCGTTGAAAATGCTGGCTCCAATGCGGTCACTGGTCTGGAGAAAATCGGCATGGGAGCCGTGAATCTTGTCGAGAATGGCGCAACCAATGCAGTTACTGGATTAGAAACGGTTGGCCGGTATGCAGTTACTGGTATCGAGAATCGCGCGACTGCCACCGTACAATTTGTTAATTCGGCCTGGGATAACATTCAGAGTGGTTGGGATGTACTTACAACTGGTGTGCAAAAGGTGTTGGGACTGCTTCAAGATAAAGCTTCCCAATTCGGGCAATTGATCAACCAAAACATCATTCAGCCAACTACAGAGTTGCTTCAGGATAAGTGGACGGGTCTCAAGAGTTGGATAACTGAAAAGTTGCCTGGATTGACAACCTGCTGGGAAGTTTTCCAGGAATTCGCGGATGCAGCTAAACAGAAACTGGAAGTTACTTTTGCAGATCTGTTTAATCAACGCGAGAACGAGGCTGCGTTGGATGACTGGGAAGACCAATGGGATAAGTATCGGATAGCGGAGCTCGAACAAGAGAAATTGAATGAAGGGCCGCACGTTCTTGAGAACTATCAGCCTAGCACAGGTTTAGGCATGTTTGATACAGTATATGATCCTAAAACGGAAACCTTGGAAATCGTGGTTAAGTGCAACTTTAATTTCGAGAATAATAAGGAAATGATGGGGATGCATCTCTTGAAAGGATTACCTTTGGAGCACCCTGATTTTACCTGGACAGATGCAGAGATGAAGCAATGGAAGGAAGATTATATCCGTGAAGTGTCTCAAGCCTGGACTGGCAACAATAAATCTTTCTACGCTCAAGATGCTTGGTGGGAATCGAAGCAAGTTAAAGTGAATGTAAGTATAGAAGAGAGTACCGAAAATCCTCATTTTAATGTTAATGTGGAAAAAATTCCTCCTGGTGGCTTTGAAGGGAGTTGGGTTCGGGCACCTAAGAATTTGAAAGATGGTGAGATCGAATCTGGAACAGCTAAACTGGATAGCGAGGATTTGACATTAACGAATAAACCTGGTGGGCAACAACGCGCAGCTATTCATGAATTCGGACACATGTTGGGTTTGGGTGATGAATATGCGGCCACTTATGGATGTCATCACAAGAACCAATTCAAAGATCGCTATGGAGTGGATGTAGTTATCGGAGCCGATTCACGCGTAATGTCGGGGGGGGATAACATTTTACCAGAACATAATTTGACACTCCTTGAGGCGATTGAAGAGATTACTGGTGTTAACTGGGGAACGGAGCCAGTCTCCAATCCAGAACCTGTTCCGCCCGACCCGGCTGACTGCGAATCCGTTGGCGTAACACCCTGAAAAACAGCAACTCTATTGGAGACGTAGTAATCGCAAGGTGGTGATGGTTATTGTATGTGGCCTAGCTTTGGAAACTTGCAAGGAGTGTAATGCGTGAACTAGCTCTCCCAGAAATCTACCTTCCAGTAAATATGCTAATATTATACGAAAAAATCATCATTGATCGAGATCGTAGTGGTAATTGGCGGTTTTACTTTGGTAAGGATGGGGCTTTTTTCAACGCACGGAATAAACAATTGTGGGTTGCTCCCGAACATTTACAGCTTGATACCCTAAATTTGTTTTGGAATATACCTTTTGCGGAGGAGCCAACACAACAATTGAGTGCTATACAAGTCACACAGCTTTACCAGGCTATTGATAGAGCTGCTATTAAAAAACTGAAGCCATATTATGTAGATTCAGATTTTGAGAGAACGTTGCCCCCCTGGATAGAACGCTGGACATTTGTAAAGGAGGCTAAAATTTATACTATTACTATAGAATGTCAGGCAACTCCTTTTCAACTCGTGCAATTAAAAAAGGAGTTAGAGCAATTGTTAGTAGCTGCTTCAGTTCAGAATCTATCCTAAAATCCACGAAAGTGAGCCACAGTGGGCGTGGGCTAGAGATGACCACAGCAGGAAAGGAAGTTTTCAAATCTTGGAATGACCATAATTTCATTTTGTTGCGCCTATTGAACCGTAAACACATGCAGATCCGCAAACACCTATCCATCTTAAAATTACGCCGGGGGATAATACTTGCAATCTTGGGTGTAAGCACAGTTTACGGCGTATTACCCATTACCCGCGCATTGCTGATAGCGCGCCCTCCGCGCAAAATGATACCGCTCTCGGCTCTAACATCACCCTATGAACCCATTACCTTCTTCACGGATAGCGGCTTGCGTGTGCAAGGCTGGTATGCACCGCCCCGCAATGATGCGGTCGTTATTATAGCGCATGGTTATGGCGGCAATCGAGCAGATTATCTGGAACAAGCGGCCTTTGTTGTGGCACAAGGCTATGGCGTTTTGCTACTGGATTTGTTGGCGCATGGCGAAAGCGGCGGGCAGCGGTTATCCTTAACCGGAGAAGAAATTCTAGCAGCAATCCGTTATGTTCACAATCAACAAGAAACTGCAAATGCCAAAATCGGGTTATGGGGATTTTCACTAGGCGGACTGGTAAGCCTTCAAGCAGCAGCACAAACCCAAGATATTCATGCCGTAATAGCAGATGGGCCATTTCCAGTCGTTAGCCGCCAGGATATGCCGGTGGCGCAAACATTCACCGATTGGTTATGGATTCCATTTGATGCTGTGCAATGGCAAGTTTTGCGACTACTAGGAATTCGTCCAGCCATGAGCACCACAACAGCGCTGCAACAGATTACTTGTGATATATTGTTGATCGCAGGAACTCAAAATAGCGGGGAACAGCGCGTCATGCGAAAGTACGCAGCAGTGCCCAATGCTCAAATTGAATTATGGGAAGTGACTGCTGCTGGACATGTAGAAAGTTGGCGTGTGTGTGGGGAAACTTATCGTGAACGGGTATTAGAATTTTTGGAGAAAGCCTTGCTCGAATAGCCAGGGAGGTTTCGAGTGACTAACGTGAATACATCCAGGCCTGCGTTCAGTACCCCGCTTGAAGTCATAACCTTCATCAAGCAATGTTGTGAGCTGAACGATGCCACCAGATTATATGATGCTTGTTCTTATCCACCTGATGATTTCTGGCGCGAGCATTTGTTTGCGGATCTTTGTGCTATTGAAGTCTCCGAAACGCTCGCAAAGATATTTTTACGCGATGGGCAAATAACGGCGTTTCCTGCCGATGTGGCTGCTTTTAAGCTGGGAGGGCACGATCAACGCACAAGGCATTTGCACATTGATCTGGAACAGGTCATGGGGCATTGGTATCTACAGAAAATATGGAAGTGCCGGTAACTATTTCTCACCCAACACCGGCACCCCATCTTCCCAGCGATAGCGATACACCGGCGCATTGGCCCAGAAACCCTCAGCATTCCACGCAATCCGCCCCAGCAGCCCGTCACGCTCGATTCCGGGCAGTGCAGCGCTGACGCCTTCGCGGGTGGCAATGCCCGCATCCAATGCTGCGGCGAGCAGGTAGACCGCCTCGTAGGTGGGGAGCGTGTATGCGCCCGGCGGCGCGACGTGCGGCCCTATGCTCAGGTAGGCGTCGCGCCACGCCTCCGTCACCGGCACATCCTGCGGCAAGGGGTACGGCGTGAGGATGCCCGACTCGCCCTCCGCCAGCTCCGGCCCGCCAGTAGCTATGGCTATGTCCGGCGACGCGAGCTGCCATAGCCCAGCAGCCGGATACAACCGCGCGGCGATAACCACCAGCGGCAGACCCGCTTCCGCGTAGACCGGCACCGCGGCCTCCGTGCTGGCCTGCCGGAAATGCCCAATCACAGCGATGACATCCGGATCAACTACCAGATTGCGCGCCACTGTTTGCGCCAGTTCGGGAGCGCCGCGATCATCGTAGGCGACTAGCTCCAGCAGCCGCCCGCCTGCGCCCCCGGCGGCGTTGATTTCGCGCACGGCCAACCGCGCCGCGTAGATGGCATCATAGCCCACATAGCGGTAGCGCCCCTCGAACGGCGCAACGAGACCAATCTTGACGGTGCGGGGCAGCGGGGGGAGGCAGGAAGTTAAGAGGAGCACACACAGAATGAGGAGCGTGAAGCGTGAAACGTGAAACGTGATTCTCTGGTTACGCATTACGCAGTACGCAGTACGTTTCACCGCCCCAGCAACGTGAGGCAGCGATGAATTTTCTCTTCGATGGTGAGAGTCTCGCGGGGGAGCTGTTGCAAAGCGCGCTGCGATTCCACTAGACTAAAGCCCAGCGTAGTGAGGGCGGCGATGACGTCCGCATCATCGGCATTGATAGCGGCAAAGCCCTCCGCTGGACGGGCAACTTTGTCCTTGAGGTGTAGCACGATGGCTTCGGCAGTCTTCCGCCCTACGCCGGGTGCGCGGGAGAGCGCCTCCGGCTGCTTGTTGAGGATGGCCTGCCGCACAATATCCACCGAGAGGGTGCTGAGCAGGCTGAGCGCCGCTTTTGGGCCAACCCCCGATACACCCAATAGCAGGCCGAACAGGGCCTTCTCTTCCGGTTGCCGGAAGCCGTAGAGGGTGATATCGTTCTCGCGGGCCTGGAAATGCGTGTGCAGTGTCACCGTCTGACCTACCGGCGCTTCGATGCGTGGCGATACGTGTACCAGAAAGCCCACCCCGCCCACATCCAACGTCAGCGCGCCATCTTCTAGCGCCAGCACTGTTCCGCGTAGTTGTGCAATCATCACAAAATCCTCAGAATCTCACGCTACGTAAAATCTTCAAGAAATTTCAAGGTAAAAAATCAAAAAAACCTTTGCGTCTTAGTGGTTTTGCGTGAGCATCCGGTGCTTATCCGCCCAGCAATCCATCCATCCGCGCGCGATGGAGATGGCAAATTGCCACCGCCGCGGCATCGGCGGCATCATCGGGCTTGGGGGGGGCGGGCAAATTGAGCAACAGGCGCACCATTTCCTGTACCTGATGCTTGTCTGCGCCGCCGTAACCGCTGACGGCTTGCTTCACCTGCATAGGGGTATATTCCGCTATTGGCAGGCCCGCATCCACCAGTGCTAACAATGTTACCCCGCGCGCGTGCCCCACTACCATCGCTGTCTGCGCATTGCGACTAAAGAAGAGTTCCTCCACCGCCGCACTGTCCGGCTGGTGTGCAGCGATGACTTCCCGTAGGCCGGTGTAGATGGTCTGTAAGCGTTGAGGAAGCGGGGTCTTGGCCGGGGTCTGGACTGTGCCGATGGCAATCAGCCGCAGCGTTGACCCCACTTCCTCCACAATTGCATAGCCCGTAATGGCTGTACCGGGGTCAATCCCCAGAACGCGCATTACAACGTCGCTTCGAAAGCTGTGACCGCCTCATCAGTGACTTCGAGGTTGGAGTACACGCGGCGCACGTCATCCAGCTCTTCGAGGAAATCAACGAGTTTGAGCACTTGTACGGCTTCTTTGACGCTCACGGACATCTCGTTCTTGGGCTTCATCACCAGTTCCAGCTGTTCGACCGGAATCCCAGTGGATTTGAGAGCATCGCTAACAGCGTGCAGCTCAGTCGGTTCGGTATATACCTCATGGGCGTCCCCTTCGTTGCCCTGGAACAGGTCTTCTGCGCCTGCGTTCAGGGCCGCTTCGAAGAGCTGATCGAAATCTATAGACGCCGGGACGCTGATTACGCCCTTGCGCTCAAACTGCCAGGCGACCGAACCGGGATCACCCATGTTACCGCCCTGGCGGGTCAGTGCATGGCGTACCGAAGATACAGCGCGATTGCGATTATCGGTAACGACATCAATCATCACGGCTACGCCGCCCGGCCCGTAGCCTTCGTACATGATTTCGATAATTTCGGTGCCGTCTTTATCTTCACCTGTGCCGCGGCGGATAGCGCGCTCGACATTATCCTTCGGCATTCCCATCGTACGTGCCTTATCTAGCATCATACGCAAACGGATGTTGGTATCAGGATCGCCACTGCCGCCGCCTTCACGGACAGCAATCACGATTTCGCGCGCCACTTTGGTAAATACTGCTCCACGTTTCGCGTCATTCGCCTCTTTCTTGCGGCGAATGGTTGACCAATGGCTATGACCAGACATTATGACCTCCTTGAAACTCTTGATTTTCGATTAAATGCTCCCCTTGGCGACAGTTTACACAACCTTCGCCAAGGTCAACCACCCAGGGACAACAAAGCCGGGCTTTGTTACGCCTTGCCCGGCTCGGAAGGGCCTAAGATGGCCCCTATAAACGCACGTTGCCCGCGCACGAACGCGGCCCCATCCATTGGACGCTTACCGGCCATCTGCAATTGCAGCAGCGCGAGAATTCCTTCGCCTGTGACGACGGCAGGTAGCGATTCCCATACAAATACCGTTCCTGGCAGCGTATCTGCCGGGGCAAGCGTATCCTTTACAACACGTGCTTTGAGGATTTTGCAGCGTTCCCCATCCCAGGCTGTATACGCGCCGGGTCGTGGTGAGAAAGCGTGGATATGACGCGCTAATGTCGTCGCTGGCAATTGCCAATCTATCGCGGCGGCTTCTTTCGGGAAGCTGCGAGCGTGGGTGACACCCGTTTCCGGTTGGGGAACCGGTTGTAAAGCTCCGCTCAGATACGCGGGGAGAATATCCACTAGCAGCTCCGCTCCGAGATGCGCCAAGCGTTGCTCTAAATTAGCGGCGGATTCTTCAGGCCCGATAGTAGTGTCGCGCATCGCTAATGTTGGGCCAGTATCCAGCCCTACGTCCATTTGCATGATTGTGACCCCGGTTACAGCATCGCCAGCGAGGATGGCTGCCTGTACTGGCGCCGCCCCACGCCAGCGTGGTAATAGGGAGGCGTGGATGTTGAGACAGCCCAGGTGCGGGATTTCAAGGATGCTGAGGGGCAAGATTTGTCCGAACGCTGCTACTATAATTAGATCGGGCGACCAAGCGCGCACGCGTTCAACCGCTTCCATGCGACGTAATTTTTCCGGCTGGTAAACCGGAATACCTTCGGCCTGTGCCACGCTCTTGACCGGGGGCGCGACTAAGCGTTGCCCGCGCCCTGCGGGGCGGTCCGGTTGCGTAATTACGCCCACGACCGGATAGCGCGCGCAGAGGCACTCCAGAGCCGGGAGGGCAAATTCAGGCGTTCCCATAAAAACGATTCGTGGTTCCACGGGACTCATTGTATCATAAGGCGTAAAAGGGGCAAGTATCTTGTGTAGGGAGGTTTGTTTCGTGAGCGGGTAGCGTGTGTCTGGTAAGTGTGGCTACATTCCAATGTAGAAAAGTGATGTCTGCTCTTGGCGGGGGAAATAAGATCTACCGGTAGGGTTTTATTGACACGCGGCTAGGGTGGTATACAATGAAGTGCAAGGTTGACCGTTGGTAAGCGTAACCCCATATACAAGCATCCTGTCTATAGCCCTGAGTGGATGTGTGCGAGCGCCAAACAGGGCACCGAATCGAGAGATTTCTGGAGGAACCACCCATGAAAAAATGTCCGATTTGCGAAATTGAATTGAACCGCGTTCTGTTGGAAGAGAATCTGCCTGCTTATAGGTGTGCGAGTTGTGAAGGTATTTGGATTTCTTCGAATGAATACCTTTCCTGGTTGGCTCCCCAGCGAGGCACAACCATTGAAACCATTGAGATTGATGGCGATGTGCCATTGCCTGTTATGGACAATACAAAGGCGCTGCTGTGTCCAGACTGTGGGCGGTTGTTGCGCCGCTTCAAAATCTGGCCTGATTTTACCTTCCATTTGGATCGTTGCGGCGGATGCAACGGTATCTGGTTTGATCGGAACGAATGGCAGATATTGAAGCTGAAGGATTTGCACCATAACGTGCATCTCTTCTTCACTGATGTTTGGCAGGAGAAGTTGCGCAATCAAGAAATGCGGCGGCGCTTCGAGAACATGTATTTCGATAAGTTTGGCGCTGCGGACTATCAGAAAATCAAAGAGATACGGGCCTGGCTTCAGGAAAACCCCCAAGGGGGACGTTTGCTGGCCTATCTGACGGATAGAGACCCCTATCGTGGTTAGGGGACATGCGGGGAGCGAGGAGGTACGCGATGGCTGAAAGCGCATTGGATCAATTTTTCCCCCGTTCCCCCTTGCGGGGCGCAACACCGCTCGGCGCGGTGGTCAGCGGGAGTCTCAGCAAGGGGCTGGAAGTCAAACTCGCTGCTGACCGGCTCATCGAAGGGCTGGCGGTGGGTCGCTATGTGGTGGTGCGCGGCCAAACTGATCGCCGCTTCTTCGGCATGATTACTGATGTGGCGTTGGAAACCTGCCACGCTGATGTGTCACAATCTCCCCCCGACGACCCCAACGGGTTCCTGGCGCAGGTCTACCGGGGGACGCTCACCTACGGGCGCATCCATGTCACGCCGATGCTGGTGCTGGAAGCGGGTGAGGTGCGCCCCGCCAAGACCGTCCCCGCGCATTTCACCCACGTCCACGACGCCTCGCCGGAAGAGGTGGCCGAGATTTTCGGTGATGCGGATAGCGCCGGACATTTCCACATCGGCTCGCCCCTGGAGATGCCGGAGACGCGCATCGCGCTCGATCTGCGGCGGTTCGTGGAGCGCTCCAGCGGTGTGTTCGGCAAGAGTGGCACGGGCAAGACCTTCCTCACGCGGATGCTGCTGGCGGGCGTGATCCAGGAGCAGGCGGCGGTCAACCTCATCTTTGATATGCACAACGAGTACGGCTGGAAGAGCCAGGACGAGGCCCGCCAGGATGTGAAGGGGCTGCGGCAGTTGTTCACCGATGGGCGCGTGAGCGTCTTCACGCTCGATCCGGAATCTTCGCGGCGGCGGGGCAGCAAAACTGATTTCACCGTGCGCATCGGCTACGAGCAGCTGGAGCCGGAGGATTTGGAGATGCTGGCCCCGCTCTTCGGCTTTACGGACGTACAGAGTAACGCGCTCTATATGCTGCGCCGGCGGCTGGGGCGTGGTTGGGTGCGCCGCCTGCTCGCCGAAGAGCCGGACGAAGGGTTGCTTGCGCTCACGGAGGAGGGCAAGCTGCACGAGGGCACGCTTGGCGCGATCCAGCGCAAGCTGGCCCAGCTGCATCGCTTCGGCTTCCTGGTAGATAAGGCCGACGATGACCCTATCGGCCGCATTTTAGACTACATCACCAGCGGCCAGAGCGTGGTGCTGGAGTTCGGACGCTACGGCAACGCACTGGAAGCCTATATCCTTGTGGCGAATTACATCACCCGGCGCATTCATAAGGCGTATGTGGAGCGGAAGGAAGCGTACCTGGGCGGGCAGGGGCAGGAGCCGCGCCCGCTGATGATTACGATTGAGGAGGCGCACAAGTTCCTCGATCCCTCGATTGCGCGGCACACCATCTTCGGCACGATTGCGCGGGAGATGCGCAAGTACAATGTCACACTGCTGGTGGTGGATCAGCGCCCCAGCGGGATTGACCCGGAAGTGATGAGCCAGGTAGGGACGCGGGTGACGGCGTTGCTGGATGAAGAGAACGACATCCGCGCGGTGTTCACGGGCGTGGCGGGCGCGAGCGCGTTGCGCGAGGTGCTGGCACGGTTGGAAACCAAACAGCAGGCGCTCATCCTGGGCCATGCCGTGCCGATGCCGATTGTGATCCGCACGCGGGACTATCACGAGCTGTATGGTGCAATCGCGGCTGCTAAAAAGGAAGCGTGCATTGGCGGCGAGGCGTTGTTTGGATGATCCGCATCGGCTTGACCGGCAACATTGCGACGGGCAAGTCGCACATCGGCGCGGTGCTGTGCGAGCTGGGCGCGCTCCACATTGACGCCGACCGGGTGGCGCACGAGATGCTGGCCCCCGGCGGCGCTGCCTACGCGGGCGTGGTGGCGCACTTCGGGCCGGACATTCTCGCGCCCGATGACACGATTGATCGGCGTGCGTTGGGGGCCATCGTGTTCAGCGATCCGGCAGCTCTGCGCCGCCTGGAAGCTCTGGTGCATCCGTCCACCATCGCCGAGATCGAGCGGCGGATAGTGGTCAGCGGCGCCCCTGTGGTAGTCGTCGAGGCCATCAAGCTGCTGGAGAGCGGCATGGCCGAGACCTACGACGCCATCTGGGTCGCCACTTGCGCTGAGGAAGAACAGGTAGCGCGTCTACAAGCCAGTCGGGGACTGGAGCGCACCGAGGCGCTGCGCCGCATCCGCGCCCAGCCGCCGCAGGTGGAGAAGCTCGCGCGCGCGGATGTGATCATCCACACGGATGGGCCAAAAGAAGCCACCCGCGCGCAGGTCGTGGCGGCGTATTGTGACCTTGCGAAGGGTTCTGAATCTGCGCAAGGGTGAGAGGTAGACAAATTCATCACCAGCACAACCGAAGATTATGTCAGCCAGCAGCATAACAAATCTCGCGTATAGGAAGTTAATATGAACGAAACTATCTTGCGTTGGAAGGCGCGGATTGGCGCGTTGAAGCCTTTAGCGATTATTGGATTGTTGATTACTGGGGTTATGCTAATTGTAGCACTCATATTAGCGGCGCAGGTTGTCAAAAATCCAGGCGGTGAACCTTTGCCAGTGACGATGGCGCAAATCTTCAACGGGGAGGTTGGTAGCGGTCGTTATATTACTGTTAAGGGCGCACCCAACTATGAAGCCGCCTATGAAATGACTGAGGATGGGCGGTTGAAAGCCCAATACTATTTCCTCATAGATAGGCACAGCGGTAATATGGTACTGGTGAAATCCGACCGGCTCTACGTTGAGGCGCGGATGAACAGCGGCAAAGCCACCACGCTGACCGGAATGCTTCAAAGCACGCCCACCGATTTACGTAAGATGATGGAGGAAGATTTGGTTGAGATCCGTGGCTATGGATTTGATGCCAATCCCCGGGTCTACATTGACGAAAATGCCAGGCCGGTTGACGCGCTTACGGTGGTGTTGTTGGGCGGTATCAGCCTGCCTGTTCTTTTGTTGTGCGTGGCGGTGATGTTCTTTCCGGGTGTAGTGTTCAACACAGCTCCGCTCGATCCTTACGCGCAACCGCCCGCCAAAGAGAGCAAAGAAGCGCCCTATAAAGCTATCGGAACATTTGACCGGCTTGCCAGCGTGCGCCCGACCATTGTTGTGGGCAAGGGCCAGCAGAAATTTAACCGGGCCGTGGCAAATTTCGTACCGCTGACGGAACAGCAAGTGCTGGTTTACATCCATCACATCGTCAAAAGCCGTTACTCCACCACTGAGAGCGATTGGGGTGTCTTTTTGGACACCGGGAATGTGGTGAGCATCGAGCCGGGCAAGCTGTACGGCTGGGGCGATAAGCCCGCGTTACGCATCCGCTATCACGACGCCGAGCACAAAGAACAGACGCTCCTGGTGCAGTGCAAGCACACGGCTGCCCAGGCAGAAGCCGTCAGGCTATTGGAGCAAGCTGGGCTGCGCGTGCGCGTGCCGTTGTAAGTGTAGCCGCCGAGATTTTCCGGTGTCTGAGCCTGTCGAAGGCAACGGGGTAGACCAACCGGGAGAGGCTTCGGCAAGCTCAGCCACCGGCGGGCGCAGGCTTCGGCAGGCTCAGCCGCCGAGATTTTCCGGTGCCTGAGCCTGTCGAAGGCATCTGTGCGCGTCGAAGGCAACGGGGTAGACCAACCGGGAGAGGCTTCGGCAAGCTCAGCCACCGGCGGGCGCAGGCTTCGGCAGGCTCAGCCGCCGAGATTTTCCGGTGCCTGAGCCTGTCGAAGGCATCCGTGCGCGTCGAAGGCAACGGGGTAGACCAACCGGGAGAGGCTTCGGCA
>Ga0334882_1000253_pt1 | contig 93529 bp, 73 predicted proteins | sample GraSluR1_MG_5_FD_207226 | JGI IMG/M metagenome (GOLD analysis project Ga0334882, IMG submission 207226) | Sludge microbial communities from methane-producing bioreactor in Wageningen University, Netherlands - Granular Sludge_15_04-R1 | ecosystem: Engineered > Bioreactor > Anaerobic >... | reverse complement strand
ATACTGGAAGATTTCGAGTCTTATGTCGACTGGTATGATCTGGCGGCGGCCTGGAGCGATGCAAATGATCTTTCGACCGATCCGGTTCACGGGGGCAGCAAGGCGATGAAGACCGTGTTTGACAACAGTGCTGCTCCGTACTACACCGAGGTGAGCTATGCGCTGCCTGATGAACTCAGGGATCTGACCCAGGCGGAGGTGAAGCGCATGACGGTTCACTTCTACGGCGATCCGAATACGCCGGCGGAGCCGATGTACGCCCTTTTGGAAGACGGGCAGGGTCGAACGGATGTTGTCTTCTACGACGGTGACCTTGCGAATTTGAGCAATGAAGAGTGGCATCTCTGGGACATCGGGCTGGCGTGGTTTAGCAACGTCAACCGCACGAACGTGGTGAGGATTGCGTTCGGATTCGGTGATCCGCTTAATCCGACACCTGGCGGGGACGACGGCACGGTGTACTTCGACGATGTGCGTCTCTACCAGGGCGAGTGCCTGCTTGAGTTGAGAACGGCCGATTTCGCGAAGGTGGACTTTGCGCCGCTGGGCATGGTCGCCGGCGATTGCCGGATCAACTCGGCTGAATTGCTGATCATGGCGAGCGACTGGCTCAAGACGGATATGATTATTCCGGCTGGTACTACGGATCCGAATGATGCCGGAGGCAGACTTGCACGTTATGCGTTTGACGCAGGGGATGGCACGGCCGCCGTGGGCGATCCCAACGACCCGACTCCAGAAGGGACGCTGTACAACGGCGTGACGTGGATATCCGGCGGATATGACGGAACAGGGTATGCCTTACGTTTTGACGGGACCGACAACAGCCGGGTTGAGATCGGCACATGGGATCCGTCGGCAGGGACGGGCGAACTGACTGTGTCTCTGTGGATCAGGTGGGCCGGCAACAGATCGAACGATCACCAGGGCATCATCGGCAAGCGCGACTCATGGGGCGGGACCGGCGCCATGAGGTGGTTCCTGGAGACCGATCCGCTCGGACGGCTGGCGTTCCGGCAGCACTCATCGGCTGGCGTTGATATCTATTCAGCCAACGGCGTGCTCGATGCGTTCGTGGGCCGGTGGGCGCATGTCGCCGTAACCTTCGACGGAAGCACAGCAGTGGTGTACTTGAACGGCGTCGAGATTGCATCCGGGCCGTTTGTGCTTGCCGACAAGGTGGACGCCAACATGGGTATCGGCAGCACTCACGGCGGCAACTCAAGCGAGGTCTTCAGCGGCGACATCGACGAGGTGCAGATTTACAATCGAGCTTTGTCGGCTTTAGAGGTTGCCTATCTGGCGGATCTGACGCCGGGCGACGGCGAACTGTATGTGCCCATCGCATCGGTTGCCGACATCGCCAGCGATGAACCAGCCGGACAGAAGGTCATTAACCTCAAGGACCTTGCGGTTCTGGCGAGTTACTGGCTGCAGGATCAGATCTGGCCGTATTAGCCCCGTCCGGCAGACAGCATGATTCGATGTTTGAGAGCCTCCCGCATTTGCGGGGGGCTCATTTTTTTTCGTCGAGCGGCGGCTGGCGGTCGATGTATTCATCGGGGATTATTCGGAACTTGTATCCGCCTACGTCGCTGAAGAAGATTCTTGAGCGGTTTTGGTCGAGCCATTTGCGCCAGTCGTCGTGGGTCTGGAAGTTTTCGTCGGTGTAGCGCTGCAACATACGTCGCGCGGTGGGGGCTTCGAGCCTGTCTTCAAGGAGTTGAACCAGCCTTTCAAGAGTCTCCATGCGTCGATTTGACTTGAGGCCGAGCGATCTCAACTGCTCGTCAATCATAAACGTCTTGTCGCTGTAGATGAGCTCGTATCCGTCGAGAAAGTAAGCCACCATCGCATCGGGGCTGCCTTTGAATCGCTGCATCAGTGCGGGGGAAAAGATTTCGTCGAAGAAGGTTGGATCCCTGATCTGATTGATGAGCGCGGCGAGTCGCAGTGCGTTGTCGCGATGGTCAGCCTGGCGGCGAACAAGCGGGCCTTTGTTGTCGAAACGGCTGATGTAGACGAGGCAGTTGATGAAGAGTCTGCTGCCGTCGCGGGTCATTTTGTCAGGGGGCGCGGCGTATCCCCATTGCAGTACACTGCCGTGGCGTCCGATGGCGACGGCGCCGTACTCCTTGTCGAAGTTGAGACCTTCGACAAGCACTTCGGCGTCGGGGGAGTCATCGAAGCCGTATTTGCGTGAGACCACGCCGCCGGATTTTGCGTGGGTTTCCTGTATTTTCCATACGGGCATCTGCGCGGGGATCTCCGGCTCGTTAGCCAGTCGCCGCTCGGCGTAGTTGCGGGGCGCGTCGATTATTTCGACGGTGGGCTGGATGGGGAAAGGCTGCTGGAAGACCGCATGTTCAAGCGACCCGACGTGGGCCGCATCGGCCAAGCAGTTGCACAAGTAGTCTGTCTTCAGCCCGAGCTTCTCGCCCACATCGGCACCGGGCACGCCGATGGTTAGCGTTGCGCGGGCATAATCGGTCGGCAGGTCGGGGACGGGGGCCTGGAGCGAGAGGCCATCGTAGTCCAGGACCACGACGTCGAAAGCCTCGGCCTGCTCGGGCTTGAAACGCGCGAATTCACCTTGTCCTGTACCGGCGAAGTGGGCGGTCAGGAATTCCAGGAAATCGGCGGCGCGTTCAGTGTCGAGCTTACCGGCATAAAACACCTTCAGGTCGATCTTGTCGGCAGGGTCTTGAGGCGCCGCGGCGTCCTGGTAAGGCACCGGCGGCGGGGCCTGGATAATATCGGATGACGCGGCGGCTGCGTATTCCAGGCCGGCGGGACAAGGCTCCGGAGGATAGATTGTGCCGTTGGTTTTTTTTCGGCATCCGCAGAGGACCGCCGCACAGGCTGCACAGACGATCATGGCAATCGGCAGATTTTTCACGAAGCAACTCCTGCAAGACCACGCTGAGAGAAGACATTACAGAGTCTCTATCGGCAAGCTCCGTGTGATCCGACAGAAAAAAGCGGCGGTCTACAGGCGCCAGGGGCTTCTCATTGGGCGTGCGAGCATGCTGTTTGCTTCGGGATCGTTCATGATTTGTTCGCCGGTTGGGTCCCAGGCTATTGTGCGGCCGTCCAGTTGCATTGAGATGTTGATGAGGTGGCAGATGGTTGCCGTGTGATGGCCGACCTCGACGGGGGCAAACGGAGCCTGGCGTGTTTTGATGGCGTCGAGGAAGTTGCGGTGGTGGCCGGTGGTGCGGCCGAGATGCTTTTCGTCCGGTCCGATCTTCTCCGCCAAGAGTGACTTCGGCTCGGCCTCCAGGTCGCCGCCGTGGACGTGGATGAACACCCAGCCGTTTTCGCCGATGAACTTGACGCCGCGGGGTTCGTCGTGTGTGCCGATCATCCTGAGGCCGTTGGCGTAGCGGCATTCGAAGGTGTAGTCGTAGAAGGTATTATAGAGGCGGCTGTTGCCTCGTTTGCCTTTAGCTTTGTACTCTATCGGGGTTGTGTGATCCATGCCGCAGCCGAGCTGGGCCTGGTCGATGACGTGGGCGCCGCGGTCGGTCATTTCGCCGCCGCCGTAGTTCATGATGAACCGCCACTTGCCGTGGCAGCGTCCGACGGTGTAGGGCTCCAGGGGGGTGTGGCCGAGCCACATGTCGTAATCGAACCCTTCTGGTATGGGCATGGTCGGGTGCATGTTGGTGTCGCGGTCATTGAGCGAGTTGATCTGGCCCGGCGAGACGGGCAGGTTGATCTGGACGGTGTGGAGCTTGCCGATGCGGCCGTTCTGCACGAGTTCGGCGGCGAAGCGGGCCTTGGCATTGGAGCGTTCGTGGCTGCCGGTCTGGAGGATGCGGCCGTAGCGTTTGACGGCCTTGACGAGGGCGATGCCTTCGGCGACGGTGTTGACGAGGGTCTTTTCGCAATAGATGTCGGCGCCCGCGCGGGCGGCGGCGATGGAGGTGAGCGCGTGCCAGTGGTCGGGCGTGGCGATCATCACGGCGTCAAGCTTCTGCTTCGCGAACATCTCGCGGAAGTCGCTGTATTCGGCGCAGTCTTTGTTGCCGTATTTGTCATTGACGATATCGCGGGCTTTGCCGCGTCGGCCCGAATCGACGTCGCAGACGGCGGCCATTTGAACATCGGACTCGCCCAAGGCGGCTTTCATGATTCCCGTGCCGCGGCCGCCGGTGCCGATGCAGCCCGTGACGATGCAGTTGCTCGGGGCCAGGGCGCCGAAGACGCTTGCCGGGACTACGTATGGAAACGCTATCGCCCCGCCTGACAGAACCGAACCCTTAAGGAATTGCCGCCTGCTCGTCTTGAATTGTGACATGGATGTGCCCTTTCCTCGCAGAATCCAGGTTTCACTCCGCAGCGATTCTCAATAACTAACTATAGCACATCGGCCACCGCAATACAAGCTTGACATTAAACCATGACGGGGTCCTTTACTTCTTTGACAGTTCCAGTTCGAGGACTGCGTAGCCGTCGATTTCGAAGTGTTCGACCGTGATTTCGACGTGTTTGTCTTCTGTGAGCACGAGGCTGCCGGTGTCGCGGGCGGGCACGTGCCAGGTCCAGTTTTCGACGATGGTTTCGCCGTCGGCGATGACTCGGACGCCGTCGTCGCTCAAGGTGGCGAGCTGCCATGTGCCGGCGGTGAGTGGGAGCCTGGTGCGTGCAATCATGCCGAAATGATCGTTTCCAAGCCGGGCAGCCTTTGGCGCATCGGAGACGATGTGGTCGCCGGGTCCGCCGTAGCCGTAGTTGAACCGCAGTTGGGTTATTTCGGTTGAGACGGCGGTTGAGGCCTCGGCGAGTTTTCGCCAGGCGGACAAATCCTTTCGGGGATCGGTCGAGGCGTCCCATTTGAAGAAGGTCGCCTTCCAGACGGCACAGAGAAGCATCCCCGGAATTGTCTCGTCAACATTCTGGCCAACGACTCTTATTAGATACTCGTGCGCTCCCGGTTCAGTCGCCGCGACGTTGCAGGTGTAGACGCCCTTGTCATCCGGGCCGGTGAGTTTCGCTTTGAGGCCTTCGCCATCGACGTTCACCTTTACGTTCGGAGGCATTTTGTGCAACTCAAAGGTTACGGAATCGCCGTGGCGGTTGACCTGGCGAATCAGCGGGGACTGGTGGTCCCATGGTCCCCAGGGGGTCATGATGATTTTGTCGCGTCCGCGAAGATGCGGCCGCGCGCCTACCGGGCGTTTGTCGCCGTATACCGGATAATCCGTCAACTTGATCGCCGCCGTCATTGTGTTTTCGCGGTGGACGGTTACAGAGTCTTCCTTGTCCATTTCGCGTGCTGCGCCGCTGATTCGGTTGGCGACAATCGTTACGTCGCCGGGTCCGCGAAAGTGAAATGCCAAGGAATCGTCCTCGAAGCTGTTGCGGGCGATGAGGTTGTTTGTTGAGGCTGTTCCGTTGGCCCGCGCCCAGGGGCGCTTTGCGAAATCTCCTTCATCCCTGGACCAAAGATGCACCCCGCAGGCGTTTTTGCGAAACACATTGTCCACAATGCGGTTGCCGCGGCCGTGTTCGATGTTGACGCCGCCGCGTTCGAGTCCGTAGGCCATTTCGCCATTGCCCTCGAAGTGGTTCCGCGCGATCAGAGTATCCTGCGAATAGCCTCCCCAGACGCCGCAGATGGCGTTGCCTACGAGGCGGTTGCCGTAGAAGATGTTGCCGAAGGAAAAGGTCATTTCGATGCCGTGGGCGGCGGCGTAAGAGAAGTCATTGGCGATGAGACGGTTGTCGTTGTTGCCGCGGCGCTTGTACCATGCGAGGTCATGGTTTCCGGTTTCGCCGAGGGCTTCACGGCCGGCAAAGCCGAAGAAGCCGTCGCCGCCGTGCGTGGCGGAGTTTTCGGCGATGACGTTGTCGACGTTCTGCTCGAACATGAGGATGCCGGCGGAGTCCTGGCCGCGGTTGTAGACATTGTGGCTGTAGCCGCGGATGCAGAAGTCACAGGCGTTGCGGCTGACGACATTGCGTTCGCACCGCCACATGGCGATGCCCCAGCCGCTGTTAAAGGAGAAGTCGTTGTCGTAGATGCGGCTGTCTTGCACTCGGTCCAGGCAGAGGGCGTTCTGGCCGTGGCGGACCGTGCAGTTGCGAACCGTGACCTGTTTTGAGTCTTCAATGTATATGGCGGCTGCGTAGTTGTTGAGCCATTCGTTGTTGTCGTTGTTGTGCGGGAAGAGCCAGTCGGCTCCGTCTTCGGCGGCGGGCGTACTGCGGAGCTGTGCGCGGCGATTGTTCGAGGCGTCGATTGCCTCCAATATGAGTCCGTCGGTTTCGGCGGCCCACAGTCCGCACCAGTAGCCGTGAATGCGCGCGGCGCGAACGGCTACGTTTTTGCCGCTTATGCGTATGCCGTATCCGCGATATTCATCCGGTTGTGCATCTTTGGGCGAGCCAGACAAGACGGAACCCGGGGCAAACTCGACATGGACGTCGTCGCCTTTTATGTGAATGACGCCGTTGTTGTTGGTGTCTTCAATGATCAGGCCGGCAGGGATCACGACTCTGCACGACTGGCGGATCACCACGTCATCGTGTCGAACAACTACATCCGGCAGGGCGCAGACCGAAACCGTGGGCGCTGCGATCACCACCCAAACCGCCATCAACTTCAACATGCTGACATCCTCTCAAGAGTACTCGTATTTCGGCAACATAAATCAATTCTACATTTTCGCGGCCTGTAAAGCCAGAGCGCATAAAAAAGGCCGGAAGTGCGGCTCCGGCCCTGTTACCTGTTAGTTGAAGCAATCTTACTATCTGGGCAGTGCGGTCTTGATTTCCTGGAGGCTGACACCGAGGAGGGATCTGGCTATCTTGTCGAGTTCGGCTTCAGGGCCCTGCAGGTGGAAGGTGCGATGGACGTGGGAGAGTGACTGGCCGGGGGCGAGCGCCGCGGCGGGCGAGGAGGTCTCGAGTTCGTAGAAGGGGCCCATGGGTTTTGCGCCGGGAGTTGCGGGGCCGTCGTTGTAGGAGTTGACGACATCGCCGGCGAAGGGGTCGTCCTGCAGCTCCCACATGGAGTTGACGTAGTCGGTTGCGCCCCGGGGTTTGGTGTACTGAACGAGGGTCAGGACCTTGCCGTCGGCGTCATAGCTGCCGGCGACGGATTTGGCGCGCGAGGGCGAGAGGCCGATTTTGCTGCGGTACTTGCCGTCGCCGCTGAAGAATAGCACGTCGTCTTTAACGATGAGCCGGTCGGCGGGCACCTTGCCGAAGTATTCGTCGTTGACCTTGTGGCCGAGTTCGCTCTCCGGTCCGGGCTCGAAGGGGATGACGATGGTCGTTGCGTCGGACGGATTGAACATGCCAAGGATCCATATCGACAAAAGGCCGGTGCCCTTAACCCAGGGCTTGTCGCCTGTGTTGGTGATCTTGTTGTCGCTTTCGTAGGCGACGGTTCGGACAGAGGCCGGCACGTCGAGGCCGAGTGCCGCCTTCATTGCGGCGCCGTCCAGCAGGCGCACTGCGCGATCGATCTGGAGGTCAAACGTTGTGCCGGAGTAGTTGGTCAAATGCGTGGTCTTTTTGAACGTGGCTTCTGCAGGCGTCTTTGCGACGAGATCGAACGGCTCGGTGTCGATGACGGCGGGCGTCTGCCAATCCTCGAACTTGAACTCGGCGCCTTTGGCGAAGAAGATCGCGAACTGGCCGCCTTCAGGGCCCATCCAGAAGCGGTCCTCGCCGCCGAAGGCGTTCATGTGCGGGCCGGTCCGGCCGGAGGCGATCAGCTCGCGGTTGATCCAGCCGAAGCTGGCGCCGGCCGGTCCGCCGGCGGTGCTTGTCATGACGCGTCCCTGGTAGGCGGGAACGACCGCCACCTGGGCGTCGCCCATCGAAAGGACCACCACATCGGCGTGCTCCTTGAGAAAGGCGACGTCGTCTCCGAAGCTCGACACCTTCTTCTGAGGTCTACATCCGGCCATTGTCGCCACCATGAGAATCGCGCAAAGTATCGCCTTGTAACGCATGATTTGTCTCCTTCTTTGAAATGAAATTATGCCCTGTCATTTGCTCCTCTAATTCCATCGCATATCCGCATGGACCGGACACACCCGCCTTGCGGTCAAATCTCTACACGGCGGTTTTGTGTTTCAGCCATTCGTACCACGCATCCATGCCGAGGCCCGTGCGCGCCGAGACCTGAAAAATCGCGATATCTTGGCGAAGGATTCGCACATGGTCGATGACCCGCTGGAGATCGAAATCCAAGTGGTCGATAAGATCGATTTTGTTGATCAGAAGCACGTCGGCCTTTGCAAAAGTGCCGGGGTACTTGATCGGTTTGTCGTCACCCTCGGGCAGCGAAAGCACAACGACACGTGCCTGCTCGCCGAGGTCGAAGGCCGACGGGCAGACGAGGTTGCCGACGTTTTCGACGAAAAGCACGTCGAGATCGGCGGCTGGTATCGAGCCAATCGCCCGCGTGACCTGCTCGGCTGAAAGATGGCAAGATCCCTTAGTTTCGATCTGCACGGCGGGCGCTCCGGCGGCTCGTATCTTCTGCGCATCTGTATCGGTGCGGATGTCGCCTTCGATGACTCCTATTTTCACCTGGCCGTCAAGGTCGCGGATCGTTCGCGACAGGAGCGTCGTCTTGCCCGAGCCGGGCGAGGAGATCACGTTGATGCAGAGTGTGCCGTACTTCTGAAAGAACGCCCGATTCTGCAGGGCGCATTCTTCGTTCTTGTCGAGTATTTTCTTGTTGAGCGAAATCTTCATGCGATCTTCATAATACTTGCGTACCTATCCTTCATCGCCCTGGATTAGTGCCCTAAGCGGGAACGACATACGGGCGAAAACAGGTGCCTGTCCCTATTTTTGCAGGGGGTGGCGGTCGCTATTTGTCTTCGAATTCGATTTCTTCGAGCAGCAGGGGTGCGTCGGGCTCGAAGTCAAAATCTGCGCCGCCGCAGCCGGTGCACGCGGGAGAGTATATATCAAACTCGAACGTTCGGCTACAACTTTTGCAGGTCGCCCGCAGGGGCACGTGGCGGATCTCCAGGCACAGGTCCTGGCAGGGGGTGCCTTTGGCGGCCAGTTCGAACGCAAAATTCATCACCTCGTCGTTAATGGGGTTGAGCTGTCCGCAGGATATCCTCGCCCGCACGGGCCTCAAATTGCGCTTTTGGGCCTCGCGAGCGATCGTTTCCACAATGCTTTGTGCGATCATGGTCTCGTGCATCAGCAGATCCTCGGCAGCTCTCTTCCGTAGGGCATCTGCACGACGCGTCTGCCTCCGATTGCGGTGACCATCTCGACGATCGCATCGGGACCGGCGGATTCCAGCATTCGCCCGATGATCGCCGCATCTCGGCCCAATTCGTGGTTTGTGCAGACCTTCAGAGCGGCATCTGCGGACTCTTGTGCGAGGACCATGATCACCTTGCCCTCATTGGCTATATCGAGCAGGTCGAAGCCGAGCGTGTCGGCGGCGGCCTGCACCGGAGCATTCACCGGCAGTTTGGTTTGGGTTATTTCGATATCGCGGCGGGCAGCAGCGGCGATTTCATTAAGTACGGCGGCTACTCCTCCACGGGTGGCATCGCGCATGAACCGGACTCCATCGACTGCCTCCAGGACGGCGCACGTAAGCGGGGAAAGCGCTGCACAATCGCTTTGTATCGGGGTATCGAATTCGATTCCCTTTCGCTGCGACATGACAGCCATACCGTGATCGCCGATGGTTCCGTTAATGATAATCACGTCGCCCGCCTCGATGGCGTCGGTGGAGAGGTCGGCGATTCGTTCGCCGATACCGGCGGTGGTGATAAAGATTCCATCGGCGGCACCGCGTTCGACCACCTTTGTATCGCCTGCCACGACGGCGACCCCGACTGCACGTGCGGCGTGGGCTGCGCTGTCGAGAATCCGGTCGAGCAGTTCCATTTCGAAGCCTTCTTCGATGATGAGCGCCAGGCTCAGGGCGACCGGTCGGGCGCCGGCGACGGCCAGGTCATTAACCGTTCCGCAGACGGCGAGTTTGCCGATGTCGCCGCCGTGAAAAAACAACGGTTTGATTACGAAACTGTCGGTGGTGAAAAGGACGTTTGCATCGCCGACGTGGACCGTGGCGGCATCCAGCAGCTTTTGGAGAGTCTCATTTGCAAACCGCGGAAGGATTTTGTCGGCAATCAGGTTTGCCATAAGGCGCCCGCCCCCGCCATGCGCCAACAGAACACGCTTATGGTAGTTGTCAACCATTACGTCGCCTTCGGCGCCCGTACTTGTACCATGCCGCGCAAGCGCCTTCGCTGCTGACCATGCACGGTCCGACGGGCGTATCGGGCGTGCATTTGGACTCGAACATGGAGCAGTCCACGGGAGAGGCGAGGCCGCACAAGACCTCTCCGCACCGGCAGCCGCGCGGCTCCTCGGCTGGGATTTCCTCAATGCCGAACCTTTGCATGGCATCGAACCGGGCATACTGGTTCTTTAACCGCAGCGTTCCGCCGGAGATTTTGCCGAGACCGCGCCAACAGCCGTCATAGGGCTCGAAGAACTTGTCCATGAGTTGGCGGGCCTTTATGTTGCCTTCCGGCCGAACCACCCCTTCATAAATGGAAACCACTTCGGCTGTTCCCTGGGCCAACTGGCGGCAGATTTCGGCTATGCCCTCGATCACCTGCATCGGCTCGAAACCCGCGACGACACAGGGGCGACCGAATTGCTCGACGATCGGCAGGTATGCATTTGAACCGATAATGACGCTTACGTGGCCGGGGCACAGAAAGGCGTCGATCTGATTGTTCTTTTCGGCAAGCAGCGTCTGCATGGCAGGAATAACCAGCTTGTGCCCACTGAGCACGCAGAAATTCTTCAAGCGACGCCTGGCGGCATCGGCGACAGCGACGGCTGTGGCCGGGGTAGTCGTCTCGAAACCGACTGCGATGAAAACGACGGTTTTGTCCGGGTGCAGGTCGGCCAACCTGAGGGCATCATCAGTGCTGAGTACAACGCGCACGTCGGCTTTGTGATTGGTCTCCAGAGAGCCGGACTTTCCCGGCACGCGAACCATATCGCCGTATGTGGCGATGATGCAGTCGCCGCGGGCGGCCAGTTCGAGCACGAGGTCGATAAAGCCCTGGTCCGTCACGCATACGGGGCAGCCGGGTCCGCTGAGAAGGTTCAGGCCCTGCGGCAGGGTCGGTCGAATGCCATTGCGAAAGATTGATACAGTATGAGTACCACAAACCTCCATGACATTGATTGATCTGCCCAGTCTGAGACACGCTGCATCCATGAGCCTCTGGGCTTTCATAATCCTGTTAAGCATGGCGGTCTAATCTATCTCCGAACCTTTTTCATGTTCCTTCTGCACGGCATCAAATTCCGCTATAAGCTGCCATGTTTTGCGTGCCTCGTCTTCCGGGATAGCGGCGATTGCGAATCCGGCGTGAATCAAGACGATGTCTCCGAGTCTGACGTCGGGTGTCAATGTGGTTCTGCACTTCCAGCGGTTTCCCATGGCGTCGACGACGGCGCGGTCATCTTCCAGCTCGACTATTCTGGCGGGCACCGCTAAACACATACTTTTTTGCTCCAATCAGCAGAAAGACATCAAATGAGACCTTGCCGGGCCATTGCTGCGGCGACAGCGGCCTGCCCGAGGGCTATGCCGCCGTCATTAGTCGGGACGGCATTCTTGAATAATACGGCAAAGCCGTCATTTTTCAACAGGCTTATCAGCCGGTCAGCAAGGTATCGATTACAAAAAACCCCGCCGCTGAGGGCAACCGTACACAAATCATACTTTTGCCGGGCTGCGACGGCGAGTTCAAGGAGGCCGTTGGCCAGGGCGTTGTGGAATTTGGCGGATATAACTCCGGCCGGGACCGCCTTTCGAACGTCCGCAATAATCTCCTGCATCATTTTACGAATATCCAGAAGCATGGTTCCCTGCGAATTCTCCTGAAGGGTGGCAGTATATGCCTGCCGGCATTGTTTGTCGGCGACGGCTTCGAGCCTCATTGGCAGGTGGGCCTCGAACCGGTTAATTGTGCCGAGGCCGGCCAGTGCCGCGACGGCGTCGAACACTCGCCCCAGGCTCGACGTCCAGACGGTGTTGAGCGACCGGGTCATCTGATCTGCAATTATGCCGAGGCGTCTTTCGTCGGGCTCAATCCGCCGCAGGATGTCGTTGTATTCTTTTAAACAGGAATCCTCGGGTGATATCGTGCCAAGCAGGCCCATGAGGGGTCGCACAGCCTCCTTTGCCGCGCTGTCTGCTCCAGGCAGCGGATAGTACATGAGATGGCCGAGGCGTTTGTAATCTTGCAGCGAGGCGAGAAGGCATTCGCAGCCCCATATTGCCTCATCCGTACCCCAGCCGGTGCCGTCGGCGACGAGTCCGATGACCCTGTCGGTTTGCCCGTATTCAGCCAGAGTGGAGGCGAGGTGTGCCCAATGATGCTGCACCTGGATCAGGCGTTCGATGCCGAGCGACTTTGCGTATTGCGTGGACAGGTAGCCGGGGTGGAGGTCACATGCAACGACTTTCGGCTTGACCTCGAAAAGCCGGGCCAGATGTCTTACGGAGGACAGATAATGCCGGTACACCCTTGCGTCGGCAAGGTCGCCGATGTGCTCACTGAGGATAAGCTGGTCTCGTCTTGCAAAGCAGAATGTGTTTTTGAGGTCCGCCCCCGCGGCGAAGACGTCGACGGCGGACTCATGCGGCATTAGAACGGGGGTCGGTACATAACCGCGGCTGCGCCGCAGAAACGCCGGTGCGCCGTGAACGATCTGCACGAGCGAATCGTCGACTTGCCGATATATTTCGCGGTCGTGGTTAAGGAAGGCATCGGCTACGTTTTTGAGCAGCGCGGCCGCTTCGGCATTATCACAGATGAGCGGTTCGTCGGAGATGTTGGCGCTTGTCATGACCAGGACCTGGATGCCGTCTTCGGCGAACAGGAGGTGGTGCAGCGGCGCGTAGCACAGCATGAACCCTAACGTTGCCGTTCCTTGTGCAACTGAGGGGGCAATTGTCCTCGCGTCCACCGGCGGGCATTTGCGGTCCAGCAGCACAATCGGGGCCTCCGGACGCATGAGAAGCCGGCGTGCGGCGGCATCGACATGTGCGTAGCGTCGAATGACCTCAAGCGAGGCGGCCATCATCGCGAAGGGCTTGTGTTCGCGCTGCTTTCGCTGGCGCAGCCGCGCAACCGCTCTTTCGTTGAAGGCATCAACGGCAAGGTGAAATCCTCCCACACCCTTGACGGCAAGAATCTTTCCGTGGCGGAGCATCGCGGCGGATCGGCTGATCGCGTTGTCAGTGCGGTCTTCGATAACAACCCCCGAGGCGGCGGTCAGCCAAACCCGGGGTCCGCAAGCCGGGCACGCCACCGGCTGGGCATGGAACCGCCGGTCGCCGACGTGGGCATACTGGGCGGCGCACCGGTCGCACATTTTGAAAGACGCCATCGTTGTGTTGGGTCGGTCGTAAGGAATCGTCCGCACGATAGAATATCGCGGTCCGCAGTTGGTGCAGTTTATGAACGGATAGCGATATCGGAAGTCGCGTGGGTCTTTCATTTCAGCAAGACACTGTCCGCAGACGGCCATGTCCGGGGTGACTTGCAGAGTCGCTTCTCCGTGCGCTTGACTGGGCTCAATCGCAAAACCGCGTGCGTCGGCAACCGGCTCCATGCGGCAGACCTGACAGGACGTAATCTCCATCAGAGGCGGCGGCTGCAAGTCGTCTCGGCCGTGCCGAAGACATTCAACGAACTGTGCGATACAGGATTCATCCCCCTGCACCTCGATGGCGACGCCGTGAACGTCATTGCGAACGGCGCCCGACAACCCCAGGGAGGAAGCCGCCCGATAGATGAAGGGCCTGCAACCCACCCCCTGGACACGACCCGTGATGAGTATACGTTTTCGTTTCTGCACAACAAACCCGGCTTGATATACAAAACGGTCATAATAAACACAGAACGGCATATCGTCAATCCATGTCCCAAACAACTATTCAACGATAAGGCAGTCAGCGCAGTGCGGTGGAAATTAGTTTTCAGGTCTGTTGACGCCAGAGGGCAGAGGCGTTATCATTAATGTGCAACGGAAATACCATTGAGAATCGGAGGAACCAATGAAGACACGCCAAATCGGCAGATCTGCCACACCGAAAGAATGCTCGCGCCGCACGTTTCTGGCGGGTACGGGTCGTGTGATGGCGGCCGGCGGGGTCGCTCAGATGCTGTCGCCGCACGTCTACGCGGCTGATAACAACACCATCAGACTAGCCTTGATAGGCTGTGGAGGCCGCGGCACCGGCGCGGTCGCCGACGCATTCGCAGCGACTGCCGGACCGGTAAAACTGCACGCTATGGCGGATGTTTTTGAGGATCGCCTCAATAGCAGTCATGCCAATTTGACGGCGGCCTACTCCGACAGGGTGGATGTGCCGGCCGATAGGCGGTTTTTGGGATTCGACGGGTACAAGAAGGCGATCGACACGCTCAAAGAAGGTGACGTTGCCATTCTCGCCACCCATGCGGCTTTTCGCCCACCGCATTTCGAGTACGCCGTCAACCGAGGCGTGAATGTCTTCATGGAAAAATCCTTCGCGGCTGATTCTCCCGCAGCGCGACGTCTGCTGAAGTCGGTCGAGGTCTCCGAAAAGAAGGGCTTGAAGGTCGGGGTGGGCTTCATGTGGCGGCACTCGGCCGCACGCCAGCAGCTTATTCGTCGCATTCACGACGGAGCGATCGGTGACGTTCATACGCTGCGTATATATCGCGTTCACGGCCCGGCTCATTGCCCGCCGCTGCCCAAGGGGGCCAATGAAACCGAGTTCCAGGTGCGCCACGCCACAAGCTTCACGTGGGCGTCGTCCGGCTTTTTTATCGACTGGCATTGCCACAACGTCGATGTCGCCTGCTGGGCCAAGAACGCGTGGCCAGTCTCCGCTCAGGCCATGGGCGGTCGCTGCTATCCCGAATCGGGAAGCCAGTTCGATCATTTCGCTATCGAGTACACCTTCGCCGACGGCGGAAAGCTCTTCTCCTTCTCACGGCACATGACGGGGTGCTGGGAGACTTACAGCGACTACGCACATGGGTCAAAAGGTTCGGCCTGTATCATGGCGACACTGGGCGAGCCGAGATCGAAGATGTACAAGAGTCAGAACATGATCCCCGAAGAGGTAATCTGGCAGTTCGAGGGACGCGACCCGAACCCGTACAATGCTGAATGGCAGGTTTTGCTTGATGCTATTCGGGGCAACAAGCCGCATAACGAGTCACGTCGGGCGGTCGATGCAAGTGTGGCGGCACTAATGGGCCGGATGGCCGCGCACACGGGTCGATTCGTGACGTGGGAGCAGGCGTTCAATTCGCAGTTCCAGTTCGTCGCCGACATAGACAGCCTGACGTTCGACACACCGGCGCCCATCAAGGCAGGCCCCGACGGCCGCTATGACCCACCACAACCGGGAATCACCGTCGAAATTTAAGCGGCCCAACAAAGCCATGCGAGATCTGTGAGCATGGGCTCTCTCATGCGGCGGCATTGCCGATGCGCATCTGCAACCGACTTGTTCAGGCCAATCGGCTGCAGTCGTCATACGGTCCGAACGGATATGGATGCCGCTGATGCATTGCGTGCTGTTTTTCTTCGCGCTCAAACACCGACAGGGATGAGTCGGCTATTTCCTTCAACCTTTGGGTCTCGGTCTCCGTGATCGGCCGATAGCTCTTTGCGGCCTCTATGCTCTTCTCGAACAGATCTACAAATGAAGGGGAGATCGCCGCGGCCACCCCTCGTTGCGACAGCGCCCAGCGAATTGCCATGTCGATCTCTGTCTGGCTTTCCGTCGGCTGGTACCACCATTGCCGCGAACGCTGCGCCCCCTGAGCCCAAGACCCTCGCGACATTGCCTTCATCGCAAACACCGCGGCTTTTTTCTTGGCCGCTAATTCCAACACCGCCTTGCCGAATCCTAATTTGTAGTATTCCACAAAGTTAATTGGAAACATCACCGTGTGAAAATCGAACCCGTTCAGCGCATCCAGCGCCCCCCGGGTCGTGTGCGCCGAAAAACCGAACCACCGTACCTTGCCCTCTTCCTTGGCCTTCAGAAGCGTCTCCATTGCACCTCCCGGAGAAAGCGCCTGCTTGACCTCTTCGGCGCTTCGCAGATGGTGCAACTGGTACAAGTCGAAATGGTCGGTCTTGAGCCGCTTGAGCGACCGCTCCAATTCTTCTCTGGCGCCGTCCTTGTCGCGCATTTTTGTCTTGCACGCGAGGAAGTAACTTTCCCTGTCGACCCCCTCCAGCGCCACACCCATGCGTTCTTCGCACCTGCCGTTGCCGTAGGCCGGGGCTACATCGAAATAATTGACGCCGCGATCCAAGGCGACACGGGCAGCACGCGTACAGGCTGCCTGATCATCGTGCACCATGCACAGGCCGGGAAAACCGACTACGGAGATTTGCTTGCCGGTTCGCCCCAGCACCCGTCGGGGCAGCCCTGACGCGTGTTTTATGACACCGGCGGCTTCAGACTGTGCGTCGGCAGATTGCATACCCAGTGCATACGCGCTGACAACAGCGCCAGTGATCTTCAGAAAAGAACGACGTTCCATAGCAGGACCTCCATATAGCGCCAGTTAAAGACAGTTTGAACCACCTCTTGGACAACCACATCATATACTGGGCGGCGGGCAAAAACAAGCCATAGGCCATCTGAGGACCCCATGAGATTTATAGCCTTCTGACGTCCGCTTAAGGCTTTCTCGGGCATCGGAACAGCTCTTGCGGGGCTTCTGGGAACCTGACGGCTTGACGGTCGGTCGTCTGTAGTCTATCCTGCCTGGTCAGCGGGCGCAACTTAGAGGACAACTTTTTTTGAGGATCGGCAATGAACAAGCAAGTGCGTATCATGCCTTGTCTGGATATGCGGGACGGGCGCGTTGTTAAGGGGGTTCATTTCGTGGATATCCGGGATGCAGGCGATCCGGTGGAGTGTGCAAAGGCTTACTGCGAGGCGGGGGCTGATGAGCTTGCGCTTCTGGATATTACGGCGACTGTCGAGAACCGGCCGACCATGTTGGAGGTGGTGCGACGGGTGGCGGAGGCGACAACAGTGCCGTTTACCGTAGGCGGAGGGATCAGCGACTTGCCGCGCGCAGCAGCGGTTCTGCAAGCGGGTGCGGATCACATCAGCACGAGCAGTGCGGCATTTCGCAAGCCGGAGGTGATTGGGGAGATGGTCAAGGAGTTCGGGCGGGAGAAAGTTACCGTGGCGATCGACGTGGACCAGAATGCCTCGCTGCCGTCGGGGTATGAAGTATATATCGATGGCGGTCGGACAGCGACGGGACACGATGCGCTGGAGTGGGCCAAGCAGGTAGATGGCTACGGGGTTTCGGTTATACTGCCGACGAGCAAGGCGGGAGACGGGGCGAAGACGGGCTATGATTTGCCGATTATTCGGATGATGGCGGAGGCGACCTCGGCTAAGATTGTGGCCAGCGGCGGGGCCGGGGAGATGGAGCATTTTTATGAGGCGGCGGAGGCTGGGGCGACGATCCTGCTGGCGGCGTCGGTGTTTCACTTCAACACTATCCGTATCCCGGAACTGAAGGCGTATTTGCGCAAGAAGGGTTTGAGCGTGGCGGGCAAGTAGCGGCTGTCGTACCCATGCCCGCAAAGGGGAGATGTGCCATGGCAAAGGTTCATTACGAGCCGGTTCGGGACGAGGACAAGCTGCCGATCTGTCCGCATTGCGACAGGGAAATGGACACGATCAACTATTATGAGCGCGCGGGTTTCTGGCATGCCAGACTGGCGAGGGTTTTTACGTGTCCGCATTGCAACAAAGTACTGGGCACAAGCATGAGCGATTGAGGTCGGCCCGGGCTTACGCACGGGCGGCCACACGGGGCCGCCCGTACGATGCGTATCAGCGTTACAGCAGGGATTTGGCGAGATCGACTGCGCTTGCGGCATCCGGGGCGTAGCCATCGGCGCCAATCTTGTCGGCATAACCCTGCGTTACGGGTGCGCCGCCGACCATGATCTTTGCCTGTATACCAGCGTCCCTGATGGTCTTGATGGTCTTTTCCATTGCGGGCATGGTTGTGGTCAGAAGTGCGCTGAGGCCGACAACCTGGGCCTTGCTGTTTTTGACCTTGGTTACAAAGTCTTCAGGGCTGATGTCCACCCCGGCGTCGGTTACGTCGAAACCGGCGCCCTTGAGCATCATGACGACGAGATTCTTGCCGATGTCGTGGAGGTCGCCCTGTACGGTGCCGATGAGGGCCTTGCCCATCGGTTCGACACCCGCTTCGACAAGTTTGGGTTCGAGGATTTCCATGGCTGACTTCATGGCGCGGGCGGCGATGAGCACTTCGGGGATGTAGACTTCGTTGGCTTTGAAGCGGACACCGATGTAGTTCATGCCGGCAATGAGCCCTTCAGAGAGGATCGTGCCGGGATCGGTTCCCTCATCTATTGCCTGCCTGGTGATATCGACCGCGGTTTTCTGGTCGCCCTTGATGACGGCGTCGCTAAGCGCCTTGAGATCTGCCATTTTTTCTACCTCGTAACCAAATCACATTTCCATTCGAGTCCGGATTCGATTCTTTTTTACAGTCAAGCGGGTTGAAAAGCAAGCCAAAAAAAGGCTGTGGAGGTTGAAACCGCCAAGGGTTCGGGAGCGTAACAGGGTGAACGGATTTTCCTGGCAACTTGCGGCGCAGGCGGGATTGGAGGGCCGAGCAAACCGTTCGGGGCCCCCAGAGGCCAAAATTTCCCCCCCCGGCAAACAGATGCTCCAAATTTCGGCCTCTGCCCAAACGGTTTTGCTTTCGAAGGTAACGGCAGGGCGGGTTTGAGATTCTGAACTCCGGAGAATGCGCCAGCCTGGGGGGCGCAGGAGCAGGCTTGCGGGTTGGCCGCGGTTTGGGTAGACTGCGGACGGTTTGCCGGAGCATTGATAAGCGGGACTGTGTGTATGCGATTGAAATTTGTGGTATGCAAGGTTTTGCAGCGTGAGGCGTATTTGTGTGCCGCTCGTTCGACAAATGTGGTCGATATTGTGTTGATGCCTCAGGGGCTTCACAACGAGCCGGATAAACTTCGGAGCAGCGTTCAGGAGGAACTCGGTCGAACGCACGACGTTCAGGGGCGGCCGTATGACGCGGTGCTGCTGGGGTATGGTCTTTGCAGCAACGGGATTCTGGGCTTATCGGCGGCGATCCCGATTGTGGCGGCGCGGGGGCATGACTGTATAACGCTGCTGCTTGGCTCCAGGGGGAAGTACCAGGATTACTTCGATTCGCACCGGGGGGTGTACTGGTACAGTCCGGGATGGATCGAGAGCGAGACTCAGCCGGGCAAGGAGCGTTATGAGCGACTGCTTGCCGAGTACCGCCAGAAGTACGGGGCTGACAACGCCGAGTACCTAATGCAGTTGGAGCAGGGCTGGATGAAGGAATACGAATGGGCGACATTCGTAGACTGGGGGCTGCCTGGGAGCGAGGCTTACCGGCAGTACACACGCCGGTGCGCCGACTACCTGCACTGGAAGTATGAGGAGATCGAAGGAAGTTCGGTGCTGATGCAGCGGATGGTTGATGGTGCGTGGAATGAAGATGATTTTCTTGTTGTGCAGCCGGGTGGTCGTGTAGCCGAGGACCTGACCAGTCCGGGGATAATCAGCAGCGAGCCTTCGTGAAGTACGGTTTGTGCCTGCGGAATTTCTGTGCCCGGCGCAACAATCAGAGCGGCGGTTCATTGAGAACTTGCAGAACCTCAGCAGTATTACGCTGTCGGCGATTAGCGACAGACAGCGTCAAGGCAGCAGGAATCTTAGACAAGGAGTCCAAACCATGAAGATGCGGTCGCGACTGCGCTATTGGGTTGTGTTGGTCGTTGTGGGTGTTGTCGGGGTGTCTGGCGGGTGCGGGAACGCACGGAATTCAGGCAGCACATCGGGAGCGACGTCGATCATTTTCGATACTGACATCGGGACAGATGTAGATGATGCGGGAGCTCTTGCTATACTACATGTTCTGGCGGATCGGGGGGAGGCTGAGATTCTGGCGACCATGAGCGCAAACCGGAATCGTTGGAGCGGGCCGGCGATCGACGTGATCAATACTTATTACGGAAGGCCTGATCTGCCGATCGGGTCGTCAAAGGCAGGGCCTGATCCGGAGGAATGGTACCGCCAGAGTGTGGGCGCGTATCCGCACGATTTGAGGAGCGGTGACGATGCTCCGGATGCGATTGCTTTGTATCGCAAGATACTGGCGGGTCAGCCGGACGGGAGTGTGGTCATAGTGGTGGTGGGTTGGCTTACGAATATGGCTGGTTTGCTGGAAAGCGGGCCTGACGAGCACAGTCCTTTGAGCGGCAGGGAGCTGGTCAAGGCGAAGGTCAAGGAACTGATCGCGATGGGCGGGCTGTGGCCGAATTCGCGTCCGGGTGAGGGGGAGTACAATTTTCGGATGGACGGACCCGCAGCATACAAGGTGATCAGGGACTGGCCGGGGCGGATCATGTTTACCGGTCTTGGGATCGACGTTATGACGGGCAGGCGGCTGGCGGCCGATGGTCCAGAGGACAATCCGGTTCGGGCATTCTATCGCAACTTTTTCAAGGCAAATCGCGTGTCGGAACGGCCGAGTTGGGACCTGATCGCAGTGTTGTATGCCGTGCGCGGGCTGGGCGATTACTTTGCTGCGGAGACGGAGGGCAAGTGTGTAGGGCACGAGGATGGGAGTAATCAGTGGATCGCAGGCGAGTCTTCAGGGCACTCTTACCTTGTTCACAGGATGCCCCCAGCGGAGTTGGCAGAGGTGATTGAGGAATTGCTGCTGACACCACCTGGCAGGTAACGGTGTCGGTAGGATTCTTGGCAGCTATCCTTGTTGGGCGACCTCCGCCAGCCGGCGGGGGGCGCTACTTGAGTCGCTGCAGCCTGCCGGCAGAGGCAATGTTACGAAGAAGTTCGAGCCTTTTCCTTTTTCCGAGAGGAGCCAGATTCGGCCGGCATTTCTTTCGATCATTCTTTTCACGACGGAGAGGCCGATGCCTTCGCCGGAGCCGGTTTTGCCATCAACCCGGAAGAAGATGTCGAATACGTGCTGCTCATGTTCGGGGTCGATGCCGAGTCCGTTATCGCATACCCAATAAAGTGCGTGGTCATTTTCAACCATTCCTTCGACGCATATTACCCCGGTGCGGTCGGGGTCGAGGTACTTAAGCGCGTTATCGATCAAATTGGTGAATATCTGCGTGACGTGTGTGCGGTCCGCGAAGCAAGGAGGCAGGTCGGCGACTTCTATGGTTGCGCCGGTGTCGTCGAACTTGATCTGTATGCTTGCGACAATGTCATTGACGAGGCTAGTCATGTCGATGGGTTCGGGTCTGGGTACGACGAGGCCTGCCCGGGCGACTTTTACGAGCGATTCGACGAGGTTGTGCATGGCGCTTGCACTGACTTCGATGAAGTTGAGCGCCTCGGGTATGCTCAGATCGAGTATTTGATCGAAGTCGGCGGCGGCATGGCTGGGGAGGTTCTGTGAGGCGAGCAGTCGACGGATTTGCCGGCAGTCGTCCTCGAGGACGTGGCTGAACCCGCGGATATTCAGAAGTGGTGCGCGCAGGTCGTGCGAGACGATGCTGATGATGTCCTGGAGTTCCTTTTTTTGTGCCTGGAGGCTGTTCTTGAGATTGAGGAGTTCCTCTTGTGTGCGTCGGAATGCGTCGACGTTGATTGCAACGCCAAACCAACGCGCGATTCGGCCGGAGGTGTCGCGGAGCGGCCGCCCTCGGACCTTGAACCATTCGTATCGGCCGTCATGGCGGCGGACCCTGTATTCAATGTCATAATCGGCTTCCTGGGCTACGGCGGTACGCCAGACGGCCAAGGCGCGCTGGCGGTCGTCCGGATGCAGAAGCTGGCTCCAGCCGTCACCGAGCTGGTCTTGCTGCGGGACACCTGTGTAGTCGGTCCATTGGCGGCTCTGGTAGTCGCAGAGGCCGTCGGGGCGGGTTGTAAAGACCATGCCGGGGATGGATTCAAGTGTCTCGCGGAAGAACAACTCGCTTTCTTCGACGTCGCGGGTCTTAGCCTCGGCGGCATCGAGCGCGTTTCGGAGTCTTTGTGCCATCCATCCTGCAAGGACGGCGGTGGCGATGATCCATGCGACTTCGGTGACGCTTCGCCAGTCTGGCGGTGCTCCAAAGAGGAAGGCGGCGGATGCAGCGCCAAAGAGAGCGGTCAGGATAGCGGGGTTGCGGCCCGCCAGAAGCGCGACGACAAGTATGGATGGATAGACAGTTATGTACTGGGTGTACGGGCCCATGAGCGGGGTCAGGGCGTACCGCAAGAGCAAAGCAATAAGCACGGCGATAATGGCCATGCCGTAGCGGACTGCAGGATGCAGATTATGAATATTTGAGAATCGCACGTATTCCCCTTTATTAGGAATGCTCCGCCACTTGTACAGCTGAGCAGTTTGAGAGCACCGGTAACACAACATTCATGTATAGCATGGGGAGGGTTTGCGTGTTCGGGGCGGAAAAGAAAACGTGTGTTGAGGGTCCGCTATGCTCAGCGACATCGCAGATTGTGCGCAACGGACGCGCGGTTTACCACGCGTGGGGCGGGGCCGCGCGTCGTTTTGCCTCGGGGTGCGTTGTCAGATCAATGGGGTCTTGCCGGGCATTGCGACTGGGGGCATGGGGAGGGGTCCGAGTTCGTATTTTTGGGGCCGGAGGTCGAGTTTTGAGGCCTTGAGGGCCCAGTCCCATTTGAGTGCCCGGCCGGTGTATGCGGACATTCGGCCCATGATGGCGGTAAGCGAGCTTTCGGCGATCTGCCGGGCTTCGTTGAGCTTCTTGCCGTTGAGCATGGCGTCGACCTGGTCAGCGTGCTGCTTTATGCAGGGGTCGTTCTGTGGGCCGTCGTACTTCCAGGGGTTTGCGCCTTTGACAACGAAGTTGCCGAAGTCCATGTAGACGGAGCCTTTTGGACCCGCGAAGTTAAAGTCGTTGCGGAACGATACTCCATCGATCTGGCTTCCCATGTATTGAATTCGGATGCCATTTGGATACTCATATTCGGCGGAAACGTGATCATAGACGTCGCCGTATTCTGGGCCAGTGCGGACCTGTCGGCCTCCGAGCGCCATGACGCGTTCGGGCGGCGAACCGAGGACCCAGTTGACGACGTCCAGGTTGTGAACGTGCATCTCAGCGATGAAGTCTCCGGAGAGCCAAGTCAAGAACAGCCATCGGCGGAGCTGCCATTCCATATCGGACCATGCGGCCTGACGGGGTTTTGGGCCCCAGTCCAACATGCCGCCGCCGATTCGCACGCATTGGCCTCCCATGATGTCGCCAAGTGCTCCATCGTGGAGTCTCTTGATCCCTTCTACAAGGTGGTTGATGCGCCGCATCTGCGTACCGGCGACTATGGTGAGGCCTTTTTTGTCGGCCAGTTCGCCGGATTCAATGACGGAGCGAACGCCGACAGGATCGACGGCGACGGGCTTTTCGGCAAAGACGTGGACGTTAGCCTCTACAGCAGCACGGAGATGTTCGGGGCGGAAGTGAGGCGGTGCGGTGAGGATGACCACGTCTACGCCGGCGGCAAGAACCTTCTTGCAGGCTTCAAAACCAACAAAGCATGTTTCGTCGGTCACCTTAACCTGCCCGGCGAAGGCTGCCTTAAGTCCCTTGCGCGTGGCGGCAAGTCTGTCGGGGAACATGTCACCCATCGCAACCAAGTCGACATTTGGAGCGGTGAGAAACTTGCCGGTGTCGTGGTGTCCACGTCCACCGCAGCCAATGACACCGAGGCGTATTCTATCGGAACCTGCGGCATAGACACGGCTCATGGAAGCCATTGCGGCGGCGGAGAAAACGGCGGATGCCTTCAAGAAACCCCGTCTGGATAATGCCGGTGAAGATGTGTGCCGTAAGCCTTGCATAGGACAGCCCTTTCTTGGAGAGATCCTGTCGTCATTTACGGGGGCGCGGTGATCGGTGTACGCCCCGTCGACATTATCATACCGGGTAGAGAACCTGCTGTCAAATGGCCGCAAAAACGAATTTATCGGGCAATGTCACGGACCTGGCGGGTTGCCGAAAAAGGGTATTTTGAGCGTTAAGTCGGGCAAAACAGGTGTCGAAACACATAGGGTGTGAATCTTCCGATGGACCGTCGAAACATTGGTAATGAAGGTGCCGCCATGCAAAAGAGCCAGTTACTGGATTTGAGTGACTTGAAAACCTCATACGTGGACGTTCTGTTTGTCACCAATCAAGAGAACATTCCGGATTCGGTGAGCACGCGTCTGAGCAACGAAGAGATCGTCTGGGACAAGATCGGCATAGAAGATTTTGTGTGCGACGGCGAGGCCTGGCGGGAATTCGGGACGGTTATTCTGGATACGTCGGAGATATCACCCGGACAGCATGAGTCGCTTTGGCGGAAACTCAAGAAGCTGGAGCAGGCCAATATCGCTGTCATCCTTCTGAACGACCATATCAATTTCCCGTTCGATCGGTTCAGGCTGGCGACGACTCTTCGAACGGCGTCGGTTGAGGAAATCGTTGGTCGTGTTGAGGCTAATCTGGCATACCAGCGTAGCCTGGGTGTCGGAGGGACGGTGGTTAGGGCTTCGGTTTCGATGGTGAACGATACGACGGAGCAATTGAAGATGGCGGGGCATGTGCAGCGGAACTTTCTTCCGCGGCGGCTTCCAAATCTCAACAGCGTTCGGTGGGCGACGATATTCGAGCCCGCGGACTGGGTGTCGGGGGACATCTACGACATTGCGCGTCTTGACGAGCAGCACATCGGGTTCTATCTGGCGGACGCGGTCGGTCATTCGATGCCGGCGGCACTGCTGACGATGTTCCTCAAGCAGGCACTGAAGATGCGCGAGACCACGGGCAACGACTACCGTATCTTTGGGCCGTTAGAGGTGATAAAGAACCTCAATCAGGCTATGAGTGATCAGCATCTGGCGGGGTGTTTGTTTGCGACTTGCTGCTACTGCCTGCTGAACGTTCGGACGCGGCAGTTGACGTACACGCGCGCTGGGCATCCGTATCCGGTGCTGATCCGGAACGGCGAGGCGATGCAGTTGGAAAGCCGCGGCGGACTGCTGGGGGTATTTGAGCATACGGAGTTCGATCAGCAGACGGTGCAATTAGAGCCGGGGGACAAGGTGTTCCTCTACTCGGACGGATGCGAGCCTCTCGTTGGCAGACATGGAGACGACAGCCAATTCGGCTTTTCGCCCGAGTTCCTGGCAATTCTCAATCTTCCCGTGGAGAAGATGATCGAATCATTCGACAATCTCGTAAGCAAGCGAAATCTTCCGCCGGCCGAAGTTGACGATGTAACCGCGATCGGGCTACAAATCCTTTAGAAAAGCAAACCCACGACTTGTTTCTGTTTAGCGCATCTTTTGCGCGCCAGCATTTCTGCTTTCTGTGCAAGCGGCACGGTCTTTGAAAAGCAGTTGAAGTCAGATGGCTTGTTGCTGTACAATATCGTGCTGGAGTGCAGGAGCAACATTTTTGAAGGCCAGTGGGAATTGGGACCATGAGTACTTCCGATGTTGCTGTAAGAAGGTTTCGTTGGGGCGACGAACCGGTACTGTATCTGCTTGCAGGCCTGATCGGTCTTCTCACGGCGGTGATGGCCGTGGCGTTTGACAAGCTGGTTCATCTGGTTGATGCGGCGGCTTACGGCGGGCCTGGCGTAGTCGGGTTGTACCAGGAGCGGTACGTATTTCTTTTTTTGCTGCCAGCGGCGGGGGCCCTGCTGGTAGGTTTGATTGCACGCTATTATTCTCGCGAAGCAATTGGGCACGGAGTTCCGGAGGTGATAGACGCCATTGTTCGCCGGAACTGCCGGATTAAGTTCCACGTTGCCCTGGCAAGAATGCTCACGGCTGCGCTGACCATTGGTTCAGGTGGTTCGGCGGGAACGGAAGGTCCCATCATCCAGATCGGTGCGGCGATCGCATCCTCGACGGGCACTCTGTTTCGCACTGTTCGGCATAACCTTCCGGTACTGGTTGGCTGCGGCGCCGCGGGCGGCATAGCAGCCATCTTCAATGCGCCTATCGCCGGAGTACTCTTCGCCCTTGAGGTTTTTCTTCGAGACATAAACTTCAAGACGCTGTCTCCGGTTCTGCTGGCTTCGGTCATCAGCAGCGTCGTGGCAAGCAGCCTGCTGGGTAAGAATGAGGCGCTTTTTCCGCTAAGCGATTTGGCGGTCTACAGCTTTCACTGGAGCGAGTTAGGCAATTATATCATTTTGGGGCTTTTGTGTGCAGGAGTTGCGGTTGCTTTTGTGAGGGTACTTTACCTGATTGAAGATTTCTTTGAGCACCTCAAAGTGCCATTTATCTTGAAACCCGTTCTCGGAGCGATTGTTCTGGGCGGAGTTGGGCTGGGGACGGTTTTGGCGATAAGGGGCGCAGTACGGGGCGAGCCGATCGTGTTCGGCAATGGATACTCTTTTATCGGTTTGTGCATCGGGACGGACTCAGCGCAGCGTTTTGTCAATTTCGAGCTCGGGATAGGTGTGCTGTTCGTTTTTCTGATAGCCAAGATTGTGGCGACTTCGCTGACGCTGGGCAGCGGAGGATCGGGGGGCGTATTCGCTCCATCGCTATTCCTTGGGGCGACAACCGGCTATGCATTCGGGCTGCTGCTTCGTCGCTTTGCGATGTTTTCAGAAGTGAGTCCTTCTACTTACAGCCTTGTCGGCATGGCTTCGATGGTGGCGGCGATTACGCATGCTCCTATGGCGGCAATCGTGATGCTTTTCGAGATTACGCATAATTACACTATAATCCTGCCTGTGATGTTTTCCTGCACGATGGCCCTGCTGATAAGCAAGAGGTTTCACGTTGACTCCGTTGACATGGTTAAGCTTAGGCGTCTTGGTATCCAGTTCGGGTTACATGTTCAGACGGCGGTTCTGCGTCGTATTGCGGTGCGGCGGATCATGCAGTCTGGCGTGGTTAAGGTATTCAGCGACATGCCTCTTCAGGATATCATTCTTAAGACCGCAGACGAAGATGCTTCGGACTTTGTTGTAGTCGACAGGCAGGGGCGTTATAAGGGCCTGCTGTGCGAGAAGGACATGAGGAACATGCTCGTACATCCGGAGGCAATTCCGCTTATTGTGGGCGACGACATGGCCCGCATGGATGTACCGGTAGTGCACACAGAAGAGACTCTTGACAAGGTGCTGGAATTGTTCAGCCGTCTTGAGGTAAACAGTCTTCCCGTGAGCGATGATGTGGAGGGTGACGTTTTTGTGGGCATGGTGACGCGGGAGGAATTGATGCGGACCTATATGGATGAACTTCACAAGAACGGCTGACGGTTCGCCCGGCAGGTGCAGTATGTGCAGAATCAAGTGGACTCCGCCGAGGCTATGTTCGGGTTCATAAAAAAAAGTGTCGCGGAGGTGTAACTTATAGGGCCAAGCAAGCCACTTTCCTTGTGAGTGCAACAAGTGACCAGATTCTGCTGAAAGGAATATCTCGATGAGAGTAGACCGAGAAATGCGCCGGCCGGCAATAGCGGCGAACTTATCGCACAGACTTACGTTTGCGGCAGCCTGCATGCCGCTGGTGTTCTCGGCGGCGTATGCACAGAAAGGGATGGGGGATATGGAAGGGGTCGTGCGGCAGGGCCTGCGGGCGCCGCTGGTAAAGCTGGCGGCAAGGGTCATAAGGGTCGAGACTCATCCATGCGAGCAAACTACAGGGCCTTCACCGGCGGGGACACATTTGATTGTCGCGGGCGGCGAGGGTACCGAGTACAACGTGCACCTTGGTCCGGCCGATTCGGTCGCAACGATCGCGAAGGAGTTGAAGCCCGGGGGACAGGTCGAGATTCTCGCATTTCGCACGGTGAAGCTGCCCAAGAACCACTACGTGGCAGTGCGGCTGGTTTTGCAGGATAAGGGGACTGTGTTCCATGTTCGCGATTCGAATCTTCGGCCGTTCTGGTCCGAGCGGAGCAATCTCGGGACGGTGCGCGGTCGCGGCTTTGGGCAAGGTCGCGGTCGCAACGCGCAGTTGGGAGGCGCAGGCCAGGGGCAAGGCGCGGGGCAAAGGGGGCGCGGGTGCGGCACGTTGCGCCGGCTTTATCGCTGAAGGGACATGGGGGCTGATACACATGTACGGTTTTTAGTTCCGGCGGCAGTCGCACATATCGGGCGGGTCCAAAGTTTTCCTACGCATTTTCTTGCCGCGTTCCGCGCTCGGATGAAAAAACATGCGCGCGGCGGGCCATTGTTCCGATTTATACAGGTGAATTGAAGCAACGAATACGGAATCATGGGAGTCGGAGGATCAGAACTATGGCACTTGTACCGGTAAGTAAACGCGAGCGCGGGGGCGGGGAGCTGTCGCGTTTTCATGAGGAGATGGACGACCTGATCAGCAGCTTCTTTCAGCCGTGGGAGTCACCGCTTTGGCGCACGGGTCGGTGGCCGGCCATTGACGTTACGGAAAAGGAGGATCACTTCTGGGTTCGGGCGGAGGTGCCCGGCTGCAAGGCTGAAGACATCAATGTTTCGGTTCATGGCAACACTCTGAGCATCAGCGGCGAGAAGAAGCAGGAAGAAGAGGTCAAGGAGAAGGGGTACTATCATGCCGAGCGTGTATTCGGAAAGTTCCGACGTGATCTTAGTCTGTCGGGCGAATTAGACCCGGACAAGATCGAAGCGACATGCAAGGACGGCGTCCTCGATATCCGGGTTCCAAAAAGTGAAAAGGCAAAACCGATCAAAGTAAGAGTCAAAGGTCAATAACAATGCGGCGCAAGCCGCAAGCCCGAAGAGCCGAGGGGAGGAAACGACCGACCGTCGCCGGGTTGGACATAAGTTCGGCCCGACGGCGGATCGGTGCGTTTCGGCGGTTCGTCAGTTGGGATGAAGGGATGACGAATAAAAGAAGCAGGCGGCGCAGGGTCTGGCTGGGTGTCGGGATTGTTGGGACGATTGTCATTGTCGCGGCGATGGCGATTAAATACATCGTTGCGCCCGCTGCTGTCCGCAGAAGGGTAGAAACGTATGTCAAAGAGCAATGGGACGGAGCCCTTGCAATCAACAGCGTGCGATTCAGGTACTTCAGACCGGTCCGACTGGAAGGCATAGTGCTGTCCGATTTGAACGGACGCGACTGGGTAAAGGCCGACAGAATCATGCTTATGTCCGGAGTCCGGCACGTGCTCAATTCGCAGCCAGGCCGCATGGAGGCCGATCACGTAACGATCAACCTCTACCTCGACGAAGGCCGCCTGTCGCCGCCGCTGAACAATGGCAGTGATCAGAAACTGCAACTGCATGTCGGCGACGACCAAGACGAGCAGCAGGCATTGCATTCGAATGGCGGGGAGAATGCGTATCGCGGGCTGGATCAAGATGAAACTTCAGGTACATGGGACGACATTCATATTAATGAAATTGTGGTGCATGATCTCAAGGCCTCGCTTTGGGACGGCGATCGTGCGGTAAGGCTGCTGGGGGCAGCGGCGCTTGCGACCGAGTACAGACATGATCATCTTGGGGTGATAGTCGCTGAGAAAACAGGTTCGGTCTGGGAGAAACTGTGGGTCGGCGGACACATTCGCGCGTCGGATGGCAGTTCGGCCTTGTACGTCGAGGCCAGACGCACGGTTGCACCGGAAGAAGGGGCTTTGCTTATAAGTATCCTTGGCGGTCCGGACGAGTGTGAGGCCGGCGGGCTGCTTGAAATGTACGGAACGGTGTCGGGTCCGGTTTCGAGGCCGGCCGAGCTTATGGTCGACGGAAAGGCCGACTTGGCGGGCTGGTCGGTCGGCGCCGGGGGGCACGCAATCGTTAAGGATCTTAACACCTGCATTGGTGTCCAAGGGCGCCGTTACGAGGTGCGCGACCTTGGCTGCACGGTTTGGAACGGGTGCTTGAGCGGTTCGTTATGGGCCACAATCGATCCGGCCGGACCCTCCGGAATCGCCTTCGGCGCAAGCCTGAAGGGAAAAAACATCTCCGTGAAGGAAGTGGCTGCAGGTATCGGCGCAGAGGGCAGGGCATTGCAGGGAACAGCCTCAGGTCGCGTAAATTTCGTCATGCAGGATAACATTGAAGACCTCCGCGGCACGGCGGTGCTCCTTTTCGAAGACACCTCGCTGAGTATGTTTCCACTGACTGCGAAGATCATCGGAGCAATGGGCCTGCCGACAGACGACCCGCTGGCGCCGTCTCTGATGGCTTGCGCATTCGACTTTGCGGGCGCGGCGGCCACCATTGAACGGGCGCGCTTTGTCAATTCCCAGGTTGCGGTGGAGACTCAGCCGGGCGGCACCCTGAACGCGGCGACGGGCGAGGTCGATCTTGATGTCCTGGCGGCACCGGTCCAAAGCGGGTATCGTGCAGATGAGCAGCCCGCCGGCCTCGAAAACGACCTGCTGCGTCTGCGGATCCGCGGCAATTACTGGGACGCAGCCTCAGATTTGATCAGCCGCGAACCTGCCGGCGACATTGGGGCGGAAACACGGAGTTTCCTCAAACGCGTTGCCGCGGCCCGCACAAGAAGAGCCGGGCTTGTTGGCAACCCGTTGGAAGAGGTGTGCTTGCCGCACCCTTAATATGCCGCTTGTTCCGTAACATGTCTTGATCCTAAGTTTACTGGTTTGCGCAGTTTCATGCGCAGAGAATTGCAGCACTCACCATGGGAAAAACACCGCCACTTGTTAGAAAAAACGGCTGCCAGGCATGGATTTGCAGGAAGTTTCCCGGCCGAGAACGGTTAAAAAACACGGTTTTTGCGCTGCCAAGTCCCGTGTCGGGCAAATCGAGGGTGTGGAAACTAAAAAAAACGATTAAAGTCTTTGAAGCGAATGTGCCGACTGTATAAAGTGAAAGAGTTTTCTCCCCTCCGGAAAACATCGGGCAGCCCCAAAAGTTGTCTGATGTTTTCTTTTTTTACTAATGGTGTCCTGCCGACAGGCGATTTCATTGCGCTTATCCTTTGGGGAAAACTGGGTTCTCGGGAGCCTATCCGGCATGCTAATTTGAAGTGTTCCACTTGATCCTGCTTAATTCTTAATTCTTCTGCACACAAGTCGTAACCGGCGGCAGTTTCAGGCAACTAACACAGCGGCAGAACCGTCTATAGCAGTGGAAGAGCGAAAAGGCATTGGAGATGCGGGTTTCTGCCGGACTTGGCGCAATTATTGACAGAACGGCCGAAATCAGGTATCATTGAAGCGGCTTGGTACTCGAATCGGGCGGTTCGAGAGCGGCGTTTGGCAGGGGAGTCACCATTCCGGAGGTGTGGAGACCGGATAGGAGCGATGACCATGAAAGCCGTGAGTTTTCTGAAGAACCTCCCTCTGTGGAGGTTTGCCTGGCATTTCCTTTTTGCAAGCCTCATTCTTGTCGCCGTGGTAACAGGGGTTATTTCACTGGTCATGGGCGATATTGGTGGTCAACCGTGGCCCGCTGAGGCAATCATGTCGGTGATAGGGGCAGTGGCGCTGGTGACCGCCCTTCTGGCCGGTTTTTTCTCTCTGCTTCTGCTGGCCTCGGAAAGTATCAAGACAAGTAAGGCAAATGGTGAGAAACTGGAAAATCTGGTCGAGATGATCACCCGCAACAACAGTCTGCTGTCGGGCATATCTCAGGCGGTGAGGCTCAGCGATGAGGCCAAGGAAATTGCGTTCCGAGATACGGAGCGCATGGAACTGGCGGAGGCGGTTCTCGGTAAGCTGCACCAGCACGATTTCGAAGAGACCTACTCAATGATCCGCACGATGGCGCAGATGGACAAGTACCGCGGGCTGGCGGGACAACTGGCGAAGACGGCGGATAATTATCGCAATGCAACCGAGAAAGACCGCATCAGCCAGGTTGTCGCCCATATAGACCGTCTCTGCCAGCAGTACCGCTGGAGCCAGGCTGCTGCTCAGATAGACAATTTTGTCCGGGCATTTCCTTATTGTGAAGAGGCCAAGCTGATGCCTCGAAAACTGCGTGAACGCAAGGACAAGCGAAAGCGCGACCTGCTGGCCATGTGGGATGAGGCAGTGCAGGCCAAGGACACTGATCGCAGCCTGGAGATTCTGCGCGATCTGGATACGTATTTGACGCCGACAGAGGGTCTGGCACTGAAAGAGTCGGCCAGCACCGTCTTCCGGACGAAGCTACATAACCTCGGGGTGCAATTTGCGCTTGCCGTGACCGAACGCAAATGGACAGACGCGCTGACGGCCGGCCAGCAGATCGTGCGAGACTTCCCGAACAGCCGAATGTCGCACGAAATCCGCTCCAAGATGGACATTCTGCAGGAGCGCGCCAAGCAGGCCAGACAGAAGGCCAAAGAGCCGGCGACAAGCTAAAGAGAGTTGCGCAGACGTTCTGCGGAGCTCAAAGGCGAAACGCCGCAGCAACGATTCCGGGGGGCAACTATGGTCAATTTTAATGGAAGTCTATAAGCGACTGGGTCTTGATGATTGTTACCTGGTCAGGATAGGCGTGAAACGTATGGAGGTGGAGTTCTTCTCTTCTCGCCTCGAAGTCGATGTAACTGAACGGCTCAAGCCCGCCGACGGTCAGATCCGGGAATCGTACGAACACGCCCCGGTTGCGGGCAAAACGCTCAAGGTCGACATGACTCTTACGGTAGAGATTCGGGCTCATCTTCTCGACCTGGAAGTCGGTCATGTAGCTCATCCCGCGGCTCAGCGTGCACTTGTGGTTGCGCTGTCCGTGAAAACTGAACCGCTCGATAAGACCTCGCTTGGGCAGAGTCTGACCGGGTATACTGATTAGTTCAGTCAGGCAGACGTCTTCTGCGAAGACACTTACGACATGCGAGCAGCCGGTAACCCAAATAATGGTTTCGTACTTTTCGGTCTTCAGGTGCCGCTTGGCGAAGATGTCGAACAACTCCGGATGAAGAGGCCTCTGATACAGAGAAAAGCTTAGTTCACTGATCGCTAAATTCGTTCTCGGTGACTCCATCGAGTAATTCCGCCCTAAGTTGAGGTTTTTGCTTATTCCTACGCCCGTATTGTACAGCGAAGTACTCAGAGAAATCAAGCAAATTATCAATACTGATAAGGGCAATTACGTCGCTTATGGGACGTTAATTTTGCAAGTTTGGCTGCTGTAATGAGTAACGTGTGCAACTTTTTTCGAAAAAAATATAAATCCGGCGAACCCACCGCTGCCGGTTGTAAAGCAGTCGTAGGGCGCCCCTTCAGGCAGGTCCACCGCAAGTCAGTTGTTTTGGATGCCGCTGCATGATAAAATCATACTCCATTGATCAGTCTTGGAGCGGTTACTCAATCTTCAAGTTCTTGTTTGCTGAATTACATGGAAAGGGTGAATGATGCGTTTGTATTTGGCGGCGGCATTGGCATTAATCTCAGCGGGCGTCATTGGGGCGGATGTCCCGGACTGGGAAGACCCGCTTATGATCGGGATGAACAAGGAGCCGGGCCATGCGACGCTGATGCCTTACGCCACTGTGGAAGCTGCGCTTGGTTGTGATCGAACGGCTTCAAAATACTATCTGTCGCTTAATGGACGGTGGAGATTTAACTGGGTCCAGCGGCCGGCGCATCGTCCTGTCGATTTCTACAAGACAGATTATGACGACCAAACATGGGACACCATACCGGTGCCGTCTAATTGGCAGATGCACGGCTACGGGCTGCCGATCTACGTGAATGTGCGTTATCCGTTCAGGGCGAACCCTCCGCACATACCCCATGATAACAACCCGGTAGGTTCTTACCGGCATACCTTCAGAGTGCCCGGCGACTGGGACGGCCGCGAGGTGTTCATTCACTTCGACGGCGTGGAATCGGCGTTTTATCTGTGGATCAACGGCGAGATGGCGGGCTACAGCCAGGGCAGCCGCACTCCTGCGGAGTTTAACATCACAAGATACCTGAAACCCGGTGAGAACCTGCTTGCCGCCGAGGTCTATCGCTGGTGCGACGGCTCCTACCTTGAGGACCAGGACTTCTGGCGGTTGAGCGGCATCTACAGAAACGTGTATCTTTTCAGCACCCCGAAACTGCACATACGGGACTTCGAAATCGTGCCCGATCTGGATGATCAATACAAAGACGGCGTGCTGAAAGTAACATGCAAAGTTAAAAACTTCGGCGACCATGCAGTCGAAGGTCCGCTCATCAACGCGACCTTGTGGGACGGCAAGGCCGTGATCGCGCGGGTGACGGCGGGCGAAGCCGATATCAGCCAAGCGATAGAGCCGAAAGAAGAACGGGGGATTCGTTTCGAAATGAGAGCATCAAATCCTCGTAAATGGTCTGCAGAGGAACCTCACCTTTATACTGTCGCTATTGAGATGGCCGACGCGTCGGGCAAAGTCATGGAGGTCTTGTCGAGCAGGACGGGTTTTCGCAAGGTCGAGATCAGAGACAGTCAGGTTTGGATCAACGGCAAACCGGTGCTGTTCAAGGGGGTCAATCGACACGAACATGACCCGGACACGGGACACTATGTGAGCGTCGAATCAATGATAGAAGACATTCTGCTCATGAAGCGGTTCAACATCAATACAGTTCGGACGTCCCACTATCCCAATGATCCGGTTTGGTACGATCTATGCGACGAATACGGCCTTTACGTCATGGATGAAGCCAACATCGAGTCTCACGGCATGGGCTATGACCTGAGCCGTACCCTGGGCAACAAGCCGATATGGGAACGGGCCCACGTGGATCGCATGGAGCGGATGATCGAACGTGACAAGAATCACCCGTCGGTGGTGTTCTGGTCGCTTGGCAATGAGGCGGGCAGCGGCTGCAACTTCGAGGCTGTCGCCAAACGCACGCGAGAACTCGATCCCACACGCCCGATCCATTACGAGCGCATGAATTCGGTGGCCGATATAGACAGCACGATGTATCCGCATGTCAACTGGCTGATCAGCCGCGGCAGGAACGACAACGGCAAACCGTTTTTCGTATGTGAGTACGCTCATGCGATGGGCAATTCTGTAGGCAATCTGCGCGAGTACTGGGAAGCGATCGAGACATACAAGCCGCTGATCGGCGCCTGCGTTTGGGACTGGGTAGATCAGGGGCTTCGCAAGAAGGACTCCAGAGGCCGCGAGTTCTGGGCTTACGGGGGTGACTACGGCCCGCCCGGGACACCGTCGGACGGCAACTTCTGTATGAACGGCCTGGTCCATCCCGACCGGCGCGTGCCGCCGAAGCTCTGGGAGGCGAAGAAGATTTATCAGTATGTTGCGTTCGAGGCCGAAGACGCTCTGGCCGGCAGGATCAACATTCGCAACAAGTACGATTTCATTGATCTTGGTCGATTTGAGTTGCGGTGGGCTCTTCTGGAAAATGGTACGGTCGTCCAGTCAGGCACCGGGGATTGCCCGGCAATCAGGCCAAACGATGCTCAATCGATTCGCTTAGCCTTGAAGCGGCCGGCGCCAAAGCCCGGCGCCGAGTATTTCCTGCGAGTCAGCCTGCACCTCAAAGAAGACGCTATATGGGCGCGTGCCGGCCATAAAGTTGCATGGCAACAATTGGCCATGCCGTACGAAGTCGCGCCCGCCGAGTTGATGACGCTTGCTGGGATGCCTGATGTTAACGTTACTGAAACGCCGGACGGCGCTGCAATCGACAACAATCTCTTCAGCGTCGTATTCAACAGGAAGACCGGCGCGATCGGCTCGCTCAAGTACGGCGACAGAACGATTATCGCTGCATCGCAAGAAGTGCCAGGCCCGCGTCTGAATGTTGAACGGGGCTTCACCGACAATGACAAGTGGTTTGCCGACGGCTTCCGCCGCGCAGGCTTGATGAATCTTACCGGCAGGGTCAAGGACTTCTCGGTTGCAAAGCTCGCCTCCAATGCCGTGCGCGTAACGATCAAAAACGAGCACATGGGCTCCAGATCGGCCGGCTTCGAGCACAACTGTGATTATACGGTATTCGGTAACGGCAGCATCGCCGTTGATAACCTGATCGTGCCGATCGGCTCCGTCGGAGTACTGCCGCGCCTCGGCGTTCAGATGACGCTGCCGGCGGACTATGAGCGCCTGATGTGGTACGGGCGCGGACCGCACGAAAACTACGTCGACCGCCGAGACAGCGCCGACGTAGGTCTCTACGAGAGTACCGTAACCGAGCAGTACGAGCCGTATGCAATGCCCCAGGAAACGGGCAACCGCGAAGACGTGCGGTGCGCAGCACTGCTGGACAAGGACGGTTTCGGGTTGCTGGTCGCCGGCGATCCGACAGTCTCTTTTGCCGCCCTGCATTATACCGCCGGCGATCTCAACAACGCCAGGCATCTCAACGAATTGACACCTCGCCCGGAAGTAATAGTTTGTGTGGACTACGGTCAGACCGGCCTGGGTAACGCCAGTTGCGGGCCCGCAACGCTCGAGGAGTATCGCCTCAATCCTCGGCCGTATCAATATGGCTTCAGTCTGCGTCCCTTCGACGCCAATGAGCAGGACATGGTCGTAGCGGCAGGACGTTTCATGCCCCTGACAGCCTCGCCCGAAATCATCAGAGATGCCGATGGAATGGTTACAATCCGCTGCCGGACTCCGAACAGCCTGATCTATTACACCACCGATGGTTCCGAGGCCAAGCCGGGCACGACTCTCTTCGACGAGCCCTTCCGGCTCATCGATCCCGGCACAATCAGAGCCAGAGCGTTTGCCAGGGGCACCATCGACAGCCCGGAAACGACCGCCGAGTTCGGCCTGCTCGTCTCCAAGGGCAATTGGAGAATCATCAAGGTGGACAGCTTCGAGCCTGGCGAAGGCTATGCACGCCATGCAATTGACGATGATCCAAGTACATTCTGGCACACAAGTTGGAGCGGGGCACGCGATCCGCAGCCTCATGAGATTCAGATCGACCTGAGCGCGGCGTTCGAGTTGGCGGGCTTTACATACCTGCCTCGGCAGAATCAGCAGAATGGTCGTATTCGCGAATATGAGTTTTACGTGAGCAAGGACGGCAAAGAATGGAGTGAGCCTGCCGCCAGGGGCCGGTGGCCCAATTCGACCGCGCTGCAAACGGTGACTTTCGACAAGCCCGTGATCGCTCGTTGTATCCGGCTCGTTTCGCGATCGGAAGTGACGGGGGAGTATTACACGTCGGTTGCGGAACTCGACATTATCGCAAACAGACGTCTGGCCGAATAATACGGTTTGTTACAGTCCATGTAATGCGAAGACGTTGGCCTTGACGTCGTCGATAACGTCGTCGACAATCTTGTCCACCATCGCGCACCGATCCGGATCAGGCCGCAGCGGCTGGTCTCTCAGTCCGCCATGCCACTCCGTGCTGTCCAGCATGACGCCGCCCATGCCGGCCGTGAGATCGGGCTGGGGCGCCTCGCCGCACAACGCGCACCAAACGAGCGCCCACGCACGCACCGTATTCTCAATGTGATAGCCCCCCCCGCCGGTGGCCAGAACCGGCTTGCCGAACTGCTGGATCATGGCGATTACATCGACGTACACGTTGTTGGTGAGCATCAGTTGTGCAAGCGGATCGCCGGCGAGTCCATCGACTCCGATCTCCACCACGAAGACATCCGGCGAAAACGATTTAGTGACCGGTAAAACGACTTTGCGAATCACCCTAAGAAAAGCCTCGTCGTATGTTCCGGGCGGGAGCGGCACATTCACCGAATAGCCCCTGCCTTCACCTTTGCCAATTTCCGAAGGAAAGCCTGTACCGGGGAAGAGTGTTCGCCCTGTCTGGTGCAGCGAAATAGTCATTACATCGGCCCGGTCATAAAACGCCTCCTGTACACCGTCACCGTGGTGCACGTCAACATCCAGGTACAGCGGGCGAAGACCCGCCGCGGCGAGTGTCTCAAGAGCAAAGACGTTGTCGTTTATGTAGCAGAAACCCGCTGCCCGATTGGCGTGGGCGTGGTGGTGTCCGCCTGAAGGATTGAACGCCACGCCGGCTTCGCCGGCAATGATCTTCCTGGCGCCTGTGATCGTGGCGCCGGCGTTGAGGATGCCGTAGTCATAAACCCCTTTGAATACCGGACAGTCGCCGGTACCCAGCCCCATGTACAGCATATCCACTGAGAATTCACCGACATTCGCACGCTGGAGAGCCTTGAGGTATTCGACCGTGTGGAACGTCTCCAGCAGGGTGCTATCCACGCGCTCGGGGGCGATCTGCGCCTTGTCCTTACCCTTGAGCAGACCCAGTGAATCGAGACGTTTGCGAGTAAGCCCCGCCCGCGACGTATTGAAAGGACATGACGCAGGATAAGGATACTTGTCCAGGTCGTCGCAATGTATGAACACCTTCTTGCCGGTCATCCCGCAACCCCCGTTTCCTGCTTGCTGCGGCTTCGCATTTTGAGCCTCCAAACTGTGCTATCGGCCGTTTCTGTTCCCATTGATTTTTCGGTGTACGCGCTGCATGACAATAAAAACGCAAACGAGCGCCACGACAATCGCGACCCCCGCGTATGACCCGTAAGCAGCCAGACGTTCCTGAAACTCACGCAGAAAAAACGCCCAACCCAAAATAGCCACATACGTGCCGGTCAATACAACCGTGATATTCAGCCAGGTACGCAGACCCAGCATGAACCCGATCACACATCCCACGACCGGACCCGTCATCCAGAAAGGCAGCCAGACGAACATGAAGAGGCCGATAATGCCGAACTTCTGCACCCTGCCTTTATGCGCCTCTGCCGCCGATCGAACATGCTGAAACATAGCTCCAAGTCTGTGAAACACCAGCAGGCTGTTCCAACTAAATAAAAAAAGAGGATAAAAAAGAAGCACCAGGATCGTCTCCACAATCATGCACACCGGAATGATGACTGCATGACTAAGATCAGAAGAAAACCCAAGCGCAAGCGCCGGCGCCCGCCCAAGCGCGATTTCCGTGGCGGTTATACCCAAAAGCACATGCGGCTCGAGACTTGAGAAGAGCGGGCTGAACGCAATCCCAAGGAGGTAGGCAACCGCAAGGGATATACCCGATATCAGCAGACGTCCTTCGGAAGTACTGAAAAGACTCGATCTGAACGTGGGGGCGGGCTGTGGATGCCCGTCAATTGTAGGCTGCTCTGTCTGCTCGTCCATCCTTTTCCGTATCCATTGTCACCAATAAAGACAATCCTGTATTATAGCACATGTGCCTGTGTTTGTGTATCTGTTCGGCAGAGGAAAAGTGCACACCCCGGCACGAAACGACTTTGGCGGCAGAAAAACAGGCTTCTCCGTACATGTACGGGGTAAGCAAGGGTCACTTTTTTCAAGCCACAGTATCAGCTCAGCCGGGGTATGGAGTCCGCTATTTGTCGGTCAGCCAGGTCGGTCCAACCGCGGTGTCTACCTTCAGGGGAACGTCGAACTCGATGGCTGTGCTCATCTTCCCGGCGATCCATTCGGCATGGAGGTCGGCTTCCGCAGCAGGCAGTTCGAAGACCAGTTCGTCATGGATCTGCAGAATCATCCTGATTGGCAGATTCTCGGCGTCAATCTTTCTTTGAATCTCGATCATGGCGGCTTTGATCAGGTCTGCGGCCGAGCCCTGGATGATAGTATTAATTGTAAGGCGTTCGGCCAATGCCCGCTTGTTGAAGTTCTTACTGGTAAGACCTGTGATATTGCGGCGGCGGTGGAGGATTGTCTCTGCGTAGCCCGTACGCTTTGCCTGCTCGATTGAACGATCCATGAAGTCACGGATCGATGAATAACGTTCGAAGTAGCCTTCAATAAACGCCTTGGCCTCGGTCTGAGAAATGCCGACGGTGCGGGCGAGTCCGAATGCGCTCTGCCCGTAGATTATCCCGAAATTGACAGCTTTGGCGCGGCTGCGCATCTCGCGGGTGACACCTTCTGGCGCGATCCCGAAGACCTGCGAAGCAACGAAAGCGTGAATGTCGAAATCGTCTGCGAATGCCTTCTTGAGGGCTTCATCACCCGAAAAATGAGCGAGTAACCTCAATTCAATCTGCGAATAGTCGGCGCTGAGAATGCAGTCGCGACTGTCAGCCGGCACAAACGCGGACCGTATCTTGCGGCCCAGTTCGGTACGGACGGGGATGTTCTGCAGGTTCGGCTCCGAGGAACTAAGCCGTCCCGTTGCGGTCACGGTCTGATTGAACGATGCATGAACCCGACCGGTGCGAGGATTGATCAGTTGCCCGAGCTTGTCCACGTATGTGTTCTTGAGCTTGACAAGCTGGCGATACTGCAGGATCAGCGGCACGATGTCGTGTTCGTCGATGAGTTGTTCAAGCACGGCTGCATCTGTACTGCGGATGGTCTTGCCCATGCGCCCCGATTTCAGACCGAGCCTGTCGAACAAGACTTCCGCCAGTTGTTTGGTGCTGTCGATATTGAAAACAACGCCTGCCAGCGAGTGGATCTGCTCTCTAAGGTGTTCGATCTCCGAGGTGATGTCGTGCGACATACCCCTGAGGACGCGCAGGTCCAGAGACACGCCGTTTTGCTCCATTCGGGCAAGCACCGCAACAAGCGGCATTTCGACTTTCTCGAACAGCTCTCTAAGTTGAGGCTGCGCATAGAGCCGCGGCGCAAGATACTCATAAAGGCGCAGTGTAACGTCGGCGTCTTCCGCGGCATAGTCGGCGGCGGCGCGCGTATCCACCATATCGAACGTAAGCTGATTGCGCCCGGCGCCGATCAATGCGGTGATGGGCATCGGCTCATAACCTAAATAGTCCTTTGCCAGGGCATCCATTGAGTGGCTTGTCCGGCCGGCGTCCAGCACATACGAAGCGACCATCGTGTCAAAAGCCGCCCCCGCCAGGGGCATTCCCGCGCCGGCAAGAATCAGCATGTCGTATTTGATGTTCTGCCCGATTTTTTTGACGGATTCATCGGCAAGTACAGGGCCAAGACACTGCCGAACAACGGACAAATCAAGATGCTTCTGCCCGAGCGGAGCTTTGACAGGCAGATAATATGCCTCGTACGGCCTCCACGCAAAACTCAGACCCACAAGGTCTGCCCGCATTGCGTCAAGACCCGTCGTCTCGGTATCGATCGCGAATTGGCCCTGATTCCGCAGTTCGGAGATAAAAGCGTCGAGCCCTGCCTCGGTATCGACAAGATGGTACTGTTTTTCAACAGTATGTATCGTGGCGAAAGCAGGCATCCCTTCCTTCTTCGCTTCCGGCGCAGGCGCCGCTTCAGCTCTGCCGATCTGACCGAGCAAACGCGTAAAACCCAGGTCCGTGAAGATTGCAGCCAGACGCGCTTTGTCCGGCTCACGAACGCGGAACAGTTCACAGTCAAGCTCGACCGGCGCATCACAGTTAATGGTAACCAGCTCCCGGCTCAAGAAAGTCTGTTCTTTTGAATCACGGAGGTTCTCTCCACGCTTGCCTGTGATCTCGTCGGCATGCGCGAACAGTTCTTCCAGCGAACCATACTTCTGTATCCACTGCAGCGCCGTCTTGGGGCCAACGTCCTTTACCCCCGGCACGTTGTCCACGGTGTCGCCCTGGAGGGCCAGCACATCTATGAACTGAGCCGGCGTGATGCGCATGTTTTGGTGCAGGGCTGCAAGATCCGTAACCACGTCGTTCTTCATGTCATAGGAGACGGTGTGCTCGTCAATAAGCTGCAGCATATCCTTATCTTTGGAACAGATGTAAGTGCGAATTCCCCGGGGCGACGCCTGGCAGGCAAGCGTACCAATCACGTCATCAGCTTCAAAACCGTCGACACGCAGCACGGGAACATGCAGCGCATCAAGAATCTCTTCGATCCGTGCGATTTGAGCCGGCAATTCATCGGGCATCGGCGGACGGTGTGCCTTGTAATCTGCAAAGATCTCACTGCGGAAGGTCGGCCCCTTGGTGTCCATAGCCACAACCAGCATATCGGGCTTTTTGCGTTCGATCAGACCGAGAACGGCCGTCGTGAAAACGTAGGTCGCCTTCGTAGGTTCACCCGCAGGACTGTTCAAAGGCCGCATCGGTGCATAATGGGCCGCATAAATATGTGCATGACCGTCAATGATGTAGAGATTTCTCGGAGCGTTGCTCATAACGCAAATATCAACGGGACGCACGAAATTGTCAAGACAAATTGAAGATGCTGCTAACCTAAGGCCTCTTGCATATCAGACAGTCTACTTCCGCGTGTACACTCGAACGTAATCGACATCAAGACTTGACGGAAACGGTGTCTCGTCATTGGGCGAACCCGGCCAGTTGCCCCCTATGGCAAGATTCACCAGCATGTACATCGGCAGTTCCTTCGGCACCGAGCGGGTGGAGCGGAAAACCTCCTTGCCGTCGAGATACCATACGATTGCATCCGGCGACCATTCCGCGGCGTAGGTGTGGAAGCCCTTGGAGAGGTCCACTGTGTCCACGTGCCCGCCGTGCTGCTGATGCTTGCGGTTTTCGTCTCGCCAATGATGTGTGAAATACGCGCGCTTAGTCTGGTGTCCCAAGGTCTCCAGCACATCGATCTCCGGCGGCCAGCCCAGCGGATCCGGCAGCAGCCAGAATGCAGGCCACAGACCCTTGCCCTTCGGAATACGGCAACGGATTTCAAACCAGCCGAATTTCTGCGTGAACTTATTATACGTGCTCATCATGCCGGAAGTATACTCGCGCATCTTGCTGGCGTATTCAACCCGGCGCTTCTCGGCCTTGATCTTCAGAACGCCATCCTTAACCTCGAAGGCGTCCGACACATATGCCTGCAGCTCGTTATTGCGCTCCCGACCCCACGGGTCACGCGGATTCCACTTTGTCAGGTCCAGCGTGTCGCCGTCAAATTCATCGGCGAAGGTCAGCGTCCACCCGGCTTTTTCTGCCGATTTGAGTTTGGTCGCGTCACCGGCGTTCTCACCGGTTTTCTGCGCGATTGAGACTCCCATGCTCAGGGCGATCATTGCACTGGCAATAACAATTGTCATTCTCGCAGAACATTTTCTCATGATCTTCTCCTTGTTCTTATCTTACCAACGACGTCTTCTATTATAGCCTCTCTGAGTGTGCACTGTCAAATCTCAATCTCGACGCCCACACACGGAAATAGCTTTACATGCCGGATCTCGGACGGGTATAATGGCAAACGTACGGCAATCAACAGAGAGGGCCCGCTATGGCTGAAGAAATGACGGTGCATAAGCGAATTTACCCCGGCAGCGACGGCAATCTGCTCAGCATGATCGACCTGCTGACCTACTTCGAGAAGCAGGGCGCCCTGCGGGTGTCGGACCTGCACATCAAGATGGGAACGGTTCCCGCGTATCGGGTCGACGGTGATCTTGTGAAGCTCAAGGGCGCCACCATAACAAAGGACCTTTTCGAACATCTGGTCTTTCCTCTCATCGGCGAGAAGAACCTTGCAACGCTGCGAAGGGATACGACGGTAGACTGCTCTTACCGCCTCGGCGACATACAGTTTCGGATCAACGTGTTCCTCGAAAACGATGGCATGGCTGCTGCCATTCGCGCCTTGGGCCTCGATATCCCACAACCCGAGAATATCGGCTTTCCCAATGACGCGTGGCAGGACATTGTACGGCGAAAGCACGGCCTCATCCTGTTCACCGGCATCACCGGCGCAGGAAAAAGCACAACAATTGCTTCCCTGATCGAGAGAATAAACGAAAACCGCGCCTGCCGCATCATGACCCTCGAAGATCCCATCGAATACATCTTCAAACAGAAAAACTCCATGATAAGTCAGCGAGAAATCGGAAGAGACGTGGATCGCTTCGCCGGAGGACTCCGAGCAATGATGCGACAGGACCCGGACATCATCTTCGTCGGCGAAATGCGCGACGCCGAAACCGTCAGCATGACTCTGACCGCCGCCGAAACCGGACATCTGGTCTTCAGCACACTGCACACGCGCGACTCTGTGGGAACTGTCACACGGATTCTGGACTTCTTCCCCGACGGACGGCAGGAAGAGGTCCGTAATCAACTGTCCCTCGGACTTGCTTACGTGCTCAGTCAAAAGCTCATCCCGCGCAAGGACGGCCGGGGACGCATTATGGCCATGGAGATACTCAACAACAACTACGCAGTAGCCAACCTCATAAGAAAGGGCAAGATCGAACAGATCTATTCCGTACTGCAGGTGAAGACAAAGGACCAGCCCAATGAACGAATGATTACACTCGAAAGGCACCTGGCAAGACTGGTCAAACAGGGAAGCATTGATATGATAGAGGCCCGAAAGTGGGCCAACGACGAGAACTCCTTCATTGACGCAATGAAGGGCGATGGCGTTTGACACAAGAATTGGGTGCCCGCCAAAAACCACAACCTGCTCAGGTCGCCGAAACGTCGCTTTCTGCCCCTGCCGTCTTCGGCATCAGGTTGATCGGGATGTCCAAAGAGAATTTTGAACCCTCTCCCAACTCCGTATCCAGAGAGATCGTACCGGCAAGCAGATCGGCCAGTTCCTTACAGATTGCCAGACCCAGCCCCGTGCCACCTCCCTGCCGAGTAATGCTTCCATCGATCTGACGGAATTTCTCAAAAATTTTGTCGCGGTCGTCCAAAGCAATACCAGGACCAGTGTCGGAGACAGATATCCGCACGGTCAAGTCGTCCAGCATCCAAGCGCTGACACCCACGCGACCGCCGGCAGGTGTAAATTTGATCGCGTTGCTTAGCAGATTGAAAAGGATCTGTTGCACCTTGCCGTAATCGGTCTGGACCGTCGGAATGTCCGGCGCCGTGTCGAGCGTCACATTAATGCCCTTTTCACGAATCAGCGGCCCGAAGAAACCCACCACCCCCTCGCAAAGACGCGGAATGTCAGTCTTCTCGATGCGCAGCTCCATCTTGCCCGCTTCCGCCTTGGCGAGGTCGAGCAGGTCGTTGATCATGTTTAGCAGGTTTCGTCCGCTCGTGATGATGTTTTCCGCGTAGCGTTTGAATTTCTCACCGTCGTCGGTTCGCCTTTCGCGGAGCAGTTCGGCAAATCCGAGAATGGCGTTGAGGGGTGTGCGGAATTCGTGCGAGATATTGGCCAGGAACTCGCTCTTAAGCTTGTTAGCTTTAAACAATTGAATGTTGCGATCGGATAGCTGGGCGATCCGCGCGTCGAGTTGCTTGTTCGCCTGGCGGAGTTTCTCTTGCGATTCCTGCAGTCCGTCCAGCATTTCGTTGAAAGCTTCGGAAAGACGCTCATACTCGTCGCCGCTCTTGATCGAACTTCGCGAGTCGAGATTACCTTCGGCCACATTGCTAACAAGCGCACGCAACTGACGAATCGGTCTCAAAATGACACGCTGCGTGATGATATAGAAAGCAACCATGGCACCGACGGCCGCCAGCAGCCCTGCGATGCTGATCCAGAGCCGGTTCATGAAAACCGTCTTGGCTAATTGACGCGCCGGCGTGCGGACTATCAGAGCGCCGACCACCTGCCCCTTGTTGAATGCCGCAGCCGAACCCTGCGGGCGGTGGCAGAAGATGCAGGCATCTGTGGCACGCACAAGGCGAACGTAGTTGTTCGTGGGCAGGTTCTGTGCGCGGTCTATCCATGCAAAATCATTTCGCTGCTCGTCGGCCAGAAGTTCTTCCAGCACCTGTCTCTGCTTGTCAGACAGATCTTCAGGCGGCTTGTTATCCGGACTGCGCAGTCGCAGCCAGCGATTTACCTTGTCCTCGGGCTTTCGCTCCCGCCCATCGGCGCTCAGCATTGCCGGTCCACGGCGGCTGTCGACTTCGATCTGGAAATGCCTTTCGAACGCAGTGTCGGCGACGGCCCGCCCGGCGTCCAGCGCGATCTTCTCCGTGAGCTTGCTCATCCAGAAATAGGGAATCAGCAGGGCCAGCACGAGGCTGAACAGTACGGCCGCGCCGAATTGCAGACGACACTTCTCGGCGAGGCTCAAGGGCTTGAGCTTAAGCCAGCGCAGGATGGCGTCGATACGTCGACCGATTTTCTTAAACATCTTTGTGCCCCCGTCCCGCGGGCGGGACTGTGCCCTGCAAAAACCTTGCGCGTACAAGGGTGCAGGCTTGCGGCCTGCACCCCTGCTTTACTGTATCCGGTCCGGAGCCTGACGCGAATGGGTCTGGACACGAAGATTCAATTCATCCAACTGGGCCTGGTCGACGTCGCTGGGTGCGTCGGTCAGGAGGCATTGACCTCGCTGGGTCTTCGGGAAAGCAATCACGTCACGAATGTTGTCGGTTCGCGTCAGCAGCATGACCATGCGATCAAGGCCAAACGCAATTCCGCCATGCGGCGGCGCACCATACTCCAGAGCCTTCAGGAAAAAGCCAAATCGCTGTTGCGCCTGCTGCCGAGAGATGTTGAGCAAATCGAAAACTCTGGCCTGCACTTCCGGGTTGTGGATACGAACCGAGCCGCCACCGATCTCGCTGCCATTGACGACGATATCATACGCCTGCGAACGGATGTTCGCCGGGTCGGTTTCGAGTTTCGGCAGGTCTTCGGCGACCGGCGACGTAAATGGATGATGCAGCGAGTCGTAGCGCCGCTCGTCCTCATTGTATTCGAATAGTGGAAAATCGACGATCCAGACGAATTCGAACCGTCCTTCCTCATACAGTCCCAGGTCGGCGCCGAGCTTCACGCGCAGCGGAGCCAGCGCCTTGTTGGCGACCGATTCTTTGTCGGCAACCATAAGGATGAGCGAGTCGTCGGTCGCGCCGAAACGCTCGATGATTTGATCCTGCTGTGCCTCGGTGAAGAACTTGGCAATGTTGCTCTTAAGTTCCAGCCGGTCGCCCGATTCGTTTTTGCCAACCTTGAACCATGCCAGCCCTTTGGCCCCGTGACCGCCAACAAAATCGGTAAGCGTCTTTTCAATATCACTTCGGCTGAACCGCCCCGCCTGCGGCGCACACATGCCCTTGACCACACCGCCCTTTTCCACTGTCGTCGTAAAAACCTTGAACGAGCACTGCCCGGCGATATCGGTAATGTCCTTCAGCTTCATACCGAATCGAAGGTCCGGCCGGTCAATCCCGTAGTCGTTCATCGCCTCTTGGTAAGTCATGCGGCGGATCGGCAGTTGCACGTCCACCCCGAGTATCTCCTTCCACACGGCGGCTATCATGCCTTCGTTGGCCGTGATAACGTCATCAGAATCCACGAAGCTCATCTCCACGTCTATCTGCGTGAACTCCGCCTGGCGGTCGGCGCGAGGATCCTCATCGCGGAAACAGCGAACAACCTGAAAATACCGGTCCATCCCCGAAACCATCAGTATCTGTTTGAAGAGTTGCGGCGATTGCGGCAATGCATAAAAACACCCCGAGTAGAGCCGGCTGGGCACAAGAAAATCCCTGGCTCCTTCGGGCGTGCTCTTGCCCAACATGGGTGTCTCAATCTCCCAGAAGCCGTTGGCATCAAAGTAATCTCGCACGATCTTGGCGATGCGGTGGCGCGTCCGCACCCGGTACTGCATCTCAGGCCGACGCAGGTCGATGTACCGGCTCGAAAGACGAAGTTCCTCGTTCACGGTTTCTGCGTTGTCTATTTCAAACGGCGGCGTCTTGGCCTGATTGAGGATTTCCAGGCGGTCCACGGCGACTTCGATCTCGCCGGTCGCCAGCTTCGGGTTTTCCATGCCCGGGGTCCGCCTGCGCACCTGGCCGCTTGCCGCGATCACCCACTCGCATCGCAGATTGCGGGCGATCCTGTGGATATCCTGCTGTGTCTGCGGATCAAATACAAGCTGTACAAGCCCCTCGCGGTCCCGCAGGTCGATGAATACCAGATTACCATGATCCCGATAGGACCGGACCCAGCCGCAGACAACCACTTCCGCCCCGACATGTTCCGAGCGAATGAAACCGCAATAATGCGTTCTCTTGAGCATATTCCCTTCTTTCAAAGCGTACTGTCGTTGTTAGAGCGCGATATGATAGCTGACGGCAAGCTGTTCGTCAATGATCTGCCGCAAAAGACAAGTTTTGACCGGTTTGCCTCGCTTACCGGCGGGCTGCCCCTGTCAATCGCGTGCCTCAAAGCGATAGCTCAGAATCTTGTAGATGAGCTTGGCTGCCAGGAAGTCAGGCCCCCTGTTGTCGGCGCTGGGGCACAGTTCGACAACATCAAAACCGATGATGTTTCGATTCAGAGCGACGGCCTTGAGCAGTGCCAAGGCATCATACCAGAACAGACCTCCTGGCTCCGGGGTCCCCGTAGACGGCATTATCGCCGGATCGAACGCATCGAGGTCTATGGTGATGTAGACGTTGTCACCCAGCAGGCTCACTGCCCGGTCAATCCAGTCGCGGCGCCCGTGTATGTTCTCGGCAAAAAACACACGCTCCCTGTCCATCGCCGGCTTTTCGGAGGAGTCCATGCTGCGTATGCCAACCTGGACGATCGACCCTAATTGCCGTGCTCGAGCCATGACGCATGCATGGTTGCACTGCGAGCCCTCATACTCATCGCGAAGATCGCTGTGGGCGTCCAGTTGCAGAAATGTCACATCTGTGTATTGCTCAGCGACCGCCTGCATTGCCCCGATGCTGACGGAATGCTCGCCCCCGATTACCACAGGAAGCTTGCCGCGATTCAGCCAGCCCGCAATACGGCCCTTCACCGCCGCCGCCATAGCCTCCGGAGAGCTGTCTTCGGCAACGGCCTGATCGGTATGAATGCCGCGCCGCCAAACCTCGCTGTCGGTCTCGATGTCATAAAGTTCCAGGTTACATGAAGCGTCAATGAGAGCATCAGGACCCCTGTCCGCACCTTTGAGCCACGTGCTGGTCCCGTCATAGGGCACTGGGACAATAACGATCTCGGCGCCGTCCGCGGCGTCACGCAGGTTGCAGTAACCATTTGGGTGCTTCATGGATGGACCGCCTACTTGCCGTTCTCCAGCAGGAACATGGCTATGGCCACCGTGGTCGTCCACATGTCCATTTGCCCCTTGGCTGTCTGGGTAATGTTCGTTGTTTTAATAAACAGTCCGCTGGATTTATAGGCCTGTTCCTTCTCGGACCATGCCTTGTCGGGATCTACCTCCATGCCGAAGGTCGTTCCCAACATCTCGGCGGCAAGGTCCTCGGCCATGTCGCCGGCCTGCTGGCTGTTCATGCCGTGTCCGTGCACTTCACTCAAGTAGCCCCAACTTGTTCGGTCCCTCGGAATGGCCACACCTATCGACGACGCCACCAGTCGGCCATGCTCGTTTGTGTCGGATCGCGCCATCACGCAGAAGCCGATCTGCCCGGGAGACAGGCACTGAACACCCGAATCGCGACTGACCACCTTGCACTTAGGGGGCAGAATCGAGCTTACCTGCACAAGGTTGATGTGCGCTACTCCGGCGTGCCGCAGCGCCTCTTCGAACGACTTGAGCCGATACTTGTGCCGACCTACCCCCTTGGTCAGAAACACACTTGTAGGAACAAAATTCAATCCGGTAACCTCCTGATGGATAAATGCCGTTGTTAACCAGAAAAGCCCGCTTCGCTAATCTCAGCGGCCGTTAACCTACGCATGCCCTCACAGCATGTGCGTCATATATGACAGAACCCCCGTCTACGCCTCGGACTGGGCAAGCAGCCGATCAAGTTCGGCCGTAATCTCCTTCTTGGCAGTCAGCCCCGTCCACTTCTTTGTCATCTGCCCCTCGTTAAACAGGATCAGCGTGGGGATTGCGTTGATGCCGTATTCCACGGCTGCTTCCCGGTGGTCGTCTGTGTTGAGCTTGCAGATCTTCGCCTTGTCACCGTACTCGTCTGCGATCTCTGTGATGACAGGCGCGATCATCTTGCATGGACCGCACCAAGGCGCCCAGAAGTCAACCAGCACGGGCACATCCGCATTAGCAACCGTCGCGTCAAAATCCGCGTCCGTCAGTTCAATTACGTTGCCGGCCATGACAAAGCCCTTTCATTTAGATCCCTTATGCCGCATCCGTCCTTTGGCGATGCTTGCAGAATTCTAAAACCGCCCCACAGCGATGTCAAACATAAAATGGCAAGGATTAATCCGGATAGACGCCTTGGATTTTGCCACGGTCTTGAGGCTTGCAGCAAACCTGCAAACAGCTCAAGGACGCTCTCTTCCGGCACCACCATCCGCACAGCCGGTCGACGGATCTGGCGCGGCTGGATATGGACCTGACACACGTTCTGCCGGTACCTCCCGAATCGGAATAGCATCCGAAATCAGACGCCTTCCTTCACCGGAAACTCCGCCAACTTTCTCGTTGGCTCCCTGGTCTGCTTCGAGCTCTTTGAACTGCTCAAAAGTCGGTATGTCGCCGATAGGCTCCACTGAACCGTCCACCGTCAAATCGCCAAAACCGTCATCTTCTTCATCCTGCGGTTCACCCTCGCCGTACTCGAAAAGTTCCGAATCCTCAAACGTTGCCTCGCTTGAGTGCTCCGTCACATGCTCATCAGCGGCGGCGTAGATGGCTTTCTGGACCGCTTCCTCCGCAGGCTCATCCGTAAGGGGACGCAGGTATATCGGTCCAGCCTGTTCCGGCTGCTCGGCCCAGATGAGTTGGTTGCGAATCAACTCCAGCATCGCCAGGAACAACCCCACAAGAACCAGTCGCCCCTCTCGCCCCACGAACACCTGCTCCAACGTCATCGGACCCTCTTGCTGCAGACGGTGCAGAATTTCGATCTGGTACAGATCTATCGGCGTGTCGTCCTTGATATGGTCATAACTGTGGAGCCGGCCGGTGGCCTTCATTATCTCGTCAAATGCCTCTAACAGCGTCCAGATACTAACCTGGTCGATATCGAGCTCCGGTTCAGCATCTGATTTCAGTCCCGCGATAATTGAATCCGGACGAGTGAACCGCTGAGACCGGCATTCGGCGGCACTTTCGAGCAGGTTGGCGGCGTCCTTAAACTTCTTGTATTCAAGCAACTGACGCACGAGTTCCATCCGCGGATCGCCGCTCTCTTCGGCGGTCTCGGCTTCGGCTTCGGTCCGCGGCAGCAACATTGCCGATTTGATCTCCATCAGCGTAGCCGCCATCACGAGAAAATCGCCCGCAAGATCGATGTCAAAAAGCTTGATCACCTCCACGTGCCGCAGATACTCCTCAGTGATGCGGGCTATCGGTATGTCGTAAATATCGACTTCGTCACGGCGCACCAGGTACAGCAGCAGGTCAAGCGGACCAGCGAATATGTCAAGATTTACGCGGTATTCGCTCATTGCCAAAGGTCGCCTTCTTCGTCGTCGCCGAAGTCCTCGTCAAAGTCCTCATCCCCTTCGTATGAGTCCCGGTGATCGCCGTCCCCGTAATCGTCCGAATCATCTTCCACGCTGGGCGGGCTGGCAAGTACCGCTTCGGCCCTTTCGATGTCTTTCTCGAATACCTGCAACTGAACCTTGATGGCGTCAATGGTGTACATGTTCGCCACAAGATCGGCGCCCACGACCACGGCTTCTATGCCTTCACTTTCCAGTCGCATCTTGGCAAGTCCAGCATCAAATGCATTGTCGAATTGAGCCACTGTAACGAGTTTGTCTTCCATGATCAGTCTCCCAGACCGACGGCCCGACGGGCCTTTTCGAGTGTTGCGCGGGCAACGGCGCGCGCCTTGCAGGCGCCGTCCGCCAGTACGCCCCGTACAAAATCTATATTGTTTTCGAGCTCGGTGCGCTTCTGGCGATACGGCCGGAAATACTCATGGAGCAGTTCCACAAGCCGCTTCTTGACCGCCCCGTAACCGGTGCCTCCCTCACGATACCGCCGCTCCCATTCGGATATCTCTTCGGCCGATGCCACAAGCTTGAGCATCGCGAAAATGTTGCAGCGGCAGGGATCCTTCGGATCTTCTACCGGAGTCGAATCGGTGACAATCCGCATGACCTTCTTCTTGATACTGTTTTCCGGCTCGAATATTTCGATAGTATTCTCGTAGCTCTTGCTCATCTTGCGGCCGTCGATCCCCGGAACAACGGCAACCGAATCCAGGATATGCTCCTGTGGTACTACGAAGACCTCACCGTAGGTGTTGTTGAACCTTATCGCGATATCACGCGTCACCTCGATATGCTGCTTCTGGTCGGCGCCGACCGGAACGAGATTACTGTCAAAGATCAGAATGTCCGCCGCCTGAAGGACCGGATACGCAAAAAGCCCATGATTGGGCGCAAGACCCTGTGCGACCTTGTCTTTGTAGCTGGTGCACCGCTGCAGAAGCCCCATGGGCGTAAGACACGACAGTATCCAGGCCAGTTCCGTCACTTCGGGCACATCCGACTGCCGCCAGAAAACGGTCTTGCCGGTGTCAAGGCCAAGGGCGATATAATCCATCACGACATCCAGGCATCGCTGCCGCAACTCAGCAGGATCCGGGTTGCTGGTAAGCGCATGATAATCGGCAATGAAGTAAAAACCTTCATTGTCGGCCTGCAACTGCAAATGTTGACGCATTGCACCGAAATAATTGCCTATATGCAGCTTTCCTGACGGCTGTATACCTGAAAGAACTTTCAAACTGGCCTCCTGTAACATTCGCTTCGCTCGCTTATTCGGCAGAGATTAACTATTTCGTCAGAGCAAGTCAAGAACGTGAAACCTCAACAAATCTGTTGTTCACGCCGCCCAACGCGTCTACCGCAAAGGACAAATGTTCATACCGGTCCCTTCCGCAGGGTGACATGTTCATTTCTGTTCTGTTGTGGCCCGAAGTTTTTCGAAAGCCGGTTTTTCTATTGAAAACCCTCGAAAACTTCAATAAGTTGCAGGTCTTGCTCTTTTCAGCGGCAAGGAGCACGGGCATCTCATCAATGTTAACCTTTTTGGAAAGGCAGTGGTGTACAAAATGGCAGAACAGAAGAAAGGCATGGAGTCGTACATGACCGAGGCGCGCACCTTCCCGCCGCCTGCAAACATTCAGTCCAATGCTTACATCAGCAGCGAAGAACAGTATCAGCAGATGTGGGACCGCTCCATCAATGACCCGGACGGCTTCTGGCTCGAACAGGCCAAAGCGCTGACCTGGTTCAAGGAGCCCACCAAGAGCCTCGAATACACGTGGGACACCAAAGCCCGCAAAATAGAGCACACGTGGTTTGCCGACGGGGAATTGAATGTCTCCGTCAACTGCCTGGACCGGCATCTCGGCACACCTATCGCAAAAAAAACGGCAATTCTCTGGCAGGGAGAGGCCGAATACGCAGTCAAGAAATACACGTACGAAGAACTCTACAAAGAAGTCTGCAAGTTCGCAAACGTGATGAAGTCCAAAGGAATCAAGAAAGGCGACCGAGTCGCCATCTACATGCCGATGGTGCCGGAGCTTGCCATTGTAATGCTGAGCTGCACCCGCATTGGTGCAATTCATTCCATCATATTCGGCGGTTTCAGCGCCGACGCCATCAAAGGCAGGGTAAACGACAGCAACTGCAAGATGCTCATCACCTCGAATGTGTCGATGCGTGCCGGCAAGCACATACATCTCAAGAACATTGCCGATGAAGCCCTGAAGGATTGTCCGTCCATCGAAAGCGTGGTTGTCGTAAAGGTAGACGGCGAACCGTGCGACATGAAAGCGGGCCGCGACGTCTGGTATCATGATGAGATGGCTGTTGCTGCGGATACATGCGAGCCCGAAAAGATGAACGCCGAAGACCCGCTCTTCATACTTTACACTTCCGGCTCGACCGGCAAGCCCAAGGGTGTTGTTCACACCACCGGCGGCTATCTGGTGCACACATCCCTGACTCATAAGATCGTCTTCAACATCCATGACGATGACATCTACTGGTGCACCGCCGACATTGGCTGGGTGACGGGGCACAGCTATATCGTCTACGGCCCGCTGGCCAACGGGGCGACTTCGCTGATGTTCGAGGGCGTGCCGACGTATCCCGATGCAGGGCGTTTCTGGCAGATCTGCGACAAGTTCGGCGTGACGGTGTTCTACACGGCGCCGACGGCGATCCGGGCGCTGATGCGTCTCGGCGACGAATGGGTCATGAAATACAAGCTGGATACGATGCGGATCCTGGGGTCGGTGGGCGAGCCCATCAACCCGGAGGCATGGATGTGGTATTACGAGAAGGTCGGTCGCAATCGCTGCCCGATCGTAGACACATGGTGGCAGACCGAGACCGGCGGATTCATGATAACCCCCCTGCCCGGCGCGCATACACTCAAGCCTGGCAGTGCCTCCAGACCGTTCTTCGGAGTCGATCCGGTTGTCCTTCGTGACGATGGAACCCCCTGTGCTGTCAACGAAGGCGGCAAGCTGTGCATTCGCAAACCATGGCCCGGAATGATGCGCACAATGTGGGGCGACCACGATCGCTTCGTTGACACCTACTTCATGATGTACCCCGACATCTATTTCGCTGGAGACGGCTGCCGCATCGATCAGGACGGGGACTACTGGCTCATGGGACGTATCGACGACGTCGTAAACGTCTCCGGTCATCGAATCGGCACCGCCGAAGTCGAAAGCGCACTTGTCAGTCATGCCAAGGTCGCCGAAGCGGCCGTTACCCCGATACCCCACGAAATCAAGGGTCAGGGGCTCTACGCCTACGTAACGTTGGTCGAAGGTATTGAGGAAAGCGATGCCCTCAAGAAGGAACTCATCGGTCACGTCCGCAAGGAGATCGGACCCATCGCTACCCCTGAGGCTATCCAGTTCGCCCCGTCGCTGCCAAAGACCCGCTCCGGCAAGATCATGCGGCGAATACTCCGCAAGATCGCCGAACGCGACACAGGCAACCTTGGCGATGTGACGACGCTGGCCGATCCGAGCGTGGTCGAGGCGCTCATCAAGGGCCGCGGATAAACTCGGAAGGATCACTCTCGAGGCCGGACGCGTGCAAGCCATGTGTCCGGCCCGTTTTTCTGGAAAGGAAAGGTCATGTCGGACACGAAAGTGATGAACCGCTGGTGGGTGGTTGTCGGAGGCATTCTGATTCAGTTATGCCTGGGGGCGATTTATGCGTGGTCGGCTTTCACAAAACAGTTGACGAATCCCGATCTTTACGGATTCAGCCGGACTCAGACGCAGGTGATCTTTGCTGTGGGGCTGCTGACCTTTGCCGTGGTGATGGCGCTATTCGCGGGCAAATGGCAGAAGCGCTCAGGGCCGCGCGTGGTGGCGATTGCAGGCGGGGTGGTGCTGGGCGCCGGATATATACTGGCGGGCATTTCGGGGCAGAGCTTCTGGGGAATCCTGATCGGCGTCGGTGTGCTGGGCGGAGCGGGCATCGGGCTGGGCTATGTCTGTCCGATCGCTGCGCTGGTGAAGTGGTTCCCCGACAAAAAAGGACTTATTACGGGGCTGGCGGTGGCCGGGTTCGGATTCGGGGCGCTCATCTGGATCAAACTGACCACAGGGTTTGAGTTCGGGCCGGTCGATCTGACGCCGGGTTGGAGCGGGCTGTTCGGCATGGGCTGGACGGTGAGCAATGTGTTCATTCTCTACGGTGTCCTGTTCGCGGTCCTTGTGATCGCAGGGGCGCTCTTCATGGTGAACCCTCCGGACGGCTGGCAGCCGATGGGCTGGATGCCCCCGGAGGCGAGCAAAGGGGGCGGCAGCGGCAATGTGAACCTGACGGAGGGCCAGATGGCCCGTACGTACCAGTTCTGGGTGCTGTTTTTGACCTTTGCCGCGGGCGGCACGGCGGGGCTGATGGTGATTGGGATCATCAAGCTGTTCGGCAACGATGCGCTGACGGCCAGCGGACTGGCTCTGGATAGGGCCGACATAATAACGGGGACGGCGATGGGGCTGTTCTACGCGTTGATGAACGGCCTTGGGCGGATCGCGTGGGGGTGGATTTCGGACCGCACCGGACGCAAGAGCGCCATCGTGCTGATGACGGCGGCGCAAGGCGTGATGATGATTCTGTTTTACTTCATCGGCGGCAGCCAGATCGGGCTGTGCTTGGGCGCGGCAATCATCGGATTCAACTTCGGGGGCAACTTCGCCCTGTTTCCCGCGGCTACAGCGGACTACTTCGGCAACAAGAACGTCGGAACGAACTACCCTTGGGTCTTTATGGCCTACGGCGTGGGCGGCGTGATAGGGCCGATCCTCGGCGGCTTCATGGGCGACCAGCAGGTATGGGTATGGGCGTTCATCCCGGCGGGCGTGGCGTGCCTGGCGGCGGCCGGTCTTTCGATGACGCTGCGGCCGGTGGCGCCGGCGGCGGTTGAGGTTACGAGCATGCCGGTGGAGCGGAGGGCGTCTTCCGGCACGGCATAGACTCACGCATCAGAATTGTGCAAACCAGGGCGGCGCAGGTCACGTCTTCGTGATCGACGCCGCTTTTTTTGCGTCTGTGCGCCAGTGCTCATCGAAAAGGACTTGCAACCCGCTTGCCAACGTCGATAATGTGATGACCGCGAAAGGTCAAGGTCAGTGTGCGAAAGGAGACTGTTATGGAGTTCCCCTGGAAGTCTGAGACCGGGTGCTGCCCGCGTTTCGATCCCGAGCCGTGGCAGGAGAAGGAGGTGGTCTGGGAGGACAAGCTTTTCATCAAGGACCGCGTGCGGACGTTCTTCTACATGCCCATCGGCTTCGGCAAGGTGATTGTTCGCAACATGGAGAAGATCGACAAAGCCGGCGCGTTTACCGACGAGCCGCTGACGCTGTCCGACCACACGTCTAAGTGGAACATGGATTTGTACATTGCGGTGACCAAAGAGGTGCCCGATGCCGACAACGTGCGACTGAGCGGCACCTACATGTCCAAGGTCTTCGAAGGCCCATATAAGGACACCGGCAAATGGTGCAAACAAATGCAGCGGTGGGTCGATTCGGCCGGTAAGACGATTAAGCAGTGGTTCATGTTCTACACGACCTGCCCGCACTGTGCAAAGGCTTACGGCAAGAATTACACGGTAATCCTTGCCTCGGTATAGCCTGATGTGATCACTTGCCTCTGTCGAGTTCGTCGAAACGGTGGTCCGGGTGGTTCCACGCCGCCGCCGCAAGACTGGTTTGCGCAAGATAGTCGGTCAGCCCCCCCACCGATTCACGCCAGACCGCGTACATGCGACAGCCCGCTGAAACGCCCGGGCAACCGTTATGTCCCATGAAACAATCCCCGAAAATAGACCGCCCTTCCACCGTTTCCAGAAGCTCCAGCAGCGAAATTTCCTCAGGGTCACGGGCAAAAACATAACCTTTCTTTCGCCCTGCACCCGCCTTGAGAAACCCGGCCCTGGCCAGTTGCGGCAGGATCTTCGCAAGATATTGCGGCGGAATCTGCTCCGCTCTGGCGATAGTCTCGACCGTGACAGGCAACTGCGTCACATGCCGGACCATGTACATCGTTGCATGCAGAGCGTAGGTTGTGGCCCGCTTAACCTTCATCGCATCTCCCGAAATACAGCAGTATTCGAAATACCCGTTACCCTCACCCCGCCAGGCCCCTGGCGTCGATATTCAGCTCGTCGATCTTACGATAAAGGCTCGAAAGACCGATCTCAAGCGCCTTGGCCGCCTCAACCTTGTTGCCGTTGTGCCTGTTGAGCACGCGCACGATATGCTCGCGTTCGTATCCTTTCATTGCATGACTCAGGTTCTCATGTTTTTCCTCGATCCGCGCGCCCGCCCGGATCAAACCTATGTCCGCAGCCGTTATCCGGTCACCCTCCGCGAATATAATCGCCCGCTCTATAACATTCTGAAGCTCACGAATGTTGCCCTTCCATTCGTAATGCATCAGCAGGTCCATCGCTTGATCGGTCACACCCACGCAGTGCTTGCCCATCTCGGTATTGAACTTGCCGATGAAATGGCTCACGAGCGCAGGAATATCCTCCCGCCGTTCCGATAACGGGGGCAAGTGAATGCCGACGACGTTGACTCGGTAGTAAAGATCCTCCCTGAAACGCCCCGCCTTGATTTCACTGTCCAGGTCTTTGTTCGTGGCCGCGACCAGCCGCAAATCGACGTCGATGAGCTCCGTCGCACCGACCGGCAGAATTCGTTTCTCCTCTACCGCCCGCAGAAGCTTTACCTGGCAGCTCGTTGGCATATACCCGATCTCATCAAGGAAAAGCGTCCCCTCGTGGGCGGTCTGGAACAATCCCTTCTTGTCCTCTACGGCCGAAGTGAAGCTGCCCTTCTTATGCCCGAACAATTCGCTCTCAAGCAGCCCCTCCGCAATGGCGCTGCAATTCACCGCCACAAAGCGCCGTGACGCCGTCGGCCCCAGCGCGTGAATAGCACGAGCCACCAACTCCTTGCCGGTGCCGCTCTGGCCCGTAACGAGTACATTGCTTCGCGTCTGTGCCACCTTGCGGATCGTTTCGAATACCTGCTGCATCACGGGAGCCTTGCCGATCATCTGCTCCAGACCGGCCTTTCCGTCAAGCTGCTGCCGCAGTTCGAAATTCTCGCGCGTAAGCTGCCGGTACTGAAGCTGCTGGCGAATCTTGATAATTATGTCATCAAACATCACCGGTTTAACCACATACTCTCCCGCCCCCAGCTTGATGGCCTCAACCGCCATTTCAACCGAACCGTATGCCGTAATCATGATCACGCGTGTCGCCGGCCGAATCTTCATGATTTCCGCCAATACCTTGATCCCGTCCACACCAGGCATCTGGATATCGAGAATCGCCACGTCATAGCTCCGGGCGCGAATCGCCTCGATAGCAGCAAGCCCGTCGCCGACGGCGGTCACGGTCATACCCTCCTCCCGCAGCACCTTGCCCAAAGTTTCGCGAAATGTCTCTTCGTCATCAGCTAACAGTATTTCACTCTTCATCTCAAATGTACTTTCGCAAAGCATTCACCGGTTCAGTCAGTCCGCACTGTCCTCGCGTCGTCATCTGCGGCTTTCTCCCTCTCCGTATCGCTGCCTATAAGGTGTTTCTTCGGCCTTATGGGCACGCGAATTGTTACGGTAGTCCCGTCACCCGGCCGCGAATCGAGGCGAATTTCGCCGTCCACTTCGCTGATCAGGTTATAGCTGATGAACAGCCCCAGCCCCGTCCCCTTGCCGATCTCCTTTGTGGTAAAAAACGATTCGAACGCCCGCCGACATACGTCAGGCGACATCCCTATGCCGCTGTCGCTGATGGCGACCTCGATCATATCCTCTCTAAAGCGGCGTTCAATCGCCAGGACGTGCTCGTGCGACCCTTTCGTGGCGGCCATCGCGTCCAGCGCATTTATCGTGACGTTCAGCAGCACCTGCTCAAAGTGCAGCGGATTGAGCCAGACCATCGGCAGATCCGGATTTGGCGTGCTCCGTATCTGGACGCACCTTGCACGCATGTCGAAACGAATCAGAGCCAGCGTGTTGTCGATGGCGGCATTCACGTCGGTCCACCTGTATTCGCTCGTAGCCGGCCGCGACAGACTCAGCATCCGCTTGAGAATCGTCGAAATGCGGTCCACCTGATGCTCGATCATCAGCAATTGATCTTTCTCCTCTTGCCCAGTCAGTTTGCGCCTCAGGTATTGCGCCACCGACGAGAGGCTCGCAAGCGGGTTGCCGATCTCATGCGCAATGCCGCTTGCCATCTGACCCACCGCAACCATCTTCTCCCGATTGGCCATTTCGACGCGCGAACGCTTGAGCATCTCGTTGATCTCCGCCGTCTCTTCCGTGCGCTCCGTGAGATCGTGCTCAAGCTGCTTATGCTCCGTCAGATCCTGACCAACTATCACATACCCCAGGCGCCCGCCGTCGATGCCGATCACAGGACAACTCCTTGCCTCGATATAACTCCCCCGCCGATCCGCAAGATCAAACTGCACCGAACGTATCCCCCCCGCCGGCGCCTCCCGCAGCAGCTCCCCAATGTGCCTCGCAAGCACCTGCGGAAAATCCTCCACAGCCGGACATTCGCTTGGGGTTCGTCCACCGCCTGCCCATGCGCGCGCCGCTGGATTGCAGATCGGTATCCGCCCGTCCACCGTTATGAAAAGAAGCCCCTCGCTCATCGCCGTGATCATCGCCCGCAGCACGTCATGATTCCGCGCCGCCTCAATTTCTTTTGCCGACATCCGCCTCATCACCGACCGTGTCAGGTATTGAGCAATTACCACCGTCGCCACAAACGCCGCAAATTCCCCAAGAATATACACCGGATTGTTCCAGCCGGCGCCACGCTCGCCGACCACCGACGGCAAAAGCGGCACATGTACCAGCCACCACCACGCATTCAGCTCCCCGATAGCCATAAGTCCGAACAGAACTATCGCCGACATCCCCACCACGAAGGATAACACCCCCGGCAGGATAATCGCAGCGATAATCACATGAAAGACGTAGAACAGCACGAACGGATTGGTAATCCCGCCCGAGAAATGCAGCAGCGCCGTAAGCAGCACCAGGTCGATCTCGAACTGGCACATGCCCATGATCATGGCGCAGGTATCGCATCGGCACCATCTACTCGTCAGCACAAGCATGTAAACAACATTTGTAAGCAGAAGGATCGCAGCGCAAGCATAGATTGGCATCGCGTTCTCAAGCGCCGAGAATATCCGCGTACTCACCACGCCCGCCGACACAATCCCCACCACCGCAAGCCACCGCAGGCGGATCAGCAGCCTAAGCTGATCCGGAAGCGCACCCCGCAGCACCCCCTCGGATCGAATACACTTTCCATATAACATGCACATTGGCAATATCGTCGCCGCCGCTATTGCGGCATCTCGTACCACTCGCCGCTCGCCCTAAGCTTATCCTGTGCGGCCTCGTCGAGACCGATCTCCTCGTCGCTCAAGTAGCACGCTGGATCCGGCGCCCATGCATCACCGAAATGAAGGTCAGCGCGCACACGAAGCGACCCGCCGCACGCATCAAAATACTGGCACATTCGGCACCGCCCCTTCACATAAGCCCGGCGATTGCGCAACCCCTTCATAAGCGGCTCCTCGGCGTCCGACCATATCTCGCTGAACGGCCTCTCGTGGATGTCCCCCAGGTCGTAATGGCCCCAGAACTGATCGGCATGCACCTTGCCGTTGAAATCGATGCAGCCGATCCCCACGCCGCTGCTGTTCAGCCCGCCGCCGTTCCACGTCAACAGCTTCCAGACGTTCTCCGCCTTCGCAGGGTCTTCCTTCAGCAGCTTGCGATAAAGGTACACGCCGTCTACGTGGTTATCCACGGTAAGGATGTCCGTCTTCTTGCCTGCCGCCTTCAAGGCCTTGGTACGTGCCATGATCGTCTCGATGGCCTGACGGCTCTGGGCGTGAGTAAGGTCTTCGCCCGCGATCGCCCCGCCGCGCCCGCTGGGCACAAGATGATAGAAGCACGCCCGCTCAATATCGTTGGCCTCGAAGAAATCGAACAGCGCCCCCAGGTCCTCCACGTTGCGCTTCGTCAGCGTCAGCCGAAGCCCGATCCGAACCCCGGCGTCCTGGGAGTTCTTTATGCCCGCCACGGCCCTGTCGAACGCGCCCGTGACCCCGCGGAACTTGTCATTAATCGCCCCAACACCGTCAAGGCTGATACCAACATAGCTGACGCCTTGATTCTTGATCTTGCCTGCTGCGGACCTCGTGATCAGTGTGCCGTTGGTAGATATGACCGTCCGCAGACCCTTGCCGCCTGCGTAACCAATCAGCTCGAACAAATCCCGACGCATTAGCGGCTCGCCGCCCGAAAACAGCACCGACGGAACACCGAACACCGCCAGGTCGTCCAATACCGCCTTAGCCTCATCGGTCGTAGCGTCGTTGCACACATTACCCGAGCCGCTGTCGTTATAGCAGTGAACGCACTTGAGGTTGCAGTTCCGTGTGATATTCCAGACCACGATCGGGCGCCGCGCCGACGCCTTCTTCGGCACCGTCTCGCCCGCTCGCTCGCCCGAGCCCCTCATACCGTATCGAAGCCAGTCGCCCGGCGTCACCTCTTCGCAGTACAATTTGCTTATATTAATCATGGAAGACCCTTGTTCACTCTTGCCGCGTTTTTTCACATCGCCAATGAAGCCTATACACTGCATGCCTAACGCGTTTATCGCAGCGCCTCCGGTGGAACGTATGCACAAAATGGCTCTTCCGCCATGTAGTTGCCCGTTGCGCCAAACGCGCGCGCCCGACATCCGCTGCAAATCGCCCGGTACCCGCAGACGCCGCACTTGCCCTCCAGTTTGTCGCTGTCACGCATCCGCGCCAAATCCGGACTCCCCTGCCAGATGTCTATCAATGGCTGCTCCAGTATGTTGCCGCATTTGACCGGCAGATAACCGCAGGGGAAAACGTCACCCTGGTGCCCCACGAAGACCACCCCCAATCCCGCCAGGCATCCGCGACTCGTACCATGCGGATGCGAGCCCGGCGCCGAATGCCTGTTCCCCGACGCGCGGCGACTCCTGTGGAGCCCCTGCTGGCGAACCACCCGTTCATAGTGCGGCCCGCATGTCACCTTCATCTCGATCTCGCCGCGGGCGTCAAGCCGGCAAATATGCACAAGCATCTCCTCGTACTGCTCCGGGCTCAGCATGTCTGTCTCCGCAAGCACCTGACCGCACCCGACCGGCACCAGCATGAAAATATGCACCGCCACAGCGCCGAGCCCCTTCGCCAACTCGTAAACGTCTTCAATTTGATGTGCATTGTGTTTCGTCAATGTTATGTTGATCTGAAAGGGAACGCCCAATTCCGCCAGACAGCCAATACCCGCTACCGCCTGACAAAACGACCCGTCCAGCTTGCGAAGCCTGTCGTGAACCTCCGCCGTAGCACCGTCCAGACTCACCGACACACGAGCCGCACCGCTATCCTTGATCCGACGCGCCGTCGCTGCATCCACAAGCGTCCCATTGGTTGCCAGCGCCGCACGGATATCCCTCCCGCGGGCCCAATCGATCAGGTCGAAAATGTCCTCCCGGCACAGCGGCTCACCCCCCGATAAAACGAGTATCGGCATAAAAGGCTGCGCCCGCCCCACTTCCGCCAGTTGCTCGATCATTCCACGCGCCTGTTCTGTGGTCAGATCATGGCAGGCAGTATCCTCGTCATCGATCCGCCGGCAATGAGCGCAGCTCAGATTGCACCGGATCGTGCTCTCCCAGAACAGCAGCCGAAGCAACTGTGTCGAATGTTTGCGCCCCATGCTCATTGATTATCTCCCTTCCGTACGTCCTCGGCGATCTGGCGCGCCTCATCCAGGATATCCCCCGCCATCTTCGCCGCATGGTCCACCCCGTGCGCTTTCGCCTCGGCGTTAACGTTCTTAATAACGCAATGCAGCAGCTTGTTCACCACGCGCGACACCATCGATTCCATTGCCTCTCGGCAGTCCGCCTTCTGACGCGGCCCCACAAAAAACCGCTCCATCTCGTTACGCTGGATCCGCTCAAACTGCTCTTTCATCTGTCCCACCAGTGGCCCGATCGGACTCACGCTCAGCCAGTCCATGAACTGAGCCGTCTTGTCGCAGATGATCTCCACCGCTGAGTCCACCTCCTCCTGGCGCAGCCGCACGTTCTGCTCAACCACCGCCGCCAGATCGTCGACGCTGTACAGGTACACGTTGTTTATCTCGTTAACCTCGGGTTCGAAATTCCGCGGCACTGCGATATCGATCACAAGGATCGGTCCCTTCCGCCGCTTGCCCATCGCTTTCTTGAATGCAAGTTTGCCGAACAGGTATCCTTGCCCGCCCGCCGAAGAGACGACAATGTCCGCCCCGGCAATGTGACCTTCCAGGCTCTCCCATTTGTCCGCCCGGATGCCGTGCATCGTCGCCAGGTCCGTCGCCCGCTGAAGCGACCGGTTCACAACCACAATTTCGCTGCACTTGACCTGCTTGAAATGCTCCACCAGCAGCTCACCCATCTGACCCGCACCGATCACAACAACACGAGCCGCGGCGATATCCTCGAAAAGCTGACCCGCCAGTTCAACCGCCACGCCAGCCACGCTTACACGACGGTTGGCTATGGTCGTGCTCGAATAGATCTCCTTGCTCGTCTCGAACACCGCGTGAAACAGTCTGTTCAGAACCTTGCCCGTCCCATGCACGCTGCACGCTATGGCATAGCTCTCCTTGACCTGCGATATGATCTGCGACTCACCCACCACCATGCTGTCCAGGCTCGAACCTACTGTCAGCAGATGGCTCACCGCATCCGCCCCGTGCCGACAGTAGAGATAGGGCGCGAACTCCCCCCCGGCAAGCCCGCGCGATTCCGCTATTAATGTCGTCATCTCCTCCGCCGACGGCCTGCCCTGCTCGTCGCCAACCCAGTACGCCTCGACACGGTTGCACGTCGAAAGGATCACGAACTCCGCCGCAGGGTGCCGCGACTTCAGCGATTTCACTGCCGCCGCACAGGACTCTGCGTCAAATGCCAGACGCTCCCTGATGCCAACCGGCGCCGTCTTGTGATTCAGACCTAATACCGTTATTTCCATCCTTTAGACCGTTTCCACCACCTGCGCCAATGAGGCCGCCGAATGCGAAAAAACGTGCCGGGTCCCGCAGAAGAACGTCACACCGACAATCGCAAACAGAATCAGGAAAAAGGCAATCATCGTAAGATATGCAACAGCCCTGCCGCCCAATCCCCCGACCTGCCGCAACACAAGAATTGTACCCAGAAGCAGCCACCCAACGATTATCAGCACGATCTTCGCGTCGGTAAGCCAGTGCGATAATGTAGTCTCACCCGTCCGAATCTGAATCGCCACCATACCTAATCCCGCAAAAAGCCCGAAACCAAGCAGCACAAAGCCCGCCCAAACGCCCGCCAGATTCATGCGGCGAAGCTTCTCAATGTTCGGCATCCGCCCCAATACTTTGCCCAGCTCCTTCTTCTTAAGCCGCTTGTTAACAAGCAGATACATCCACGCAGATACTGTCGAAAAAGCGATCATCGCCGAACTGAGCATCATCGCAATTCCATGTGCCACCGCCCACGGCGTCCTCGCCGCATGATGCACCTCCACGGCAGGCTCGGCGACCTTCGCCCCCAGCACCGCAATCAGCAGCATCAGCCATGTCATTGCAGACGCAAACCACACCTGCGGCACAAAAACACTCAGAAACAGCCACGCAGACCCGAGCGCAATTCCCAAAAATACCATCGATTCGAAAAGCCCCGTCAGCGGAAACCCCCCGATCTCAATGCCTCGCAGCACCAGCAGAACTGCCTGAAGACCAACGCCCGCGCACACAAGCAAACTCAACACCCGCTGCCACTTGCGTCCCTCCGCCGACAACTGCCGTACCGCCACCCCGCCCGCGACCGCATACACCGCAAGCACAAGATAAAGCACAACTCTCTCATAAAGTGGCAGTTGCAGCATCTTCCATTCCTTAAAACCAGGCCTCTATGAGCCCTCACTGGTCCTTTATATACGTAGGCGGCGCCTTCTTCAGTTCTCTCAGTGTCCGCAGTTGCCTGTATTCGTCCACCCCGCACGCCCGGCCCATCGCCCGCACCGTCTCGTCCACCTCCGCATCAGTCGCCCCGTGAACCATTGTATAAAGGTTGTAAGGCCACTCCTCGCTTGCCGGCCGCTCATACGCATGTGACACCTGCGGAAACCCCGCCAGGATCGCACCAACTTCCTCGATCCGCTCCGGCTCAACCTGCCACACGACCATCGCGCCCGCCCTCAAACCCACTTTCACATGGCTGACGATAGCCCCGATCCGCCGAAGTTTGCCCTCCTCACGCCAACGCCTCAACACCTCCAACAGTTCGCCCGTCTCGATGCCGATCTCATGCGCCATATCCTCGTAAGGCATAAACGTAACCGGCAGTCCCTTCTGCACGGCGGCAAGCACGCGCATCTCAAGATCACTTAACGGTAATTTCATTTTTGAGAAATCTACTGACTCTATAAGTCGGCCACGTTACAAAAACTGAGATTATTATACGCAGACCACTCCCTGCATGCAACAATATACCGAAAAAAAGCGATGGTCAAATATCGTCAATCAGCGGGACGGCCTGTTGAAGTGCAAGCCCCCTCATCTGTCCAAAAAAAAGGCACTCCACACGATTGCCTGAGACCGCCCTGCTTCGTCATATCAGACCACCTCGTCTGCGCCCGCGGGTGCCTCATCCTGGATGTAAGTCTTTTCGCGATAAAACGTTGCCACAAACACGAACAGCACCGCCGTCACAGCCATTACCCCAACAAAAAACCAGTAGTAATCCGCCCCCGCAAGCTTGCTGCTGCCGTCCGGGTTTTGAATTACCTTATTCACGATCGCTGTGAACGTGTTCCCCACCGCTATCGAAAGCAGGAACACCGACATAATAAACGACTTCATCTTCTTAGGCGCCTGGGTATAAGAAAACTCCAGACACGTAATCGAAACCATAATCTCCGCTGAAGTCAGAAAAACATAGGCCAGAAAAAGCCACCCCACGCTCGGCTCTGCGCCCGCGTCGATGCGGGACTGGCTCCAGCCCGCCACAACCCACGAAACCGCCGCCACAAAAAGACCTATCGTTATCTTTCGAAGCGGTGTGAGCCGAAAAACCTTGTTGATCGCAGGATAAATCACATACGAGAATATCGGTATCCCCACGATAATGAGCAGCGGATTGGCAAACACAATCTGCGAAGACAGCCACTCCCGCCCTAACCAGTACCGGTTCATCTGTTCCGCCTGAAGCACCCATGCCGAGTCCATCTGGTCGAAAAGCGCCCAGAACGGTGCAATAAACACATAAATTACTGACAGTTTCAAGATCGCCTTGACCCCCTCCTCACTGAAAGTCTCCCTGATGAACTGCCGCCCCCCTGCGGGAATATGCACCATCTTCCGCCGCCCCGCCCAAAAAGCCAAGGTCGCCAGCACCATCAGCCCCCCCGGTATCCCAAACGCCACACGAGGCCCAAACCGCTCCAGCATCTCCGGGATCAACAGATTTGATATGCAAGCCCCGACGTTGATCGCCAGATAAAACCACGCGTACATCCGGCTAAGCAGATGCTGATTCGTCCTGCCGAACTGATCCCCCACATTTGCCGACACGCAAGGCTTGATTATGCCCGACCCGACGGCGATCAGCACCAACCCCGCAAAAAGCCCCGCCCGCGTCTGGTCCACAACCAGTGCCGCAAAACCCACGCAGTAGACAACATTGAACAGCATGATCGTTCGGTATTTGCCCAGCCACATGTCCGATAGCAGCGCCCCCGCAATCGGCATGTAATACACCAGCGACACGAACATGTGGAACCACGCCTTGCTCTCCTCGTCCGTCATTGTCTGCAATGCGCCGCTGCGCCCTAATAGGTACTTTGTCATGAAAATGACAAGGATGCACCTCATCCCGTAGAACGCAAACCGCTCCGCCGCCTCGTTAGTCAGGATATACGGAATACCCGGCGGCGTCTTCGTGGTCGCTGCCGGCGCCGTCAGATAAGTGCCTTCGGCCATGCTTAAACCTCAACTTTGCCAAATGTTGCCTACATCGAACGAGCAACATGATAAAGCCAAAGCAAGCAAATGTCGAGGTCCCCGTCGCACAGAACATGGCACTCGTCTCGGCCGGCCGCTACCCTCGTCATTCTGCATGGATCGTAACGAATGTACGACCCCCGAACCCCCGCAACCTAATTCCTGTACGGAACTGTCTCCGTCGCATCCACAGTATACCCCCACCGCCTGATGTAATCCGCACCTGGCAGAAATTCATCCCCACTCGCCGCCAGTTTCTGCCCAAGCATCGCCTCCATCTCCGCCTGCACCTTTGCGTACTCCGGCTTGTTGACAAGATTCCTCAACTGGTACGGATCCTCCGTGTTATAATACAGCAGCCACGGCCCGTTCAAGTCCCGCGCATACGTATACCGCCGAGTCCGCACTCCGCGATACTCCCGCCCACCGATCCGCCGCGACCACTGCCCGAACGGCTGCGGGCACATTATCAACTCCCCCTCGTTGTCCGCCTTCGCACCGCCGCTGACCACACGCGAATAATCCCGCCCCTCCACCGTCGACGGCACATCCAGCCCGCACAGCCCCAACAGCGTCGGCATAATGTCCGGCGTACCGATCGGCATGTCGATGCGCTTGCCATCGCGCCCAAGACCCGCCGGCCAGTGAATCAAAAACGGCACCAGAATCGACTCGTCCCACGGCTGCTGCTTCTTAGTTGCACCCTGCGAATACAGCATATCCCCGTGATCGCTCGTAAAGACAACAATCGTATCCTCCATCAGCCCGCACTCCGCTAACGTCTGCCGCACCCACCCAACGCAGTCGTCCAGCGCCGAGATGTGCGCGTAATAACCCGCGATATCCTTCTTAGCCTGCTCACTAAGCTTATCCGGCACGTTCCCCCGAAGCGCAATGTCCTTACCTTCATACATCGCCTTGTACTTCGAAGGCGCGGTATGATACGGCGCATGCGGCGGCCCCCACGACAAAAACAACAGAAACGGCTTGCCCTCCGCGTGCCTGCGAATATAGCCCTCTGCCTCCCTCGTCTGCGCGATCGCGTCGTACCCGTCCCACACCCGCTTCACGTCGTCATCAGCGTAGTAGACCGAATTGTTGTAGTTGTGCGTGCACTCCAGCGCCCGCCAGAACTCAAACCCCTGCCGCCGCTCTGGTGGCGTAAAGCTGCTCCGCCCCCGCCCGTCCAGGTGCCACTTGCCGATGTACCCCGTATCGTATCCACCCGCATTGAATGCCTGCGCAATCGACACCGCCTTATCGCCCAACGGCACATCGTTCATGAACACCCCGTGCCGCAACGGATACTGCCCCGTCATCAGGCAGCCCCGATACGGACAGCACACCGGACATGTGCTTACAGCCGTTGTCATGTTAACACTCTCGCACGCAAGCCTGTCGATGTTCGGCGTAATAACATCCGCGTTGCCGGCATACCCAACATCCTGCGCCCGCCACTGATCGGCCAACAAAAACACAACATTAGGCCGCCGGCGTTTGTCTGCCCCTTCGACAATGCCCCAACGCCCCAGTCCCAAACCCGCCGACAATACCGCCGACACCCGCAAAAACTCACGTCGTTCCATATCCAGCCCTCTTAATAGTAAGTACTTAGCCACTCCATCGCGAACACGGCCAGATCGCCCGCGCCAACGCGCCCGTCGCCGTCCAGATCTGCGCCACCGCACTCCGACGGCGCACCGCAGAGCCCCTGCCAGTAACGGCCCAACAAGCCAAGATCAACTGCATCAACCACACCGTCCCCGTCCAGATCAGCCGGAGACATTTCCTTGTCGAATCCGTAGAACATTACAGTGCCGCCTTCCCAACCCGTTCTCATAAGGATCAGGCGAATATCCTGCACCCTTAGTTCATTAAGAATGGCCGCGGATATGCCTTCCTCAAGCAGCGGCTCAAATATAAATTGTTCCGTGAAGTTATGGTGCCCCGGCAGATACGTCTGCGAATACTCCCCGCGGAGTTCGATCGGTTCGCTGGTCAGACCTTCGATCACCGTCTTGTCCCACCGCGAAAGCGGCGCGGTGTAGCCCGCCACGATCCCCTTTGGCTCAGGCGGCCAGTAGAAGAAAGTCGTGATCAATATGCCCTCGCCTTCTTCGCCTTCCTCGCGTTCGAGAACGTTGCCCCCGCCCGAAGTGCGAACCTGCAGCTTGTCCCCCGCCTCAGGCCGCGGCCGACGCCACAGCCGCACCGTGTCCGATGTCGTAGTGCCCAGTCCCCACCAGTCCCAGCTCGGCCTCCGCTCTTCGTATGTTACTTCCACCGTCAGGTCGCCCAAGTCGCGCAGCGTAAGCACGGGGCATTGTGCCTGAGATACCCGAACGCCCAAATTCGAACTCGTAAGCGCATATTGCTGCGGCTTGCGATAATCGTCGAATGTCCAGCGGTCAACCGCCGTGTTTTCTTTGAAGCTGTATCGATACTCAGGCCATAGCACAAAACCGCCCTCGCGGGTCCTCACCTCGCAGCCGTGCAGATAATCCGTGCTCACATCTGAATAAACGCTCTCGCCCAGACTCTTCTCATCAAGCCAGGTGCTCCTCGTCCCCAGACGCCATGTCGACTTGACGCGATGGTTGGCCAATATCTCCCCGAACTCCCCCTGGTAGACGGCGTACTCCGCCGGCTCGCTGATCAGGAACGGCGTGATGCTCGCCGCAGTGTCAGGCCGGGGAATCTCGCGAATCTGTTTCACTTCTAACCGCCCATCCGGTGCAACCTTCTTGTATTCGAAATCCAGCACGTAAGTCCCCTTGCCCGTAACCGCTTCGAAACGATCCGCCGCCTGAACCAGCAGCTTCGCAAGATCGACGTACTCCTGTTGCCATGCCAGCACCGTCGAGCCCCGCGGCACCAGGTTCGACTCGCGCAGCAGATTGACATAGTAATTCGTCCCCCAGCGATTGACCGTAACCTCCTCCGGGATTGAACCGTCCGTCGGGTTGCTCACCGACACTGCGCCCAATTGCGTAACCAGCTTGATCTCGCACGATGTCCCCGCCCACGTTTTCGACAGCAAAGCCACTCCGTTGGCCATCTCGATCTCATCGGGATAAGAATGGTGCACGAGAATCGCCATGCCGACCTCATCCTCAATAATGCCCCAACGCAGACGCTCCAGGTACGCGTTCTGATTGTAGAAGCTGGCGAACACCCGCCGAATCGCCCGAAACACTCCCCGCTCGCTGTACTCAGTCGGATCGCATCGGCATGGCCCGCTGGTGTCACCGTCAAGATCGTCCGCAAGACACCCGCTGTAGCTGTCGTAAAGCCCCGCCCCGGTGAACTGCTCGCTGTCCTCAACGTTCGTCGAACTGCGAAAACGTATCTTCCGGTACGGATCGAATCCGTACTGCGGATCCTGTAGCGTGGCAAGAATCGCATCTCGCAGCTCCGCGCTGAATACTGTAGCCGATTCCGACCGGAACAGCGCGCGAATATCCGACAGCGTCACCGCCACCGCCGACATGTCCGACGGCGGCCACGAAAAGCACGAAAGCCGCAGCGCAATCTCCTCGCGCAGCGTACGCCCCGTCTGGATCGTCTGGTTCAGGTAGCCGTTCCAAAGATCGAACGAAAAAGCGGCCGCGACCGGACACGCATTGGGTATCGACGTCCGCAGCAGTCCGTAATTGGCCGCCTTGCCGCCGAAGTGCCGAATATCCGACGGGCCTAATGTCTCGGTGTTAGCGCTCCACGCGCCATAAGGAGTAACCGGCGATATCGACAGTCCACCGCCCGTCTTGAGGGCAAGAATCTCCGCCTTCGTCGCCTCATCTATCTTTCCCGTAGTGTCGATCAGCCGAACGTCTGTCTCCCCCCATGTCTCATAGACCCGCAGCACAACGTCACGCCCGATGAGCGACTTCGCCAGATCCACGTCGTCCTCCAGAGCAAGAAATGCAAAAGGAATACCGAATGTCTGCGCCAGAATAGCCACATGCGAATTCGGCGTCGAAGGAGCTGTCGTAATCACGCCCGCCACAATGGGAATCTCCGCCGGTATACCGTCCGTCAGCAATATGTCATCGGGGCGCAGCCGCCCGGAGACAAAGGCCGTGTCGATCTCGTCCGGCTCAAAATACTTCAATGTCCCAAGTGCCCACCCGCTGCTGTAAACAATGTTCCCCTCCGCCCATCGCGCCGCCGAACTGATCTCGATCCCCTCCGCCGCCAGCCAGTCCTCATGCTCCTTTGCCGCCGCGACTTGTTCGTATGCCGGAAAGTAATACGCCTTCACGCCCCCCTCCGCCTGCACCGCGCCGCGCACCGTGTTAAACATATCCCGAATCTGCTCACGCGTGTACGCATCCCGCCGCACAAACTCGATGCCGTATTCCGCACGTGCCGGCGGCGGAGGCCACCCCGCCGTCGGAGGCAATATAACCGCACCCAGCACAACCTGCTGTCCCGACGCGTAAAGACTCACCGCGTCAAACTCCACAGTGCTCATCTTTCGAAAAGGCGACAGGTGGTTCACCGCGAAATCATAGTGAAATGCATACTCACGGCAGTCTTGGAAATAAACCACCTCCGGATCGTAAGGCGGCAGAAGAATCGCAAACTTAACCCAGCCTGGATCGCTCGAGGAACTGCCCGTCACCGCAAACGGTTCATTTGGAAACACTATCTCATGCTTCCATGAAACGTCCTCACCCACAATCTGTCCGCACGCCGCCGCTGCGACACACATGGCCGCAAAAACCAACAAGATCCTTGCACACCCCATTGCTCCCTCCTGCTCAAAACACTCGCTTCCAACAGCTTCCGCACGCCATCATTATACATAATCACACCTCCAATTTCATCCCCCCATTTCCCGGCCGCTTCCATGCCGCGCTGCCGGCCCCAGCACAATCTCTTAAAACGTTTAATACTATCCCGTTTGCGAGCATTTCATACGTGCCATAGTGGCAGTGTAAATCCTGAAATGGCAACAGCATTGTATTGTCCGCTATGTGAACTCAGAATGAAAAAGGCGCCAACCGACGACGTAATCGCAGATGTGCACCATGCTTGTCGCGTTATGATTCAATGCCAACGAATCCGGTTGCGGAGTTTGCCATCAGAAGCAAACCAACCGATTCAGCGCAAATCAAGTCGTAGTACGTCCGACCCCCCGACCCCCATGGGCTAAGCGGCAGGCCGGTTGTCTGTTTGCGGTTGGCGCTTGAATATCTGAACGATGAATCCGATTACAAGGCAGAAGACGCCGGCCAGAATAATGAGCACTGCCAAAATCAGCATTATCGCCGGCAGAATGGTCGAGCCTGTCCAGAAACCTCCCGCTAACATCGCCGCCACCGCAAGCAGCAGGCCTAACAGAATCAACTTGCTCGGCACTGACTTAACGACAAGAACCGTCACGAAGCCGATCGCCAGAACCGCCGCCGCCGCGAACATGACAGTGAATACTACGTCTTCCTCGGTAAATGCCAATAACTGCCCCATCAGAACACTCCCTTACACAGATGCTCATGAAAACAAAAACGATTTCCGCGAAATCGATCTCGTCGGCTATATGTAAACCTTGTCCATCATGCGTGGAAAGGCTATGCACTGACGGATGTGCTTTTCGCCGGTGATCCAGGCGACTGTGCGTTCCACGCCAAGGCCGAAGCCGCCATGCGGCGCCGAGCCGTACTTCCGCAGATCCAGGTACCACCCATAGTCCTCGGGGTTGTAACCCTCATGGTTGATCCGTGCCAGCAGCCGCTCGTAGTCGTCCTCCCGGACGCTGCCGCCGATGATCTCGCCGAATCCGGCAGGCGCCAGAAGGTCGAAGTTCTCCACCACCTGATCGTTCTCTCGGTCGGTCCGCATGTAGAATGCCTTCGCGTCGCGCGGGTAATGCGTAACGAATACGGGTTTGTCATGCATCAGCGAAATGATCGTCTCGTCCGAGCCGCCCAGGTCCTTGCCCCAGCGGAAACACGCCGCTAATTGAGCGTGCTTCGGATTGTTCTCGATCTTGACCTCGACCTCCGCCAGTTCGCTGTTCAGCTCGATAAGTTCACGGGCGTTCTTCTCCTGCTGCCACTTCTTCAGTCCGACCCTGCTATCATGTGCCTCGATCTCGGCGATACGCTGCTTGATTTCCGCCTTGCGGCTCTCGAACTGTGCCTGCTGTGACGCCATGAATTTGGCCGTGAGCTCGCTCGTGAGAACGTCCACAACCTCGGTGTAGGTGAGGCGGCAGAACGGCGGGCGAATCTTTTCAAGCGAAGCAATGTCCGCGCCCAACTGCTCCAACTGCGCACGATTCTCGGAAAGCACTCGCTCGACTATATAAGACACGAAGTTCTCTGCAAGGTCCAGCAGCCCCGCCAGATCTGTATACGCCACTTCCGGCTCAACCATCCAGAACTCCGTCAGATGCCGGCGAGTCTTGGATTTCTCGGCGCGGAAGGTTGGGCCGAAGCAGTACACCTTTCCATAAGACATCGCCGCCGATTCCAGGTAAAGCTGCCCGGTCTGCGTCAAGTGCAGTTTGCGCCCGAAGTAATCCACCTCGAACAGTGTCTGCTCGCCTTCACCGGCGATGGTCGTGAAAATCGGTGTGTCGACCAGTACGAAACCGTTGTCATTTAAGAACCGGCGGATCGCATCGATCACCGTATGGCGTACCTTGCCGATGCACCACTGCCGCTGTGACCGCAGGTGCAGATGGCGATTCTTCATCAGAAAATCGATCCCGTGCTCCTTCGGCGTTATAGGGTAATCCGTCGCCGGTCCCACTATTCGGACGTCGCTGACCGCCAGCTCATAGCCCCCTACCGACCGTTCCTCGCGCCGGCAGAGACCCGTTGCGGCAATCGCCGATTCCTGGCCAAGATGCTTGAGCTGCTCAAACAAATCGTCCGGCACACTGCCCTTCTCTACGACACATTGGCAAAGACCGGTGCCGTCCCGAACGATGAGAAAAAGGAGTTTGCCGCTTGATCGCGAATTGTACAGCCAGCCCTGAAGCCGGACTTCCTGTTCGATGTGGTCCTCAAGTTGCGCGATGGTCGTCGTGGTCATGGTTCATCCTGAGCAATTCATTGTCGGCGCACAGCACCCGCTGGCTTCTTCACGTCTTATTATCGGCCTGTATCGTGGTTAGCGTCAACAACAAATGTGAGCGCCAGGCAATCATCGCCGATCGCCTCAGGCGTTGGGCTCAAAAACTTTCACTGTGTTCTTGCCGGCCTGTTTGGCTGCGTACAGCGCCTGGTCTGTGGCTTTGGTAACGTCGCCAGGACAAACCTCAGAGCCATATTGCCCGACGCCGACGCTAATCGAGAGCGGTATCTCATTGGTTTCCCATACCATTGGCGTGCCCGAAACCATCTGAACCATGCGTTCGGCGACGACAACGGCGTCGGCAAGCGAGGTATTGGGCAGGATAATTGCGAATTCGTCACCCCCGTAGCGAGCCGCTGCGTCGATTTGGCGAATGCATGCGCCGATGCGGCGGCTTATCTGCTTGATTGCCATGTCGCCGGCGCGGTGGCCGTGATTGTCATTGATGGGCTTTAGATTGTCGATGTCGGCCATAATGATTGATATCTGGCCTCCGTAACGTTGCGAACGGCGAAGTTCGGTTTCCAGCGTCTCGTAAAACGTGCGATGGTTGAGCATACCCGTCAGCCCGTCCGTCTTGGCCTGACGCTGGGTCTTCTCGAAGAGGCTTATGTTCCCGAGGCTCGCACCTATGAGCTGCCTGAAAAGCTCTATAACGGCAATGTCCTCGCCGCTGAACTTGCCCTGGTCATCCCGATCAGTCAGGTTCAAAACGCCGACCACTCGGCCGTGGCAGATAAGAGGCGCGATAATGCAGCTTCGCGTCCTGTAATTACGCGAAAAAGCACGCTGGGAGGCGGTCATGTGCGGACGACTGTACGTCTCCATGTCATCGACCACCATCAGTTCCCTGCTCCGAACCGCAGCCACCATCGGCGTCGGCGGGTTCTGGTTCAGCGAGACAATGTTGTTTATCAGGAAAGGATGGTTGTTCTTTTCGAGGTGGAGTATGTCGCTGGTCTCGTCCAGGATGTAAAGTGAGGCTAGACGGGCATTTACCAGTGGTGGAATTTCGTTAATGCAGATCTCGGCGATCTCCTGCTTGTCAAGGCAGTTGAGTTTTTTGGCCAGCGGAGTGAGGATTTCCAGCCGGCTGGCCCCCTGTGATTGCCGTCGGCTTCGCTTCGTGCGGTCTAATGCGCTCATAATATCACTTCTATCGCTTAAGAGTTGAATTCTGCACACTGTGGGAGCTTGATCCTGCCGGTATATCGGAAATTCGGCTGCGCGTGTTAAGGGACTTTTGCATCTCCCCCGGCGTCGCGTTACCGTGCGGGTTGTGTACATGAATTACCCCCGCAAACGGCCCCCCCCTGTGCTCTCCGCACGCTTTCAGGCCTATTTCTGGTAAGCAATTGGTACCAGGCAGATAAAACGGGCCGGGTCTGTGCTGGACAGATTCTTGAACTGGTGTTTTTCCTCAGGCATGATCAGCAGCATGTCGCCAGGCGCCAGCGACTGGGTGCCGTCGGGTGTGACAAGGCCTATACTGCCTGAAAGTGCCACGGCCTGGTGCTCGAACGGGTGGGTGTGGAACGGCGTGTGCCCGCCTGGAGCGAGTTCAAATACGCGCATCGCAAACGTAGGTGCGGCGTCTTGGGGACCGAAGATCACGCGGACGCTGACATCTTTGGCGCCTTCCATCTCGACAGGCGCCGGATGGACGGCTTCGATCTTCTTTATGATCATATCTCTAAAGCCTTTTCAGACGGGGTCTTACTGCTGGATAAAGACAAAGACGCCTTTCTTGTTGGCCGAGACGATATCCGGCTTGCCGTCGCCGTTGAGGTCGCCTACGTCGAACTGGGTGCCCAGGCCGGAGTCGCCGTCGATAAGGTGGCGGACGAATTCGACCTTGCCTTTCTCGGGGCGGCGAAGCTCGTACCAGTAAACGACCGCAGGCTCCCTGGCACCCGGATCATTGCCATTGTGGGCGAAATACCGCTTTCCTGCGACAAAATCCATGATTCCGTCGCCGTTGATGTCAACGAGCTTCAGGGCGTGGGCCTGTGACCAGCTCTTGTCGATTACGTTCTGGGTGAAGGTGATCTTGCCGTCGGCATCCCTGTGCTGCTTAAACCACCAGATGCCGTAATCGTGGGCGGATGAGGTGATGACATCGTTGTAACCATCGCCGTCACAGTCATATACGAGCATGTCGGCGCAGGCGGGTCCCAGGTTGGCCGGGTGGAATTTCCAGTTGGGCTGCGTGCGGTCTTCGGGGGCCTGCCACCAGCCTGACGTTACCAAAACGTCGTTTCTGCCGTCTCCGTCGATGTCTCCGACGCCCAGGCCGTGGCTGAATTGCTCGCTTCCGGGGGCTTTTGGGCCTGCTATGATGTGCTGGGTCCAGGGGGCGTCGGGGTTGTCGGTGAAGCTGTACCAGGCTATGTAGCCGCCGGGCTGGACGCCAAAGAGCGGCACTCGCTTGCCGGTGCCGAAGAGGTCGGCGAAAAGGGGTGTTTCGTTGCACGCGCTGGGGGCGCCAACCCGCTTTTTCCAGTGGCCAGGGGCGTTTTTGGGGTTCTCGAACCAGTGACAGGGCTGTCCCATCATGGTGGTTGTTATGGAGTCGATCCATCCGTCGTTGTTGACGTCGGCGGCGTAGTTGCTGAAAGTGTTGCTGTAGCCGGTGTTTGGGTTGTAGTTGCCGGGTGGCTGCATTTCGTGCATTTTCCAGTGCGGGGCCTCGTACCAGACGTCTCCAACGAGGATATCGGGGTTGTTATCGCGGTTTACGTCGGCAATGGCGACGCCTTCGCTTCGGAATGTTTTATCGAGGGTGATTTTTTTGAAGGTTACCTGTGCTGCGGCGGGTGCGGCAATGAGGCATGCGGCCAGCAGTGCGCGGGGGATTGTGGGGGTCATCAATCCACCTCCTTATAAGTTGTTGTAAATGCGTGTTTTAGACGAAAAAATCGGGGCGACAGGACTTGAACCTGCGACCTCTTGACCCCCAGTCAAGCGCGCTAGCCAAACTGCGCCACGCCCCGAGTTAAAGTTGTATTGTACCTGTGTGCGCGGGGGATGACAACTTGTTTTTTGAAGAATCCTCGGGGGTTAAAAGGGGTTGAGGGGCGGCTGAAAGGGTGTTTTTTGGGTGTTTTGCCCTGCAAAACGGGCTCTTGAGGGGGGTTTTTGTGCTTGTTTTTGCGCATTTTTGCTGAAATGGGGGTATATTTTTTGCGCAGAAGTGCGCGTTTTTTCATTTTTTTGCGCAGGAGTTTTGTTTTGGGGGTGTTTTTTTCGGATTAGTGAGAGTTTTTGCGCTAGAGAAGGCTTGGGGGACTCAGAGGGTCGAGTGGGTTTTGTATTGTCTTAATTCATATTTACTATTGTGGAGGGGGATGATTGTATAATAGGTGGGTGGGGGGGAAGTAGTGATCTAGTGGAGTAGTGGAGTAGTGAAGTAGGTGAATGGGGGCGGGGATTACGGAAAATTTTCGGTCGATATCCTTGGGTTTTTTGTTGACACGATTGGATGTTGAGTGTAAAAGTTTTATGTGCATCCCGGAGCGGGCATCCTGGAGGAAATCGAAAGTGGCGGGTTCCTTTTTGGTGGAGGACTATTGATGCGCAGGGCTTTTCTGATTTGCGTGCTGGTGTCGCAGGGCTTTTGCGGTGAGTACGGGGGCGGGGACGGGACATCGGCGAATCCTTACGTTATCGCCAGTGTGGAGCACCTGCTCGAGTTGGGCGCGACTCCGGAGGATTATGAGGCGCATTTCGTGCTTGCGGGGGACCTTAATATGGCGGGGACGGTCTACACGCAGGCGGTGATCGCCCCGGATCTCGATCACAGGGAATGGGGTCCTCAGGGCAAGAAATTCAACGGTGTCTTTGACGGGGGCGGGCACAGCATACGGAACTTCACGGCGGAGAACCGCAAGACGGATTACCTTGCGCTGATCGGGTTCTCGGACAATGACGCCGTGATCAAGAATCTGCACGTTGTGGACGCAAGCGTCAAGGGGAACAACATGGTGTCGTGTCTGATCGCGGGACTGGAGGGCACGATCGAGAACTGTTCGGTGACTGGCGAGCTGGAAGGGGTATATGTCATCGGGGGGATGGTCGGTTTTCTTGACAACGCGTGCGTGCGGGACTCGACGTGCGATGTGGCTATCAGGGCTTATGAGGAGTCGAGCAGATTCGACCTTATCGGCGGGCTTGTGGCGTCGAGTCAGTTCGGGAGGATTGAGAACTGTTTCGGCAGGTGCAGGATAACCGCAAACGACAAGCTTCACATGGCGGGCGGGCTTGTCGGGAGCAATCGCAACGGCACCATTATCAACAGCTATTGCGAAGGCGTGGAGATTGTTTCAAAGATCAGTGCCAACGGGGTTGGGGCTTTTTGCGGGCATAACGGGGGCACGCTGCGAAACTGTCTTGCGTTCGGTTTTGAAGTTCAGTGCAAGGGGTTCGGAATCGGGGGGCTTGTCGGGACCAACGATAGCCTGATAGCCATGAGCGTCGCGGAGGGGCTGGTCGTGGGTATGAGCGGCAGCGGCGGAATTGCAGGGATCAACGATGGGTACATTATCGACAGTTATTCGAACGTGACTTCGGCCGCGGTTGAGAGGGTCGGGGGATTTGCGGGCAGCAACAGTTACGGAATACTGCGGAGCTATTCGACAGGCAAGGCTTTGTCTGTCAGGGACAAGGCCGGCGGTTTCGTCGGAGACAACACAGGGCTGGTGGACCTTTCTTTTTTCGATACGGAAAAGAGCCGGACTGATTTCGATCCGGCGGCAGCGGCGAAGCGGACGAGCGAACTGAAGAAGAAAGAGACTTTCAAATACTGGGGCAACGGAGTGTGGGTGGTTGACGAGGACAGCGACTACCCCCGGCTTGCCTGGGAGAACAGTCCGGGCGTTGTGATTGAAGATGAGCCGGTAGAATATGGGGGGGGCAGCGGTACGGCTGCTGATCCGTATCTGATCTATGAGGCCGAGCACCTGAAGCTGATAGGGGTTTACCCGCAGGATATCGAGAAACATTTCAAGCTAATGTCGGACATCGACATGCAGGGGGTGGAGTTTCGCGGCGTGGGTTACGGGTTCGGGTTCGGCGGTGTGTTTGATGGAAATGGGCATGTCATACGGAATTGCTCGGTCAACAATGAATTGCCGTTTTCGGGATTGTTTACGGTTGTGCTCAAGTCAGGGGTTCTGAGGGACGTCATTGTCGAGGACTTCACGGTGTGCGGCGTACGATCTGTCGGCGGACTTTGCGGAAAGAACGACGGGCTGATAGAAAGATGCAAGGCAAGCGGGTTAGTTTACGCATCGGGCAAGCGACAGAACAACACAAGCTGGGGCGGGCTGGTGGGGAGCAACTACGGGAGGATTGTTCAATGCGTGTCCGATGTAAAAGTGGAGGTCATGTCGAGCTGGATGGGGCGGCTGGGGGGATTTGTCGGGGTGAACTGCGGCGTTGTCGAAAAGTCAGGCAGTTTTGGGGAGATATTCTGCGGCAAGAAGATGTGCAGGTACATCGGCGGTTTCATGGGGTTGGGAGGATACGACTCACAAGTCTATGACTGTTATTCGAGGGTATCTTTGACGGTTACGGGAGAAGGATGCGAACTTGTCGGCGGGTTTGCGGGGGGTCAGGGTTTCAGGACGACGATCAGGAGGTCTTATTGCTCAGCGCCCGTGATTCTGGGCGATGACTGCAAGGACGGCGGGGCTTTCATAGGGTATGTTAACGTCGTACAGTATGCTGCGCATTCGCGGATAACGGATTGCTTCTGGAATTCTGATTTTGCGGGTCCGAGGGATGGGATTGCGAGGGAGTCTTTTGCGCGGGTCGAGGTAAGGGCAGCTACGAGCGAGCAATTGAAGGATTCAGCTTTTCTTGAGAGTGCGGGGTGGGATGTTTCGAGCGTGCCTCACGAGAAGGTGTGGCTGGTGGATGGCGGGAATCTGCCGCTTATATGCGTGCCACAGGGGATGGGGAGGAGATGAGGATGGGCGCTGCATGGACGGGATGGATAGTGGTTAGTGATTGACGAAGCGGAGTCGGAGAGACGATTGAATGAAATGTTTGCGCGGGAGGCGGAATGAAGGCGATTTATCGTCATAAGCAGTCTGGTGATGTATTTGCGATTGAGACGGATGGGGCGGGGCGTGTTGTTGGGTACGAGTGGGCCGTTGTTTGGGGAGGGGTTTGATCCTGCGGTTCTGGATTATGATGATTACTGGAACCGTGAGGTTGCGGCGAAGTTGGGGGAGTTTGAGCGTGTTGGGAGGGATGAGTATTTGGAGCTGTTGCGGGCGAACGGGTTTTATCCGCAGATAACGCAGCGGTATTTGTTTGAGTAGGCGGGGGGGATTGGGAGGATAGGACACGTGGGATTGGGACGGCGGCTTGGACGGCGGGCGTGGCTGCCGGCGGGGGGGCGTTGGCATGTGCTGGATTCCCGTCTTCACGGGAATGACAGTTGGGCGCGGGAATGACAGTTGGGCACCGGCATGACAAGGGCCGGTGTGGGATGTGTGGGGCGTTGCGACGGGATGGGGGGATTATTGAAGGAGAAGAATTGTGCATGGTTTTGATGAGGCGGACGGCTGGCGGCTTGGGTATATTACTTTGGGGGTTTTTTTAGCGGCGTGCGTTACGGGTCCGCTGGCGATTGTGCTTTTGCCGGTGAGTTTTTATTTTGCGCGTGCGACTCTTCGTGCGGCTGGCGGGCCGGAGGGGCTGGGCAGTCAGAGGTACCTGTTGTATCCGTCGCTGTTTTGCACTTATGCGGCGGCGGCTTTGGCGGTTCTTGCGGTGCTGCCGTTTGTTGTGGCGAGGGCTGTGGCCTGGGGGATACCGGTTTTGATGCGGTTAGCGGCTGGGCCGGAGGGTCATTATTTTTATGAGGAACTCCGCGAGGTGCAGGACGTCGGGCGGTCGCTGGTATTGGCGGCGGCGGGCGGGTGCTGGTTTTTTGCGGGGATATTTGCGGCGAGGCGGGCGGGGTGGATATTTTATCCGTTCGGGGCGCGGTGCGTGAGAAAGATGAGCATTGTGGTTTGCGTGGTTGGAGTGGGGCTGGCTGTTCTTGGGGTGCTGTGCCAGTTGAGGTGATTTGAACAACGATAGCGGCGGCCGGGGGCGATGCGGGCCTGGGGGCGGGGCGCTTAGGGTTCCTTGTTGTTTGGCTGGGGGGTTTTGGATTCGAGGAATTTTACGATGTTGTAGAGGCAGGCGTTTGTGGGTACGTCGAGGTTGTGGCGGCGGGCGAGGTCGATTACGGCGCCGGTCAGGGCGTCAATTTCGGTGGGCTTGCCGGCGAGGATGTCCTGGAGGGTTGAGGATTTGTGTTGGGCGGTGCTTGGGACGAGGCCGGCGTAGAAGACGTCGAGGAAGTCGGCGGGCGTGGGCCAGTGGGTGGAGAAGGCGGCGGCGTTTAGTACGGTGTAGATTTCGTTTACGACGGCGTCCATTATGCGGCGTGTTGCGGGGTTTTCGGCGAGTCGGCCGTAGGGGACGTCGAGGGCGGCGCCGAGGGGGTTGAGGGCACAGTTGTAGAGCATTTTGGCCCAGAGGTCCTTTTCGATGTGGGGGGTTGTCCGGCATGGGATGCCGCCGGCGGTGAGGGCGTCGGCGAGGGGCTGGAGGATGTTGATGCGGCCGGTGTAGAGGCTGCCGAGGTGGACGGCGTCGGCGTGGACGGTGATGCGGACGGTGTTGGGGGCGGGGCGCGTGAAGCCGGTTATGACGCGGGCGCTGAAGATGCGGGAGGTGGGGAAGTGAGCGGCGAAGACTTCGGCGTTGCCCCAGCCGTTCTGGCAGAGGACGATGGGGGCGGGTGCGATTGCGGCGGCATGGGCGGCGATGTCGGCGGCGGCGGCGGGCGAGTCGGGTGATTTGACGCAGACGAGGATGAAGTCGTATGCGGCGGGCGGGCAGGCGCGGAGGTCGGGGTATGCGGCGAATGCGGCGGGCGGGGCGTGGCGGTCGCCGAAGATGCCGGTGCGGCGGAGGCCTTCGGCGCGGAGGGCGGCGACGGTCGAGGGGCGGGCGATGATGTCAACCTGGGCGTCGGATGCGAGGAGGCAGCTTGCCAGCCCCAGGCCTACCGAACCGCCGCCGTAGATGAGTGTTTTCATGGCGTAATCCTGCGAAGTATGCTTTGTCTCTGGTTCATTTAATCAGATTGGCGGGGGAATCACAAGGTTGCAACGGCACAGTGGCGGGCTACAATGGGGCCGGTTTAGGAGATCGGTATGTTTGGTGCTGTTGTTGGCGATATTGTGGGGTCGGTTTATGAGTGGGACCGGATCAAGACGGAGGATTTTCCGTTGTTCGGTTCGGAGAGTGATTTTACGGATGATACTGTTTTGACGGCGGCGACGGGATATTCGATCCTGCATGGGGCGGGGTACGGGCGCTGCTATCGGGAGTTCGGGCGGCGGTATCCGGGGCGGGGGTATGGGGGGAATTTCGTGCACTGGCTTGCGCGGAGCGATGCGGGTCCGTACGACAGTTGGGGGAACGGGTCGGCGATGCGTGTTGGGCCGGTGGGGTTTGCGTTTGGGTCGGTCGAGGAGGTGCTGGCGGAGGCGAAGCGGAGCGCGGAGGTTACGCATAATCATCCGGAGGGGATCAAGGGGGCACAGGCGACGGCGCTGGCGGTTTATCTGGCGAGGAGTGGTGGGAGCAAGGAGGAGATTCGCGGGGAGATCGCGGGGCGGTTTGGGTATGATCTGGGGCGGCGGCTGGCGGATATTCGGCAGGGGTACGAGTTCGATGTTTCGTGCCAGAGGACTGTGCCGGAGGCGATGATTGCGTTTTTGGAGTCGGCGGATTTTGAGGATGCGATACGGAAGGCGGTGTCGTTAGGCGGGGACAGCGATACATTGGCGTGCATTGCGGGGGGGATCGGACAGGCGTTTTATGGGCATATACCGGCGGAGATCGTGCGGCAGACGGAGGAGCGGCTGCCGGAGGAGCTTTTAGCTGTGGTGCGGGAATTCAATGAGCGGTACGGGATCAGTTATGAGGGGGCGTTATGAAGGATGCAGGGGACGCTTTTCAGCGGGCGACGAAGTACAGTCGCGGGGCGATGGGGGGCGGCGGGCTGGATTGGGCGAGTCGGCCGGAGACTTACAAGGTGTATGCGGGGGCGCGGCGGGCGGCGCTGCCGAAGGTTTCGGGCGAGGATGCGGGGGCGCTGCATGATGCGCTTGCGCGGCGGCGGAGCGTGCGGAGCTTCGGTGCGGCGGCGCTGACGGCGGAGCAGTTGTCGTATTTGTTGTGGGCGGCGACGGGGATATCGCATCGGCGTGGAGGGTATGAGTTTCGGACGGCGCCTTCGGCGGGTGCGCTGTATCCGGTGGAGACGTATGTTTCGGTGCAGAACGTCGGGGGGATCGAGGTGGGGTTGTATCACTATGCGGTCGTCGAGCATGCGCTGGAGCTTTTGGGTGAGGGGGATCATTCGGCGGAGGTCGCGCGGGCGGCGCTTGATCAGGAGATGTGTGCGCGGGCGGGGGCGGTGTTTATCTGGACGGGGGTGTTTGGGCGGTGCAAGTGGAAGTATGGGCAGCGGGCTTACCGGTATGTCTATCTTGACGCGGGGCACGTGGCTGAGAACGTTGCGCTTGCGGCGGCGGGGCTGGGAATAGGGGCGTGCCACATGGCGGCGCTGTACGACGATGAGGCCAACGCGATCCTTGGCGTGGACGGCGAGCAGGAGAGCACGATCTATATGACGGCGGTGGGGTCGCTAACGTGACGGCGGGGCAATTTGCTTGACAGGCGGGGTTTTATTTGGCATAAAATGTGGGGCGAGGTATTTTTGCTGTAATGTTTTCGGTGTTTTTGCGTCTTAGAGCAACGGGGGGCGGCCGGCGGCTTTTTTGGCGGGTTGGTCGAGGATAAAAGGGATGGCCATGGAGCAGCTTAATTTTACGTGCGCCAAGTGCGGCGGCGGGGAATATGAAACGGACGAGTTCCGCGTTAAGGGCGGGTCGCTGAGCAAGCTTTTTGACGTTCGGAGCAAGCGTTTTACGACGATAACGTGCAAGCGGTGCCATTATACGGAGCTTTACCGCGGCGAGATCACGGCGTTGGGCGATCTTGGCGATTCGTTCGTGGGTTGACGAGCGGTGCGGGTACGTCGCGGCCTTTGGGAGACTGGCATGTCCGGAGCGGGCGGAGGCCGACGTATTTTGAAGGGGGTGTTGCTGACCGTCAAATGGCTGTGGGTCGGGCTGGTGGCGGTTGTGCTTGCGGCGGGGGTTTATTTTTCGGCGCCTTGGAAGGTTACGGCGCTGCTGGCCGTGCTGGTTGTTACACCGACCATCGTCCCCAAGCGTGCTCGCAAGTACATCTATCTCGTCGTCGTAATCATCTTTTTTTCGCTGGCTGTCTGGGTGTTCCTGCCGGAGGACGACACCGGGTGGCGGCCATATGTGCTCGACGAGGAGATTGCGGCCTGGCGGGCGAAGTATGCCGTGCCGGAAGATCAAAACGCCGCGGTGATTTACGAGGAGATGCTGGGAACGTACGACGGCAGCCGGTTTGCGATGCCCAGGCTGACGGAGGAGCAGTTCAACGACCCAAATGTGCGGCAGGTTTTCTTTGATTCGTTCAAGGCAGCGCAGCCGGCAAACACGTTTTACCCGGAGTTTTGGACGGACGAACTGGATGATTTGACGCTGTTTGAGCCGTGGTCCAGCGCGGAGTACCCGGAGCTTGCGGCATGGCTGCGAGAGAAGCATAGCGAGACGATTGCGGCGCTTATGGAGGCGAGCCGGCGGCCTTACTGCCGTTTTGTGATGACCTTTGACATGCTTGATTTTCCCCACGATCGCCCTTCCGCCATGAGGGACTGGGCGCGACTGCTCATGCGGAAAGGCAATAGTTTTTGGGGCGACGAGCGCATGGAGGAGGCGATTAAGATGTATTTGGCTGCCGTGAGGACGGCGGCTTTATACCTGGAGCATCCCGCCAACGGCGTCCTGGGGGTCGGCTTTACGGCTCACGTCCTCCAACCAATTGGCTCTTTGGTTGTAAACGCTCCCTTGACAAACGAGCAACTGGATCAATTGGATGAGTCGCTGGCCGGTTTTGTTTTGGACTGGCAGAGCGGGTGGCCAGTCTACCTCGAACAGAAGAAGCTTGAGACGCAGAACACACTCGTTGGATACCTTTATGAAGTCAACGAGAGACAGAAGACGCGGTTTACTCGAACCGACAGAAATCGTGTTCGGGAGATGCTCATCATTGATCCAAGTGACGATAGCCATAGCCATGTTGGGGCGAACATCGGCAGTATCTTATGCTGGTTTTGGATGCCCCGGGACCCTGACATGGCCTCGCTGGCATTCGCTCGTGCGTACGAGGCATTGGAGGATCCGGGTTTTGAGTGGAATGAAAATGCGCACAGGTCAGTAAAGCTGAACTTTGACGGATTTGCGGAGTCGATGGTTCATGTGGCTCACTACTGCAGATTACGCGATTTATTCTTGCGCATATCCACTCAGAAGGATGGGACTCGTTTATTGATTGCGGTGCGCAAATATCAGAACAGTACGGGCAGTTTGCCGGCGGACCTTGAAGAACTCAAAGAGATGGTTGCGTCTGAGGTGTTAGTCGACCCGATCAATAGCGGTGCGTATGTGTACAGGCTGACCGGTAAGACGTTCACATTGTACAGCAAGGGCAAGAACGGTGTCGATGAGGGCGGGGTTTTTGACCGCGAGAGCGGCGCGGATGATATTGCGATCTGGCCGCTGCCGGACTATGCACGCAAGACGAGGAACAAATCCGAAACACAGGAAACAGAGGCGTATGAGGACTGACCAACGGCAAAACGAATCGCGCAGAAGATGGCGGTTTCTCACCGCAGTGCTTTTTGCCGCCAAATGTCTGTGGATACTGCTTCTGGCTGCCGCACTGGCGGCGGGGGTTTATTTTTCGGCGCCTTGGAAGGTTACGGCGCTGCTGGCTGTGCTGGTTGTTACACCGACCATCGTCCCCAAGCGTGCTCGCAAGTACATCTATCTCGTCGTCGTAATCATCTTTTTTTCGCTGGCTGTCTGGGTGTTCCTGCCGGAGGATAATGGCGGCTGGGAACCATACGTGTTCAAGGATGAGCTGGCGGCTCTGGCAGCGAAGCTGCACGTGCCGGACGAGGTGAACGCGGCGGTGATTTATAACGAACTGCTCGCCGGCTATGAGTGGGATTCCGGTGATCGCGAGATGCTTCAATGTCTGCCGGAAGGCGCCTCGGAGGAGGCTCGTTACCTGCTGGAGCTGCAGGCTGTGGCGGGCGCGGGCGTCGATACTGAGCGTACTGTCGCCGCGTTGCTCAAGGCGACACGGTTGGAGCGGTGCTACTTCGAAATTCCGCACAGGGTATCTTTATTGGAGGGCCAGCTTGAACGTTTTCAGGCAATCAAGCTTTGGACTCGTCTGCTGCATGCCTCCGCCGAGCGGGCCGGGAAGTCAGGTGATGCTGCTACGGCGCTCGACAGATACGCGGCGATACTGAAGATGGGCGATCACATGTACCAGCAAGCTGCGCCTCTTGACTTTCTTCTCGGTTTGGCTGTGGAGAGCATGCCTTTGGAAGGCATAAATGAACTGATCATGGGCGCGCGGCTCGAGGCGGCGCAGCTTGTGGAGCTGGAATCAATGCTTGCTTGCGGCGGCTTTGACTGGCCGAGCGGATTTGCGCGCATCATGGACTACGAGAAGCTGTATACAAAGCAGTCTCTGGCCTGCATGTACGAAATGAATGATAAAGGTGCAATTCGCGCGAGGATGCCAAGTATTCACTACGGCCAACCGCAAGCCGAACCGATCGGTCGAACTCGGCTGGACAAGCTGGCAGCAGTGGCGTTCTGGTTTGTGTGGTTTGGACCCGACGAGATCAGCCGACGCGTGGATGAGAATTTCGAGCCGTGTTATGCAATGGGCGATTTGAACCATGGGGGCTTTGCCGAACCGGGGTCGCTGTCGATGAAATTCGACTGGTCAATTGCAGGCATGTTCAAGCCGAACGAACATCTGTATTCTTACTGGCGGCCACTGCACCTTCGAGCACGAGCAAGGCGCGACGGTGCGAGTCTTCTGGCGGCATTGCAGAGATTCCGTTTGGTCGAGGGGGAGTATCCAGCGACTCTGGGCGACATGCGAACGGAAGGCGGGCAGATCGAGGAGGCCAGCGAACGAGGGTGGGCATCGTTTGTTTATCGTCGAGAGGGAGAAGGATTTGTGCTGTATCATACCGGGGCGAACGGTGTGGACGACGGGGGGATTGCGGACAATAGTGCCGGGATAGATGATGTTATGATCTGGCCGGTGAAGCGTTAAGGGGCGGCGTGTTCGGGCTGTCGCGGGTTCAGAGGCGATGCGATTGATTTGGATGAGATATGGAACAGGTGTTTTTGCTTGGTTTGCTGACGCTGGCGGCGTCTGCCGTGGGTACTGCTACGGGGTTTGGTACGTCGACGGTGATGGTACCGGTGATGACTCTTTTTGTGCCGATGCCGGTGGTGCTGCTGTTTGTGGGAGTGATTCACCTTTTCGGGGACGTTTGGAAGGTGCTGCTGTTTAAGCGGGGGTTCGACTGGCGGCTGATTATTGCGTTCGGGGCGGCGGGCATAGCGGCGAGCTACGTCGGTGCGTCGCTTTCGCTGCGTGTGGATTCGCTGCCGCTGAAGCGGATTCTGGGCGGCTTTTTGGTTGGGTATGTGGCGTTTATTCTGCTGCGGCCGCAGTGGAGGCTGCCGAAGACGACACCGACAGCGGTGAGCGGCGGGCTACTGTCGGGTTTGTTTGCAGGATTCTTCGGGGTGGGCGGCGCGGTGCGGGGTGCGTTTTTGGCGGCGTTCGACCTGCCGAAGGCGGTTTACATATTCACGTCGGGCATGATCGCGCTGTTTATCGACGTCACGCGTGTGTCGCGGTACTTCGCGGGCGGGACGCGGCTGCCGGGGGACCTGCTGGCGGCGCTGGCGGTGAGCATTCCGATTTCGTTTGCGGGTGCGTGGCTGGCGAAGCATCTGGTGGAGCGGGTGCCGCAGGAGTTTTTCCGGCGATTCATCGGCGTGTTTCTGGCGCTGGTTGGGGCGAAGCTTTTGATCTGGGGTTAGAGGGGCGGGTGCAATTCACACGACGTCGATGACGATGCGGAATTCATGGCGGTCCGGATCGAAGATGATCTCGCTTACGGCGCCCGATTGCGGGGCTATGAGCGGCTTGCCGGTTTCGGTTTGGACGCCTATTCTGCGGCCGGCGGGGATGTGGTCGCCGACTTTGGCGTCTACGCCGCATGTCGCGTCTGCGGTTAGGACAATCTGCTTCATGTCAGTCCAGCGGTTTGGGGAAGTCGTCTATGCCCAGCAAGGCGGCGATGTGTTTGGGGACGTCGGTGTTGTCAAGTTGGCCGCGGAACCTGCGGGCGCCGGGGCCGAGCGCGTAGAGCGGCACGGGTACGCCGGTGTGGCCGCCGGTGGACCAGGCGACGTCGAGCTTTCGGGTTTCGGGGTCCCAGTTCTTGATCGACAGGCCGCCGGTTTCGTGGTCGGAGGTGACCAGGATTAGTGTGCTGCGATCGCGGAGGGCGAAATCGACGGCGACCTTGACGGCTTTGTCGAAGAGCAGCGTCTGGCGGATGGTCTGACGGATATTGTTGTTGTGGCAGGCCCAGTCGATCTGGCTTCCTTCGACCATCAGGAAGAAGCCGTGTGGGTTGGCACTGAGGATTTCGATTGCCTTTGCGGTGAGTTCGGCGAGGTCGGGCTCGGGGGGTATTGTTTCGAGTGCGGCGTTTTGAAAGAGGCCCAGCAGGCGCGGTGCGCGTGCGGCGTTCAGGCCGGCGGCATCGCTCGCGTAAGTGTAACCGCTGTCGACGGCCTTCTTGATAAGGTCGACGCCCTCGGGCTGTCTGCCGCCGGCGTCGGCGGGCAGGAAGTATCGCCGTCCGCCGCCGAGGATGACGTCAGTCTGTTCGAGAAGCTGCGGGGCTATGCGGGCTTCGGAGCTGCGGCTCTTGACGTGAGCGGTGAAGGCGGCGGGCGTGGCGTGGGTGACCTCGCAAGTGACGGCGATTCCGGTGGACATGCCTTTGTGTTTTGCCGCCTGGAGGATGGTCTGGTACCTTTTGCCGTCGGGGTCCATGCCGATCATGCCGTTGTTGGTCTTTATGCCGCAGGCCAACGCGGTGCCAGCGGCGGCGGAGTCGGTTATTTTGGCGTTGGCGGCGTGCGTGGTGATGCTGGATGCGGTGGCGATTCGCTCCATGTGGAGTTTGCCGTCGGGTCCGGCGGCGACGAGTCTTGCGGCGGTGATCTGGTTGTGGCCGAGGCCGTCGCCGATGAGCAGGATGACGTTTTTGACGCCGGCGGGGTTGGGGTACGGGGTGATATCCGGCGACGGCTCGTAGAAGCCTATGTAGTCTTTGGAGTCCTTTGGCGTCTCATATTGGAAGTTGGTCTGGGCGTTGGCGGCTGAGGCGACCAGGAGTATCGACAAGAAACCAAGTGCGATGGCGGATGGGGTTGTTTGCTTCAAAATCGTGTCCTTATCCAGTTAGTATCATCTTACCCAATTATACAGGTTTATGCATTGGGATGCAATTGGTGCGGGATGCGATCTGGGGGTGAACGCATTCTACTGGCAACTTGCGGCGCAGGCGGCATTGGACGTCCGGGCAAGACCGTTCGGGGCCCCCAGAGGGCGAATTGGGAGAGAATAGGCAGGGCTGCATCGACTATTCGGCGGGCCTGGGGAACTCGTTTATGCCCAGGAGCGAGGCGATTATCCTGGGGACATCGGTATTGTCGAGCTCTCCGCGGAAGTTTTGGGCGGCAGGACCGAAGGCGAACAGCGGCACAGGAGCGGCGGTGTGTCCTGTTGTGGTCCAATCGAGTTGGAAGTGTCGTGTGTGCCGGTCCCAACCTTTGACGACAAGGCCGCCGGTTTCGTGATCGGCGGTGACAAGTACGAGTGTTCGGCCGTCACGGATGGCAAAATCGATGGCGACTTTGACGGCGAGGTCAAAAAGCAGCGTCTGGCGGATGCACTCATGGGCGTTGTTTTCGTGGCAGGTCCAGTCGATGTGGCTACCCTCGATCATCAGGAAGAAGCCATTGGCGGAGGTATCGAGGAGTTCTATGGCTTTTTCCGTCAGCTCGGCCAGCCAGGGCCCGGGGGAGTCGGCGTCAAGGTGTTGGTCCGCGAAGAGACCCAGGACATGCGGTCCCCGGGCGGTTTGGAGGCCGGCGGCATCGTGGATGTATGCATATCCGTCGGCGACGGCGCTGCTGATGAGATCGGTCTGGTCGGTGTGCCTGAGAAGGCGTTTTTTCATTGGGAGAAAGTACCTGCGTCCGCCGCCGAAGGCGACGTTGACTTTGGCGTCGAGCAGTTGAGCGGCAATTTGACGTGCATAACTTCGGTCCTCGACGTGTGCGTAGAAGCCTGCGGGGGTAGCGTGGGTAACGCTACTGGAAACAACGATTCCGGTCATCATGCCGGTTTGGGCGGCGGCATGGAGGATTGTCTGGTACTTTTTGCCTTGCGGGTCCATGCCGATCATGCCCTTATTGGTTTTGATGCCTGTTGCCAGTGCGGTTGCGGAAGCGGCCGAACAGGTGATCTCGGAATCGGCGCAATGGGTCGTCACGGTGCAGGCCTGTGGGATCCGTTCCATGTGGAGCCTGCCGGCGGGGCCTGCGGCGGCGATACGGGCCATCGCTATCTGGCTGTGCCCCATGCCGTCGCCAATGCAGACGATAACGTTGCGAACGGTATCGGCGGCGGGTTCGGGATAGAAGGTGGTTTGGGCGGGGGGCGAGTAGAAAGTCAGCTCATCGAAACGGATTACGGGGTTTTCGTTTTGGTGGTTTTCCTCGGCACGGCGGGCGGCACGACCTACAATCAGGGCAGAGGCGACTATTATCAGCGTCAGCAGTGCGACTTTCTTGTGCATGTATCCCCCATTCGGCGAGTTAGCGAGCCGGGTCATGGCCGGCTCCATTACAGTAACTTTTGCCAATTAATTATCGGCCGTTTGCCGCGTGCGACTGTACGGATAATGCGCGATCGGGTCAAAGAGCATATTGCTGTGTAGAGAGAGCCAGAGGCTCAGGCGGCGCAGGCGGCGGCCGAGCAGGACTGTTCGGGGACCCCAGAGGCCAAAATTTCTCCACTGGCGGAGAATTCGCCAGCCCTGTGTGGACCTTATGGGCGCTTGAATAGTGCGGGCGAGTCGCTATAATCGGTTTTTGTGTGTACGGTGCGGGTTCGTTTGAATCCTTACTACGGGATGTACTTTCAAATTACGAGTCAGATTGGACAAAGAAATTAATATTCTGGGCATTGAGACCAGTTGCGACGAGACCGCGGCGGCTGTTGTTGCGGACGGGCGAAACATCAAGTCGTCGGTGGTTGCTTCTCAGGTCAATCTGCACGCGGAGTTTGGGGGTGTGGTTCCGGAGATCGCCTCGCGGGCTCACATAGAGAATATCTATCCGGTAATTGCCGAGGCGATTGCCGGCGCGGGGGTGGAGAAGCACCAGATCGACGCTGTCGCCATTGCAAATCAGCCGGGGCTTGTGGTAGCGCTGATGGTGGGTCTGACGGCGGCGAAGACTCTGGCGTTCGCGTGGGAGATACCTCTGATTGCGGTGAATCACGTGCACGCGCATCTTCAGTCGGCGATGATGGAGCAGGAGGATTTGGAGCTGCCGTCGGTTGCGCTGATCGTTTCGGGGGGACATACGAATCTTTACAGTTGTACATCTCCGTTAGACCTTACGCTGATCGGATCGACGACGGACGATGCTGCGGGGGAGGCGTTCGACAAGGTAGCGACGATTCTGCATTTGGGTTATCCCGGAGGGCCGGCAATCGAGAAGGCGGCGAAGAACGGGGATGCCAAGGCAGTGGATTTTCCGCGATCGATGCTGGATCGGGAGTCATTGGACTTTTCGTTCAGCGGCGTGAAGACGGCGGTGCTGTATTACTGTCGCGGGCAGGATATGAAGGGTGCAGATCGGGCTGCGTCGATGAGTTCGCAGGAGATTGCCGACGTTGCGGCGTCGTTTCAGGCGGCCGTGGTCGACGTGCTCGTTGAGAAGACGCGGCGCGCGGCGGAACGTTACAGTGCCAGAACGGTGCTGTTGGGCGGAGGAGTTGCGGCGAATACGGCGCTGCGGATCGCGTTGCAGGATATGTGTGAAGGTACTGGTCGGCGTCTATACGTTGCGCCTCGGCGGTTGTGTACGGACAATGCGGCGATGGTTGCGTCGCTGGCATATTACAAGTATGTGGCGGGTGATTTGGCGGATCTTGATCTGGAGGCGAAGGCGACTTCGTAAAGGCAAGGGTTTGTTCCCTTAATGAGTAAAGGAGAGATGCAGGATGGATATGGAGAAACTGTATGCCGAGCGGATGAAGCGTTACGTTACGGCGCTTGGCAACGGCACACCTGACAGGATTCCGATACGTCCTTTCGTTGCCGAGTTCACGGCGAAATACGCCGGCTACAACTGCCAGCAGGTTGCGCACGATTATAACTTTGCGTTCGAGGCGGCGTGCAAGTGCGCGGCGGATTTTGACTGGGACGCTGTTGTAGCGAATATGGTGTACGTCTGGACGGGTCTGACGGAGGCAATCGGCACGAAGTATTATGCGGTGCCGGGCATTCATGTGCCCGCGGAGACGGGATTTCAGTATCGGGAGCCGTCGCTGGACAATGCGTTCATGCGGCCGGAGGAGTATGATGCGCTGATCGAGGATCCGACGGGCTTTTTGTTCAACGTATGGCTGCCGAGAGTATCCAGCGACGTTGTGCCGGCAGGAGAGCCTGTGACGTTCCGCAACAACCTGTCGTTTCTCAAAGGTGGGATGGCGATGCTGCAGTACTTTACGGCATTTGGGCCGCAGGTTGAGCGACTTCGCAGGGAGTGCGGCACGGTAAGCGCTATATCGGGGATACTTAAGGCGCCGCTGGATATCATTGCCGACAAGATGCGGGGGTACCTTGGCCTGGTAGAAGATCTTATGGAGCGGCCGAAGAAGGTGTTGGCGGCATGCGAGGCACTGATGCCGCATCTGCTGCACATGGCGCTTTCCGGGGCGGACCCGGA